>Ga0137412_10002249_pt1 | contig 15224 bp, 14 predicted proteins | sample CZODoug2_1_16fun_FD_122160 | JGI IMG/M metagenome (GOLD analysis project Ga0137412, IMG submission 122160) | Vadose zone soil fungal communities from Angelo Coast Range Reserve, California, USA - CZODoug2_1_16fungal (Hybrid Assembly) | ecosystem: Environmental > Terrestrial > Soil > Vadose zone...
GCAGAGACAGGAATTTCCGTGACCGGTGAATTTTCGCGTTCGCCGACAGGCTTCAGCCAATCCTCATTCCAATAGAGCAGGCAGGAAGCCTGGCAGCCGTCGTGAGCTCCGCCGTCGCAACGCGTCTCGAGATGGACTGTTCTGCGGAGCCGGCGGGTATAGAAGGGATAAGGCTTGCTGTAATCGCAGGTCTTGTGGGCGCTTTTCAAAACTCGAAATCTTTTTCCGACAAACGCAAACATCTCCGGCATGAAGGGCAATTTTTCGAGACAGCTATTGCCGTCGAGTGTGGCAAGAATTTCTTCGCGGGATCGGACTTCAACCCAATCACCCGCCCTTAGCTGGGATGCCCGGTTTTCATTTGCGAACGGCTTCATCCGATCGTGTCTCCTTTGTCGACAGCGGCAGCCTGTTTGCTGAGGTAAAGGTGTTCTGCTGTTCCAGGGCTATCTCCGCTTTCAACAACTTCTCCGTCGTACTTTTTGGATTGAGGGCGAAAGCCAGAAGAGTGGATAGCCCGCCCAGCACAACTCGGAGCCAGCTGAACCCGTATTTCGTTTTGGCCAAGACGCCCTTATGATAGCTGAGCGTTTCTCTTTGACCACGAAGCAGGCTTTTCCCAAGGAACCGGTAGTATCCAGCCAGGTGATCGCGGAGTAGGATTTCAAGCTCCTCGCCTGTCAAATAGCTCCTGCCATGTTCCATCAGGATTTGCAACACTCCGGAAAACGAAGTTTGAATGTCATTTGAGGCGGCGGTCAAGGAGCCTGCCCTTACTCTCGTAAAGGTGAGAACTTGATGGACGAAACCAAAGTCACAGCTGTCAAGTAACGCGAAGCAGGCTTCGGTGTCCGCATGAATATTCGATTCATTCAGAAAGGGATCCCTGCTTCTTATTAGCTCCGATCTGAAGAGTAGACTGTTTGCGGACCCCAATACGTAGAGTTTGTTCAGGAGATGCTGGCGGCAGATCTCACGGCCGGTAACAAACGTGCTTTGATACGGAAGGCCGCTGCAAATGACGTTTTGTTCTTCCAAAACATAGGCGCCGATAATCCCAGTCGTAGGGAATTCCTCAGCAACAGCCACCATGCGTTCGAGACATTCCGGAAAGATCCAATCGTCAGCAAATACGACTTTGCAATATTTGCTGGATGGAGAAATCAGGCGAAGCGCCGCGTTGTGACTAGGAATGGCGCCTAGGAATTGCGGGTTCCGGTGGATTCGGATTCGACTGTCTCCTGCAATATATCGCTCAGCGATCTCCACTGAATTGTCTGTGCTGCAGTTGTCGACAATGGTGTAGTCCCAGTTCTGATATGACTGCGATAGAACGCTCTCAATGCACTCCGATAGGTATTCAGCTCCGTTATGAACTGGAGTTACTATGCTGACTCGAGGAGGCGACGAACGATTCATTTTATTGTCTTCGAACAGTGCACCAAAACGCTTCGCGTAGATCGAATCCCCATGCTAGGCCTAAACAGAGGCCAGCGCGTCTTCTTCAATCGGAGTGCGCTTTCTAAATCCTTGCAACAAGCTGAGATAAACCGTTTTTTGCCCCATGATATACAAGAGCATTGCGGCGTATACGCCGAAAAGAATCGTGATTCCCAGCAGGAGCCTGGGCAAAGGAGAAATCATCTGGCCGTAGGCAAACTGCAATCCGAAGGCTGATGCTGCGGCCACAACACCAGAAATCAGCGGACGACTGACTGCCAGCAGGATGTCTCTGACAGAAATCACTGTGTCGTGCACACACCAGGCTATGTGCGGAATTACCCACAAGGTCAAGACTGCCGAGTACCCGAGCGCGACCCCCTTCGGTCCATACGGCAATCCAAGGATATACCCCGCGATAACGAGCGGCGCGAGCACAAATGCGATGTTCAGACTTCGCCTGACCAGTCCGAGCGACATTAGGAGCCATGAGAGCGGGTTAATCAGTGCGAAAATCATGATCGTCGGAGCTAGAAGTTGAAAGATTACAGTGGAGTCCTTCCATTTGGGCCCGAGCAAGACCAGGATGATATCCTTCGCGAACAGCGCCACGGCTATTGTAGCTGGTAGAGTGAGGGCTAATGTTAGAGAGTATCCTTTTAAGAAGTACTTCTTGAAACGATGTGGGTCGTCCTGAACACGGGACAGAGCGGAAAAGGCTATCCCGCCAACAGCAGAGTTAAGATTCTCCGTGGGAATATTAATCAGCTGATACGCTCTGCCATAGATTCCCAGCGCTTCCGCACCCCAAAAACGGCCCAGCAGGACTTTTTCAAAGTTGTAGGCGATGTAGGTAACCACGCCATTAAGCGTGATTGTGCCCCCGAAGTGGATCAGCGAGCGTATTTGCGCTTGCTTGCTGGGCTTTCCTGGAATCCACGAGGTAGTCAGCCAGAAGCACACCGTCATCACGAACGGCGGAGTGATTGACATGGTGACAAGGGCCCAATATCCGAACCCTGCCGCGGCTAGGATAATGCTTATGGCGATGCTGACAGCGATGGAAATAACGTCTATTGCCGCTAAGGTGGTGAAGCGCATTTGACGCTCAAGAAGCGCCGCGTGCTGAACGCCAGCCGCATTGAACAAGAAACCTGTTGCAAGAATTAGGGTTACCCAAAAAAGATTAGGCTCATGGTAGAAGGAGACAACAAATGGGGCCGCTAAGGTCAGCGAGAGCCATAGAATCGCCCCGACGAGAATATTTATCCAAAAGAGTGTTGAAATCTGGTCTTCTGTGACGTCCACGCGCTGTACAGTCGCTGTGGAAAGGCCAAAATCCCGAAACAGGTAGAGAACGCCAGTAAACGCAGTAACCATCCCAACTAAGCCAAAATCCTTTGGCTCGAGCAAGCGTGCCAACACCATGAGAGAACCCACGCGAAGCGTAAATGTCACCGCTTGTGCACAGATCTTCGCTAATCCGCCCCGAACTACTCTTTCTTTTAAATCCTTCATCGGCTCTTCAAATCCCTTGCTGAATCGCTAAAGAGAGTGACATGAATTGCGATTGTTGCGTTCAATTTGCGGCAGTGACGTTCAGGTCACAGCACCAATTTGCGGCAATAGAAAGCCTCTGCGTAGCCGCTGGGGGCGACACATTCCATGCCCCGCAAACGCATTAGAGCCAAAAATGTTTCTTGCTCGAACCATCGTTTCGAGTGCTGACTGGGGAAGCCGTCAATGACGTATTTTACTTTCTGTTGATAAGTTTCTTTCTCAAGTGGAACGAAGAGGTTTGGTTGACCAAGGTCTCCATCGTACTTGGGGATCTCATATTCCATGATTAAATGATCGCGGAAGGTGTTCCACGTCAGCTCCGCGATCAGACGATGATCCTGGTGAGCATCCTTGCGGTGATGCGTGAAAATGACGTCAGGGGATACTGGCTTGAACCCCTCGAGGAAGTCCTTTACTCTCGTCCCGTCGAAAGGGAAGAAGCCGTCGCGAAAGTCGCTGACAATGACCTCTTTTTTTGCCGCGTGCTCGAGGAACATTGCGGCGCTAGTGCGCGCCTCTTGCTCACGGTCTTTGGTGGAGCTGAAGACAACCCAAACGACTTCAATGTTGCGGTTCTGCGAGAGCAACCGCAGGATTGTCCCGCCACAGCCAATTTCGATGTCATCTGAATGCGAGCCTAAGCACAAGATCTTGAGAGGCGCGGAAGGCGAGGGCAATGCTAAGGCAAGCATGCCACTCCGTTCGCAGGTTCGAAGGCTCCGCGTTGCTCTTTACAGCCGTTGGTTTTCCATAATTCCCAAGGGGCGCCTACAGCAGAAAGTGCTTCAAGTTGTTGCTTATCTTTAAATGTATCCATGCTGGCCCAAAAGCCATCGTACGGATAACCAATCAACTGTCTTTCCGCAACTAATCTGTGAAAAGGCTCGATCACCAGCTCTTCTTTTTCTCCTATGTACTGGAAAATCTCCTTCTTGAAGATAAAGAACCCTCCATTGATCCGCACGCTTCCGTTGTTAATGGCATGGATCTCGGAGACCAGGCTACTGCTTTCCTGTTCCAGCGTAACGAGATGATAGCTAAGGTTTGGCCTGACGCAAAGGAAGCTGGCGATCTTATCTTGCTCGTGAAAATGACCAAGCTGTTGAGGAAGCGGCAAGTCAGTTAAACCGTCGCTATAGTTCGCCAGAAATACTTCTTCGCCCTCCAAGTATTTCTCAACCGCCTTTAGGCGTTGTCCGATATTGGAATTCACACCTGTGTCAACGAAGGTGATGCGCCAATCCTGAATGTCACTGTTCAAAAGATCGAGTTTCTTGCCACCAGCGGAAAGAACAAAGTCGTTGGAGGCGCATTCGTCGTAATTGAGAAAATAGTTTTTGACAGCTTCCGCGCGATGCCCCAAACACAGGATGAAATCTGTATGGCCGAAGTGGGCGTAATACTTCATTACGTGCCAGAGGATCGGCCTATAGCCGATATGTACCATCGGTTTGGGAATATCTTCCGCGTCACGTATGCGCAATCCCTGGCCCCCGCAAAAAAGAACGACTTTCATCGGGAATCCTCCGCTTTACACATGCATCTTGTTAACGCAAGACATGGCAACAAGCTCCTCCAGCCAGGTTTCACCTCTGAAGTGGCGATATTGCTCGGCCCGAAGTTGATCCGCCAACCGGTTCGGAGGAAGAGTGACGTCGTCATACGTAATAACAGAATCCTTCGGGATGTCGCGCACGAGGATGCAGCCCTCGACAAGACCTTCGGGGAGGTAATGCTTCCGGCACATCTCATCGGCGTTTACCGCTTCACCGTAGGTCATGTACATGCCGTAGTCGTCAAGAACCTCGCCAGCCTTCAGTTCGCGCTTTGCTACGGCGCACACTTCTACCACTGGCCCGCCGAGCGGTTTCGCGACCACGTCCCGGAACAACGCCACGCGCGCAATGGCTGTTGGCACTTCGAAGTGCACCAAATGGTATGGAACAAAGAAGGGATAAAGAGGCCCCTCACCCATCTTGTACAGGCTGAGATAATGCTGCTGTTTTGGGTCCGGGTGTTCGGCGAGAACGAATACTTTTGTAGCAGGCGTTCCGACCACGTAGTCCACAACCCCGCCCAACCTGCGCAGTTCGTCGACGTCATAAAGTCGCCCGATCTTCATTACGTCGTCTTTATATTCCATCCCTCTGGACATCCCCTGAGAGCGGACGACAAAACCAGTAGCGTTCGCGACGATCGCTTGTTCGAAGCTGATCTTGGAACCATCGGCGAAGCTCGTAACCATTGCGGGGTTCTGGCCCCATTTCTCGGCGAATCCTTTTTGGGTAGTCGGATTTCGGTAGGGGTCCTGAAGTCCCTTGATGTTCCCGATCACGCGGGGCACGAGTCCGAGTCCCCTTACCCAGCGGTACAAATTGATTTGAATGCCCGGCTCGTCACCGTCGCAGGCAGATAGTATGACCCCATGTTTCTGCGCATATACTTGGAGAATTGGACCAATCGTCGCGTCGATTTCGGCATTCAGCAAGACGACATCTTTTTTGTGCTTGAAAGCTTCAAGAGCGACTTGAGCCCCAAATTCCACTGAGCCCGTTACGTCTACAAGAACATCGATTTCACTCGAGCGGGCGAGGAAAAAGGCATTATCGGTCGCCACGACCTTACCGCTGCGGATTCCTTGGTCCGCTTGCTCTTGCGTCGTTGGAGCGATTGCGTCGCCGGCGTCAGCATATTCGCAAAGGTCAAAAGCACGCTGCGCTTGGCGATTGTAAACGCCCACCAGCCGCATTCCTGGCGTCGTGTGCACGATGTGATTGGCCAAACCTCGTGACATGAAGCCTGCGCCGATCAGTGCCACACGGATCGGCCTGCCCTCAACCTCGCGTGCGCGTAATGCATTGTCGATAATGATCATTCGGAAATCCCCGAGGCTAACTTGCAGCTAGATGCCGACTTGAACCGGCTCACGGCTCATCCGCTGCCTGATCTCTTCTTCCTGCTCTACTAATCTTCTCCACTGGCGGTCCTTGTCCGAAATTACGCTAACAGGCAAAGGCCATTCCAACGCAAGTCGAGGATCATCATGAAGGAGACCCCCCTCGCAACCTGGAGCATAAAATTCCCCCACTTGATAACTTGTGTCCGTATTGTCACGAATTGTCTGATATCCGTGTGCGAATCGCTCAGGGACGTACAGGGCGCGACAATTATCTTCATTTAGTTCGACGGCTACGTGTTCCAGGTAAGTGGGGCTCTCGGGCCGTAGATCCACGATGATGTCAAGAATTGCGCCGCGGGTGCAGCGCACTAGTTTCGTCTCCGCTACCGGTGGAAATTGAAAGTGCATGCCGCGCACAGTGCCTTTTTTTCGATTAAAAGCGACGTTCGCTTGAGCAATGATCGACTTCAAGCCATGCGTGGCAAATTCGTTTTGGCAAAAAGCACGGGCGAAAAAACCACGAGAATCTTCTCGCCGCTCTATATCAATCACGAACGAGCCCTTCAGCTTGGTCTCTGTAAATATCATGTAGGCGCTTCTCCCAGTTAACCCACTGCCGCCGGTGTGGTGAAAACGTCGGCTGATCCTGCTCCCATCCATTGGAGGGAACCGTCGAGCCGTCCAACCTTCTGGAGGCCCTGGATGCGATTAATGCGGAAATAACGGCCGCTGTTCACGTCATCAGAGGTGAGTCCAGCAGATCGATACGCATCATACAATTCTTGCGCACCCTTGCGTGCGGTCCACTGCGGGCGAAAATTCGGTAGCACCCTCGCAATCCTGTCGCAAGTCACGCGATAGCAGCGCTTGTCCGGAGCACCGCCGGGAGCGTACTCAATATGGCAACCAGGGACCGTTCCGGCGACGACATCAGCCAGTTCGCTGATCCTGTAATTCTCAGAGGTCTGGCCGACATTGAAGGTAGCGTTGTGCACGGCGTCCCGCGGAGCCTCGAGCACACATAGCATCGCGGCGATGATGTCACGAATGTGCACAATCGGACGCCATGGCGTACCATCACTTTTGATAAGAATGCGCCCTGTAGTGAGCGCAGCCGCTACAAAATCGTTAAGCACTAGGTCTAGCCGCAGGCGGGGAGATGCGCCGTACGCCGTCGCGTTTCTCATGTAAGTTGGACTGAAGTCTTCATCCGCGAGCTGTGCTACATCGCGCTCTACGAATACTTTTGACTCTCCATATGGGGTCACGGGATTGAGCGCAGCCGTTTCATCAAGGAACCCATCACTCCCCGCACCGTAGGTGCTACAGGATGACGAGAAAACGAAACGTTTCGCACCAGCTATCTTCGCCAATTCGGCTAGCCGCACAGATGCCTTGTGATTGATCTCATAGGTCAGACCAGGATCGAGGTTGCTGAGCGGGTCATTCGATAGCGCAGCCAAGTGCACCACAGCTTCGAATCCCTCTAAATCGGCGACTGTAATATCTCGAATGTCTTTCCGAATCTCAGGAATTTCAGGCGCCGCCTGCCCGAAGTCGCAGCCCGAAAAGAGATCGGTATCTAGGCCGATTACCTCATGCCCGGCCGCACGTATCATCGGCCCAGCAACCGCTCCGATATAACCCTTATGACCTGTCAACAAAATCTTCATCTATGCAGCTCCGGAATGTTATTTACGAGCACAAAGCTCACATGCACAACCGTCAAGTTCGCGTAGGTTAATGCGAAACCCACGATCTAAGTCCTCCAGCACCTGGACGGTTAACCCATATGCTTGTAGAAGACCCTACCTGCTGTAGATAAGAATGCGTCCGGTAGATGTCGGAAGAGTTGGCGAAGTGCGTGCGATTCCCAAGGCGCTGCTTCTTGCCTCTCTGCCGCATTCGTATACCTATAATAAGTCAACAATCTTCGCTTAGTTCCCAACCGATCCTTAAAAACAATCAGGCCTTCGTGGTCTAAATCGGAACGACCAAAATCAATCTTTTGCGCCCCTGATGCCTTGCTTTCCTCAATGAGCCGCCAGAACAAAAAGGGCATGGCGCCGAGATTATGGAATCTTGCGTTCGAGCATCCGTATTTGTAAACAACGGACGACCCATGTCGCAGGCTGAGTATCGCGGCGATCGGAGTGCCATCTTTCCGGGCCAGCCTGATCTCAAACTTGTCACCCATGCACTCGACTAGGTTTTCGAACCAGATTTTAGGCTGGGGAAGCAGCTGATGTCGTCTTCTCGTCATCAGCAGGAGTCTATAAAAATCATCAACGAGCTCTTGTGATCGGCCTGTTTCGTAACACAGCCGTTCCCTTTCAGCTCTTCGAATTTTGCGCTGAAACGAATTCTTGTGCAGTCGTTCGAAGAGTTGCTTCGAACTGGACTCCAGATCTAGCTCATGAAACCAGAAGGAACGAGCTGGCTTCAACCCGTATTCCGCAACGGGTACTTCCAGTAACGGACGCAGCTCGAAATAGCGTTGGCGATTACAATCACATTCGTTTCTGAGCCATTTCGTGAACGTCCTAAACTCTTCGGGATCGTTCAGCAGCGGCTCGCAATGGTCTGCAAACGGCAGCGAAACCAAGCGAGTTCCTGTTATCCAGCTCGAGACACGGCAAACAACCAAGCCATTCTCTAACGGTAATCCTGAAGCTGTACTAGTCAAGACCAACGGCTGGTAGCCATACGTGCGTGCTGATGCTTCCAACCAACCGCGTTGATGGAACACTGACGCGTTTGGGTGGCGAGCAACGAGTTTATCCCAGCGGTTATCGCGTAGTGGATCGAGAATTTGAATGTTTGCTGTCCCCGTTTGCTTGGGCGACTCGAATAACCGTTCATCTAGACCAAGCCAACGTGATCTCGTTTCATAGCAAACCTCGGAATTGACGGTCGATCTCTCTCGAAGCACGCCGACATCCAACCCACGAGGAAACAAGGTAGACCCACCGCAAACCGGGTTCAAATAGGGCCGCACAAGCTACCGCCATTGTGCTAGGGGCACAACTTCACAGATGTCGCAATCAGCCTACCAGACCCCTTGCTCTCGCAAGAATTTGATCGCGAAGTTTTATGGGTAAGTTATTGAAAACACGTTGTTTACGTTAATGGCCAGAATCGTCTAGATCAAGATGCTTCGAATTAATCTGTTTCTGCCCGGGCCTCGGGAAACCTTTTTCCACCAGATGAGACCAGAGTTCCATGAATTTGGGTCTAACGGCTTCCCGGACGAAATACGATTACTGTTGGCCCGGATTCACCGTCGTACTGACGTTTCTCGGTAACTTCGAATTGCGTCTCGATGACGCGCATCATCATATTCGGCCTTTTCTTAGTCTCGCCATCGCCCAAAACACCCATCCTGACGACGAATACGCCCCTAGTTTTCAGATACTTCGAGTACTTATCCAATATCTCTTTGATCTGGCCTAGCGGAACGTGGTACATCGACTCACGGAAGAGAATCACGTCGAACTTTTCAGTTGGCATGTAACTGAGGAAGTCGGATTGCACAAAGCTATTCTTGTGCGTCCGACCGTTTTCTGCGGTTCGCCTCGCAGCTTTGGCTAGCGCGGCTTCCGAAATATCTACACCTATGTAGGTTTGGTACGCAGTCTCGGCCAATTCGTTCGCAGTATTGCCCGGCCCGCATCCAAGATCGAGAATGGTTCCGTTCGCGGCGTGCTTCTCAAGGTGACGGTAGACGCAGTCTCCGGCCGTGTTATCAATAAAATTCCATTTGCTTCCAGAAAACTCCTTATCCCAAAGCAGTTTCTTGATATTTGATGGGCCGTAACTCTTGATAAAGGAGTTCATTAGGACCAAAGTCCGTTGAGCAATATTCATATTTTTATCTCCACTTGAGTTTATGACTAAGCCGGGAAATTTTTGCAAGCAATAGTTCGGCAGTTGACTCAGCTCAACTGCTTGCCCGCATTATTTACAACAACGTCCGCAAACCTGATTCAAATAACAATGATCTCTTGATTGCGCACAGCAGAGTTGGTGGTAATGGGTCAGGCAGAATAACGAAGGTCAGCAGAACGTTCACTCCTCAACTGATCTTTTTACAGCTAAACGTACAACGATAGGCGCTTTGTCCCGGCGTACAGGGCTGCACCCCTGCTCGCAATCTGTTCCTCGGACCAGTAGGATTATTTCACGCTGCGCACTAATCTCTGTGAGAGGATAATTCGTTAACTCCTGCCACACCCGGACTTGGTGGGGATGGGCCTTTAAATGAAACGCGGGAGCCTTCTCATGTTTAGCTGTAAGATGGTGGTAATTGTTTCTATTTTACTGTGCATTTCTGGAACGTGCTCTGGACAACAGTGGTCCGGCATTATTGACCCGTCGCGAGCAGTTGACTGGTCCCGAGCTGGAGTTCCGGGTGGGATTCCGAACCGCACGACTCAATGCGGCCCGACGATAACCCCGTACATTGGAACTGCGGGGACGATCAACAACGCTATTGCGGCTTGTCCCGCAGGTCAGTTTGTTTCGCTCGGGTCTGGAACCTTTGCACTTTCATCCGGCATTAGCATGAAATCGGGTGTTGTTCTGCGCGGCCAGGGCGCTAATTCGACCTTTCTCGTGCTTACTGGCAGCGCCGGCTGCGGGTACAGGGCTGGGGTATGTCTAGGTCCCGATACCATCCCGAGTCCCGGCGACGAGAAAAACGTTTGCGATTGGACGGCTGGATATTCAAAAGGGGCTACGAATATCACTCTCGCAAATTGCGGGACGACTAGCCCTGCCGCAGGTTCGATATCAAATCTCAAAGTCGGCAGTCTCATTATTCTCGATCAGGTTGACGAGGCAGCGGACACCGGACAGATCTGGAATTGTGCTACTGAGAACGTGTGTGGAAACACCGTTCCCGGCGGCGGCCAGCGTACGAATGGTCCAACCGTCGGTGGCATAGCGAACCGTTCTCAGCAACAAACCGTTACAGTGATGAGTTGCGATGGCAACTCAGCGGCTGGGCATGTTTGCGCGAGTGGTGCGAATATCACGATTTCCCCTGGCGTTTATATGCCTAATTGGCGCGTGGGCCAAAAACCGCAGGCGTGGTATGCCAGTACGTACCTCTCCGACGCAGGACTTGAGAATATGTCTGTCGATGGAACCGGCGTTGGCGCCAACTATAATGTTGTGATCGGAGCTTGCTCGCAGTGCTGGGTTAAGGGCATACGTTCCATGTGGGCCAGCCGGTCTCATATAACGTTGGATGCCTCCGCCCACTGTACTATTCAGGACAGCTACTTTTACCAAAGCCTGACTCACCAATCCGTGAGCTACACCATAGAAATTTTCTGGGGCGGGTCAGACAATCTGATCCAGAACAACATCAGCCAGCAAGTGACTGACTCCATGCCGAATTGTAATGGCGGCTGCGAGGGGAACGTTTTCTCTTACAACTTCGCCATCGACGACGTGTGGATGCAATCCCTGGGCTGGATGCAACCCTCCTTTTACCAGCATGCCGCCGGAGACGCACTCAATCTTTGGGAAGGCAACATTGGGCCGGGGTATTCCGCGGACCAGGTTCACGGAACGCATCATTTCGAAACTTTGTTCCGTAATCAGCTAGTGGGCAACCAAGCGGCGGGCTGCGGTTCGGCGGGCGTCAATACGTGCACGTCGCAGACCATCCCGGTGAATCTGTACGCTGGTTCGCGCTACTTCAATGTCATCGGCAACGTCTTAGGACAGACTGGATACCACAACACGTACGCCTCCATAGGTTCGGCAAGCGGTTCTCCCAACGGGAACACTTCGATCTATTGTTTGGGGGCTTCAGGCAACGGATGTAACGCCTATACCCCCCTAAGTTCCTATTGTCTGAGCCCTGGCTGCACGACTCATGGAGATTTTGATCCTCAGGTACCTTCGTATCTGATGCGATGGGGCAACTGGGATACGGTAAATAATGCCTCACGCTTCCTTGCTTCCGAGGTGCCCAGTACGTTGAGCCTCTATGCAAACCCGGTTCCTGGAAGCCAGGCTTTGCCCGCATCGTTTTACCTCTCCGCTAAACCGAGTTGGTTTGGAAGCATTCCATACCCTCCAATTGGTCCGGATGTTACCAACGGTAACGTCGCCGGAGTCGGGGGCCATGCGAATGCAAACCCGGCTCAGAATTGTTATCTAAGAATTATGGGTGGGTCAGTTAACGGAACTGGAGTTGCTCTCGGCTTTAACGCCGCTGCGTGCTACGGTCAACTCAGTTCTCAGCTGCCGGCTCCGCCAACGAACCTCAGCGCGAACGTGAACTGAGTTTTGGCCCTTCTGCACGGGAATGCAGGGCAAGCCGCAACATGATTGCTCCCTCATTCTCTAACGAACACTCTTGCGTCCTTGGCTTTCGATTCGTTGGAGCGTTCTGTCCCAGAACCTTTGACACGACCATCTAAGGTTGGGCAGCGAACGCTGAGCATGCTTGGCCAAACGCCAGCCAAAGGTCTCCGCGACCCAGGAATATTTCCAGGATAGGTTCGGCAGTACCAACTGCCCTTTCAATTCCAGCGCCAGCTGCTCCGCTTGCCGAACCAGATCGAGCCCTCGGGCGACTCGTGGCCGCGGATCAGCCGCACGATGCCCCACGCCAGCGTGAGGCAGCCGACCAGCACCGCCAGTTCGGTCAGGGCGCCGGGCTGCGTGAGCGAGCCCAGCAAGTCGTTCAAATCCTGTGCACTGAGGACATTCGCCATCGGGTCGAGAACCTCAGACGCCGGCCAGCACGCGCACGTGCGCGGCGACGCTGCGTGCCAGCGCGCGCGGCGCGAGCTTACGGATCCCGCCTCTTCTTCAGCTTGCCGTCTTCGGATTCGACCGGAAAGTAATGCTGATGGTGGATCAGCGTGGTCGTCAGCACTTCTTCGGGAAGCTCGAGAAATTCGTGGGCGAAGGTGCCGGCGATGACCGACGGGTATTCGACCAGATCGGGCACTTCGTGCAGCAGACCGGACTCGCCGCGCACGACGCGACTGACGCGTCCCTGCAGCCGCTGCGCCTTCGCGTCGAGCTCGCGCGCGATCTTGTTGTGCCGCTCGGCGCGCTCGAGGATGACGAAGTTCTCGAGCAGACGCGCGCGATATTCGTCGAACGAGCGGACCTTGATGGCGCGGCCGGCGCGGCCGCTGGTGGTCAGGAACCGGTGGCCGTAGGTCACCGCCCCGGTCGAGACGTCCAGCACCTGCGACGTCTGCGCGGCGGGCGTGCGCGCGATCGTGAACGGCACGACGCGGCCGCCGTAGAGGTAGAGGATCCAGCGGATAGGGCGCCCGAACAGCAGGTCCCCCTTGCCATCGTCCAGCATCGCGTCCCAGTGCATGGCCTTCGGGAACGGCAGGCTGCGGAGCGAATCGCGCAGCACGTCGGGCAGCACGTCGACGGTCGCCTTGCCGCGCTGGCGCCGGCGGAAGGCGAGATATTCACCCTTCGGCGTCTGCAGCCGCTCGAGCGCCGGGACGTCGACCCCCTGCTTTGCGGCGAAGCCGGCGGCGGCCGGCGTCGGCGTGCCGTCCGGCTTGAAGGCGGCGGACACCGGCGGACCGTTGACCAGCTCCTCGAGGTCGCTCTGGCGCTCGGGGATGCGCACGATGCGGACGGTCAACCGCCGCGGCGTGCTGTAGGTTTCCACCGGCGACTCCGGCGGCAGGCGGTGCGCGCGCAGCTGCGCGTCGACGATCTCGCCGACCTGATTGGTCAACCCCGGCAGCCAGCCGGCGGGCAGCTCCTCGCAGCCGATTTCCAGCAGCAGCTCGCGGTCCATCCGCCTACGCCTCTCTTCCCGGGCTGGAGGCTTCGGCGGGACGAGCTCCGCCTGGCCCCTCGACGTACGACTTCGCGACGCCGATCGCGAGCTGGCGGATACGCAGGATGAACGCGGTCCGCTCGGTGACGCCGATGCTGTTGCTGGAATCGAGGATGTTGAACAGATGCGAGCACTTCAGCGTGTGCTCGAGCGCCGGCCAGATCAGCCGCGGCGGCCGCGCCAGCGATGGCTTCGGCGGTTCCGGAGTGGCGATGTGCGCGGTATCGACGGGCAAAGCGATTCCGCCGCCGGCGCCAAAGCCGACGCCATTGCCGCCGCATTAAGTTCACGCCTGCATTCCCGGGGAAAACGGAAGACAGGTGTGGCGCCCGTCATCCCGACGAGGTTTCACCTCGGAGGGATCTCGACACGGAAAAGGGCGCCTCGGTTCCCGCCGTCCCGAGATCCCTCGTCGCAAACTCCTCGGGATGACCCGCTACACTTGAAATGAATGTGATCTGGGGCGCCCTTTCAGGGCTCGGCGCAACATGCGCTGCGACTTCCCAGGGCGTCGCCCTGGGCTAATATGTTTGCGCACCTTCGGTGCTCAAAATGCATAACGTCAAAAAGCGCAGCGAAGGGTTGGGATCGCCAGTTCAATTCTCTTCAATCCGCACCGCACACGAATCAGCGGAGAAGGGCCCGAGATTGACGACGCGAACCTGGTAGGGGCCGGTCATCGGCACGACAAAATCGACCCGGCAATCGCGGTTCTCGTTGGGAAAACGATTGTCAAAAACCAGCGGGACTTTTTGGTTCCCCTGGTAGACGTACAGATCGATGACCAGCAAAATCCCTATGATAATCGCGATGACGATAACCTTTCTCATTTAAAAATAAATCCGACGATTCGGCAATTCGATGTTGAGGATCGGACCTGTATCGGCGTCAAAAACATGTTCGACATTGCCGACCGGGGGTGTAACCAAACCGGCTGCCTGAACGAACTAACGAAGACAAGGCCGGCATGACGATTGCAGAGACCGAACTCAAGGCGCTGATGCTTGCCAGCCAGGACGGCGATACGGCGGCCCATCATGCGCTGCTGCAGCGCCTGAGCCGGCATTTGCGTGCCTATTACAAGAGCAAACTCGCCAAGACCGGCCGAGGTGCAGCGGAGGCCGAAGATCTGGTTCAGGAGGCCGTGTTGGCCATTCACATCCAGCGACACACCTACGATCCGGCGCAGCCGCTGACACCCTGGGTGCATGCGATCGCGCGCTACAAGCTGATCGATTTCCTGCGTCGAACGCGGGCGTCACGTGCCGACGTGCCGATCGATCAGGCCGACGACATCACGGCGCATGACGATCACGTCGGCGCCGAGAGCAGCTTTGACGTCAGGCGGTTGCTCAAGCGGCTGCCGGCGAACATGCAATGCGCGATCGAGGCTGTAAAGCTCGACGGGCTGAGCGTCGCTGAAGCGGCGCTGCGCTGTACCATGTCGGAATCGGGTGTGAAAGTCAGCATTCATCGCGGGCTGAA
>Ga0137412_10002250_pt1 | contig 15222 bp, 18 predicted proteins | sample CZODoug2_1_16fun_FD_122160 | JGI IMG/M metagenome (GOLD analysis project Ga0137412, IMG submission 122160) | Vadose zone soil fungal communities from Angelo Coast Range Reserve, California, USA - CZODoug2_1_16fungal (Hybrid Assembly) | ecosystem: Environmental > Terrestrial > Soil > Vadose zone...
ATGTGCACCGGGATGCGGATGGTGCGGGCCTGGTCGGCCATGGCGCGGGTGATCGCCTGCCGGATCCACCAGGTGGCGTACGTCGAGAACTTGTAGCCCTTGGTGTAGTCGAACTTCTCGACTGCCCGGATCAGGCCCAGGTTGCCCTCCTGGATGAGGTCGAGGAACGCCATGCCGCGGCCGGTGTAGCGCTTGGCCAGCGAGACGACCAGGCGCAGGTTGGCCTCGAGCAGGTGGTTCTTGGCCCGCTCGCCGTCGCGCACGATCCAGCGCAGGTCGCGACGCATCTGCGTTACGAGCTTCTCGGATGTCTCCTCGGCCTGGCGCAACCGCTCGGCCGAGTAGAGACCGGCCTCGATGCGCTTGGCGAGATCGACCTCCTCCTCGGCGTTGAGCAGCGCGACCTTGCCGATCTGCTTGAGGTAGGCCCGCACCGAGTCCGCGGACGCGGTCATCTCCGCGTCCTTGCGGGCCTGACGCAGCGCCTCGGACTCTTCTTCGTCGTCCCAGGCGAACTCGGCGGACTCGCCCTCGACCTCGGCGTCGGCCGGGCCCTCGGGCTCGGCCTCCTCGCCGGTGGCCGCGGCCGGGTCGACCGTCGCGTCGGCCGCCTCGTCCTTGCCGGTCTTCTTCGGAGCTGCCTTGGCCGGTGCCTTCGCGGTTGCCGTCTTTGCGGTCGCCTTGGCCGGTGCCTTCGCGGCCTTGGCGGCCTTCGGACCCGCCGGTGCCGGTTTGTCGGCTACCGGGGCCGTGACCTTGCGTGTCGCGGTAGCGGCCGCGACAGTGCGCGCCTGCTCGCCGGAGAGTTCCTGATCCGTTGCCGGGGTAGTGCTGCTCGCGCCCACAAACGCCCTTTCACCTGATGCGCGAAAGGACCGTGTCCTTCGCGCGGAATTGCTCCGCTGCCGCGGAGGGAAGAGGCGGGTCAGCTCGCCGTCTGTTGGTTGCCTCAGAACTCGAGTCCAGTACGTGCGCAGTGACCTGAAGAATATTGTAGCCGCGTCCGCCAAATCGGCGGCGAGGCAGGGTTAGGTGTTTCGCTAGTCGCTGCGCCGCTCCACGGCGGCCATGGCGGCGCCCACGATGCCGGCGTTGTTCAGCAGTTGGGCCGGCTTGACGGGCGTGTGTAGTTCCAGGTGCGGGACCCACTTGTCGGCGTCCTTGCTCACCCCTCCGCCAACGACGAACAAGTCGGGCGTAAAGAGCCTCTCGACGTGTGCCATGTATCGCTCGACCCGCTTGGCCCATCGCTTGTACGGCATCTTCTCCCGATCCCGCACCGATGCCGCGGCGCGCGTCTCGGCGTCGTGACCGTCGAGCTCGAGGTGCCCGAGCTCGGTGTTGGGGACGAGCTTGCCGTCGACGAGCAGCGCGCTACCTATACCGGTGCCGAACGTCAGCAGGATGACGACGCCCGCGATGTCCTTCGCCGCCCCGAAACGCGCCTCGGCGATGCCGGCGGCGTCAGCGTCGTTGAGGACGATGATCTCCTCGCCGGTGGCCTTGGTGAAGACGGCGTCGACGTCCGTCCCGATCCAGCTGTGGTCGACGTTCGCCGCGGACCGGGCCACGCCGTGCTGGATCACGGCCGGGAAGGTGGCCCCGACATCGCCGTGCCACTCGGCCTGCTTCACCAGCTGCGCCACGACGGCGGCGACGGAGTCCGGTGTGGACGGCTGCGGTGTCGGGATGCGGACGCGCTCGGTCGCCAGCTCGCCGGTCGCCGTGTGCACGATCGCGCCCTTGATGCCCGAGCCGCCGATGTCGATGCCGAACGCCTGATCAGGTCGATCGACCACGTCAGTCCCCAATCCGTAGAGCGCTTCGCGCGTACCCTATCGCCGCGCATATGGTGCGATGGGTCAGTGACACCGTTGCCGCCTACGACCGCCCTCACCGAGCTCGCCACCCAACTGGCCCTGGGCGCCGGTGAGCTCATTCGCATCCACCGTCACGATCACTTCGCGATCGACACGAAGAGCACGCCGACCGACGTCGTCACCGAGGTCGATCGCACGGTCGAGGCCTATATCAGGGGCGAGCTCGCCCGGCAGCGCCCCGACGATGCCGTGGTCGGCGAGGAGGCCGACGACCGTGAGGGCACCAGCGGGGTTCGGTGGTTCGTCGATCCGATCGACGGGACGGTGAACTTCGTCCTCGGCCTACCCCAGTACGCCGTCTCGATCGCCGCGGAACTCGACGGCCGCATCGTCGCCGGCTGCGTGCACAACCCGATCTCGGGCGAGCTGTTCCACGCTTCGCTCGGCGGGGGGGCCTTCGCCGGTGACGAGCGCCTGGGCGGTCCGCGTCAGGTGCCGCTGGCCCGCGCGGTGGTCGGTACCGGATTCGGATACGACGCCGCTCGCCGGGCCCGGCAGGTCGCGGTGGTCGCCGCGCTGCTGCCCCGCATCGGTGACATCCGACGGATCGGCTCAGCCGCACTGGACCTCTGCGCGGTCGCCGCCGGACGTCTGGACGCCTACTTCGAGGTCGGGCTCAATCCCTGGGACTGGTCCGCGGGCGTGCTGATCGCGAGCGAGGCGGGCTGCGCGGTGTCCGGCCTACGGGGACGCCCCCCGAGCGGCACCATGACTGCCGCCGCCGGCCCCGGCCTGGCCCCGGACCTGTTCGCGCTATTGGAGGAGCTGGGCGCCGACGAGGTCTAGCAGGACTTGGTCGCAGTCGGGGTGGGGGTCGGCGTCGCGGCGAGATGGCCGGCCTTGGCCGGCAGCTGGGTGACCTTCTGACTGGCCATCGTCTTCTTGGCCTGGGCGGTGGTGGCCACCGCCTTGAACTTCGTGCCCAACGCGACGACGACCTGGCTGTCGGTGCGCGTCGTCGGGACCAGGGTGGCGCCCGGCAGGTAGAACGAGAGCAACGTCGCCGATTGGGCGCCCTTGGTGCCGTACCGGATCTCGGCCACCCCGTTGACGACCACGTTGGGGTCATCGTTGCCGTAGCCGGTGACGTGGAAGCCCACCTTGCCCATCGCGGTCGCGACCGTCCGGGCGAGATGGAGCCGATCGGTCGAGTTGAGCACGTTCACGCTGACGCCGCTCGGCTGCGGTACCACCTTGCTCGAGGTGGACTGACAAGTGGTGGCCGCCTTCGGGCTTCCTGAATCGGACCGGTGGATCACCCGCCACCAGACCAGGGCAGTCAGCAGCGACAGGCCCAACAGGAAGATCAAGGCAGGTAGCGGACGTCGCGCGGATACGCGCTCCATCGTGACCTCCCCGATCGCGAGATTCTGGCTGACCCGGTACCCGACGGCATCGGCGGACGCCGGTCAGGAAGTGGCTGTGAGCCTATCTCGTCGACGTCCCGGGAATGTGAAGGCGTGTCCTGTCGTTTGCGGCGACGGCAAGCGCGGTACCGTTCCGCGGCGCCGTCCGCACAGGGGCGGAGGGCGCCCCGCACATCGGTGTACGTCCTGGGCACAAATTCGGGGGTCCGGGCGTTGCACCCCGCGCCGGCAGCGAGGCCGACGTCGCAGTGGCTGAGCAGGCGCTGTGACTCGGGAAAGTACGTTGCCCGCACTGACGAGAATTCAGCGGCGAGCTGATCGAGGAGTTGAAGGCCGATGGCCACCGATTACGACGCCCCGCGACGGGGTGACGTCGACGAGCTGAGCGAGGACTCGCTCGACGAACTGAAGGCACGCCGGGCAGAGGCGCAATCCGGCACGATCGACATCGACGAGACAGAGCTCAACGAGTCGCTCGAGCTGCCCGGCGCGGACCTGTCCAACCTGTCCGGTGAAGAGCTCACGGTGCGGGTCTTGCCGAAGCAGGACGACGAGTTCACGTGTTCGCGATGCTTTCTGGTCCACCACCGCAGCCGTCTCGCGCGCGAGAAGAACGGCGAGTACATCTGCCGGGACTGCGCCTGAGGATGGGCTACAACGCCGGCGCGAGGGTGACCCCGCCGTCGATGACCAGGGTCTGGCCGGTTATCCAGGCAGCATCCGGCGAGGCGAGGAACGCAACGGCGCCGGCGACGTCCTCGGGCTCGCCCAGGCGTCCCAACGGATAGCGGGCGACCGTTTCGGCCTCGTGGCCCTCGTAGAGCGCCGCGGCGAAGCGCGTCTTGACCACGGCCGGCGCCACGGCGTTGACCCGCACGTTCGGCGCCAGCTCGGCGGCCAGCTGGGTCGTCAGCCCGATGAGCGCGGCCTTGCTCACCCCGTAGTACCCGATGCCCGGCGACGGGTGCAGGCCGGCCACCGACGCGATGTTGACGACCGCCCCCGGCGTGTCGGCGCCGAGGCCGGCCGCGCGGGCCTCGCGGATCCATCGCAGCGCGGCCAGCACGTTGACGTCCATGATCTTGCGCGCCGCGCCGTCGTCGAGTTCGGTGAGCGGGCCGTAGGCGGGGTTGATGCCCGTGTTATTGATCACAGCGTCTAGCCGCCCGAACGTCTGCACGGCGGTCCGGACGGCCTCGGCCTGGTGTTCGGGGTCATCGCCTCGTCCGGCCACGGACACTGCTAACGCTTCTCCGCCCAGACCCTCGACGGCCGCCGCGAGGCCCTCGGGTTTGCGCGCCGTGATGCAGACGCGGGCCCCTTCAGCCACCAGCCGCTGCGCTATCGCCAGACCGATGCCGCGACTGGCACCGGTGATCAGAGCGACCTGACCTTCGAATCGGGATCCGTGAGTCACCCGCAGGACGTTACCGAGCGCGCGTCAGCGCGGCGATAACCCGGTCGGGATGCCGGCTGCTGATCACCCAGTACGGAGCCGGATCGTCCGGATCGTCGAGCCAGAGCTGCACGCCCGGGCCGATCCACGGCCGGATCGAGATGAAGGCCTCGGGATCGCCCTCACGACCCACGACCCGGCGCAGCGTCCTCATGTCGAGGGCGACCCAGCCGCTGATGAAGCGCAGCGGCAGGTGCGCGCCCCGGATGTACAGCTCGCCCTCGGCGATCTTGAGCTCGCCGCGACCGGCCGCCCAGACGATCACCACGGACAGCGGCAGCATCGTCCCGAACGGGATCCAGTCGGTGAGGCTCAGCCCGCTGACGTGGAACTCCGCGGCGAGCAATCCGGCGACGGCGAGCCCCACCGGGTACCACCACCAGGGTGTACCCAGCCGCTCGCGGTAGATCGAACCGTCGGCGTTCGATGGGCCCGCCGAGCGTGGCGCGTGCTCGGCGTCAGCGCTCATGTTCGCAAGGGTAACCTTGCCCGCCGTGACCATCGGCGACGGCGTGGCGGCTCGGCTGCGCGTGCAGGTTCGACGCCTCGACCCCGACGTTCCGCTGCCGACGTACGCGATGCCGGGTGACGCCGGCGCCGACATCGTGACCACGGTCGACGCGGTCCTCGCTCCGGGGCAGCGCGCGGTATTGCCGACCGGGCTGGCGATCGCGCTGCCCGATGGCTACGCCGCCTTCGTGCATCCCCGATCGGGTCTGGCCGCGCGTACCGGCATGTCGCTGGTGAACACGCCCGGTACCGTCGACGCGGGCTATCGAGGCGAGATCAAAGTCATCGTGATCAACCATGATCAGGTCGAGCCCATCGTGCTGCGGCGCGGTGATCGCATCGCGCAACTGGTGATCCAGAGGGTGGAGTTCGGCGAATTCATGGAGGTGGACGAGCTGCCGGCATCGACACGGGGCGTCGGCGGGCACGGTTCGACCGGAGGCGCCGCGGTCCTCGCCGGTGGCCAGTCAGCAGAGGGAGGGGTCTGATGGCGCTGCACCGCAAGCAGAAGCGCACCGACCGGTCGAAGATCGACGCGACACCGCCGTGGGAGACCCGGCACCACGTCGAGCCTGACCCGACGAACGGGCCCTACGACGTCCGGGACAGCCCCGAGGACGAGTTGTCGCGCATCGACCTGGGCGCGGTGCGGGTGCCGGTACGGGCCGGCGTGGAAATGCGCCTGGACATGAACGAGGCGCAGCAGGTCATTGCCGTGACGCTGGTGAACAAGGACGGCCAGTTGCAGATCGGTGTCTTCGCCGCACCCCGCAACGAGGGCATCTGGGACGACATCCGCAAGGAGATCCGCGATTCCATCGTGAGCCAGGGCGGGCTGGCCCGAGATCGAGCCGACGGCGCCTTCGGCACCGAGCTCGTGGGCACCCTGAAGGGCGACGGAGGCAACTCCCCGGTTCGGTTCCTCGGCGTGGACGGGCCCCGGTGGTTCCTGCGCGGAATGATCCTCGGCGCGGCGGCGACCGAGGCGGTGAAGGCGCGGGCCTTCGAGGACGCGTTCCGCAACACGATCGTCGTCCGCGGCACCGATCCGCTGCCGGTCCGCGACCCCGTTCCGCTCCAGCTGCCCCGGGAGGCGGCCGAGCAGATCGAGGCGATGGCCGATGCGCCCGACGACGACGCCGCGTTGTCCTGAAATCGAGCTGAACACCGGCTGCGGGAACGCCGCCGCACTCGACTCGGTGGCCTACTGTGGTCGACGTGGGAGGTCGATTCTCGTTCCTGCATCGGCTCACGGCCGATGCCAGTGACCTGGACGCGGCCGAGCTGCAGTCCGACGTGGCTCGCTGCTCGGCGAGTCTGTTGCGCTCGCTGCGCCGCGGCGAGGTGGCGACGGTGACGGGGCGCCTGCGGGCCGTCGTCTACACGCCGCGGGCGAACGCGCCGACGTTGCAGGCCGAGCTGTTCGACGGGTCGGCGTCCATCGACCTGGTGTGGCTCGGTCGGCGCCGGGTGGCCGGCATCGAGCCCGGACGCACGATCATGGCGCGTGGCCGGGTCGGCGTCCACGACGGCCGCCTCGCCATCTACAACCCCTGGTACGAGCTGAGAGTGCCGGCATGATCGAGGACGAGCAGACCGAGTCGGACGAGCCCCGACCCGGCAGCCGTGAGGTGTACCGGCAACAGCTGCTCAACAGCATCGGCGGGTGGTCGGGCACGGTCATCACCGCGATCCCGACCGTCGTGTTCGTCGCCGTCAATGCGGTCGCGACCCTGCGCTGGGCGATCGGCGCCGCGGTCGGCTCGGCGTTGCTGCTGGCGGGGTACCGCCTCGCTCGGCGGCAGTCGGTGCAGCAGGCGATGACGGGCCTGCTCGGGGTGGTCGTGGCCTCGATCATCGCCGCGCGCACCGGACAGGCCAAGGGCTACTTCCTGCTCGGCATCTGGAGCAGCTTCGTCTACGCCGCGGCGTTCGTCGCAACGCTGGTCGTGCGACGGCCGGCGATCGGCCTGCTGTGGGAGTTCCTCGATCCGACGCCGGAGGCCGACGACGAGGAGCCGGTGCTCTGGCACCGCCGCCGTCCGCTGCTGTTCGCCTACATGCTGGCCACGGCCGGGGCCGCGCTCGTGTTCCTGACCCGCGGCATCGTCCAGCTCGCCCTCTTCCAGCACAACGCGACGGGCTGGCTCGCGGTCGCGCGCATCGCGATGGGCTACCCGCTCTACATCGCGGCGATCGGATTCGCCTTCTGGGTAGTCCGCCGAGCCCGGAACCAACTCGCCGTCGAGACAGCAAACTCAGCCGCGTAGCGCGAGACAGTGCTACCCGACATTGGTCCAGCACGTACGGTCTCGACTCCTGACCGAGTCGAGACCGGAGCTGGCGCTACTCCGACAGCGTCTCGCCATCCTCGCCGTAGAGGTCAACCCGATGAATGTCGAGGTGCCGCGGATAGACCAGTACTGCGACCCGCGCCCCCAACTGGTGCGCGTCTCCGTGCAGCGTCAGGTCCTCACGCGTGCCGTCAGATAGCCTCACCACTACCGCTCGCACGTCTGGTGCCACTCGCGCAATGAATGTTCGTGGGCCTTCGTCACTGGCCCCGACATATGCGTTCACACGGCTACTGGGCTCCAGCGCTGGGCCGCCGCCAATGCCGCCTCCCCACGGCCGCCGGCCGTCGGGCAGCGTGACGTTGACGGTCGTGCGCAGACCTGACGCGTCACCCGACACGTCGAGCTCCCACGAAGCTCCATCGGCGCCGTGCCCACTCGCGAGTACCGCCACAAGAAGATCGTGCCCCGCGCACACCGCATTTGCCACTAGCGGAATCTGCTGGCCCGAGCTGGACGCTGACGCCCGTATCGCGACGACGGCTGTCATGGCAGCATGACGGCGTGACCGGGTGGTGGTACCTAGCCGGTGTCCTGTTCCTCGTCAGCGCCGCGCTCTGGTGGCGCGTAGGCACAACGCTGTCAGCGGCGAACCCTTCGGCATACCTGCCATGGGTCTGGTGGCCGCCGAACAAGCCGCGTGGAATCAGAGTGGTGCAGTTCCTTGCCAGTTTCTCAATGTGCCTCGCCGTCAACTTCCTATTCGATGGATTCCACAACCGCCATCCCCGCGACCTGCTCTGGAGCATCCCCTTCGTCGCCGCCCTGATGGTTGTCGGCATGGTCCCCCCGTTCCGCCACAACCGGCGAATCCGGCGCGCAGCAATTTGACATACCGCGACCGTGCCAATGTTCGAGTCGCATCAAGGTGCCTCACGCCACGTCTGACGGTCGACTCTGTCGCGCACGATCGCCCCGGGGTTTCAGTACGCTTGACACCGATAGGAGCATCATTGGAAATGGTCTGGCTTCAACCGTCTGCCTTGGTTCGGGTGACGGGAACGAGCCCGCAGTGTCAGCTTGGGAGCGGCACCAGAGTGCATGTCGCCCGGAATCCCGGGACCACTGGTGTCCCGTCATGGCCGCTGATGACCGCCAAGGGCAGCACGGTGGTCGTGGTCAACGAGTTGCCGCACGACGCACGTATTCGCTGGCTGCGGCGGCGAGCGCCCCATCCGGTAGATGCCAGTTGGTTGGCTCGGCGATGGGGCATTTGAGCAGCAGCTTCAACAGCGAGTCGACCTGCGTGACGAGTCCTCCGCGCCGTTTGGATGCGAGCGCAGCGCCAGCCGAGGTCAGAGCAAACTGCGTGTCGTCTGAGACGGTCACAAGCCCGGCCGCCACGAGATTCCTGACGGCGTGTTCGACTTCTGCATCCATCACTATCGCGTGATTTATGCCGTCGGCTGCGGCGACCAGGTCTCGCAAGCTGCACGGCTGGTTGGCTATCGCTATCGCGGCCATGACCCACGCATCGGCCACATGCCAGGCGCTGTCGTTGGAATCGTTCATGATCCGATTGATCTTAGGCTCGGCCCTGCCCTTCGTGGCTGCTGTCTTGCTCGGTCGGGCGGCTGGGTCAAAGGTGGCGCCCGCACCATCGTGCGGCGAGGCCGATAGTTGTTCGGAGCCTGGCGCGACGAGGATCGAACCCGCACTGTCAGGTTGGGTTTGGCATGTGGGCTTGGCCGGCGGAGAAAGGGCGGTCAGCTGCGCTGCGGGAGGGTTACGCGGGTCCTCCAGTAGGCGGGGTTCTGTGGTTCTTCGAGCCACTTGATCAACTGGTGCGCCGCGGCCTCGAATGCCTCGCCCAATGAAGCGCTGTCGACTGCCACATTGAGGGACGCTGCGTAGTGCGTGTTGTGGTCCTCCACGCACAAGCACGCCACGCTAACGGCGGCGCAAACGTTCAGCAGGCCGTGCTCTGTCCAGTCCACGTCGAGCTCGGCCTCTAGCCAGTCATTGCCCTCGTCGTACAAGGAGATTGCGGTCAGCAGGATCTCGGGTACGCCAGGTCCGGTGCCGACGAACTCGATGTGACCCGGAAACCATTCCCATACCGGCGACTGGCCCGGCGGGCGTGCCGAATCCACGATCGCGGCCGTGCGGCGCATGCGTTGCGTGTCGGCGGCGTCGGCGCGAGGAAAGAGAGCGTCTAGCGGCGCGTTGTCGATAGTCCCGCGTGTCACCTCAGTGGGTCCCGATATCTGTGCACCAATTCCAGCCCCTCGTGATCCGGCGACGTCAGCCAAGTTCCTGACTCTCCGGATCGTCAACGCGACTTCGTGCAGCGGAACTGCTCACCCGCCCCCAGAACACGATCGATACGTCGTCCCGAGTGAGAGCCTGAACGGGCTCGGTGACTTCGGATTCAAGTCGGCAGACAAAGACGCTGGCAGGCCTCGCCACTTCACCATGTCGAAGCGCATCGACGTCAACGTCTCCATGTCGCGGGACCAGCAGCGCTCTGGCGAGTGGTCCACCTGCGGTGGCCCCGATCGGTGGCTCGATACTGACCAGCAGACCAGGTTTGCCTTCCAGGCTGACGTCGTCACGCAGGATGCCGACTCGGCGAGCCTGAAACTGGCTGGGCTCATCGTCGTTGACCAGGTACATCGCGCACATGCGTGCAATCATCCACGTTTCGGCTTGGCGGCGCCGCGCGTGCGCTCCTCGCCATCGTCCACGGCTTGACACCAATAGGAGCATCAACAGCTAACCCGACCACAGCTAACCCGACCACGAACGCGATGAGCGCTCGCGCGAAGAGCCCGCCGGCCGCGGCTGTCCTATTGCGCGGCCAAGCCGGAAGTGCCCGCCAGATCCGCAGCGCAGGAACGCCGACGGGAATCCGCCTCCGGCGGATGAGTTAGGCCGCGCAGACCGACGATCGGATCGCGGGCTCGGTCTCGGGCATGGCGACGAACAGCAGCTCGTCACCGGGCTCGAGGGGTTCCTCGGGCGTGGGCGTGATCACCCGGGCGCCGCGGACGATGGCGACCAGGGCGGCGTCGCGCGGTAGCGCCAGCTCGCGGACCGGCGACCCGGCGCACGGGGCGCCTGGTGGCAGCGTCACCTCGACGAGGTTCGCCTGGCCCTGCCGGAACGTGAAGAGCCGGACGATGTCGCCGACCTCGACCGCCTCCTCGACCAGGGCCGCGAGCACGCGCGGGGTCGATACCGCGACGTCGACCCCCCAGGCCTCGGTGAACAGCCACTCGTTGGACGGGTGGTTGATCCGGGCCACGACGCGCCGGACCGAGAACTCGGTCTTGGCGAGCAGCGAGATGACGAGGTTCACCTTGTCATCGCCCGTGGCACCGACGACGACCTCGTACTCCTCGAGCTTCGCGTTCTGCAGGTTCTCGACCTCGCAGGCGTCGGCGAGCAGCCACTCGGCGCCCTCGATGCGATCCGGGTCGACCTTGGTCGGGTCCTTGTCGATCAGCAACACCTCGTGCCCGTTGCCGACGAGCTCGCGGGCGATCGATCGTCCCACTGCGCCGGCTCCGGCGATGGCCACCTTCATGCGTGCGCTCCTTCCGGCGCCTGCCCGGCCACCTCGCGCAGGGTCTGCGCGTGCGCCTCGTCCACCAGGACGTGCAGAGCATCGCCGTCTTGCACCATTGTGGACACCGTTGGCAACTCCCCGACCCCGAAGCGGGTCACCACGGCGACGCGGCCGCCGCTCGCGGCTTCGAAGTCGCGCACGAGGTGCCCGATCCAGCCCTCGTGCGGTGTCACCCGCACCAGCGCCACCGCGCCGGACGGGTCGCGCCACACCTCGTCGGTGGAATCGCCCAGCACGGCCTTGAGCAGCCGGCTGGCCGTCCAGGGCACGGTCGCGATCGTCGGGATGCCGAGTCGCTCGTAGACCTCCGCCCGCTTGGCGTCATAGATCCGAGCGATCACCTTCTGCACGCCGAAGGTCTCCCGAGCGACCCGGGCGGCGATGATGTTCGAGTTGTCACCGCTACTCACCGCGGCGAACGCGTCGGCCTTCTCGATCTTGGCGGCCACCAACGTCTCGCGGTCGAAACCGAGCCCGGTGACCGTGGTGCCGCGGAAGCCTTCGCCCAGACGCCGGAACGCGGTCGGGTTCATATCGATGACGGCGACGCTGTGGTCGCGTTTCTCCAGTTGGTGCGCGAGCGAGGAGCCGACCCGTCCGCATCCCATGATCACGACGTGCACGGCGGGCACATCTCCCTTCGGCACGATGTGGTCGCCGCGCAGGCGTGCGGCCATCCCCGCGTCGCGACGCTACACAATCGCCGGGTCCCGCGTGATCACGCCCGATGGGGCGGCCTGGCCGCCGAGGACGGTTCGCGCCGTATGGTGCACCGCGTGAGCGTCGTCACCCGAGTCGCCAAGCGGCTCATCATCGGCAACCCGGTGCGGTCGGACCGGGCTGGTCACACTCTGCTGCCGAAACGGCTCGCGCTGCCCATCTTCGCCAGCGACCCGCTGTCGAGCGTGGCGTACGCGACCCAGGAGATCTTGCTCGTCCTGACCGTCGGCGGCACCGCATTCCTGTACCTCGCGCCCTGGATCGCGACGGCGGTCATCGTGCTGATGATCGTCGTGGTTGCGTCCTACCGGCAGTTGGTGCGGGCCTATCCGACCGGCGGCGGCGACTACGAGGTGGCCAGCAAGAACATCGGCCGCGCCGCCGGCGTGCTCGTGGCGAGCGCCCTGCTCGTCGACTACGTGATGACGGTGGCGGTGTCGGTGTCATCCGGCGTCGACAACATCATCTCCGCGGCGCCGTCGTTGCACAGCCACCGGGTAGCGATGGCGCTGGGTTTCGTCGCCGTGCTCGCGGCGGTGAACCTGCGAGGTATCCGCGAGGCCGGGCTGGCGTTCGCGACACCGACCTACCTGTTCACCGCCGGCGTCTTCATCATGATCGCGACCGGGCTGTTCCGGGTGATCGCCGGCGACAAGCCCGTGGCCGAGAGCGCGAACTACAACGTGCACGTGCACTCCGGGTACGGCTCCCTGGGCTTGCTGGCCCTGTGCTTTCTGACGCTGCGGGCGTTCTCGTCCGGATGCACCGCGCTGACCGGCGTCGAGGCGATCGCCAACGGAGTGCCGGCGTTCCGCCCGCCGAAGGCCCGCAACGCGCAGAAGACGCTGGTGATCATGGGCGCGATCGCGACGTCGATGTTCGCCGGCGTGACCGCACTCGCCCTGATCTCGAAGGTGCGCATCACCGCGAACGCTTGCGACCTGGGTGGGTTCGCCGACTGCGCGCACCGACCTCAACGCACGGTGATCGCCCAGGTCGCCTCGGCGGTGTTCGGCGGTCCGCACTCGGTCGGCTTCTTCTACATGCAGGCGGCGACGGCGCTGATCCTCGTGCTGGCGGCGAACACCGCGTTCAACGGGTTCCCACTGCTCGGCGCGATCCTGGCCCAGGACAAGAACCTGCCCCGGCAGCTCTACACCCGCGGTGATCGGCTGGCCTACAGCAACGGCATCGTGTTCCTCGCGGTCGTCGCCGGGCTGCTGATCTTCATCTACAAGGCCGACGTCACCCGGCTCATCCAGCTCTACATCATCGGCGTGTTCACGTCGTTCACCCTCGGGCAGTCCGGCATGGTGCGGCACTGGAACCGGCTGCTGCGCACCGAACGCGATCCGCTCGAGCGAAGACGCATGGTGCAGTCACGGGCGATCAACGCCTTCGGCGCGAGCTTCACCGGGCTGGTGCTGGTGATCGTCGTGATCACGAAGTTCACCAAGGGCGCCTACCTGGTGATCATCGCGATGCCGATCCTGTACGCGATCATGCGGGCGATCAACAAGCACTACACGCGGGTGGCCGAGGAGCTCACCCCCGAGGGACGGGGGCTGATGCTGCCGGCGCGCAACCACGTCGTCGTCCTCGTCTCGAAGTTGCACAAGCCGACGCTGCGCGCGCTGGCCTACGCCAAGGCGACCCGGCCCGACACGCTCACCGCCCTGACCGTCAACGTCGACGACGCCGACACCAGAGCCCTGCTCGCCGACTGGGAACGGCTCAACCTGCCAGTGCAGCTCACCGTGCTCGAGTCGCCGTTCCGCGAAGTGACCAACCCGGTGATCGAGTACATCCGCAACCTGCGGCGCGAGCGGCCCGGGGATGTGGTGAGCGTCTTCATTCCGGAGTACGTCGTCGGCCACTGGTGGGAACACCTGCTGCACAACCAATCCGCGCTGCGGCTGAAGGGTCGGCTGCTGTTCCAGCCCGGCGTGATGGTGACCAGCGTGCCGTGGCAGTTGGCGTCCTCGCAGGTGCGCGCCGACGCCGAGCCGCCGGCGGAAGCGCCCAACAAGCCGAGACCGCCGGGCCCGTCGTCTCCGCCCTCCGCCGAGGAGATGGTGGTCAAGGCCGAGCAGGGTGTCTGACCCGCTGCAGTTGCGCGTCGGCGCGCCCGCGCACGGCGGCCATTGCGTGGCCCGCGACCCGGACGGGCGGGTGGTGTTCGTCCGGCACGCTCTGCCCGGCGAGCTGGTCCGGGTGCGCATCATCGACGACGCCGGGTCGTTCCGCCGGGCGGACGCCGTCGAGGTGCTCGAGCCGTCGCCGGACCGCGTCGCGCCGCCCTGCCCGCACGCCGGACCGGGACGCTGCGGAGGCTGCGACTGGCAGCACGCGTCGGGATCCGCGCAGCGGGCGATGAAGGCCGCGGTGATCCGCGAGCAGCTCGCCCGGCTGGCCGGCCTGGACGTCCCGGTCACCGTCGAGGAGTTGCCCGGCGGCCTGCTCGGGTGGCGTACGCGCATCCAGTACGCGATCGGACGGGACGGCACGGTCGGGCTGCGGCGCCACCGTTCCCACGAGGTCGAACCGATCGACGCCTGCCCGCTGGGTGTGGCGCCGGTGTCGGAGCCGCCGCTGGTGCGACCGGGCCTGACCGGCATCGAAGTGGCGTGCGGCGACGACCGGGAGCCGGCGTTGCTCGGACATTCACCGGGAGTCGGGCGGCAGGCCCGGGGACGGCGTCCACCCGATCGTGTCGAGCTGTTGGCCGGGCCGCCCCGCCTGCGGCACACCGTCGCCGGGCGGACGTTCGAGGTCGACGCCGCCGGCTTCTGGCAGGTGCACCCGCACGCCGCATCGACCTTCGCGGCGACCCTGCTCGAGCTGCTGGGCGTCCGGCCGGGGGAGCGGGTGCTCGATCTCTACTCCGGCGCGGGGTTGTTCACCGCCCTGCTGGCCGAGGCGGTGGGCCCGTCCGGCGAGGTCGTCGGCGTCGAGGCATCGCGGGCGGCCGTCGCCGATGCCACGGCGAATCTCGCCGACCTGCCGCAGGCGCGGACGATCCGGGCGCGGGTGACGCCGGCCGTGATCGACGACGCCGACGTGGTGGTGCTCGACCCGCCGCGTTCCGGGGCCGGGCGCGAGATCATGGCGGCGATCCTGGCCCGCTCGCCGCGAGCAATCGGATACGTCGCCTGCGATCCGGCGGCGCTGGCCCGCGACGTCCACGTGGCCGTCGACGCGGGGTGGCGCCTGGCACAACTGCGGGCGTTCGACGCGTTTCCGATGACACACCACGTCGAATGCGTCGCGCTCCTGCTGCCGGGGGTCGACCAGTAGTCTTTGCGGCTATGAGCCGTGTCTTGCCTCGCGTCGGGTCCCCGTCCGATCTGCGCGCTCTGTCCCA
>Ga0137412_10002252_pt1 | contig 15222 bp, 9 predicted proteins | sample CZODoug2_1_16fun_FD_122160 | JGI IMG/M metagenome (GOLD analysis project Ga0137412, IMG submission 122160) | Vadose zone soil fungal communities from Angelo Coast Range Reserve, California, USA - CZODoug2_1_16fungal (Hybrid Assembly) | ecosystem: Environmental > Terrestrial > Soil > Vadose zone...
TCACGCCCACGGATCCGGTGCCGAGAACTTTGCGCCAGATCTCAAGCAGCATCGTCTCCGTTTCATTCCTGGCCGCCGGCCGCGCCGCACCGGGCGGCTGGTCCCCGGGCGGCCCGGGTAACTTCGCTCGATCGACCTTTCCGGTCGGCGATAGCGGCAGCTCATCCATCAGGGTAAAGGTCGCCGGAATCATGTAGTCGGCGGCCTCCTCTCTCAGAAAATGCCGAAGCTCGGCGGGACCGCCGCTCACACCCGCGCGCAACTTGACGTATGCATGAACTTTCCGGGGTCCATTATTATCGATCGGCGATGTCACCGCTGCGTCTTCGACCAGAGGACTCCTACGTAGACAGGCTTCGACCTCGTCTAATTCAACGCGCTTGCCATTGATTTTGACCTGCCGGTCTACCCTGCCCAAAAATTCGATGTTGCCGTCCAAGCGGCGCCGTACCCGGTCGCCCGTCCGGTACAACCGGGTGGCCCCGCTGGGATCGAAGGGATTCGCGACGAATCGCTCCGCGGTCAGCTCGTCGCGGTTCAGGTAGCCGAGAGCAAGACCCGCGCCGCCCGCGTAGAGTTCCCCTTCCTGGCCGTCGATGACCGGACTTCCCGCGTCGTCGAGAATGTGGACGGTGGTCTGCGCGATCGGGGTTCCGATCGGAATAGGGCCCGGAGGCAACTCTCGCGGGATCGAATAACAGCAGGTAAAGGTCGTATTTTCCGTCGGTCCGTAGCCGTTGATCAATTGGCATCCCGGTAGAGCTGCCTGGGCCCTCGCGATGTGAAGTGGCGACAGCACATCGCCTCCTGCGATCAACTGACGCAGCGGGGTCAATCCCTTTAAGCGGTGATCGACCATCAAATGGAACAACCCCGCGGTGAGCCACAGTGTGGTGACCCCGAATCGCGAAATTGCCTGGGCGACGTCGTCCAGGGACGGGTAGGGTGCCGTCATGACGGCCAGCTTCGCGCCGTTCAGCAACGCGCCCCAAATCTCGAAGGTCGATGCATCGAAGGCGAGCGGCGCCAACAACAGGTGAACCTCGTCAGGCCCCATGGAGGCGAAGTGGTTTTCGACCACCAAGCGAACCACCGCGCGATGCGGGATAAGGACGCCCTTGGGATGTCCCGTCGATCCGGACGTATACATGACATAAGCGAGGTCATCAGGCCCGGTTTCCGGCAGAGCGGCCGCAGGAGGCGTTTCCGCCCCCCGGGAGACGGCATGAACGTCGTGACCCGCACCCGCCCAAAAGGGCTCGGCGTCCGCGAGCAGCGACGCTTCGACCAGCATGAGCGCCGGCGTGCAATCGTCGTACATGAAGCGCAGGAGCTTGGCCGGATAGGCTGGATCGAAGGGCACATAGGCCGCCCCCGCCTTGAGTATGCCCAGCAGGGCGGCAACCGCGTCGATCGACCGCTGTGAGAACACTCCGACGCGATCTCCGCGGCGGACCCCGTGGCGCTGCAGGTAGCGGGCGATTTGGGTCGACCGTTCATCGAGTTCGGCGAAGGTGAGGCTCTGGTCACCGCTGTCCAGGGCGACCCGGTCGAGCAGGGGTGCGGCACGCGCGGAGAACGTTGCGTGAATCGTTTGCTGGAGTTTCATGTCAAAGTTGTCCGGGGCCGGTTCATCCCCCTTATAACTGTAGGAATGCCGAGTTGCGGTAAGACTACATAGTGTCCGACCCTAGGGTTCCGGGAGATTATTGTCAAAGTGTCTACTACTTCACAGTTCCCATTGAAGCCGCTCCTGCCCGAAGGGCCGTTCCGCACCCTGTTTCCGCCGACGGTCGTCATCAAGGACCGCCGCATTCCCGGTGACCCCGCCGAACTGCACCCCGCGGAGGCGGAGTACGTTGCGAGGGCTGTCCCGAAGCGCATCGCGGAGTTCGCCGCCGGCCGGGCCTGCGCCAAGGCCGCCCTCGCCGAATTCGGCGTCCGCGAATTTGCGCTTCGCGCAGCGCCCGACCGGCAGCCCATCTGGCCTGAAGGATTCATCGGCAGCATTACCCACACCACCGGCTTCTGCGCGGCGGCCGTCGCGCCTCGCGCCAGTATGCTCGCCCTCGGCCTGGACACCGAAATCGTGGGCGCCCCCACCCAGGACATCTGGCCGACGATCTCCCGCAACGAAGAGTTGGCCTGGGTGCAGTCGTTGCCTGCAGGCGACCAGCCGGCTGCCATTACCTTGCTATTTGCAGCAAAAGAAGCCTTTTACAAGTGCCAGTATCCGTTGGTCGGAGAATGGTTGGATTTTCACGACTTGCGAGTCGAGGCCGGTGGATGGGGCGATGCGCGCGGCACCTTCGCGGTGAGCGCCACGCGCAACATCCGATTCACGCAGCGAGCCGCGCTGCCCCTCGTGGGCCGCTACCTGTTTCACGAGCGCTTCGTATCCGCGGCAGTCGCCGTGCCCGCGGATCCGTCTCAGTAGGCCTTGTCGTCGCGAAATACCTTCACCACCGTGAGGAGAATGATCTTGATGTCCAGCATCGGCGACCAATGCCGAAGGTAATCGAGATCGAAATTCACGCGAGCTTCCATGTCCTTCAATTCCGCGGTTTCTCCGCGGCAGCCGTTGACCTGGGCGAGGCCGGTGATGCCCGGCAGCACCTTGTGCCGGACCATGTAGCCCTTGATGAGTTTGCGGTATTCCTCGTTGTGGGCAACCGCATGCGGCCGCGGACCCACCAGGCTCATCCGACCCTGCAGCACGTTGATGAGCTGCGGCAGCTCGTCGAGCGACGTGCGCCGTAAAATGCCGCCGATTCGCGTAATTCGGGTGTCGGTGCGCGATGCCTGCCGGATGTGAGCGCCGTCCTCGGTCACCCGCATGGTGCGGAACTTGTAGACCGAGATCTCTTTGCCGTCCAGGCCGTAACGGCGTTGTTTGAAGATGATGGGGCCCGGAGACGAGGTTTTGACCGTGATCGCCACCAGTGCGAGCAGGGGCAGCAGCAGCAGCAGGATCAACAGGGACAAGCCGATGTCGGTCAACCGCTTGGCGACTCCGCGGTATCCGTAGAACGGCGTCTCGCACATCGCCACGACCGGAATGCCGTGTACCTCGCCCGATCGAGCTTGAATCAAGTCGAACACGAAGATATCGGGAACATAGTAGATCGACGCGGTGGTGTCGCGCAGGTCGTCCAGCAGATTCATCACGCGCTTGACGTGACGGATCGGCAGCGCGATGAAAATGACATCGGTTCGGTGTTCCTTCACGTAGGTCCCGAGATCGCTCAAACTGCCGACGAGTTCGGCATCGGGCTCCATCCCGAGCCGATCGCTGCTGCGGTCGTCGAAAAATCCGGCCACGTCGAGACGCATGCCGGGGTTGCTCTTCAGCCGGCGCGCCAGCTCCAAACTACTGGTATTGTAGCCGGCGATGATGGCGCTGCGGCTGTCGAATGCATTGATGAGGAACCGCCGCATCAGTTCCTGCATGGCCAGCGTCGCCAAGACCAGGCCTACGGGCGTCGCCGCCGCCCATGTAAGAAAGATGCGACGTGGATAGGCTTGTAGAGGCGACTTCGTGACGTAACCGATCGCGAGCAGCACCGCCAGGAGCAGCAGCCAGCGGAATATCACGTCGACCACGGCCGAGACGCGCGGGGACGTGATCTGCGAACTTACCTCGCGGGGCCCCTGGACCAAAACCAGGCACAGCACCGACACGATGACGATGGCCGAAGACGAAGGATCGAACTTGACGCCGAACAGAATGATGGTCGCGTACAGCGAGGCGACGGCCACGGCCGCCGGCACGACGGCCTGTGCGCCCGCCAGTATCGCGATCATAAAACTCTTTTTGGCAAGGACCGGCTGCGTCATCTAGGAATCCGTTGGGGCGCCGACAGCGGTCGGAGCGTCGACCGGCCAGCGCCGATCCGAGACATGATTACCAGTCAGTATCCACCTTAGACGTCGATTCATGCGTGACCTATCTCTCCACTTCGACGAAAGTTAAATCATTCGAACCAATGTTATTCTAGTCGGCCATGACAAACGTTCCATTACTCGATCTTAAGGCGCAGTTCGCGCAAATCCGCGCGGAAGTGATGCCGCTCATCGAACAGGTTTGCACGACGCAGCAATTCATTCTCGGCGAGCACGTCCGTGGATTCGAGGAGGAGATTGCGCGGTATTGCGGAACGCCGTTCGCGGTCGGGGTGTCGTCCGGTACCGATGCCTTGCTTCTGGCGCTGATGGCGCTCGAAATCGGCGCCGGCGATGAGGTGGTCACCTCGCCGTTCACTTTTTTTGCGACGGCGGGGACGATCGCGCGTCTCGGCGCGAGGCCGGTATTCTGCGACATCGATCCCATCACGTTCAATATGTCGCCCTCCGCGGTGCAGACATTCATCGAACGAGATTGCATCGCCAGCGGCGCGGGTCTCATCAACCGCGCAACCGGAGGACGGGTCAAGGCCATCATGCCGGTGCATCTCTACGGCCAGTCTGCGGATATGGATGGATTCATGGAAATCGCGAGGCGCCATGGCCTCAAGGTCGTCGAAGACGCCGCGCAGGCCGTCGGTACCGAATACAAGCACGGCGTCCGCGTGGGGTCGATCGGGGACATCGGCTGCTTTTCGTTTTTTCCGAGCAAGAACCTGGGAGCTTTCGGCGACGCCGGGTTGTGCACCACCAAGGACCCCGACCTGGCCGAACGGATGCGCGTGCTCCGCGTGCATGGCGGCAAGCCGAAATACTTTCATGCGCTGATCGGCGGAAATTTTCGCATCGATGAGCTGCAGGCGGCGGTTCTGCGCGTCAAACTGAAATATCTGGACGGTTGGACTTCGGGACGGCGGCGCAACGCAGCATATTACGATCGCGCATTTTCCGCGGCGGATCTGGGAGGACGCGTCATCACTCCGCAGGCCGCGCCGGGTCAGCGTCATATCTTCAATCAATACGTCGTTCGGGTTCATGAAAGGGACGCTCTCCGGAAATTTCTCGGCGAGCACGGTGTAGGAACCGAAATCTATTACCCGGTCCCGCTCGACCGCCAAGAGTGCTTTGGATATTTGGGCTACGGGCCCGGAGCGTTCCCCGAGTCGGAGCGGGCCGCGGCGGAAACGCTGGCAATCCCCATCTATCCGGAACTGACCGAAGATCAACTCGGAACCGTCGTCGCACGCGTCGCCGAATACTTCACGACTTCTTGAAATCGTCCGGAAGGAGCTGGTGGCGCGACAATAGCTTGTAGAAGTCCGTGCGGTTGCGTTTCGCCAAACGCGCGGCCTGGCTGACATTGCCCGCGGTGATCTGAAGGATCTGCGACAGGTAATTGCGGGTGAATTCGTCGCGCGCCTCGTCGAAAGAGGGCAGCCGGGTCGGACTCCCCCCCAAGGATTGCTGCACCAATTCGGCGGTGATGATGGCGCCGTGGGAAAGAGCGACGTTCTGACGAACCACGTTGTACAGCTGCCGAATGTTGCCGGGCCACTCGGCCGTCGCCAGGAGTTCGACAGCCTCAGGCGCGTAGATTTTCCGCTGTCCGGTTTCTTTGGCGATTTGCTCGAGGAAATGCGCAACCAGAAGCGGGATGTCCTCGCGCCGGCGCCCGAGCGACGGCATCTCGATGTGCACCACGTTGAGGCGGTAGTACAAGTCCTCGCGAAATTGCCCGCCGATCATCAGCTGATGCAGATCGCGGTGCGTGGCGGAGATGACGCGTACGTTGATTTGCACCGCTTCCTCGCCCCCGACCGGACGGATGTGATTTTCCTGCAAGACGCGCAGCAGTTTGACCTGAAGCCGCATGGGCATGTCGCCGACTTCGTCCAGCAACAGCGTCCCGCCCTCCGCGGTTTCAAACAGGCCCTTCTGCGATCGCGTGGCGCCGTTGAAAGCGTCCTTCTCATGGCCGAACAGTTCCGACTCGAGAATATTTTCCGCCATGGCGCTGCAGTTGATCGCGACGAAGGGTTTGTTCCGCCGCGGGCTGGCGTCGTGGATGGCGCGCGCCAGCAATTCCTTGCCGGTGCCGCTTTCGCCCGTGAGCAGCACCCTGGCGTCGGTGCCGGCCACCATGTTGGCCTGGGCGAGCTTGTCCTCCATCAATTGATTTCGCGTCACGATGTTTGCGCGCCAATCCTCATCCACGTGCGCAAACCCCGACACCTTGAGAGCCTTCTGGACGTGGTCCAACAAATCCTGTTTGTCGACCGGTTTGGTCAGAAAGCCGAACGCTCCGCTTTGCGTCGCGTGTACGGCATCCGGAATCGTGCCGTGCGCCGTGAGAATGATTACGCGCAAGCCTGGCCACCGGCTCTGGAGTTCCTTCAGCAATCCGATGCCGTCCATCTGATCCATACGAAGATCGGTGATGACCAGATCGGGACGGAATCGCGTGCAGGCGGCAAGAGCCGCCGCGGCGCTCTCGACGGCCTCGACTTCGTAGTTCTCGGCCCGCAGCCGGATGGTCAGGAGCCGCAACAGGCCTGGATCATCATCCACGACCAGAATGCGCGCCTTGCGCTTTTGCGGTGTCGAATTATCCCGCGTCCCCGGCTGAAGGCCGAAGGCGAGCGGAGTGGTGGCGGCGATCGAATGGGCGTTCACGTTCAGTCTCCAGGGCGTATGCCGTTATCTTAAGGCGTATGCGATCCGTTGGTTCCGCGATCGTTGATGGATCGTTCGATATGGGTGACCGCCTCAAGCTTCGCTTGAGCCTCATCTAGGGCTTTTCGCAGTCGGGCGTTCTCGTCCGACTCGGCCGTCAGCCGGCGATTGAGCGCCGAGAGCTTCTCGCGCGATTCGCGCGGCGCCTCTTCCCGCAATTGCTTGTTCTCCTCCTGCAGGATCAGCCGTTGGTCGACCTCTTGCAGCTCCACCATGGCCAACAAGCGCTCGACCGACAGCAGAGTTTCGGGTGTGGCCAGCAATTCCGCCAGTTGTCGCTGCGCGGCGACGGGATCGGAACCGACGTGACCCGGAGTGGCGAGCGCCAGGGCGTACCTGAGCTTGTTGCTGGTCGTCGGAGTCAGAGCCGCGGCGTCCTTGGTCGACTGAAACAGCTCGGCCTGCCGCGCAGGATCCCCGGAATGCAGGGCGCGCATCAATTCGAGCGCGGGTGTGATGGCGCTCAAGTCGGCCTGCGGCCGGTCCGCAGGGGGCGGCGCCGTCTTGAGGGTCGCTGGGGCGCCGCCCAGCACGCCGCAGCCCGCGACCCCGATCGCCAGCACGGATGCTGCATAGCGCAAGCGACTACGCCGCATGAGCTGCTGTACGTGCCGGCTTGGTTGCCTGGCGCAGCGGAAGACGGACCCGGAAGTGCGCGCCCCCCGTTTTTGCCTCGAAAATCTCGATGCTGCCGCCGTGCGCGTTGACGAACTCCGTGACCACCGAGAGACCGATCCCGGTGCCCTTCACATGGCCGCCCTGCGGGGTCTTGCCCTGGTAAAACGCTTCGAATATGCGGTTGCGTTCTTCGGCCGGAATGCCGGGCCCGCTGTCCATGACGTCCAATATCAATTGCTCGCGTTCACCACGGGCATGAATCGAGATCGTGCCGCCCCGCGGGGTAAATTTGACGGCATTCGACAAGAGGTTATCGAGGATGAGACGAACCTTGGCGCGATCGGCGCAGGGCGTGAGATCTTCGACGTGGACGTCGAGACGGACACGCTGCGCCACCAGAGTCAGCTGCTGGTTTTCGAGCACCGATTTCACCAATGGGCGCAATTTGAACTCCGTGATCTCGAGGCCGACGCTCTTCGCCTGCCAGGCGCTGAAGGACAACAAGTTCTCGATGAGCCGCTGTAATTTCATCCCGTTCTCGCGCAAGATCGCGGCCACTTCCCGCTGGGCGCTCTTGAGCTCACCGACCGCGCCGTCCATCAGGAGTTCGGTACCTTCCCGAATATTCGCGAGCGGTGTCTTTAATTCATGCGACATATGTCGCAGGAATCGATTCTTTTCCTGCGCCAGCTCCAACAATCGGCCGCGCAGCCATTCGAGCTGGGCCGCGAGGCGCTCCAGATCGGCCGGCCCGCTGATGGCGATCGGGCGGGAAAAGGCGCCGCGGCCGAGTTCGCTGATGGCGCGGTCGATGGCCCGGATGGGTCGGCCGAACAGGTAGGTGAAAACGCCGACCACCGCGAGCGTCATGGGCACCAGCAGCAGGGTCTGCCAGAACAGTTTTTGCTGCGCGCGTTGCGCCGCAAGTTGCAGACTGGTCAGCTCGTCGTGGATGTCCGTGTTGATGCGGTTCGACAGGTTGGAGGCCATTTCGGACATGTGCGGAAAGGCATTGATGATTTCCGCCATGCGGGGTGAATTCGGCGGGGCGCCCTTCAATTCCCCGGAAAGGCGGTCGGCCTCCGCCAGCAGGCCGCGCGCATCGGTCTGCGATTCTGCATCGAGCGGCAAGGTCAGAAGCTCGCCGATCGTCGCCGCCAAGCGAGCGTGATTGCGGCTGTAGCCTTCGAGCAGTTCGGCGTTGCCGATGATCTGATAGAGCCGCGCGGAACGCTCCAGCGCACCGATCTCCTCGAACATGCTTTGATTGTTGCGGGTACCCTGCACGCCATGGACGACCAATTGTTCGCTGCGGTTCGACAGGCGATTCATCTGCACGGCGGCATTCACGATGGCGAACAGCAGCGGAGCGGCCACGATCGTGAAGCCGATCAGCATCAATCCGCTCAATGACTTGGGCCTGGGTAGTCGCATGCCATTCATTCTAACATCGCACCTATGACCGCCGACGCACCTTATTCCGACCTCTCTCCCGAGACTGTGCTCGATGCGCTCGAGGCGGCGGGTCATCGCTGCGACGGACGAGTCCTTGCACTCAACAGCTATGAGAATCGCGTTTATCAGATCGGTATCGAAGATGCTCCGCCGGTGGTCGCAAAGTTCTATCGGCCCGGCCGCTGGGCCGATGCCGCCATCCACGAGGAACACGCGTTTTCACACGAATTGGCGGCGCAGGAAATCCCGGTGGTGGCGCCCCTATCGCGCGAGGCGCAAGCCGGCGCTTCGGGGTCGCTGTTCGTCCATCGTGGGTTCCGCTACGCCATATTCCCGCGACGGGGCGGGCGGTGGCCGGAGTTGGGGACGGCCACCGACCGCGAATGGGTGGGGCGGTTTCTCGGCCGCATCCACGGCGTCGGCCGCGCCGGCCGGTTCGTTCATCGGCGGCAACTCAGCGTGGCGGATCTGGGACGCAACGCGCGCGATTTCGTGCTGGGCGGCGATTGGATGCCCGACTATCTCGCGACCAAGTATGAGGACCTCACCGACTCGCTATTGGAAGAAGTCGAGGCGCAAGCCGACGGGTGGGGCGGCGCCCGGCTCGGACGCATTCTCGGCGATTGTCACCGCGGCAATATCCTGTGGACCGAGCTCGGACCGCATTTCGTCGATCTGGACGATTGCCTCACCGGACCCGCAATCCAGGACATCTGGATGCTGCTCGCGGGCAGCCAACAGGAGATGCGGACGGAACTCACCGATCTTTTGAAGGGCTATGAGCAGTTTCTGCCGTTCGATCGGGGCGAACTGGCTCTCATCGAACCGTTGCGGGCGCTGCGAATGATTCATTATTCGGCATGGCTGGCGCGCCGCTGGGACGATCCGGCATTTCCTCGGGCATTCCCTTGGTTTGCCGAACCGCGGTATTGGGAGGAGCACTATCGGGCGCTCGAGGATCAACTGGCCGCCGTCATGGGCCCGCGGCTGGAGTTGTGATTGCCTGCGCGTTTGGGGATTATGGCGGGATGACTACAGGGAGAATGCTGGCGTTCATTGCGGCCGTGCTATCGGCTGCCTGCCATGGCGAGCCGAAACAGGCGCCGGCAGCCGCTCCTGCGCCGGCCGCTGTCGCTCCAGTGGTCAAACGGGGCCCGACGCCCGAGGAGTTGACCGCGGGCATGGTCGAAGCGGTGACCGTCGGCAAATCGACGGCGCCGGTCGCCGTCAAATTCGACCTCCCGCAGCGGCCTTCGGTCGGCAAGCGTTTCGAAATCGTTATTGCGGTTCTGCCGCAGATTGCCGCGAGTTCCGCCGTGGTGCAGGTCACCGGCTCGGACGGGCTGCAACTCGCACCGAACGTCGCGCCGATCGAACTCCCCGCCCTCGACCCCACCCAGGTGTACCGCCTGAGCATTCCGGTGACCCCGACCGCCGATGGGGTGCATTTGCTGGGTCTCAGCGTGTCGTTGAAACAGGACGATTTCGCCGAATCGCGCTCTTTTTCAGTGCCCATCATCGTCGCCCCGGGCGGGGGCGACTGAAACTTAAGGCGCGGCTTGCAATAAGACCCTATAATGGTGGGTTTCCCCGGGAACTCACTGTGACGCAGAAACTCCGCAACATAGCCATCATCGCGCACGTCGATCATGGCAAGACCACGCTCGTCGATCAGCTCCTGCGCCAATCGGGGACCCTCGACGCACGCAAGGACCTGCAGGAGCGAGTCATGGATTCGAACGTGCTGGAGCGCGAACGCGGCATCACCATTCTCGCCAAGAACACGGCAATCACCTGGGGCGATTTCCGGATCAACATCGTCGACACGCCGGGGCATGCGGATTTCGGCGGTGAGGTCGAGCGCGTGCTCGCCATGGTGGACTGCGTGCTGCTTCTCGTGGACGCCGTCGACGGACCCATGCCGCAGACCCGTTTCGTCACCCAGAAGGCGTTCAAGCATGGGCTGCGTCCCATCGTCGTCATCAACAAGATCGATCGGGACGAGGCCCGCCCCGGCTGGGTATTGGACCAGACTTTCGATCTATTCGACCGCCTCGGGGCGACCGACGAGCAGCTGGATTTCCCCGTCGTGTACGCCTCGGCGCTGCGCGGGTTCGCGGGCCTCGAGTCGACCGTCCGCGACGGCGACATGCAGCCGCTGTTCAAGACCATCGTGGACCATTGCCCACCCCCCGACGTCGATTCCGAGGGCCCGCTGCAGTTGCAGGTGACCTTGCTGGATTATTCCAGTTACGTCGGTGCGATCGGTATCGGCCGTATCAAGCGCGGCACCCTCAGGAAGGGCATGGCGGTCACGGTGGTCAATCGCGAGGGCAAACAGCGCGCGGAGCGGATCACGCAGGTATTGGGATTTCACGGGCTGACCCGAATCGAGGTCGAATCGGCGTTTGCGGGCGATATCGTGGCGTTCGCGGGAATTGCCGAGCCGAAGGTCTCGGACACCCTCTGCGATCCGCTGAATGTCGAGGCATTGCCGAGTCTGACCGTCGACGAACCGACGATCAGCATGACCTTCGAGGTCAATACCTCGCCGTTCCTCGGCCGCGAGGGCAAATTCGTCACCAGCCGGCAAATCCGCGAACGCCTCGACCGCGAGTCCATACACAACGTGGCATTGCGCGTCGAACCGACGTCGGATCCGGACAAATTCGTGGTCTTCGGCCGCGGCGAGTTGCATCTCGGAGTATTGCTGGAGAACATGCGGCGTGAAGGGTACGAAATGGCCGTGTCCCGGCCGCGCGTCGTCATCAAGCACATCGACGGCGTAGCCCATGAACCGTACGAGCAAGTGACCGTGGACGCCGACAGCGACGCCCAAGGTTCGATCATGTCGGCGCTCGGCAGCCGCGGCGCCGACCTCAAGGACATGCAGGCCGACGGGCGGGGCCGGGTCCGCTTGGATTACATGGTCCCCTCCCGCGGTCTCATCGGGTTTCAAACCGAGTTTCGCACCATGACCCGCGGCACGGGTTTGCTGCATCATGTGTTCGATCACTACGGTCCGGTGGTGCAGCGCGAACTCGGTCAGCGGCCCAACGGCGTGTTGATCGCCAATGGCCAGGGTGTCGCGCTGGCGTATTCGCTGTTCAGTCTGCAGGAGCGGGGCAGGCTGTGCATCGGACCCGGCGAAGAGGTCTACGAAGGCATGATCGTCGGTCTCAATAATCGCGAAGACGATCTCGTGGTCAATCCTCTCAAGGGCAAGAAGCTGACCAACATGCGGGCCGCGGGCAAGGACGAGAACGTCGTTCTTACCCCGCCGATCCGCTTCTCGCTGGAACAAGCGATGGAGTTCATCGACGACGACGAATTGATCGAGGTCACGCCGAATTCGGTCCGGCTGCGCAAGCGCAGCTTGCGCGGAAACGAGCGGAAGCGGTCGGGGCGCGAGACCCTGGATCAGGCGTCTTGACGGGCCACGGGCCCGGATAATTTAACCGATTATTGACCGAACCGAGACGCCCGTCACGCCTCAGTGGCGGGATCTCCCTAACATTCGAGGCTGAGGGCGGGATGCCTTCTGTAGTTTCAGTGCGGGAGATTCAGGAGTGGCACGCGATATTGCGGCCGCGCTTCATAGCGCGGTAGCGGAACCCCCAGAGAGCTACAATCGCGTGCTCGACCAGCAGCTCGAGGCGGCGCGCGGCCGCGGCGGCGAGCTTGACGTGGACGCTCTGTTGAAGCAGGTCAGCGCGCATTATGACCGCCTCGATGCCGAGCGACGCGGCGTCGTGCTCTCCATGCAGCTCATGTCGGACGAGGCCCAAGCGCTCACGCGGGAGATCCGGGAAGAGACGGCCTCCCACTTGCAGGCCATTCTGGACAACGTCAAGGATGTCATCGTCACAGTCGATGACGTTGGCCACATCGAAACCTTCAACCCCACCGGAGAACGTCTCTTCGGTTACTCCGCTGCCGAAGTACTGGGCCGCACGTTGGATTTCCTGCTCCCGGGCGCGGGACGGAGCAGCGACGCCGCCCGCGATCCGCTCGTCGAGTTTCTCGAGCGCTGCGCGACGAAGATCGACGACACGCACGTCGATCTGGCCGCCCATCAGACCTGGGGTACCACCAAGGACAGAGTGCGGGTCGAGGTCGAGGTCGCGGTCAGCAAGGCCAGCCTCAACCGGCGCGACGGTTACATCGTTTGTATTCGCGACTGCGCCGAGCGCAAGCGCGGCGACGCCATCGCGGCCGGCGAGCGGCGGGTGTTTGAAAAAATCGCCGCCAATGCGCCGCTACCGTCGGTTCTCGAGGCGATCGCCGAAGTCATCGAGCGTGTGATGTCCGGCAGCTTCTGCGCCATCAATCTACTCGACACGGAGGGACAGGTTATCCGTTTCGGCGTCGCGCCCCGTCTGCCGCGGGAGTTCGTCGCGGCCATGGACCATGCGCCGGTCGGCATCCGGTTTGGATCGTGCGCGGCCGCGGCCTATCTGTCCCGTCAGGTCACGGTGGCCGACATCGGAACCGACGCGCTGTGGGAGTTTCGCCGCGAGGCGGCCAGGCACGCGGGCTTGAGCGCCGCGTGGTCCGCGCCCATCGTGGCCTCGGATGGGGCCATCGTCGGGACGTTCTCGGTGTATCAACGCCAACCCGGCCTGCCGCTGTCCCGCGATCATGAGTTGATGTCGCGCATGTCTCAAATTGCGGGCATCGCGATCGAACGGCGCAGCGCCGAAGACGCGCTGCGCGACAGCGAAGCGAAATTTCGCGGGCTGTTCGAGAGCGTCATGGAGGGCGTCTATCGGACGACGCGTGACGGGCGATTCCTGGTGGTGAATCCGGCCTTCGTCCAGATGCTGGGGTACGGCTCGGCCGAGGAGATCTACCGGCTGTCTGCGGCCTCGTTGTATTGGTGCCCGGCCGATCGCGACAGCTACGTCCGCCGGCTCGACAGCGAAGGCGAAGTGCGCAATGTCGAGTACCTTCTGCGCCGCAAAGACGGCTCCATGCTGGTGATCGTCGACAACGGGCGGGTGGTGCGTGACAGAGAAGGGCGCATCAGCGGATTCGAGGGCACCATCGCCGACATCACCGAACGAAAGAGAGCCGAAACCGCGGTCTTCCAGGCGAAGGAGCGCGCACAGGTCACGCTCCAGTCCATCGGCGACGCGGTCATCACCACCGATTCCGAAGGGCGCATCGACTACATGAATCCGGTGGCTGAGAGCCTGACCGGCTGGGAGAGCCGGGAGGCGCAATCGCAGCGGATCGGCGACATTTTGACCGTGGTCGACGAAGCGACGCAAAAGCCGATCGAGAGCCCCGTCATGCGCTGCCTTCGGGAGGGCCAGCCGCTCTGCCTGGCTGAACACACCGTGTTGATCAATCGCCGCGGGCAGGAAATTGCCATCCAGGATTCGGCGGCGCCCATCCGCGACCGCGCAGGGAACATGCTCGGCGCCGTCATGGTGTTCCACGACATCAGCAAGGAACGGCGCCTCCACCGGGCGCTGCACTACCAAGCGAGCCACGACGCACTCACCGGGCTCATCAATCGCCGCGAGTTCGACAATCGGCTCACCGCGGCGGTCGACAGCGTCCGATCCGATGCCGGGTGCCGGCATGCGTTGTTGTATCTAGACCTCGATCAATTCAAGTTGATCAACGACACCTGCGGCCACCCTGCAGGGGATCAGCTGTTGAAGCAGATTACGGGGGTGCTGCAGTCGCGAGTGCGCGTCGGCGATACGCTGGCACGCCTCGGCGGGGACGAATTCGGCATCCTGCTGCAGGATTGCCCGCTCGATCATGCGCTGCGCGTGGCCGAAGGTCTGCGGCAGGCCATCCGCGATTATCGGTTCGTCTGGCAGGACGGCGTATCGGCGGTCGGTGTCAGCATCGGCATCGTCGAAATCACCAGTGAGACGCCCACCGTGGCCGGCGTGATGAGCGCCGCGGACGTCGCCTGCTATTCCGCGAAGGATCAGGGCCGCAATCGCGTGCAGTTGTACAAACCCGACAACATGCCGGAACGACATCGCGAAATGCATTGGGTCTCCAAACTCACGCGCGCCTGCGATGAGAGCCGCTTCGAGCTGTTCTTCCAGCCCATCGTCCCCATCGGCGCCAATCGCTACGAGCGGGAACAATTCGAGCTCATGCTGCGTCTGCGCGACGAGTCGGGCTCCCTGGTCGCGCCCGCCGAATTCATTCCGGCTGCCGAGCGCTACAACGTGATGCCATCGATCGACCGATGGGTGGTGCGGCAGGCTTTGGACCAACTGGTGCATCGCAGCGGCACGGGCATCAAGCCATACACGATTGCGGTCAATCTGTCGGGCACTTCCCTCAACGACGAACGCTTTCTGGAATATCTGATCGCTGAATTGAGTGCGCGAGACCTTCCCGCGGGTGCCATGTGCTTCGAGATCACGGAGACCGCCGCCATCGCCAATCTCGCCAATGTGGTCTATTTCATGCGAGAACTCAAAACGCGCGGCTGCCACTTCGCCCTCGACGATTTCGGAAGCGGTCTTTCGTCGTTCA
>Ga0137412_10001602_pt1 | contig 15219 bp, 14 predicted proteins | sample CZODoug2_1_16fun_FD_122160 | JGI IMG/M metagenome (GOLD analysis project Ga0137412, IMG submission 122160) | Vadose zone soil fungal communities from Angelo Coast Range Reserve, California, USA - CZODoug2_1_16fungal (Hybrid Assembly) | ecosystem: Environmental > Terrestrial > Soil > Vadose zone...
AGGGGTTGACCACGACCAGCCCTGCCAGGTCGGCACCGCGTTCCTCGGCCAGCCGGATCGTCAGCGTGCCGCCCATCGAGAGGCCGGCGGCGAACACCAGCCGGCAGCGGTTGGCCAGCGTGTCGAAGGACCGCTCCAACTCGCCGTACCAGTCCGGCCAGCGGGTGGCGTTCAGATCCTGCCAGCGGGTGCCGTGTCCGGGCAGCCGCGGCAGCTCTATCGAAAAGCCGGCGTCGGCCAGGGCGTGCGCCCACGGCCGCATGCTGCCCGGCGTACCGGTGAAGCCATGGCAGACCACAACCCCGACGTCGCCACCTTCGTGGTGCCACGGCTCGGCGTCTGGCAGTAATGGCACGACGACCTCCCCTGCACCGCTGGCGTGTTCCCTCAATCGTCGCACGTGACTCGCCTGCGTACGAGGCGATCGTAGGGTCTGCGCTCGGGTGCGCCCGGCCCGGGTGGCGCAGTGTGATTTTGCCGCGATTGTGTCCGGTGGCCGACGACCGTAGGCTCGCCGAATACGGTCCCGGACCACGGGCCCAGCGACAACGGGAGGCGCCGGTGCTGTACTGGCTGCTCAAGACCCTTGTCGTCGGTCCGATCGGCCGGATTTTCTGGCGGCCATGGACCAAAGGCGCCGAGCACATTCCGAGCAGTGGGGCGGCAATTCTCGCCAGCAATCACCTCGCGGTTATCGATTCCATCTTTCTGCCGCTGGCCGTGCGGCGCCGCCGGCTGACGTTCCCGGCAAAGAAGGAATACTTCACCGGCCGCGGCATCAAGGGCCGGCTCATCAAGGCATTCGTCTCCGGCGTCGGGCAGGTTCCGATCGACCGGGCCAGTGGGAAGGCGGCGCTCTCCGCGCTCAACGCGCTCGAGCAGGTGCTGCACGACGGCGGCCTGGTCGGCTACTACCCCGAGGGCACCCGGTCGCCGGATGGCCGGCTCTACCGCGGCAAGACCGGCGTGGCCCGGCTGGCGCTGGCGACCGGAGCCGTCGTGATCCCGGTCGTGATGGTCAACACCGACAAGATCCAGCCGATCGGCCGGGTCATCCCGAAGCTGCGCCCCCGGCCCGGTGTGGTGTTCGGCAAGCCGCTGGACTTTTCCCGGTACGAGGGCATGTCCGGCGACAGATTCGTCGAACGGTCGATGACCGACGAGATCATGTACGAGCTGATGCAGCTGTCGGGTCAGGAGTACGTCGACGTGTACGCGGCGAAGGTGAAGGCCGAGCTCGACCGCAGCCGCCGGTCCGGCCCGGCCGCCGCCCGCAACGCGGCAAAGTCGGTGTCCCGCCAGGTCGACCCGGAGGCCGCCGACCGCAAGCCCGCTGAAAGAGCCGGCTGACCTCGTTCCGCAGATGTTGTTGCGTCGATCTTGACCTTATTGCTGGACAAATCGGGCGAGAGGCAGCGATAAGGTCAAGATCGGCGGGGGAAAGCGCTTTCCCGGTTGAATCGATCGGCTTGGGTCGCCAGTAGGGTGTCGCGGTGCGCTACTTCTACGACTGCGAGTTCATCGAGGACGGCAGCACGATCGAGCTGGTCTCGATCGGCGTCGTGGCCGAGGACGGCCGGGAGTACTACGCGGTCTCCACCGAGTTCGACCCGGCCCGGGCGATTGCCTGGGTGCGAGACCACGTGCTGGACAAGCTGCCCTCGCCGGCCGATCCGGTCTGGCGGTCGCGCGAGCGCATCCGCGCCGACCTGCTCGGCTTCTTCACTGGCACGGTTGAGCTGTGGGCATGGTATGCCGGCTACGATCACGTCGCGCTGTGTCAGCTGTGGGGTGGCATGCCGGCCCTGCCGCGGAAGATCCCGCGGTTCACCCACGAGCTGCGGCAGCGTTGGGAGGATGTCGGCAAACCCGCGCTGCCCGACGCACCGCCCGATCAGCACAGCGCGCTGGCCGACGCGCGGCACAACCTGGCCCGGTGGCAGGTCATGCAACAGCAGTCGGGACACTAGGCCCCAAAAGACCATCACAAAGCCATAAAAGACCATCACAAAGGAGATAGGCGGATGCGGATCGGTGTGCTCACCGGTGGCGGTGACTGTCCCGGGTTGAATGCCGTGATTCGGTCGGTCGTCCGCAAGGGCGTCGGCGCGTACGGACACGAGTTCGTGGGTTTCCGGGACGGCTGGCGCGGCCCGATCGAGGGCAACACCACCGCGCTGGATATCGCCGCCGTACGGGGGATTCTGCCCCGCGGCGGCACGATCCTGGGCACGTCGCGTACCAACCCGTACAAAGTGGACGGTGCGGTCGACCAGATCCGGGCGACGCTTCGCGAGCTCGGCGTAGAGGCGCTGATCGCGATCGGCGGCGAGGACACGCTCGGCGTGGCCAAGCGGCTCACCGACGACGGCATGCCGGTGGTCGGGGTGCCCAAGACAATCGACAACGACCTGGGCGCCACCGACTACACGTTCGGCTTCGACACCGCGGTGAATATCGCGATGGAGGCGATCGACCGGCTGCACACGACAGCTGAGTCCCACCATCGGGCGCTGATCGTCGAGGTGATGGGCCGACACGCCGGTTGCATCGCGTTGCACTCCGGCGTCGCCGGTGGCGCCAACGTCATCCTGATCCCCGAGCGGCCGTTCGACATAGCCGAGGTGTGCGCGCACATCGAGCACCGGTTCCAGGATCACTACGCACCGATCGTCGTGGTGGCCGAGGGCGCGGTGCCGGCGGAGGGCACGATGGCGCTGGCGACCGGCGAGATCGACTCGTTCGGGCACGTACGCCTCGGCGGTATCGGCCAGCAGATCGCCGATGAGATCGAGAAGCGGACCGGCAAGGAGGCCCGTACCGCGGTGCTCGGCCACATTCAGCGCGGCGGCACGCCGACCGCGTACGACCGGGTGTTGGCGACCCGTTTCGGACTGCACGCCATTGATGCGGCGCACGAGGGTGATTTCGGAAAAATGGTGGCGCTGCGCGGCACCGACATCGTGCGCGTACCGCTGTCCGACGCGACCGCCGAGCTGAAAACGGTGCCGGTCGAGCGCTACGCGGAGGCCGAGGTCTTCTTCGGCTAGGAGCGTGCTGAATAATGCGGTTCGTCGCGAGCGGCGATCCAGGGCGCGGCTGACAAGGCGGAGGACGACGGTTGTACTAGTTCGTACTGCCGAGGACGACAACGCAGTCAGCCGCGTTCTGGGCGTCGCGTAGCAGAACTGGCATTGTTCAGCACGCTCCTAGGAGTCGCCGATGAGCCAACCAGCCACCTCGGCCGCCACTCAATCGCTGGTCACGCTGTCCCGTCAGCTGGGCGATCCGGCAGCCGACCTGGTCATTCTGGGCGAGGGCAACACCTCGACCGACCTGCGTGATGGCACCTTTCTCGTGAAGGCCAGCGGCACCCAGCTGGGCCGGGCCACCGACGCGAGCTTCGTACGGATGGAAACCGCGGCGGTCATGGACGCGATCAACTACTCGAGCCTGGACTCGTACGACAACATCAGCCTGGACCACCGCATGCGGATCGCGACCGGCGACCCGCAGGGACCGAAGCCGTCGATCGAGGCGATGCTGCACGCGCTGGCGATCAGGATGTGCGGCGCGTTGTGGGTCGCGCACACGCACCCCACCGCGGTCAACGCATTGCTCTGCTCGGACCGGGCCAGCGATCTCGTGGCCGGGCACCTCTTCCCCGACCAGGTCGTGATGTGCGGACGACACGCGCTGCTGGTGCCCTACGCCGAGCCCGGGCTGGCATTGGGGCGCGCGGTCCGGGATCGGTTGCGCGGGCATCTCGACCGATTCGGCGCGCCACCGAGACTGATCTATCTCGGCAACCACGGCATAGTCGCGCTGGCGGCGACCCCGACCGAGGTCCTGCAGATCACCCAAATGTCGGTCAAGGCGGCCCGGACCCTGCAGTCGGTGTTGGCAATCGGCCGCCCCGCATACCTGCCCGACGAGTCCGCCGATCGGCTGGACGCCCGCCCCGACGAGTTGCATCGCCGGAGGGTGCTCGCCGACCCGCCCGCGGACCCGCATTGAGCTCCACAGCAGCATTCGGCACCGACGCATCGGCCCTCAACCTCGAGCAGCGGACCGGCGCATTGGCGGCGGCCACGACCGGCACCCACGATCTCGTCGTGATCGGCGCGGGCGCGACCGGGGCCGGGGCTGCGCTGGATGCCGCCGGGCGCGGGCTGTCGGTCGTGCTGGTCGAGGCCGGCGACCTAGCCGCCGGCACCTCGTCCCGCTCCGGCAAGACATTCCATGGTGGGCTGCGTTATCTCGAGCAGCTCAATGTCCGGCTGGTGAATTCGGCGCTGCATGAGCGCAACCTGATGGTGACGCGCCTCTGTCCGTACCTGGCCGAGCCCGAGCCGTTCACCTATCCGCTCACTCATCGGTGGGAACGCCCATATGTCGGTGCCGGCGTCGCGCTCTACGACGCGATGACCCTGACCCGCAGGGGAATACCGCACCATCGGCATTTCTCGAAGAAAGGCGTGCTGGCCCAGACGCCCGCGCTGGATCCCGATCTGGTCACCGGCGGAATTCGCTATTACGACGTCCGCATCGACGACGCCAGGCACACGATGACGCTGGCTCGGACCGCGAGCCAGCTTGGTGCGCACGTGATCAGCCGCGCCCCTGTTGTCGATATGGTGCGTACCGGAGACCGGGTCTGTGGCGTTCGTATCGAGGACGCCCGCACCGGCACCCTGCATGAAATCGCTGCGCGCGCGGTCATCAATGCGACCGGTATCTGGGCGGCCGAGATCCAAAAAATTGCTGGCACGCAGACGTTTCGGGTGCAACCGGCCAAGGGCATTCACGTCGTGCTGCCGAAAAGCGCATTCGACTCGGCGACCGGCATTTTCGCCCGGGCCGAGGACTCGGTCATCATCATCCGAAAGTGGGGTGATTACTGGATGCTCGGCACCACCGATACCCCATACCACGGCGACTTCACCCAGCCGAGAGTCGAAGAGGCAGAGATCGAATACCTACTGCGCAACATCAACAAATACCTACAGACCAAGATCCGACGGCACGACATTGTCGGGACCTTCGCCGGATTGCGGCCGCTGCTGGCGCCCATAACACCGAATGCCACGTCCGCGCTGTCCCGCGACCATTCGGTGCTGCCCGGCCCGGACGGACTGATCACAGTCGTCGGCGGGAAATACACCACGTACCGGGCCATGCAGCCGACGCGGTGGACGCCGCGGCCGTCGCACTGAACCGGGCGATTCCCGAGTCGGCGTCGGCCGAGCTGCCGGTCATTGGCAGCACCGGCTGGCGGGCAGCGTTGAATCGAGCCCCGACCCTGGCCCACCGCTGCAATGCCGATCCGGCGCAGGTACGGCGAATGGTGCATCGTTACGGCGCGCTGACCGAAGAAGTCCTTGCCCCGGCGGCGATCGAGCCAATGCTGGCCCAACCGCTCCCCGGGGCGCCCGGGTACCTCGCCGCCGAATACCGCTACGCCGTAACGCATGAGGGCGCGAGCACACTCGAGGACGTGCTGTGGCACCGCACCCACGTCTCGTTCGAGACGCCCGACGGCGGCGCCGAGGTCGCACCGCACGTCGCAACGCTGATCGGACCGTTGCTCGGCTGGGACGCCGCGGACCGCGCTGCCGCGGTGACATCGTTCCGGGACTGGACCGCCGCCGAACGCGCGGCGCTATAAAGCACAGGGCCCGACCAGCCCGATCAAAGTGCGCTCAACCGCGATTCGGGCGCGGAATCACGCGGTAGGGCGCACTTTGATCGAGACCCTAGTCACCAGCGCAGCCGGGCGGTCTCTTGCCGGCGCAGGTAATCCCGGTAGCCCTCGGCATAGATCTGGGTGGCAGCCGGGTCGGGATCAACCACGAGTTCCGGTGCGGTCCAGGCCGCAAGATCCGGCCGCTGCCCGGTCGCCTGCAGCGCCGATAACACCGCGCCGCGGGCGCCAACCTCAGGGCTGCGGGCCAGCTCCAACGGCCGTCCGAGCACGCTGGCCATCGTTCGCAGCCAGGACCGTGACGCGGTTCCACCGCCGCAGACCACCAGCCGGCCGGACAATCCAGCCGCATCCAGGCACTGCCGGGCCGCGTACCCCAAGCCCTCGCAGAGCGCCCGGACCAGGTCCTCGCGGGTGGTGCCCAGCGAGATTCCGGCGAACTGTCCGCGCGCGGCCGGGTCGACGAACGGCGCCCGCTCCCCCGACGGTGCGAGGTATGGCAGCACCCGCACACCGTTCGCGCCGGGCGTGGTCGCCGCCAGCATGCCGTCGAGCTGCTCGTGTCGCAGGCCCAGCATCGACAGCAGCCAGTCCAGCGACGCGGTGCCGACCATCGCCGCCATGACCCGCACCCACCGGTCTGCCGCGCCGATCGCCAGGTGCATGCCGGCCGGCTCTCCAGCGGCGTCAATCCGATCGACCAACACCTGGCACGCCAAGGTGGTGCCGATCGTGAGCAGGCCGTCGCCGAGCCGCCGGAGGCCACCTCCAACCGTGCACGCCGGCATGTCGAACGGCCCGGCCACGACCGGAGTCCCATCGAGCAGCCCGAAACCCGAATGCACGGTGCCGATCGGCAACGGCGACACCACCGGCGCCAGCAGGGACGCCCGGTGCTCGAGCTTGCACAGCCGCAACACCTCGGCGGAGTAGCCGCCGCGGCCATCGCCGAACGGCAGCGACGCATCCGAGGCGTCGGTCGCCCGCAGCCCGGTCATTCGCTGAAAAAGCATGTCCTTGCAATACGCGGCGGTCCGCGCCGCGTCGAGTACGGCCGGCTCGTCATCGTCCAGCCAGCGCAGGATCGGAGCCTGGGCACCGGGAAACAGCGCATTGCCAGCGACCCGGTAGACCGCATCGGCGACGCCGTCGGCCGCCCATGTCCGAAGCGTCCCGGCCGCCCGGCCGTCCAACCACGAGATGGCCGGCCGGATCGGTCTGCCGTCAGCATCAAGCAGCCAACAGCCATCGCCCTGGCCGGTGATCGCGACCAACTCCGGCCCGGGTTGATCGGCCAGCACCTGCGCGATCAGCTCACGTACCGCGACTATGACCGCCTCGGGATCCTGCTCGACCTGACCCGGGCCCGGGTGCCGCAGCGGCACCGGCCGGTCCGCGGTCGCGATGAGGTCACCCTCGGGAGTGAAGAGCGCAAGCTTGGCCACCGACGTACCCAGGTCGATACCCAGGTAGCTCAAGCGCGCGCCTCGTACGCCGAAATGACCGCAACCTTCTTTGCCGACGCGGACTGCTCATCGAAGACGTACCCGAGCCATTCACGAACCAGTCTGCGAGCCACCTCGATACCGATCACCCGCTGGCCCAGCGCCAGCACCTGGCAGTCGTTGGACAGCACGGACCGTTCCGCGGAAAAGCTGTCGTGCGCGGTCGTCGCCCGCACCCCGGCCACCTTGTTGGCGCTGATCGCCATACCGATGCCGGTGCCGCAGACCAGTACGCCTCGATCCGCCTGCCCGGCCGCGATTCGCTCACCGGCGGCCAGCCCGATCTCCGAATACGGCGCGGTTTCGCCCACGGCACGTATGCCGATGTCCTCGACCGAGGCCACCCGCGGGTCGGCCAGCAGGTCGGCCTTGATCCGCTCCTTGTAATCCAGACCGGCCTCGTCGCAGCCGATCACCACCCGCCATTGCGGCATCACTCATCACCTCTACCAGATGCCAGCACGTCGCCGGCTGCCGTCAGGCACAGCGCCATCGAGACAGCGCCGGGGTCTGGACTGCCGACGCTGCGCTGCGCCAAGGGCCGGGCCCGACCGAGCTTCGGCGTCAGCGCTGCGGTCTCAGCGGCCGCGCGGGTGGCGAGCAGGCCGGCCTCCCGCCATGCCGTGGCGCACGCGGTCCCGGCGTTGACCGCTGCGGCGAAGGCATCGGCGAACGGGATCAGTGCGTCCAGCATCGTCTTGTCGCCCAGCTGGGCATTACCGACCCGCTGCAGGTCCGCGATGCCCGCCCGAACGGCATCGCAGAGTGCCTGGCCGGTAGGCATTCCGGTGTCGCCAAGGCTGCGCCCGACGGCCTGCAACAACACCCCCCACAACATCCCGCTGGTGCCCCCGGCCCGGTCGCCGAACGCGAGTCCGGCCGCGTCCAGCGTCGCCCCGACCCCGCCATCGGTTTTGCCAGCCGCCGCGGTCGCCGCCCGCAATCCGCGCACCATGCCGCTGCCGTGGTCTCCATCGCCGGCTACCGCGTCGAGCCGGCCGAGCTCCGCCTCCTGCTCGGTCACCGCCTCGAGCATCGCCGCCAGCACCGCCCGGACGGTGCCAGCGGCCCTGATCGAGTCGGCATCCGCGGTCGCCGTCACCGTGGCGGCATCCTCGACCGGCCCGGTCGCGACCTGCTCGAATCGCGGCGGCTCGGTGATCGCGCCGCGGCGGAAAGCCGGTGTGTCGGCCGGCGCGGCCCACAACTCGGCCAGCTCGTCATCGAGCCAGGTCAGGGTGAGCGAGGCGCCGGCCATGTCGAGGCTGGTGATCAGCTCGCCCACCTCCGGGAGTGTGACCCGGAGCTCCGCCCGGTCCAGCAACGCGGACAGGCTCTTCCACAGTACGAAGAGCTCCTCGTACTTGCTGCCGCCCAAGCCGTTGAGGATCACCGCGATCCGGCCGTCGGCCCCATCGGGTTGCTCGGCCAGTAGCGGCCGCAGCAGGGTCTCTGCCAGCTCGGCGGCATCCACCCGCGGCACCGACTCGATGCCCGGCTCGCCGTGAATGCCCATGCCGAGTTCCATCTCGCCGGCCGGCACGGTGAACAGCGGCTCGCGCTGTCCCGGCAGCGTGCAGCCGGCAAACGCGACCCCGAAGCTGCGGGTGCGGTCATTCGCCTTACGTGCCAGCCGTTCCACCGAGTCGATCGACTCGCCGCGGTCGGCCGCCGCGCCGACGGTCTTGAACACCACAAACGTGCCGGCGATGCCACGCCGCTTGCCCTGGTCCGTGGCCGGAGCCGACGCGACGTCATCGGTGACCAGTACGGTGCGGCAGTCGACGCCCTCGGCCCGCACCCGCTCTTGGGCGGCGGCGAAGTTGAGTACGTCACCGGCATAGTTGCCGAAGCTGAAGAGCACTCCGGCGCCGCCGTCGAGCGCCTTGGCCGTCCGGTAGGCCTGCTCGCCCGACGGCGAGGTGAAGACGTCGCCGATCACCGCGGCATCGGCGAGACCCTGCCCGACCGTTCCGCAGAACGCCGGATAGTGCCCGCTGCCGCCGCCGGTGATCAGGCTGACCTTGCCCTGGCGGGCGCCGCCGCGGCGCCTGACCGCCGACGCACCCGGAACCCGTTCGACATAGCGCCCGTACGCCGAGACGAACCCGGCCACCATGTCGTCCTTGAACTCGGCTGGGTCACCGTAGATATGGGCCATGCGGTAATCCTTTCAGGACACCTGGACCAGCGCGTGCTCCCGGGCCGCGACGTGATCAACCGCGACGTAGCTGGCCAGCGCCAACGCCTCGGGCGCCGGCGGGTACTGCCGATTGGGTATCGCGATCACATACAGCCCGGCGGCGGCGGCGGACCGGATGCCGTTGCTGGAATCCTCGAACGCCAGCCCCGGCAGCCCGAACCCGACCCGGCGGACCGCCTCGAGGTAGACGTCCGGCGCCGGCTTCCCGCGCGGCACCTCCTCACTGGACACGGTGGCGCGGAACCGGTCGGCGATCTCGTTCCGGGCGAGCACCCGGTCGATCACCTCCCGGGCGGCCGAGGACGCCAGGCCGAGCGGCAGCACCTTGCCCACATCGGTGACCAGCTCCAACGCACCGGGCAGCAACGGGCCGCGGCCGGCATCGATCGCGGTGAGGACGTAGTGAATGCAGTCGCGGCGCACCCGATCGGCATCCTGCGGTCGGCCCGCTCGACCGGCAAGGTGGCGACCCCACTCCGGCGAGCTCATCCCCTGCATCTCCCGGCTGAAACCGTCCGGCCAGGGCACCCCGACGCCGGCGAGGTAGGCCCGCCAGCTCTCCTCCCACAGATGCTCGGTGTCGGCGAGCACGCCATCCAGGTCGAAGATCGCGCCGCGCACCGAATCCACCTCCGAACTGTGAAAAGTAACGGTCAGAGTGATAAGTAATTGTGCCGGCTGGCCGTGCGGTAAATCAACCGGGCCCGATGGTCGTGCCCGCGACGATCGGACAGGACAGCACCAACCGGCGGGGGGCGTCGTCGCCGGCGAGCAGCTCGAGCAGCGTGCGGATCGACTGCCGGCCCATCTCGCGGCGCGGAATGTGGTACGTCGTCCAGTCGATGTCGTCGCTGCGCTCATAGTCACCGAGGACCGCGATCGAGAAATCCGCCGGCACCCGCCGGCCGCGTTCGGCTGCCACGGCGCGAATCCGGGCGGCAAGCTGCGGGGTCTCGGCCAGCACCGCGGTGACACCACCGCCGATCATCGCCGCCACCAGGTCGGAGTCGATCTGCTCCGGTGGCAGCCGACGGGCACTGACCGATCGCAGCCTGAGCCGGCGCAGCGCCGCCCGGTAGGCATCAAAGCGTTCGGTCGGCGCACCCGCGGGCGCGTCGTGAATGCCGAAATAGCCGATCCGTCGGTGCCCCAGGCTGTGCAGCCGATCGACGAGCTCCGCGGTTGCGGCGGCGTAGTCGGCGCCGACGTAGGAAATCGGCACATCCGGCAGGTCGCGCCGACCGATGAAGACGAACGGCATCCGGTCGCTGGCCAATCGCCGCAATTCCTCGACATCAACGTGCAGGCCCAGCAGCACGCAGCCATCGGCCAGCCGCAGTCGATTGACGCCGCCGTGCTCGATGGCCCGCCGACCGCTCGGGTCCGCGGCCGAGGTGAACAGCACCAGGTCCTGCGCCTGCGCCTCGCATTCCTCTTCGATACCCAGCAGGAATGGATAGTAGAAATCCCGGTGCGCTATCGGAAAGAGCCGTTCGAACGTGTATACGCCGACGAGCCGGTTGCGCCCGCCGGCAAGATTGCGCGCCACCGGATTGACCGTGTAACCGACCCGAGCGGCCGCGGACAGCACCGACCTGCGTACCTCTGGCCGGAGCCGGACATCCACGCCGTTCAAGACGAGAGACACCGTGGTGCGCGAAACCCCTGCCAGTAAGGCAATGTCGTGCTGAGTCGGCCTTCGCGTAGTCATTGCGTGTCCTTATTGTGTTCGACATGTTATTGTCATCTGGCGTTAACGCGCGTTATCTAAGGGAGTGTACGAACAACGAGCCGAGATCCTGATTGTCGGCGGCGGTGTCGGCGGCATCGCCGCCGCACTTGCGGCCGCCGATGCGGGCCATCGCGTGGTGCTGACCGAGCCGACCGACTGGATCGGCGGCCAGCTCACCGCGCAGGCAGTGCCGCCCGACGAGCATCAATGGATCGAAGAATTCGGCTGTACCGCAAGCTATCGACGACTTCGTACCTCCGTCCGAGACTATTACCGGCGGAACTATCCGCTGCTGCGCGAGGCCCGTCACGACCCGCAGCTTAACCCCGGGCTGGGGGCGGTAAGCCGCTTGTGCGCGGAGCCGACCGCGTGGCTCGCGGTGCTCCTGGAGCGGCTGGCACCGCACCGTGCGGCCGGCCGAATCCGATTGTTGCTGCAACATGTCCCGCAGGCGGTGCACTGCGCCGACGACCGAATCGAGGCGGTCACCCTGCTTGACGGGCGGACCGGCGACCAACTGACCGTCGCCGCCGACTACGTACTGGACGCCACCGAGCTCGGCGACGTGCTCGACCTTGCCGGCGCCGAGCATGTCATGGGCTCGGAGAGCCAGGCCCAGACCGGCGAGCCGCACGCCCTCCCAGGAGACCCAGAGCCGCTGGATCAGCAGGCAGTTACCTGGTGCTTCGCGGTCGATCATCTGCCCGGCGAGGACCACACCATCGACCGACCCAGCGAATATCAGTATTGGCGGCGACATCAGGAGGACTGGTATCCCGGACCACAGCTGAGCTGGACGCATCCCCTCCCCCGCAGCATGGAGAACGTCAATCAGGCCCTGTTCGCGTTTGACGGGGACGCGTTCGATCAATGGCATTTCCGTCGACTGCTCTACCGCGGTCACTATCCCGCGGGCGTGTTTGACAGCGATATCACTCTCGTCAACTGGCCGCACAACGACTACTGGCTCGGCCCACTCGTCGGCGTCGGCCAAGCCGCGCGGGAGAAGCATCTCGCCGGCGCCCGGCAGCTGAGCCTGTCCCTGCTCTATTGGATGCAGACCGAAGCACCACGCCCCGACGGCGGTTTTGGCTATCCCGGACTGCGGCTGCGGCCGGACGTCATGGGCACTCCCGATGGTCTGGCAAAAGACGTTTATGTAAGGGAAAGCCGTCGCATTCGGGCCGAGTTCACAGTGCTGGAGCAACACGTCGGGGTCGATGCCCGGGCCGATCTAGCTTGCGCCGCAACATTTTCCGACAGTGTCGGCATCGGCAGCTACCGCATCGATCTGCATCCCAGCACCGGCGGTCGCACGTTCGTCGACATCGCCAGCTGGCCGTTTCAGATTCCGCTGGGCGCGCTGATCCCGGTCCGCCTGGCGAATATGCTGCCGGCCGCCAAAAATATCGGCACCACCCATATCACCAACGGCTGCTACCGACTTCATCCAGTGGAATGGAATATCGGCGAGGTGGCGGGCGCGCTCGCCGCCTACTGCCTGGACCGAAAACTCACCCCGCACCAAGTACGCAATACGGCCGTGCACCTGACCGACTTCCAGCGCCTCCTGCGCCACAAGGGCGTCGAGCTGGCCTGGCCCTCCCAGGTGGCGGCGAAACACATCTAGTCGGCAAAACGATCAACCTGGCAATTCCGGATTCAGCAGATATGACAGGCAAACATCCTGGTCATCCGCTCCCATTCTGGAGGTCAGCCATGATCACTCGAACACGGTCCCGGCGAGAGGCTTTGCGACTTCTGGCCGCAACAGGAGTAGCCGCGGGCGCGGCCGCCGGCCTCGGTGCCGGGCGGGCCGGGGCCCGATCGGCCACCGCGGCAAGCCCGAACGCCAGCCCGGACCCCGAGCCCAGACTCTACGGCGTTCTGGAGCCGGATAAGCCGGCACTGGCCTCTTTGGACCTTCCCGGTGAGTATCAGGACGGCCTGCGGGTACGGGAGGTCGGGGTCGGCTGGAGCTCGTACGAGACTGCACAAAACACGTTCAACAACACGTACCTGGCCGGCGTTAAGCAGCGCATCAACGCCTACCGTGCGGCCGGTTACGGTATCCAGCTCGACCTCGGCATGCAGTACCCGCCGGCCTGGGTCTTCCAGCTTCCCAACAGCCACTTCGTCAACCAGTTCGGCGACGCATATTCTTCGACAGCACCCGGCGGCGCCGGCGTAAACGCGGTATTCAGTCAGTCGATGCGCCAGGCCCAGGAGCAATACGTTTCGCATCTGTTCGGCCAACTGGGAAATGACTTCGCCGGAATCCGGCTCGGCTGGGGGCGTTCCGGCGAGATCGGCTATCCGCACCCCACATTCGGATCCCGCACCAACTGTTATTGGGCATTCGACGCTATTGCCCAGGGCACCGCTACTGGCCTGCCACCGGGAGTCGCGGCCTGCCCGGTTCCGGGCTGGATCCCCGGCACCCCGGGCACCCAGGAGGCGCGTCTCTTCATCGACTGGTATTTGGACAGCCTGCGCGCCTACCAGCAATGGCAGATCAGTACCGTCCGCGCCCACTTCGCCGGCCCGCTGGTCCTGCTATACGGGTCCCGTGGAGTCCGACCGGGACAGCTGTCTGCCGCAATCGCAAGCCACCTCGACGGCACCACCGCCGCCGAAACAGACTCAGACCTGCAACGCGGCATGGACTACGCCCGACTCATCAGCTCGATCAACGACAAGAATGTCGCACCCTGCACCACCTGGATCGACTGCATATTCGAGAATCCGGACGACACCAGCCCCGACCCCGCACGCTGGTCGCCGGTGCATTATTTCGCCGCGCTGGCCGGGCCGCTCGGTCTGCAGACATGGTCGGAGAATACCGGCCACGGCTCGTACGACAGCATGCTGTTGAGCTTCCAGCGAATGCAGGCTTATAACGTGCACGCACTCATGTGGGCGTTCCATGCGGAGCTCTACAACGGCTCCTACGCGACGATGGCGCAGTATGCGCAGCTGATCGCGCAGTACCCGTAGACCAGCGATATCCCTGACCAGCCGCCCATAAAGTGCGAAGACGGTTGGTCCATTCACCATCGAAAGCTCGGCCCGCCGACCATGATCGTGAGTACGTGAGCGTCGGATTACGCAGGATCAGGTACTCATGATCTTGGTTGGCAGTCCTTGTGCATGCCGATGTCGATTTCGACGGCATAGCCGACTGCCTCACGTCGTTGAGCGTTCGATCGCAGCGACGTATAGCCAGCCGGCGCACCGCATTGTGCTGCGGTGCGCCGGCTGTCGTGATTCGCTTACGCGGCTGCACTCACCACCGTCGCCGACTCAAGGGCCAGCGACAGCACCTCGCGGACGTCGCTCACCGGGTGGATGTCCAGCTCCTTGCGGACCTCCTCCGGCACGTCGTCCAGATCCGGCTCGTTGCGCTGCGGGATCAGGACCGTGGTGATGCCGGCCCGGTGCGCGGCGAGCAGCTTCTGCTTCACCCCGCCGATCGGCAGCACCCGACCGGTCAAGGACACCTCACCGGTCATCGCCACGTCCGACCGGACCGGCCGCCCGGACAGCAGCGAGGCCAGCGCGGTCGTCATCGTGACGCCCGCGCTCGGGCCATCCTTCGGGGTGCCACCGGCCGGAACGTGAATGTGCACGCCGCGCTCCTTCAGGTCGCCCACCGGAAGCTCCAGCTCGACGCCGTGGGAACGAAGGTAGGACAGGGCGATCTGCGCCGATTCCTTCATCACGTCGCCCAACTGCCCGGTGAGGGTCAGCCCGCTCGCGCCGGACTCGGGATCGGCCAGCGACGCCTCGATGAAGAGCACATCACCACCGGCCCCGGTCACCGCCAGACCCGTGGCGACACCCGGAAGTGCCGTCCGTTCCGCGGTTTCCGGCGTGAAGTGCGGCCGGCCGACGTACTTCACCAGGTTGTCGACATCGACCGTCACCGGCAGCGTGGTCTCGCCCAACGCCACCTGCGCGGCGATCTTGCGCAGCGCCCGGGCGATATTGCGCTCCAGGCCACGCACTCCCGCCTCGCGGGTGTATTCGGCGGCCAATGTGGACAGTGCCGCGTCGGTCAGGGTCACGTCGGTCT
>Ga0137412_10002253_pt1 | contig 15215 bp, 11 predicted proteins | sample CZODoug2_1_16fun_FD_122160 | JGI IMG/M metagenome (GOLD analysis project Ga0137412, IMG submission 122160) | Vadose zone soil fungal communities from Angelo Coast Range Reserve, California, USA - CZODoug2_1_16fungal (Hybrid Assembly) | ecosystem: Environmental > Terrestrial > Soil > Vadose zone...
ATCAGCGGCTTTGTGGCCCAGGAGCGAAGTCTTCCCTACAACACCAGCAAGGCCGCTCTCCTCGGGCTTAATCGATGCCTGGCGATGGATCTCGCGCAACATAAGATTCGTGTCAATGCCGTAGCTCCCGGATGCATTGACACTCCGCAGTTGCGCGCCGATGTGGCACGCGCGGGGTTGACCTACGAAGAAGATCTGGCGGTTGAGGGCCCTCTTCACCTCTTGAATCGGTTTGGAACTGCGGACGAAGTAAGCAATGCGATCCTGTTCCTGGCTTCGGACGAAGCTTCCTTTGTCACCGGGACTTGCGTAATGGTCGATGGCGGATATACGGCGAAGTAAGAGTCCTTCAGTTTTCCGGAGCCAGTCCGGCCAGGTTCACGCCGCGGCGACGGAGCAGGATCAGCAAGTAGAGCACACCGGCCACGCTCCACATCGTGCCAACGCGCAGCGCGAGAGGCGAGACGCTTAACCAGATCCAAAAACAAACCCCGAAACCAATCAACGGTGACAACAGATATTTCCAAAGGCCCGCGGGGTTTCGCTCGCGCCGTTGAACAAAATAGCAGCCGATCACCGAGAGATTGACTGCCATGAAGCCGGCACAGGCGCCGAAATTAACCAGCTCCGCCGCCTTATCGAGGTCCAGGAATAGTCCCGCGACCATGGCGATCGATCCCATCAGAAGCATGCTATGGGTTGGAGTTCGTAATTTCGGATGCACGTAGCCAAAGACTGTGTGGGGCAACCTTCCATCGCGCGACATGGCAAAGAGCAGACGCGAGGCGCTCGCCTGGCTCGTAACCGCGCTGGCCCACGCCTGGGCGATTACCAGGGTGGCGATTAGGTAAGCGAGTGCGGGTCCGCCGATTCGCCGCCCAATGTCGCTGAACGCGGTCTCAACCGGATGAAACGTGTTGTAGTCCGGCCAGATCAGTTGACCCAGATAGGTCTGCAAAATGAAAAGACCTCCGGCGATAAAGCACACCAGGATGGTTGCCCGCCCGATGTCCTTCCTGGGGTTTTTGGCGTCTTCGGCCAGGGTCGAAATCCCGTCGAATCCAAGAAACGACAGCACAGCCACTGGAGTCGCCGCCATCACCAGCTTGAGCGAAAAGGTCCGCGGTGAATAAAAAGGTTCAAGCGAAAACAGCGTTCCTCGACCAACCCCGTGCGTTAACGCCCATACCGCGGCACCCAGAAACCAGAGAACAGAGAAGGCCAACACGATATTGAAGATCGTGGCTGCCCGCGAAGTCATTTCGATGCCGCGCAAGTTGATTCCCGTGACGATGAGCGCGGTAACCACGATCCAGGCACTGTAGGGAATCGCCGGCCATAGTTTGTGCGCAGTGGCTCCAACAACGATGACGCAGAGCATCGGCATCAGGATGTAGTCGAGGATCATGACCCAGCCGGAAAGATAACCCACGATGGGGTGAATCGCCTTGGAAGCGTAGGCATAGGTCGACCCCGCTTCGGGATAAGCTCCGGACATTTTTCCGTAGCTCGCCGCCGTGAAGCTGACCGCGATCAACGCGATCAGGTAAACCAGCGCGAAGTGGCCGCGGGACTGAACTGCACCTACTCCGAAAAATGTATAGGGAGCCGTTGGACCAACGAACGCGAGTCCAAAGAACACCAGCGCTCTCAAGGAGAGAACGGGTCGGAAGCCGGTGGTCCTATCAATACCGCGATCGGGCAAGACTCGATCGTCCTCACTCAAGCATCTAAGACTGCATGGTTGCCTGTTTCCAGGAGAACAAAACAACCGGACCTTCGATTCTATGCGGGGCCAGCGCCGGATCTATAAACTTCTCTGGTATCTTTGTCGCGATCCCGCAGGCCTGACTGGCGGAGCGCGGCGCTATCGCAAGTACGATAGCGTAAAAACGATTTTTGAATCCTCAGGCGTACTATGAGTAGTCAAAAAAGGGTGGGTGTTTCTGTGGATGCTGTTCTTGGGCCTGGCGTTAATATTGACGGCATAATCCGGGAGTTTGAAGCGGGAGAGCGGTTGATCGACCTGATCAACCGGATCGGCACTCCGTTGCCCCAGGTGTGCTACCACCACCAGCTTGGCCCCATTCAAACCTGCGATACCTGCATGGTCGAGGTCGACGGAAAACTGGTTCGCGCTTGCGCGACCGAGCTGACCGACGGCATGGCAATTTCAACCACCTCTCCCCGGGCCGACGCTGCCCAACGTGAAGCCTTCGATCGAATTCTCGGCAATCACATGCTGTACTGCACGGTTTGTGACAACAGTAATGGCGATTGCACCGTGCATAACACCGCCAGGTCTCTCGCCGTCGAGCACCAGACCATTCCGTTCACGTCCAAGCCCTACGAAAAGGACATGACCAATCCTTTCTACCGCTACGATCCGGATCAATGCATCCTGTGTGGCCGGTGCGTCGAGGCTTGTCAAAACGTCCAGGTCAACGAGACTCTCTCCATCAACTGGGAATTGCCTCGCCCCCGGGTGCAGTGGGATGGCGGGGTGCCGATTGGCGAGTCCAGCTGTGTTTCCTGTGGTCATTGCGTTACCGTTTGCCCCTGCAATGCGCTCATGGAAAAAACAATGTTGGGGCATGCCGGTTACTTTACGGCTTTGCCGGCGGCTGCGTTAGACGGCATGATCGATGTAGTCAAGGGCATCGAGCCGGAAGTCGGCTACGAAGCAATCATGCGGCTCTCTGAAGCAGAAGCCCATATGCGCGAAGCGGTCATCCGCAAAACGAAAACGGTGTGCACCTACTGCGGGGTCGGTTGCAGCTTTGACATCTGGACCAAGGATCGCCACATCCTGAAAGTCGAGCCGGCCGAGGGAGCAGTCAATGGCATCTCCACCTGCATCAAGGGCAAGTTTGCGTGGGATTACGTCAACAGTCCCGATCGCCTTACCCAGCCATTAATCCGCGAGGGCGATAAATTCCGCCAGGCTACCTGGGAAGAGGCCCTCTCTCTCGTGGGCCGGAGACTCAACGAGATTAAAGCAGCACACGGGCCGGACTCGCTGGCCTTCATCTCTTCATCCAAATGCACGAATGAAGAGAGCTACCTGATGCAGAAGCTGGCGCGGGCGGTTGTCGGCACCAACAATATGGACAATTGCTCCCGCTACTGCCAGGCGCCCGCAACTGCCGGCCTCTTCCGCACCGTGGGCTATGGTGGCGATTCCGGGTCTATCACTGATATAGAACAGGCCGGCCTGGTGGTCATTATCGGCAGCAACACCGCGGAGAGTCATCCCGTGCTGGCTACGCGCGTCAAGCGCTCCCACAAGCTGAAAGGACAAAAGCTGATTGTCTCCGATCTTCGCGCCCATGAAATGGCGCATCGCGCCGATCTCTTTATCAGTCCCAATCCAAGTACTGACCTGATCTGGTTATGCAGCGTCACTCGCTACATCCTCGAGATGGGCCTGGCCAAGCAGGAGTTCCTCAGCAAATGGGTGAATGGCCTGGACGCGTACATCCGTAGTCTCGACTCATTTACCCTCGAGTTCGCCGAGCAGCGGTGTGGCATTCCCGCCGAGACCCTGAAGCAGATCGCGCACATGATCGTCGACTCCGACGGAGTCTGCATTCTATGGGCGATGGGCGTCACCCAGCACACCATGGGTTCCGATACCTCTACTGCTATTTCCAATCTACTGCTGATCACCGGCAACTATATGCGTCACGGTACAGGAGCCTATCCCCTTCGTGGTCACAACAATGTTCAGGGAGCAAGCGACCACGGAGCGATGCCCAACTACTTCCCGGGCTATCAAAAGGTAGACGATCCGGAGATCCGCGCGAAATTCGAGCAAGCCTGGGGTGTTTCTCTGCCCCCTAAGAGCGGCCTGGACAATCACCAGATGATCGATGCGATTCACGACGGCTCTCTAAAAGCCATGTACTTGTTTGGGGAAGAGATCAGCCTGGTCGATTCAAACTCGAACTACGTCGATGCATCATTGGAAAAGCTGGAGTTCTTCGTGGTGCAGGATATCTTCTTTAGCCAAACATGCAGGTTTGCCGATGTAGTTTTTCCTGCGAGCCCATCCCTGGAGAAGGAAGGAACTTTCACCAACACGGAGCGCCGCATCCAGAGATTGTATGAGGTCTTGGAACCTCTGGCTGAGAGCCGCCCCGACTGGCGCATTATTCAGGATGTTGCCAACCAACTCGGTGCCCAATGGGACTACCAGCATCCGGCGGACATCTACAAGGAAATCGCCGCGCTCACTCCGCTGATGGCGGGGGTGACCTATGAACGCCTTGAGGGCTATAAGACGCTGCAATGGCCTGTGGCCGTCGATGGAAGCGATCAGCCGTTGCTCTATACCAAAGAGTTCCACTTCCCTGACGGCAAGGCGAATCTTTTTCCTGTGTCCTGGCACGAGCCCACCGATCAACAGGATGAGGTGTACGATCTGCACCTCAACAACGGCCGGCTGCTCGAGCATTTTCACGAAGGCAACATGACCTACCGCAGCCAGGGGATCAAAGAGAAAACGCCGGACACGTTCGTGGAAGTCTCTGCCGACCTTGCGCTGGAGCGCGGAATCCACAGCGGCACATGGGTGCAACTCATCTCTCGCTATGGGAGAGGGCGCGTCCGCGCTGTCGTAACCGACCGCGTACATGGCAAGGAGCTCTACATGCCCATGAACTCGGTAGAGAGTCCGGTCAATCGTCTCACCAGCAGTCATACGGATGCAGCGACCCACACTCCGGCCTACAAGGAAACATCGGTGCAGATGATCGTGCTGCCCGAGCCCGGCGAGAACCCGCTCCCTCGGACCAACTTCCGCTACGGCCATCCCACGCCCCAGCATGGCGTCGAAGTGGAGCGCAAATGGAAGCGCCCCGACTATACCGAACCAGGAAGCCAGAAGTTAGTACAGATCAAGACTAGGGAAACTAAATCGGTTTCGACCTAAAAAAGTGTCGACTGGAAATTGTTGACCAGTACGTGCTGAAAGGAACGGCTCCATGGCGCGCCCCATACCCCTCGAACTGCCTTCCCTTGACCCCAGGGCCCCGCTGCGGGAACGTCTCGAGCGTGCTCCCGCCGAGCATGCCGAGGCCTTGCTCGATACCTACGAACTGCTTCAGGACTTGCGCGACGCCCACGTCTTTGAGGTGCTCCACGGCGTTCTAAAAAAGGGCGACAAAGTCGTAGAGCTGGCAGTCGACGCAGTGAAAGAACCGGACGCCATTCGCGGCCTTACAAACCTGATCATCCTCAGCAAGATTCTCGGCTCCATCGATCCCGCGCTGCTCCACGGCGTCGCCGCTGCAGTGCAGGAAACCATCGGGATAACCCATCAACAAGAGACCGAGCCGCCAGGATTTTTCGCTCTCGTCCAACAATTGCGCCATAAAGAAACCAGGCGTGCCCTCGGTCTGATGACCAGGTTTCTAGGCACCCTGGGAAGGCATCTTCCGGTTTCCGCGGAGGCATCCGGGTCGGCCGCCCGATGATGGTGCGTGCGAACGACCCGAACCCCGGCAGCCTCTTACATGGTGGCGTACAGGCCCTTCCACCACGCCAGATCCGCATCCTCGGCGCTCCTCTCGATCTGGGCCAGTCCCGCCGTGGTGTTGACATGGGGCCTTCCGCAGTCAGGGTTGCTGGACTGGCAGCCAGGCTCGAGTCCCTGGGGCATCGGGTGAGCGATGGGGGGAATGTGCCGGTGGCCATTGCCGAGACTCGGAACGCCGGGGAAGCCAACGCAAAATACCTCAAAGAAATCACCGAGAGTTGCGAACGTGTCGCCGCCATGGTGCTGCAGACACTGGAAGAAGGCATCACCCCGCTGGTTCTCGGAGGCGATCATTCCGTTGCTGCGGGCTCGGTCTCGGGTGTGGCCGAGTTCTACCGGCGCCGCAACCAGAAGATCGGTCTGCTTTGGATCGACGCTCACGCCGACATCAACACTCCTGAAACCTCACCCAGCGGCAACGTGCATGGCATGCCGCTGGCCGCTCTGCTTGGCTTAGGTCCGGACATGCTCTCGGATATTCTCGGTTGGCGGCCTAAAGTTGCCCCGGAAAACGCCGTGCTGATTGGCGTGCGCGACGTCGACAAAACTGAGAAGGAGAACATCCGGCGCGCCGGCATCGGCGAGGTATACACCATGCGCGACATCGACGAGCGCGGCATGCGCACGGTCATGGAAGAAGCATTGCGCGTAGCCGGCCGGGGTACAGCGGGCTACCACGTCTCCCTTGACATGGACTGGATCGATCCCGAAGACGCGCCCGGCGTGGGCACCCCGGTGCGCGGCGGCGCTACCTATCGTGAAGCACATCTGGCCATGGAGATCCTGGCCGATCACGGACGATTGCTGAGCTTTGAAACCGTCGAGGTCAATCCGGTGATTGATGAGCACAATCGAACCGCCGCATTGGCGGTCGAGCTTATCTGCTCCGCGTTCGGAAAAAAGATTCTCTGACCTCAGCTATCGATGGGCCGGTATCGCAGGCTCATGTATGGAAGACGGATCTATCGCCGCCGGGCCGGAAAGGCGTAGAGAGAAAATCGCAGCCAGATACAGCAGGAAGAGAATAAGCATGAGCAGGTTCTGGTGACGCAGCAACAGGACGAACAGAAACTTGTTGGCGAGCACGCTTTGCCACTTTCCCTGTTGCAAAAGAAACATCTGCACCCGGTATTGAACAGACACCGCCGTGAGCACGGTGAGCACGGCGATCACAGTGCCCAACACGCGGCGCCTCTGAAAAACGATCACTACCGCCGGAACCGAGAGCAGAAGCAGCCGGGTGTCGTAGAAGCGATGATAGATCGGCATCAGCGTGAGAATCGATAGGGCGCCGAGCGCCACCATGTGTAGCTCCGGAACACGGTTGGCTCGCAGAACAACCAGCATACCCGCGCCGAACAGTGCCAGAAAGATGGCGTATGCGGCAGCGTTAAATTGCCCCGCATTGGAAATGAAAATGCTCGTAAGCGCCTGCAGATTTTCATCACCGATAGCTTGTGGATTCGCTGGCCTGGGATCCGCGCTGCCCCCGGGGCTCAAGGTTGCAGATAGATTCGCGCGAAGTGTGGAAGCCCAGCCCGCACTACGCGGATGGTGCCCAAGAATCAGGCTTGCGCACAGAAGAAGCAAAGCCGCCCCCGCCAGGACAACGGCAGCGTAGCGCCAATAAATTCTCTGCGCCAGAAAGTAGAGCACGATGAAGCCGCCGATCTGGGGCTTGACCGCGAGGCTAAGGAGAAGCAAAAAGGCCCCAAGTGGGACAAAGCGGCCACGCAGAAACAGGCAGCTTCCGATGACGACCAGGGAAATGGCGAACACCGCAGGTTGCCCCAGTACCAGCAAAATGCCCGCTGTCAGTACGAAGAAGGAGACCATGATCGTCGCCAGCCAGCGATGGGGTGGCGGACAGATGGACAAAATGAGTCCGGCGGCGATAGCGAACAAGCAGCCATTCAGCAGGAACCAGACTAAGCGAGCTACGGGAAAACGAAGCAGTGCTATCGGGGCTAAGGCCAGGAAGGTCGAAGGCGGGTAGACCGGTACGTCGATTTGCCATGAAGGCAGGTCAGAGGGCTGGCCGCCGGCCTGAAAAAACTCCGGTTCCAGTTGCGACGGGGCGTAGGGTTCGCACCCATGGACCAGGCACCGCGCCCCGGCGTATACAAGAACGAAATCGTTGGAGGCATGGAAGACTCTGGCTCCCCCCACGGCCAATAACACCAGAGAGGCGATACAAACAACCAGCAAGTGCAGGTCCGGCTTGGTGAACTTCATGGTTTATCTACGGCCTTGGGCCAGACGCTTGCCTGCATCATAGCGCCCAAATGTTTGTTTTTCTTAACCACAACGTTGCGTAACCATGTTCTCCTCGTCGCAGGAGGGTCTCCGTGTCCTGGTACGCCCTAGATGATCCCAATGACCCGCAATTGGATGAACTGGCCACTCGGTTTCGGCTCCATCCCCTCCACATCGAGGACTGCCGCAGCAACAATGAGCGCCTCAAGGCCGAGGGAACGGACCATTATCTCTTCCTTATCCTGAAATATATCCAGTCGGTGCAGGATGGAGAGATTGGGCTAGCGAATGTCTGCCTGTTCGTCGGGCGGGATTTTCTCGTCACCGTCCGCGACCTGTCCAGCGTAGGCAACGAGGTTTTGCAGCGCGCTTTGAAGGCCGGCCCGGAGGAGGCGCCATCCAGGCTTCTTTATCTGATCCTCGACAGCATTGTCGATTCCTACTTTGTCTCCATCGACCACAGCGATGACCGCATCGACGAATTGCAGGACAGCGTCCTCGACAACCCATCGCCGGAGATACTGGCAAATCTTTTCGATCAGAAGCGCAAGCTGATCGAGCTGCGCCGGGTGCTGGTCAATCTACGCGATGCCTGCATGTCACTCCAGCGGGAATCCGGCACCATCCTCAGCCCTGAGCTCTACCCGTTCTTTCGCGACGTATACGACCACTCGCTACGCCTGCTGGACATGGTCGAGACGCTGCGTGACCTGCTCAACAATACGTTTGACGTGTACCTGTCGAGCGTTGCCAATCGCACCAACCAGGTGATGAAGGTGTTGACCGTGTTGAGCACGATTGCGCTGCCGGCCCTGGTCATCTCCGGCATTTACGGAATGAACCTCAAAGGCCTGCCCTTTCTGGAATCCGATCACGGCACCGAGTTCGTGGTGGGGGCCATGGTTGCTTCCACCGGAGTGGTGTTATGGATGCTCAAGAGATTCGACTGGCTGTAGAATTCTCGATCAAATGCCTTTTACGCCGAGCACCATAGCCGCGCTGGTCATTGCCGCAAGTTTCGCCGCCGGGCTGAACGTGTATGCGACCGTCCTGACGCTGGGCCTGCTGGCCCATCTCCACTGGGTGGCCTTGCCGCCGGGACTCGAAACGCTGTCCAACTGGTGGATTATTGGCGTGAGTGGAACCCTCTTTGCGGTTGAGTTCATTGCAGACAAAATTCCCGGTTTTGATCTCTTGTGGAACGCTCTACACACCTTTATTCGCATTCCTGTTGCCGCTTTGCTGGCCTTTCGCGCCACTTCGCAGCTGACCCCCGGCATGCAGATGCTGGCTACCGCCTTGGGTGCTGCCATAGCCCTGGCTGCCCACGGGTCCAAAACCGCAGCCCGGGCCCTCGTCACTCCCAGCCCGGAACCCATTTCGAATATTGCCCTTAGCAGCACTGAAGACGTAGCCGCCGTGGGCATCACTTGGCTGGCCACCCAGCATCCGTGGGTTGCGGCCAGCATTACCCTGACGCTGTTGTTGGCTTCCGTCTTGATGGTGCGATGGGTAGTGAAAGCTCTGCGCGGCCTGCTCGAAAGACTCCGCCCAGCTCCAGCGACCTAGTTAGTGCGTGGAGAACCTATCGATGCGGGACTCGACTTCGTCAGGGAGTTCTCACTCAGACTCTAAAAGCCCTTTAAGAAGCCCTACCCTTCGTGTAGACGGAGGGTTTTCCCGCAGCGGATTTAGCCGTGAGCAACCGCTCGCCGGGTCAGGGCTGGCTCGTTAACCGGATGGCTCACATCGGTTTCCCCCTCCGGCAGCACACAAACCGATCCTGCTACTCCGGCCTGCCTGGCGGCGGCCATCAGCCGTTCAACCGGCTCTTCCATAGGCTCCTGGGACAGCCGGAAGGTGCCGTAGTGCATGGGGATCATCCGCCGTGCTCCGAGGTCGAGGAAAGCCTGCAGCGCCTCCTCTGGACACGTGTGCACGCCGCGATAGCTGTCTGGCCGGTAAGCCCCGATGGGGAGCAATGCAACCTCAGGTTTGAGCCGGCTACCGATCTTGGCGAAACCGTCAAAATAGGCGGTGTCTCCAGAATGGTAGAGGGCGTGACCGCCGCCGTGGATTACGTAGCCGCCGAATCCCCGATGGGTATCTTTGAAAAAACGGGCTCCCCAATGCTTGCAGGGCGTCAAGGTTATCTCCAGGCCGCCAATCGACTTGGTCTGCCACCACTCGAGAGTCACCACCCGAGCAAACCCCAAATCGCTCACCAGGTCCTCTACCCCCCACGGCACCACCGCAATCGGCGCCCGGCCCGCCACCTTGTTGTTGTGCGCGACGATCCGGCGCAGCGATGGCCGGTTGAGGTGATCCATATGGGCATGGGAAAGAAGTACCAGGTCGATGGCGGGCAGATCCTTGATCTTGACTCCGGGCCGCCGGAGACGCCGCAGCGCGATCAACCGTTCGGCAAAAACCGGGTCTATCAGTAGTTTACGGCCGGCAATCTGAACCAGGAAGGACGAGTGGCCGATGAACGTGACCCCCAATTCCCGCGGCGAAACCAGGACGGGCTTCCTCGATTCTCCGGTCATCGGCCGGAAAGCAGACTCGCCCACCAGCGTGCCCAGCGATTGCATCTTGAGGAGAACTGCGCTCTTACCCCGGCCCTTGGTCTTCATTCACACCCCGACTACCAAATAGATTCGCCTGCCCGGTCGAGAGATGCCATTTCGACGGTAAAGTACCACAGGTCGACCAGTGCGCGGTACCTCTATTAATAGACGGGACCCACTAAAGAATGCTTTGGTCCGGGGTTAAAAAGAGCTGTTTTGCCGGTGACGTATTCGGGTGGTCATCGTTAGCGGGGCTACACGCCGAGGTTGTACATGAGGAATGAGTAAATATCCGCGGCAGTATCGAGCGCTTTGCTGGTATTGCTGGCTCCGTGGCCCGATTGGGTATCAATCCGAATCAACACGGGATTGGCGTGGTTGGCGTTGCCCTGCAATGTAGCCGCGTATTTGAAGGAGTGGGCGGGTACCACGCGATCATCATGGTCAGCCGTGGTGACGAGTGTTGCGGGATAGGTCACGCCGGCACGAATGTTATGCAGGGGCGAGTACCCATACAGCACTGGAAATTCTTCCGGGTTATCGCTCGAGCCATAATCTGCAATCCAGTTCCATCCGATCGTGAACTTCTGAAACCGAAGCATATCCATGACCGCAACCTGGGGCACAGCGGCGCGGAACAACTCCGGGCGCTGATTGATCACCGCGCCCACCAAAAGGCCTCCGTTTGAGCCACCCGTGATCGCCAACTTTGCGGCCGAAGTGTACTTGTTGGCAATCAACCACTCCGCGGCGGCGATAAAGTCGTCAAAAACATTTTGCTTTTGCTGCTTCATCCCCGCCTGGTGCCACGTTTCGCCATACTCGCCGCCGCCCCGTAGATTGACTGAGGCATAGACAAACCCTTGCTCCAGCAAGGCCAGGCGCAAGGGATTAAATTCCGGGGCAACCGTGATGTTGAAGCCGCCATAACCGTAGAGCAGCGTGGGGTTATTTCCATCGAGCTTCAATCCGCGCTTGAATACGAGAAACATCGGTACCCGGGTGCCGTCTTTGCTGGGGTAAAACACCTGCACCGTCTCGTAGTCCGCCGCACGGAAGCCCTTGATGGCAGACTCGCGGAACACCGTGGACTCCCCGGTTGCGATTTCGTAACGAAAAATTGTGCTTGGGTAGTTGAACGAGGAATAAGCGTAGAAGGCAGAGGTATCCTCAAGCCGTCCCCCAAAGCCACCCGCAGTTCCAGGCCCCGGTAACGCGATTGCGTTCTCCCTATTGCCGTCCAGCGAATACACGTATGGATGCGAAGTGACATCCCGCGCGTAAGTGATAAAGAGCTTGCCTCCCTGGGTAGAGACACTGCTCAACGTATCCGTAGTTTCGGGCACCAGGTCTTTCCAGCCCGCGGCGGGGTCGTAAAGTACGACTCGTCCGTTGGGAGCGTCTTTGTTGGTCAGGATGAGGAATTTGTCGCCCACATTGTCCACCACCTGAAAGCGATCGTTAGTCACCTCGGCCACAATCGGAGTGAAACCCACCTCTTGCCCCGACATATCGCGGAAGAACAGCGCATTGCCGTCTTTACCCTGGCCGCGCTCCGAGATCATGAGAATCGCGTATCGTTCGTCTTCCGTCGTCTGCACGATGTGGAAGCGCTGTGGGTGCGCCTGGTCCTCATAGATCAACCGGTCGTCCGCTTGCGCGGTGCCCAGGTGATGGTAGTACACCTGGTGGCCGTCGTTGCGCGAAGAAAGATTGTGCCCGTCCTGGGGCGCGTCGTATCGACTGTAAAAGAACCCATCGCCAAACCAGGCAAGGCCACTCACCTTCAACCATCGGAGATCGTCTTCGAGAGCCTTTCCGGATTCAATTTCAAGAACGTGACCGTCCAACCAATCCGAGCCACTGCTGGAAAGGTAATAGGCAAAGTACCGTCCATCCCGCGAAGCTTCTCCGGACACGAGGCGCACGGTGCCGTCGGGAGAAAGCTGGTTGGGATCAAGCAAAACCCGCGGCGTTCCCTCTAAGCCTTCCTGCGCATAGAGCACGCTCTGATTCTGCAGGCCGTCATTTTTCGACCACAGGTAGTAGCTTCCGCTACGGCTGGGAATACCGTACTTGGGATAGTTGTAGAGCTCCTGCAGCCGCTGCTTGATCTGCGAACGGTAGGGAATCTGCTCCAGGTAGCTTTGCGTTACCTCGTTCTGCGCGGTGACCCAGGCCAGCGTTTCCGCAGAATTGTCATCTTCAAGCCAACGGTAGGGATCGGGGACCTTGGTGCCATGGTAGTCGTCAACCTGGTCATCTTTGCGCGTTTCCGGATATCGCACGTTTTGTCCGATCAGGGTCTGTTGACACATTTCCAGGAAGGGTCCGCGGAACTGCAGATCCCTTGGCTTCGCTCGGGATGACAAAGGAGAGGGTTACGGTTTCATAGAGGGTCGTTGCTGGACCGAGGCCTTCGCAGTGGCTTGAGTTCAGCAAACATTTTCCGTGCGACGTTTGCCCTCTCCTTTGTCATCCCGAGCGAAGCCGAGGGATCTGCAGTTTCGCGGACCCTTCCTGGAAATGTGTTGTGTTCCTAAATCGACAACGACTTCAAATACTCGCGAAAAGCCGTACCCAGCTCATTATGGTTCAGAGCAAACTCTACCGTAGCCTTTAACATGCCTAACTTATCTCCGGCATCAAACCGCAGCCCGTCAAAGCTATACCCATAAACCTTTTCGTACTGCAGCAGGCCCTTGATCCCGTCCGTTAACTGCAGTTCACCGCCAGCCCCAAGGGGCGTCTTTTCCAGCACGTCAAAGATCTTCGGAGTCAAAATGTAACGCCCGATAATCGCATTCCGCGAAGGAGCCTCCTCCGGCTTAGGCTTCTCCACCAGGCCCTTGACGTCGAACACGCGCTCACTGCCTTCCATCGGGGTGCAGTCCAGCACGCCATACGAAGAGATGGAAGCACCCTCGACCACCTGTGTTGCCAATATGGAAGACTGCGTCTTCTCGAAGACCTCGATCATCTGCTGCAGGCACGGCACCCTGGCTTCAATAATGTCATCGGGCAAAATGACCGCAAATGGTTCGTCACCCACCAGGTCGCGCGCCATCAGGACCGCGTGGCCCAGCCCCATGGCCTCTTTCTGCCGTACATACGCGATCCGCGCCATGTGCGATATTTGCCTGGTCATGGCCAGCAATTCGGTCTTGCCCCGCTTCTCCAGCAGCTGTTCGAGCTCAAAGCTGATGTCGAAGTGATCTTCGATTTCTGCCTTGTTGCGGCCGGTAACGATGATGATTTGTTCGCAGCCCGCCGCAATGGCCTCTTCTACCCCGTATTGAATGAGTGGCTTGTCCGCCAGCGCCAACATCTCTTTGGGGAGTGCCTTGGTCGCCGGCAAAAAACGTGTGCCGAGCCCCGCTGCAGGGAAAACTGCCTTGCGTACTCTGTCTTTCATCTCTTGATGCTCCAGTCCAGTCTCACAGTAAAAGCGACATCCTGCTTCGCGTAGTTAGGATGCAGGAAAAGCTAGAGTGTTGGTGACGTGTCCCCCAGGAGAGCGCGGCGGACGATTTTAATAGGTGGAAATCCCTGCTTGAGAAAATCGTCGTGGAATTGCCGCAGTGAAAACTGCGCTCCCTCCTTTTTCTCTAAATCTTCCCGCAACTTGAGAATCTGCAATTTACCCAATGTGTAATAGAGATAGGTTGCATCGGTGGTTCCGCGCTTGGTTTCCACTAAGGCGCCGGCGTGCGTCTCATACCCCTCGTCTACAAAGAATCTTACCGCCTGCTCGAACGTCATCTGCCCGGTGTGCATCTGGATGCCTGCGATATACCGGGCATCGCGTAGGAGTGCATCCTGCAGTTGCCCCAGGCGAATCATCCTGGCATCCCGAGCGTCCTGTGCCCCAGTGCCCGGCTGGCCGTAGCCCTCATCCAACATCATCTGCTCGCAATAATGGGCCCAGCCTTCGGCATTGGACGACGCGCCCAAAAGTTTGCGTACCTTGCTCGGCGCCTGGGGTACCCACAGGAATTGTACGTAGTGGCCCGGATAAGCTTCATGAATTGCCGTGCTGAGAATCGTTCCCCGGTTGAACTGGGCCATGAGCTGTTCCGTCTGTTGCGGGGTATCGGGTGGGCCGGGCACGGTCACGTTGAAATAAGCCTGGGTCGAGACCTTTTCAAACGGGCCCGGAGTGTCCATCGAGGCGGTCGTGGTCGCGCGCAGCAGCGCCGCTGAGCTGTTGCGGCCGTTGCCGTCGAGCATCGCTTCATCGACGGTTATCGAGCCGAACAGGAGTTCATCGCAGTATCGGTAGTGAACGCGGCCTTGCCGGAGCGATCCCGCGGACAATTCGACGTCTTGGCCGCCCACCACTCGCCAGACTTCGCATAAATTATCGGTATCGCCCAACGAGGGCGTCATACTCGCCGTCACCGGAACCTGCGCAAGATCGAGTTGCGGCGGCCTTTCGAATCCGACGACGCCGAGAACCGTGCGCCACCACGAGGCCGACTGCGCGGTCAGTTCATCCGATGAAACATAGTCGTGTTGCAAGCAGGCGGTATTCATCGAAAGGCAGTCTATCCTGCCGTCCTCCCGCGGGGTAGACCGGATCAGAAAGCGACGCTAGGGCCGGTCCCCACCGAGATCACGTGAGTGATAGAGCGACTGTCCCCGGAGTGGCTCACTGAAATCCTCGTGTCGTATTCCCGCGACAATGCCTGGAGAAATCACGGCTGGGATGTCACGCCGCGTGATAGGCTCCGCTATGTTCGATACAGTGGAATGATATGTCGCGCGCGCGGTCTGACGGGGGAGCAACCTTGAGCGTCGAGGTGATCTCTTGAAAGCGCCAATCTACGTCCTGGCTATGGCGGCAATGG
>Ga0137412_10002254_pt1 | contig 15213 bp, 15 predicted proteins | sample CZODoug2_1_16fun_FD_122160 | JGI IMG/M metagenome (GOLD analysis project Ga0137412, IMG submission 122160) | Vadose zone soil fungal communities from Angelo Coast Range Reserve, California, USA - CZODoug2_1_16fungal (Hybrid Assembly) | ecosystem: Environmental > Terrestrial > Soil > Vadose zone...
GCATGGGCGGCATCGCTTGAATCGCCGAATATATGAACCGAGAGATGGCCGACCGCGCTCGCGACACGGGCGCAATAGAGGTCCAGGGTTGCCATATCGGGGGCTCTGATGTCGCCGCGAGCGTCCATCTCCATGCCGGCGAGGATCGCAATAAAGTCTTCGCTGCGAAGCTCATAACGCCGTACCGGCCCCGACAATGCACAAGTCAAGAGATGGCGCGGACGCCCGTCATAGAGCGCCTCGATCTCCTCGCGCCACCCGGCCAGAGCCGCGAGCTTGTGTTCGACCGGCCTCTCGCCATCGGCGATGTCGTCGACCTCACGGCAGAACGCATAGATCGCGTACATGCCGTTGCGGCGATCCCGCGGCAGCAACCGCATCGCCCAGTAGAACGAGGTCCCGGCGGCCTCGACCCGGTGCCGGATAGTTTCGCGCAGCGCGTCTTCACCCAGCTGATCGGCAGCGGCATGGAGCGCGGCGTCGCTCACCGCCGAAAACCTCGCCAGACGCCGACTGCAAGGGCGGCGAGGAAATCGAGTTTGCGCAGCGCGACGCGGGTCGCAACAGGATCGCCGTGGCGGAGCCGGCGCAACAGCCGCGCAGCTAGTTCGACAATGACCGCGGATTCCCAGCGCAATCCGCGGGAGACCACGAGCGGCGGCAAACCGCCGGCCTGATCGATCAATTCCGCGATGCGGTCCAGCAGCCGGTCGAGCACACGCCGCAGTCCCGGGCTCGAAACACCAGCCGCCAGCGCCTCAATCCCGGTCCCTTCTGCAGTGAGATCTTCGAGCGGCAGGTAAACGCGATCGAGCCGCCGATGGTCGTCTACACAATCCTGCAGGTGATTGAGCACCTGCAGCGCCGAGCACAAGGCGTCCGAAGCGGGCCATGTGTCCCGGCTTTCGCCATGCAGGTCGAGCAGCTGCCGCCCTACCGGCGAGGCCGAATAGCGGCAATACGCCATCAAATCGTCCCAGTCGCGATACCGCAGCTTGACCGCGTCGAGCCGGAAGGCGTGCAGCACATCCCGGCAATGCTGCGCGGTTGTCCCCGTCCCGAGCAAGCTTTCGCGCATCGCTGCGGCGGCAGGAGAGTCCTGCCCCGATGCTCCATCGAGGATTGCCGCCATGCGATCGAGGCGCCTGATCTTCTCCTCAGCGGACAGTGCAGGGTTGTCGGCGATGTCGTCCGCGTTTCGCGCGAAACGGTAGAACGCATGCACGTGAGGCCGCAGTTCGCGCCGGATCAGAAACGACCCGACCGGAAAGTTCTCAGAGTTGGCCCACTTCCCGGAAGGGGTTTCGACAATGCGGGCGTCCTTTGGCTGCAGCCCAGTCGGCGCTGCCGTCATCTCAGATATCCGTTGGTTCTGAACCACGCGACAGCGTCCTTTCGCCACAGTTGACCAGCGGCGGTATCCGCCATTTGACTGCGCCTGGCTGATCGCGATGACTGCGCCTGGCTGGTCGCGCTCCACATGCCGCGCGCTTGCAGTCAGCCTACCGGTGGTTCTGAGTGGCTACGACCCGTGCGACGTTGGACAGTGCTCAACTTGCGATCGTGGCTTTCTCTGGGAGTTCGTGGGTGGCTTCCCATAGCCTCAGCTCGCGTTCGCGGTCGTGTGCGTGCGGCAGCACCTCGGTTTCCTTGTCGATCACCACGAAGGCTCCGTCGCGGAGGTTCGCCCAACGATCGTCGAGGACGACCGAGGCGAGTGCCGGTGCGGAGCGGGCTGGGGACGCAGTTCCAGGCAGACGTTGGAGTCCTCGCCCTAGCGCTCGTAGAAACGGACCATACGCTCGGGCCAGGCCGGTTCCTGGCATAACGCCGGGCTCGAAGACGATCACGTTGACCTGGTCGTCGACATGCCGTTGGAGCTCGTGGGCGTAGTAGAGGATCGCGAGCTTGGAGTCGGAGTAGGCAACGCCCGCCGCCTTGAATGATGCGCGCGCGTCCGCCGCGGCCGGCCGGGCGAGCTCGATCGGATCGCGCCACTGCGCCGGCTGGACGCCGAGCGTTTTGCGTACGCGGTTCGCGTGGTAGGTGTTCGAGCCGAGCAGCACGATGCGCGCGGGTGCGGCAAACGATCCCAGGAGGTCGCCGATCAGCTGCGCGTGGGCGAGATAGTTCACCGCGAAGGTCAGCTCGTACCCGTCGGCCGAGGCGTCGCTGGCGCCCACGCCCCATACTCCGGCGTTGGCGATCAGGCTCCGTAACGGGCGTACTCCGCCACCGGCCAGGAGTTCCGCCGCCTGCTCGGCCGCTGCCCGCACCTCGGCGAGTCGCGCCAGGTCGCAGCGGATCGCCCGCACCGTCGCTCCTGCTGCTCGTACGGTGTCGGCAAGCTCAGTCAGCGCCTGGCCGGCTCGTCCGACCAGAATCAGGTCGGGCCGCCACTGCGGCGGACGGTTCGCCATGGCCAGGACCGCTGCCCGGCCGAGACCTCCGGTCGGGCCGGTGATCAGCACGGTCCCGGGGTTGCTCGTGGTCACCGTGCAATCCCGTTGGGCGCGCTGGCTACCACGCGACGATGCCGTGGGCGGAGACGAACGTTCCGGTCGGGCCGGCGGCGCCGGTCTGGGCCATGCCGACGATGATCTCGGCGCCCTCTTCGACGGTCTGCGTGCCGGTCCGGCCGTTGAGGTCGGTATTCGTATAGCCGGGATCGACGGCATTGATCCGCATGCCCGGGAACGCCTTGGCGAACTGGATCGTGATCGCGTTGACGGTGGCCTTCGAGGCCGGGTAGCTCACACCCGGGTAGAAGTGCGTGTAGCTGTCCGGGTCGCTCAGGTCGGTCAACGAGGCCAGGCCGCTCGAAAGGTTGACGATCACCGGTCCGGGCGACTTCTGCAGCAACGGAAGGAAGGCGTGCGTCACGCGGATCATGCCGAAGACATTCGTGTCGAAGATCGTGCGGATCTCCTCGGCCGTGGTGTCCGCGGGCGACACGATGCCGTTGTCCGGCAGCCGGCCCTCTATGCCGGCGTTGTTGATCAGAACGTCGAGCCCGCCATCGGCTTCGATCTGCTTGCGCGCGGCGGCGACGGAGGCGTCGTTGGTGACGTCGAGCCGGACGAAGCGGGCGCCGAGCTCCTCGGCAGCGGTACGGCCCCGATCCTCGTCGCGGGCTCCGATGTAGACGGTGTGCCCGACGGCGATGAGCTGACGGGCGGTTTCCTTGCCGAGGCCCTTGTTCGCCCCGGTGATGAGAGTTGTTGTCATGAATCCCAGACTCGGTCACGCGGGTCCGCTTAGGCAGTCGTCAGGCTTTCGTAGGAATGCCGGGGCCAGGACAACGCGGGTGCCGCGGTGGACACTGAACCCGTGGAGTCCTGGGAGTTCGGCCTGGCGGTACGCCGTTGGCGCGACCGTGTCGCTCCCGATGCCATCGGGTTGCCCGTGGGTGGCCGCCGGCGCGCGGTCGGGTTGCGCCGCGAGGAGCTGGCCGGCCTTGCCGGGATCTCGGTGGACTACCTGACCCGGCTCGAACAGGGGCGAGCGACGTCACCGTCGTCACAGGTCATCGAGGCCCTCGCCGGTGCCCTGCGCCTGTCCGACGCCGAGCGGGAGCACTTGTTCCGGCTCGCCGGTCAGGCCCCGCCCGGGCTCGACGTGATCTCCGCGCGCGTCACGCGCAGCGTGCAGCGTCTGCTTGACCGGCTGGCGAACACCCCGGTCGCGGTCTACGACGCGGCCTGGACCCTCATCGTGGCCAACCAGCCCTACGACGCTCTGATGGGTGAAACGACGTCCTGGCGCGGGATCGAACGCAACGGGGTCTGGCGCAACCTCGTCGGCCCGGGTACTCGCGCCGTCCACGACCGGCAGGAACACGTGGAGTTCGAGGCCGGCCTCGTCGCCGACCTGCGGCTGACCGCTGCCCGCTATCCCGCCGATCGCGGCGTGACCGACCTCGTCCGCCGGCTCAGCGCGAACAGTCCGCGCTTCGTCGAACTGTGGGACTCGGCGGACCTCGTGACGTACCCGGACCGATCACGGAACAAGGTCATCGAACACCCCACCGTCGGACGCATCACGCTCGACTGCGACACCCTCATCGTCGCCGGCGACGACCTGAGGATCATGGTCTACACCGCCGAGCCGGGGACCGAAGACGCCGAACGCCTCGCTCTTGCCGTTGTGCTCGGCACGCAGGCCCTCATCGAATAGCAACGGCGTCAAGCTCGAATCCGCGGGCCGCGTAGGCTCGCACCATGCGAGTAGTGATTGCCGGTGGACACGGGAAAATCGGGCAGCTGCTGGGAAAGGCGTTGGCCGCGCGGGGTGACACCGTGATCGGGATCGTTCGAAACCCCGATTACGCAAGCGATCTGGCCGCGCTTGGTGTCGATGCGGCGGTCATCGATCTGGAGCAGGCCACGGTCGCCGCGGTTGCCGACGTCCTGACCGAAGCCGACGCGGTGGTGTTCGCCGCCGGCGCCGGGCCGGGCAGTAGCGCCGCCCGCAAGGACACCGTCGACCGCGCCAGCGCGGTACTGCTCGCCGAGGCGGCCACCGCCGCCGGCGTCCGGCGCTATCTACTCGTTTCCTCGATGGGGGTGGAATCGGTGCGCGGCGGTGCCACACCGTCCGGTGTGGACGATGTGTTTGTCGCCTATCTGCGGGCGAAGCTGGCCGCCGAGGAAGACGTTCTCGCGCGGGACACGCTCGACCCGACCGTCCTGCGGCCGGGATCGCTCACCGATGAGCCGGGCACCGGGCTGGTGCTGCTGGCGCCAAGGGTCGATCGCGGCGCTGTCCCGCGGGCGGACGTCGCGGCTGTCCTGGTCGCGTTGCTCGACGAACGCCCTGCCGCAAGGGTTCTGGAGCTGATATCGGGGCCGGATTCGATCGCGGCCGCGCTTGCGAAAGCGCGTTGATAGGGCCGCCGGCATAGCACCCGACCGGGACCGGCCATTGTGGTCAGACATGGCGGACGTCCTTGACATCCCGGCGTGGCCGCAGCATCGTCGGTGCCGATCGGGCGCCGCTGGCGCGCTGGCCGAGCAGTCGGAGGTGACATGGCGTTAGCACGCCGCGATCTGTTGAAATACGGTGCGCTCGGCGCCGCTGGTGCCCTCACCACGCCAATTCTGGCGGGATGTGGTGGTGGGACGGCCCGCCCGATCACATCCGGGCCGGTGACGCTCAAGCTGTGGACCAACGACCAGAACTACATTGATTTCTTCACCTGGTATGCCCGAAAGGTTTCGGCGACCTCACGCTACAAATACACGCTGGAGCCGCTCGTACAGGACGCGGAAGTGGTGTCCACCAAAACGCTTGCCGCGTATGCCGCACACAGCAATCCGCCCGAGCTTCCCGGCATCGAGATCTCACAGTTCTCCCGGTTCATGAAGGCCGGAATCGCCGAAACGGTCTTCGTCGACGTCACCGATCGGATCGCCAATATCCGCGACGAGTTCTTCGAGTCGCGCTGGGCGCCGTATCAGTCCGGCGGTCGCCAGTACGGCATGGAATCGTCCTTTCCCTTATGCGTCTACTACTACCGGCCGGACCTGTTCGAAAAATACAAGATCCCGGCAGATCTCGACACCTGGGATGACGTGTTGCGCGTCGGCAAGCAGGTGCATGACAAGCACGGCATCTCCCTCGGGGTCATCGGTCAGCCGAACGGCACCGACCTGACCTGGATGGGCATCCTCTTCCAGCAGCGCGGCGGGCAGTTCTTCGACAAGGACGGGAATCTCACGCTGGACAGCAAGGAGGCGGTCGACGCGGCGCAGCTACTCGTCGACGGTGTGCGCTCGGGCGCATTTCTCATGGTCAGCGACTTTTATGGTGGCCCGGGCAGCGCCGCGCTCAAGCAGGGAAAGACCGCCGGCTATTTCATGCCGGACTGGTTTGAGAGCTTCATTCTTCGCTCGACCGCGCCGGAGCTCTCGGGCAAGTGGCGGATGCGCACGATGCCGCGCTTCGCCTCCGGCGGGCACGCCACCAGCGTCTGGGGTGGCACCGGATTCTGCGTATCGCGCAACATGGCCGGGACCGAAGCCGCGTGGGAGCTGCTGCGGCAGGTGTATCTCACCGAGGACGGCCAGGTCGAGCGGTTCAAACGAATACATTTCCTGCCCACGATGAAGAAAGCCTGGGAGAACAAGGATCTGCTCAATTTCACCGATCCATACCTTGGCGGGCAGCATTCGTTCCGGCTGTTCAAGGAGCTCTCCACCCAGGCGCCCACCCAATATCAAAGCCCGTATTGGAACATCATGACGACCGAGCTTGCCATCGCGCTCGATGATGCGTTGGCCGGCCGGAAGACCGCGGCGCAGGCAATCAAGAGCGCCTCCAAGTCGATCACGTCGCAGATGAGGTGATGATGGCTCAGCTGACCCGCGCGGCACCGGAACGCGTTCTACCCCGCGCCAAGCCGCGCCGTAATTCCCGTCAATATCGCGCCGCTATCCCATACCTGTTCATCTCACCGTTCTATATCCTGTACGTGCTCTTCCTGCTCGGGCCAACTGTGTATGCGATCTGGCTGAGCCTGCACGAATGGGCCGGTATCGGCCCGTCCCGCTGGGTGGGATTCTCCAACTACACCAGGCTTTTCCGTGATACGGCGTTTCACCAGGCGGTCATCAACACGCTCTGGTACGTCGGGGCGAGCGTATTCATTGTCACGCCGCTTGCCCTGATCGTCGCATCCGCTCTTAATACCCGGGGGCTGCGCGGCCGAGACATATTCCGTATGGCGTACTTCGCGCCGATGGTGCTCTCCCCCGTCGTCGTATCACTGATCTTCACTATCATCTTCGACCAGAACTTCGGGCTGCTCAACGCGGCATTGCGCGGTCTCATCGGGATCAAGCCGGTCAACTGGCTGGGCTCGCCGACCTGGGCAAAGGTCGCGATCATCCTGCTGTTGATCTGGCGCTGGACCGGCTATTTGGTGATCTATTTCCTCGCCGGATTGCAGGCCGTGCCCCGAGAGCTCTACGAGGCGGCGGAGATCGACGGTGCCGGCCCGCTTCGCAAGTTCCGCGAGGTAACCGTGCCGATGCTCAAGCCGGTTACCGCGTTCGTCTCGATCACGGTATTCATCGGCGCCGCGCAGATCTTCGAAGAGCCCTACATCCTCACGAAGGGCGGCCCCGGTCAGTCGACAATGAGTATTGCGCATTTCATCTACCGCGCCGCGTTCCTGCGGGAGGACTTCGGCTATGCGGCCGCGGCGGGCGTGCTGCTCTTTATTGTGGTCTTCGTGCTCACCCGCGTGCTGGCGCACTTTTTCGGGGTCGGCAGGGAGGAGCGGGCATGACCGCGCAGTCGCCGGTCACCGCGCGCCGGGTCAAGATGGCCGGCCTCTATGCGGTGCTCATCATTCTGCTGCTGGTAGCGGTGGTGCCGTTGCTGTGGGCGCTGTCCAGCTCGTTCAAGCCGGTGTCGGAGATCTTCGTCTATCCCCCGCAGCTCTGGCCCTCGCACGGCACGCTGCAGAATTTCTCCGATCTGTTCAACAACGTGCCGTTCCCACGCTGGCTGTGGACCAGCCTGTGGGTCAGCATCGTGGCGACCGCCGTCGCGGTGTTCTTCTGCGCGCTCGGCGGGTACGCCTTCGCCAAGTATCGGTTCCCCGGTCAGCGCATTCTGTTCGACATCATGTTCAGCTCGATGATGATCCCGTTCGCGGTGATCCTCATCCCGCTGTTCGTGGAAATGGCCCGCATCGGCTGGGCCGATCAGTACGTCGCGCTGATCGTGCCGTGGGTGGCGCCGGCGTTCGGCATCTTCATGATGCGGCAGTTCATCGTGCAGTCGGTCCCCGATGAGGTGATCGAGGCCGCCCGAATCGATGGGGCCAGCGAGTTCGGGATCTTCCTTCGGGTCGTGTTGCCGATCGTACGGCCCGCCCTCGGCGCCCTCGCGGTGTGGAACTTCCTGAACAGCTACAACAGCTTCCTGTGGCCGCTGGTCGTACTGTCCACAGAGGAGCGATTCACGCTCCCGTTGGGGTTGAACTCGCTGGTCGGCAGCTATTCGCGTGAGTACGGCCTGGTAATGGCCGGCACGATCCTGGCCGCGGTCCCGACACTGCTGCTGTTCTTCTTCCTCCGCAAGCAGCTGATCGAGGGCCTCACGGTCGGCTCGGTCAAAGGCTGAGCATCAGCCGCCGGAAGCGGTTTTGATGTGCATCGTGAGCAGCACCTGACTGCAGGCCTGCTTGACCCGGTCCTGTGCGCTGCTCCAATAGCAGTTGAGATTCAGCTGCACATTCGCCCCGTACACAAAGTACACGTCCACGTTCAGCCTGGTGTTTCCCTGCGCCGGCACCGTGGCGTGATAGACGATCGACCGCCCGGCCGGAATCTTCGACAGGGTGCCGTTTGGCGACTTCAGCTCGATCCCGTTGCCGAAGGCCTGCGCACCGGAGTCGGTCTGCTTGACCAGCTCGCTGTCGGACAGCTTGCCCATGCCCGCATCGATCGCCGATACGCCCGCGGTGATGGCGCTGCCCGAGCTCAGCTTGAGCGCCACCGGCCACTGCTCATCGCCGACATCGGCATTCTCCTGCTTCGCAAACCCGGTTGGCGCCAGGAAACAATAGGGCGCGCCGCTCGGGGATACCGCCGCGGAGCCCGAGCACGCCGGTTGGCTGAAGGAGCCCGTCCCGCCGGTGCTCGAGGTGCATGCGGCCGCGGCGAGCAAAAGACCGGCCGTAGCGACGAATCGGACTGTACGCATGACCGCACATTAGCGCGCGCCGGTACGTCCGGCGCAGCGCCCTAAACGTCGGCCTCGGCCAGCGCGGCATCGTCGGCGGCGAAGTCGGAGTCCCATTCCTCGGGCGGGTTGTCGAGATGCCACCGCACGGATTGCTCCAGTGCATCGGTCTCCTGCCAGCCGAGCAGCTCCCGGGCCTTGCTGGAATCCATCAGCAGATGTTGGCTGACCTCACCGGTGATGCTGAGATCCTCCGGCAACACCCGCTGCGGCACGGTAACCAGCTCGGCGTCGGAACCGGCGATATCCAGGATCTGCTGCGCGAACAGCCGAAACGGCGGCGTGAAACGTTCGCAGATATTGAACGCCTCACCGGCAACATCGTTATCGAGCGCCGCCAACACCGCCGTCGCGACGTCACCGACGTACACCTTGCTGAAGAGGAACGCCGCGGCACCGATGGGGATGCGCTGGCGACCGCCCCGAACCCGGCGCAGCATGAAGTCGAAACGTCGCTGGCCGTCGTGCTCGCCGTGCACCGCCGCCAGCCGCAGCGCGGTGCCACCACGCGCCAGATAGCGCTGCTCGATACCGATGTTGTCCAGCGCGGCGCCCTCGATCTCCCGCCGCGCACGCAGCGGCGCCGATTCGGCGAGTGGTAATGCGTCGGTCTGCAAGCCGGAATGCAACGACTCGAACGCCCGATACACATCGCCGCTGGAAATCGCGACCATCGCCAATCCGGCCGGCAGTGCGTCCAGCGCGATCGCGGCGTCCTCCTCGCGGCGCCCGGAAACATCGACAACCGCGTCGGGACCGAACGCCGCCAGCTCGGCCCGGACCGTCGCCAGCTCGAGCCGATCGACGTGGAGATGTTCGGCCGCGGCGAGCCCGGCGGGCTCGGTGACGCCGCGATGGCACAACAGGACCGCGTCACCTCGGGCCACCAACGCCGAACCGATCGCCCGTCCGATGAACTTCGTTCCGCCCAAGATTACGACCCGCATGCCGTCACCCTGATGCACTCCAGCGGGCACGGCAAGCGGGTTCGCAAACGGCGTACCCAGTACCCCGTGTCAGAACTCGATGCCGGCGTCGCGGGCGTGCTGGTCGATCGTGGCGAGCTCGGCGTCGCTGAAGTCGAGCCGGTGCAGTGCACCGACGTTGTCCTCCAGCTGTTTCACGCTGCTGGCCCCGATCAGCACGCTCGTCACCCGCTGATCGCGCAGCGCCCAGGCCAGCGCGAACTGGGCCAGCGACTGACCACGGGCCGCGGCCATGTCGTTCAGGACCCGGATGTGCGCCATCGCGCTGTCCGTCAGCTGATCCGGCGACAGCGAGGTACGTCGCGCTGCGCGGGAGTCGGCCGGGACGCCATCGAGATACCGGTCGGTCAGCATGCCCTGCGCAAGCGGTGAGAACGCGATGCACCCCGCGCCGACCTGCTCCAGCGTGTCCACCAGTTTGGGCTCGATCCAGCGGTTCAGCATGGAGTAGGACGGCTGGTGGATCAGCAGCGGCGTACCCAGCTCGCCCAGGATCCGGGCGGCCTCGGCGGTGGCTTCCGGTGAGTAGGAGGAAATGCCGGCGTACAAGGCCTTTCCCTGCCGGACCGCGCTGTCGAGCGCGCCCATCGTCTCCTCGAGCGGCGTGTTCGGATCGGGGCGGTGCGAGTAGAAGATGTCGACGTAGTCCACGCCCATGCGACCCAGGCTCTGATCCAGGCTGGCCAGCAGATACTTCCGGGAGCCCCATTCCCCATACGGGCCGGGCCACATGTCGTAGCCGGCCTTCGTGGAGAGCACCAGCTCGTCCCGGTACGGCCTGAAGTCGGCCGCGTAGTGCTCACCGAAATGGCGTTCGGCCGAGCCGTACGGCGGGCCGTAGTTGTTCGCCAGGTCGAAATGGGTGATGCCGAGGTCGAATGCGCGGCGCAGGATCGCCCGCTGTGTCCCAAATGGACGGTCGTCACCGAAGTTGTGCCAGAGCCCGAGCGATACGGCCGGCAGCTGCAGGCCACTGCGCCCCGAACGCCGGTAAAGCATGGAGTCGTAACGAGAATCCGTCGCCACATAAGTCATGGAAAGCATCCTGCCACGTGACCGAATCAGGACCATGCGAGCATCTAGTGCATGCACGTCGCTGCCGTTGTGTTGGCCGGCGGGTCGGGTACCCGGGTCGGCGCCGACCGCAACAAGGTCTACCTGCCGCTGGCCGGGCGCAGCATCATCTCCTGGTCGCTGGCCACGATGAGCGGGCTGGCCGAGGTGACCCGGCTGATTCTCGTGGTACGCCCGGCCGACCGGCCGCTCGTTGCCGACCTGCTGGCCACCGAGCTGCCTGAGATCGACGTCGAGCTCGTCGACGGCGGAGCGCTGCGGCAGGACTCCGAATGGCAGGCGCTGCGCCATCTCGCCGCCGACATCCGGGCCGGTGCCATCGACGTGGTGCTCATTCACGACGGCGCCCGGCCGCTGGCCACGCCGGCGCTCTGCCGGGCCGTGATCGCCACCGCGGGCACCCACGGCGGCGCGATTCCCGGCGTGCCGGCCGCGGACCTGGTACGAGTCGATCCGGCCGGACGCGGCGAGGCGCTGGCCGGCCGGCACATCCGGGTGCAGACCCCGCAGGCCTTCGCCGCGGCGCCGCTGCTGACCGCGTACGAGACCGCGGCCGGCGCCGGTTATGCCGCCACCGACACCGCGGGCTGCGTACAGCACTACACCGACCTCGACGTGCACTGGGTCCGTTCCAGCCGGGACAACATCAAGGTCACCACGCCGGGCGACCTCGGCCGCGCCGAGGCGCTACTGCAGGTAGCGGCCGAACCACTCCAGGACCGCATCGAATCGGGCCACCCGATGGCTGGGCAGCCCGGACCGTGACAGCTCGTGGCCCTCACCCGGGAACAGCAGCATCTCCACCTCGGCGCCGCGCCGGCGCAGCGACACGTACAACCGCTGGCCCTGCTCGAGCGGACAGCGCCAGTCCTGCTCGGAGTGGATGATCAGCACCGGCGTGGAGATCTTGTCCGCGTACGTCAGCGGGCTCTGCTCCCGCTGCCGCTCCAGATCGGGCCCGTAGAGCTCGTCGGGAAAGACCCAGCCGATGTCGCTGGCGCCGGTGAAGCTGTCGATCGAATTGACCGCGCGTTCGCTGATCGCGGCGGCGAATCGGTCGGTATGCCCGATCAGCCAGCTGGTCATGAAGCCGCCGTGTGAGCCGCCCAGCACGCCGACCCGGTCGCCGTCGAGCTCGGGCCGGGTCAGGGCGTGGTCGAGCAGGGCCAGCAGGTCGGCCGCCGACCGTTCGCCGACGTCTCCCTTGATGAAATCTCCGTGGGCCGCGCCGTAGCCGGACGAGCCGCGCGGATTGCCATACACCACCGCGTACCCGGCACCGGCGTAGACCTGCGCCTCGTCGAACGGCATCCAACCGTACTGCGCGAACGGGCCGCCGTGAATCATCAGCAGCACGGGATGCGGACCATCACCCTCGGGCCGGACCAGCCAGCCGTGCACCGGATAGCCGTCGGGCGCGCTGGCCGTGAGCTCCTCCATCGGCAGCACCGCGGGCTGCCCGGCGCGGAAGTCGGTGAGCACCCGCTCGACCCCGTCGCGCAATACCACCAACTCACCGCTGCTGCCGGCGTCCACGACGACCGCGACCACAATGCCGGCGGCCACCGCGAAGCTCTGCACCTGGCGGGCGCCGGTGAGCAGCGGCTCCGGCTCGCCGCCGTCGAACGGCACCCGTAACAGCTCGATCCCGCCGCGGTTCTCATTGCCGAACAGCACGCCGGTCTCGGCGAGAACGGTGACCCCGGTGCCGTCACCCGCGTTGTACGTCTCGGGATCGGTGAGCCGGGTCGCCTGCGGTGCGGAGGCAGCGGGGATAGCCGACACCGCGAACAGGCCGGTCTGGCTGCCGACGAAAGCGCGGCCGCTAGGCCCGAGATCCTCGCCGTAGAAGTAGATCGTGCTCCCGTCCGGCGCGAATGTCGGCTGCGCGGCATACAGCGAGGTTGCGGTGATCTGGCGCAGCCCGGAGCCGTCGGCGGCGATCGCGAAGATGTCGGTGCGCATGTCCTGCTCACGATCGGCGTGCCGGCGCGACACGAAGGCCAGCGTCTGGCCGTCCGGACTCCAGGTCACCTCGGTCTCATCGACGTCGCTGTCGGTGAGTTGCTTCGGCTCGGCCTTTTCGGCGAACGGGTCGATGACGAATAGATGCCGCCGCCGGTCGGCGAGAAAGCCGATGTCGTCCTCGCGGTATTGCAGGCCGGTGATCCGCCGGGGCGGCTCCTTGTCCGGGGAGATCTTCTCTTCGGTGCCGTACCGACCGGGCTCGGGAACCCTTGCCGCGTAGGCGATCGCGCGGGAATCCGGCGACCACACCGGAGCGCCCGCGCCAAGCGGGTGATCGGTGACCGAGCGCGGATCGCCGCCGTCGGTGGGCATCACGTGCAGCTGCGGTTTGCCGTCGCCAACCGCACGCAGGAACGCCAGCCAGCGGCCGTCCGGGGAGAACCGCGGAGCGCTGTCCTTGCGGCCGTGGGTCAGCTGACGCGGCGGCGCGGATCCGTCGGTGGGGATCAACCACAGCTGGCTGACGTACTCGTTCTCGTCCAGATCGGGGTGCGAGACGGTGAGGACCGCACGGTCCCCGGTGGGTGACAGGGTCGGTGCGCCGAGCTTGCGGAACGCGGCGATATCGGTAGGCAGCATGCACAGGACACTATCGGCACCCCCGCCGGGTTGGCGCCGCTTTTTGGCAGCGTTATTCGGTGTGGTGGGCCGGCACGCCGATACCCGGGCGATGGCGGGTCTTGAGCAGGCTGGCCAGGGTCGTGGCCACAAGCACCAGCACGATGACCGCCAGCGAGAGCTCGGTGCTGATGTGCGGCACACCATCGACATGGCTGGACTCGAGCGCCTCCATGATCAGCTTGACGCCGATGAATGCCAGCACGATCGCCAGGCCACGGCTCAGATAGACCAACCGGGTCAACAGCCCGCCAACCATGAAATACAGCTGGCGCAACCCCATCAGCGCGAACGCGTTGGCCGCGAAGACGATGTATGCGTCCTTGGTCAGCCCGAATATGGCGGGAATCGAGTCGAACGCGAAGAGTACGTTGACGACCGCGAGCGCGGCCATCACGACAAACAGCGGTGTCACGCGCCGCCGGCCCTCGATCCGCACAAAGCTCGCGCCACCGTGATAATCGGCGGTGACCGGCAGCACCCGCCGCAGTATTCGCAATATTCCAGGCTCTTCCGGCTGCTCGGCCTCCTTCTGCACGGCCAGCCGGGCGGCGGTGATGATCAGGAATACCCCGAAAAGGTAGAAGACCCACTCGAATCGCGCCACAACGGCGGCACCCGCCGCGATCAGCGCTCCCCGCAACACCAGTGAGCCGAGTACGCCGACCAGGACAACCCGGTGTTCATGGATCTTCGGCACCCGGAACGCGGCGATGACGACGATAAAGACGAACAGGTTGTCGACCGACAGGCTGTATTCAGTGAGATAGCCGGCGAAGAACTGCTTCGCCTTCGCCGCGGTCGAGAACACGCCGATTCCGGCGCCGAATACGACGGCCGCGATGACGTAGAAAACCACCCAGCGGGCCGATTCGAGGACGCCGACGGCGTGCGGGCGGCGGTCAACGAGCACGAAGTCGAGGGCGAAGAGCCCGACGATGGCCAGGATCGTGGCAACCCAGACCCACAGCGGGACGTTCACCCAAACACCTCCGGTCAGACCAATCGCGTCACTGACCGGAGGTCTCTCCCGCCCAACGGGCCGACGAGACCGGGCGCCGGCATGCCGGCGCCGTGATGACGACCTCGTCGCGTAGGGATACTCCCCTCCTGCGCATACCAGTGTGGCCCAGGATCGGCGCAATCGCGCACTCGGCACGCCCGGGGGTGTCGAAACTCACCCGCCGACCTGTCAACGCTCGCGTTCTCGGCCGCATGGCAGACTGGTGATCATGCAAAGCGACTCGGGACGCGGAGCCATAGCGTCGCGCAGCGACTCGGGACGCGGAGCCATAGCGTCGCGCAGCGACTCGGGAGCGGAGCCATAGGAATGGTGCTCGAGATCTGCACCATGGAGGTGCGCGCCGACAGCGAGGACGCGTTCGCGGCGGCATACCGACAGGCCCGGCCGATCCTCACCGGTACGCCCGGGTGCCGGTCGGTCCGGCTCACCCGCGGGATCGAGTCGCCGAGCCGGTTCTATCTGTTGGTGGAGTGGGACTCGCTGGAGTCAGACGAACAGGGCTTCCGGCGGACCGACCGGCTACCGCGGTGGCGGGCGCTGCTCGAGCAGTACTACGCGTCGCCGCCGGTGGTCGAGCACGCCAACGACGTGCCGTCCGCACCGGCCAGGCACTAGGGCAACGAGAGCGTCTGGCGGCCGTACTGGCCTTCGTCGATATTGCGTTTGATCAGCTCGGGCAGGTCGCGGAAATACTGGTCGCGATGCACGTATAGCTGGTCATAAAGGTCA
>Ga0137412_10002255_pt1 | contig 15210 bp, 24 predicted proteins | sample CZODoug2_1_16fun_FD_122160 | JGI IMG/M metagenome (GOLD analysis project Ga0137412, IMG submission 122160) | Vadose zone soil fungal communities from Angelo Coast Range Reserve, California, USA - CZODoug2_1_16fungal (Hybrid Assembly) | ecosystem: Environmental > Terrestrial > Soil > Vadose zone...
GGGTCGATGATCGAGATAAATCAGTTTCGTTTGTCGCTGGCGCATCCCCGCATCACTCAACCTCATCGTTAGGCAGCCCAATGCCATTCCGATGCGTTCTATCGGTGTCGGTACTTTTCGGAATTGTTGCATGCGTTCCGGGGTATCACTTTGTGTCGAAAGACATTACCGGTCGAGTTGTTGACGCGAGTACGGGCATGCCAATAGCGAATGCGCGCGTTTACCTTATTGACGTACCGGAGGCTGTGACACGCTCAGTGTCGAACGGATCGTTTCATATTGCGTCGGTACGAAAAAGGTCCGCGCCCCCGCTGGGTAGTGACGTCCGTCCAACGCACAGGTTGGTGATTGAGGCTCAAGGCTACCATTCCGAGCATCGAATATACGATGTTGGTTACGATCTACCATACGTTGTAAAGTTGGTGCCAAGCGCGAATTAGTGACGCCTAACAAACGGATCGAACGATCACGCGGCGCATCTTCGGTAAGCCAACAGGGGAGGTGGATGATGTGGATTCAGCTTCGATTGACGACACCGCCTCCGCGTGTCGTTCATCCTCATCATTAGAAGCCATCGATCGAACCGATGCCAAGTCTCGGCGTCTTCGCGGCAATCTTTGATGACAGCGGACGCATCCTTTGCGTGCGCATGAATTACGCGACTCGCGCTTGGACCACACCTGGCGGTCGCGTTGAGCTGGGCGAATCGCCCTTTGCGGCACTAAGGCGGGAGGTTCTTGAGGAATCTGGCTTGGAGGTGGTTGAAGACGGCCTCGTCGGTGTGTATGCCAAGCCGCTGAAGGACGACTTAGTGCTCTTCTTGCGAGCTCGTGTCCTCGGCAGCAATCGATGGCAGCCTAACGACGAGATCTCCGAGATCGGTTACTTTGGACGAGACGAGTTGCCGGGGCCTATGGGTCTTGGCGCGCGCACGCGGATAATCGACGCATTTGATGGCATCACTGGGATTGTACGGGTCATTCCGGAGGGCCAGTTGCGACACTCAACCTCATCGGCAGACGGTATCCCTAAATGAGCACAGAAAATCACTACTGGTTTCGGGCGAAGCGATACGGTTGGGGGTGGGGACTTCCTTGTTCTTGGCAAGGTTGGACGTTTTTTCTTATCTGGCTCGCTGTGCTTGCAGTTGCCACGGCAGAACTGATGCCCAGGCGGCCGCTCATATTCACGTTTGTATTGACCGGTATGACGTTGATATTGGTTCTGGCCTGCTACATTAAGGGCGAGCCACTCTCGAGAGGTTGAGAAGGACGGGGCAATTAGTGCTGTTACCGAGTTTTCTTTGGCTTGCGCTTGGGCTCACCGCGGCGTCGATCATAAATGCCGGCGGCTTTGACACGCCTGAGGATGCGGTGCGAGCTCTCGAGCAGGCTTACGTTCAAAATAACGAGGAGGGTGCGGTCGCAGCGATAGATTTCGTTGAGGAGGGGCGCCAAATGCTTCAAAAGATCAATCCAACACTGGCTAACGACCCCGAAATAATCAAGCAAGCCGCTGCAGACCTAGAGCTATCGTTTCGAAATGAGCTTCGCACCAGAGGGTTCCCCGATTTCGGCAAGCTGACGTGTTCGTTTGTGGGAAAAGCGCAGATCGCTCCGGGGTTGGTTAAGCTGACTGAGCAATGCGCATTTCCGGACGGTAGTAAATTGGTCCAGGATCTGATCGTGACGAGGCGAGATCTTGGGTGGCGCGTGACCTTGCCGCCTCCCCCTTAAACGAGCGGTCCGAGCGGTCGCGGTGATCGTCGCATGGGTGCGTCGGCCGCCGGGGTGTTTCTCCAGAACAATTTTCGCTGATTTCGAGACCCGGTAGGTAGCCTGCGGGCCGAGAACGTGACGAAAATGGCAAAAACCTCGTCGTTCGTTGCGGACCATGGCGTGCCAGTGCCAGGTTACCCACAGCGGGCGGGGATGTTGGCGCGTCTGGACCTTAAGGAGCATGCCCGTGTTTCGCGGTTTCAAGTTTCAAGTGTTGCTGCCCGTAGCGGGCATCACCCTGTTGTTGATCAGTCTCGGCGCCATCGGTTTTTCCGTCTGGGCGATGCAGCAAGAGCAATCGGTGGTGCGGCAAGAGGTCGCCGATAATGTGACTTCGATTCAGGGCGTTTTCGTCACGACCGCTGCGCTCATGCAAGATCGCACGCGCGCGAGCATGGCATTGCTCGAGGAGCAAATCCGGGTGCGCGGCGGCGCCGAGAAGGGCGCTCCGGTCTCGATCGCTGGCAAAACCGTCAGCGATATCATGATAGGGGGCAAAGCGCAGGCTGGTGATTTTGGCATCGTCGACTACGTTACCCGGCTGAACAAGGGCACGGCGACGATATTCTCCAAAGATGGTGATCGCTTCGTGCGCATAGCGACCAACGTGATGAAGGACGACGGGACCCGGGCGGTCGGTACGGAGTTGAACAACACCACTCAGGCCTACGCGCAGCTGAAGAATCAGCGCCCGTTCTATGGTGTCGTCGACATCCTTGGCAATCCCTATTTCACCGCGTACGAACCCTTGCTGAGCAAGAACGGCGAAGCTATCGGTATCGCTTACGTCGGCTACAAAGCCGAGCTGCCCGTTCTAAGTCAAGCTCTTGAACAGTCGCATTTGCTGAAGAGCGGTTTTGTCGCGGTCGTCGACAACAGCAAGGCGCGCTATATGCCATCGTGGGTGACAGCAGAACAGGTGCAGCAAGCGACCGACAACAAGGATGGCTCTTGGGTGATCAACCGTCTACCGCTGTCGGAATGGGGACTGACTATCGTCTCTGCCTATCCTGCTGCCGAACTGCGCGCCGAGGGTAGAAAAATCGGCTACGGTGTGGCGCTGGCGGGTGTCGTTCTTGGCGCAGCCATTTCGCTTACTCTGTTTGTCTTGCTGGATCGGAAGGTATTGCATCTGCTCGGCGGCGAGCCTCGCATCGCAGCAGACTACATGAAGAAGATCGCCGACGGCGATTTGGCGGTCGACGTCGCGGTTGTCGGCGAGCGCCCCGACAGTCTGATGGCCTCGCTGAAAGTGATGCAACTAAAGCTGAAAAATCTGGTTCAGGCGGTCCGTGGCGGCGCGGCCGAAGTGAGCGAGCAATCGCACAAGTTCGAAACGGCTTTCGCCACTTTCCAGAGTGATCGCAAGGAAACCTCTTCCCAGGAGTTGGTGCGGCAGGCCAAGGGAATAGGCCGCACTCTGTCCTTCCTGGAGAAATCGGTCGGTCGATTCAGGCTTTAGCCCGCGTCAACAACTGGGAGCGGCTCGTTCTCGTCTCAAAAGTCCGTTTCGTTGATCTCGCGCACGCAGGCGACAAGTGCAGCGCGCCGCTCCGGGAATAGTTTCTTCACTTCGGTTCGAATATTGTCCAGCGCCATCTGCAGGCTGTCGACGTCGGTACAGAAACCGACTGCATCGGCGAGATCCTGGCCATTCGTGCCGAATTGATCCAGGCAGAAGTTCGACAGCGCGAAACGTGCTTGACTGGGCGATATGCCGGGCTTCAGGCGCAGCCGCTCGCTGACCGAATCCGCAACGGAAGGCGTTGACTCGGGCGTCGACTGGGCAGTCACGTCGCTCGTCGAAGTTGAGATGAGACCGCTGCTCAACAACGAGCGCAGCCCCTCGATCACTTCATCGCGGGTTAACTTCGAGCGTTGCAGAATCGATTCCGCAACGGTGGTGCCCTGATCAATCAGGGACAGAATGCTCCTGGCGGTAGCGGCGAGCTTCGGAGTCCGGCCGCGCAGCTCTTCCATCCCTTTCGGCGTGAGCAAAAAAAACTTCTCGCCTGCTTTCATATGTCACCGGCTTGAGACCGCCCGCAGTTCCGGGAACTATATGCCAAATAGGGTGCCTGCCGCACATCTGTCGCTGGCACCGGCTCATTGCACGCGGCGCTCAGTGGAGATGTTCAAGCCGCGATTGTTCATCATCGAAGGAAATTATATCGTTGAGTCATGCTCTGCCGATCGCTGCTGCGTGCTTGATCGGACTGAGCAGCGGATTGCCGTTTTTCCGGTGTCTGCTTGAACGCCGGCTCGCGAGTGCTTGAATACGAGCCAGAGGTCCGCAATACTGCAACTTCAAAAACAGAACGTCGAGGGAACGGCGAAATGATCATATTGCTGAATATCGGTCGTCTATTGATGGTGGCCTGGGTTGTCTACGGGTTGCTGCTCATTTTTGCGCCCGGCATCATTCACAAACCGCCCGATCAAAGGAACGGAATAGTACAAGTCGTCATCGCCTATTCATTGGGCTATTTGCTGGATCGGGCGCTGGGCCTCGTACGGCGACGGCGGGCGAAAGCCGAGCTCAACCAATGACCCCCTCAGATCGCCCCGTCACGCCCGCCGGCTGGCACACGGTCACGCCGCGAATCATTGTTCATGGCGCCGACATGCTGGTTACGTTCGTGAAGGAAGTATTTGGAGCGACAGGCGACTATCGACCGGAAGCGCCGGCGGAGCTGCGACTCGGTGATTCCATCATCATGGTCAGTGAGGCGGGCGTGCGCGAGCCCATGCCCGCATGCCTCTACGTATATGTCGAAAGCGCGGACAACACGTGGCAGCGGGCCGTGAAAGCAGGTGCGCAGTCGCTCGAGGCGCCGTCGAACACGCCGTATGGCGACCGCCGCGGAATGGTGAAGGACCAGTGGGGCAACACCTGGCAAATTGCAACGCGAATCCAAGGGCCGAGCTCGGCAAGGTCCGAGCACCCGTGAGGGTCAGTCTGACTGCCTACACCTTTCGCGGTACCATCGCTGCAATGGGGGCGCAGTTCGCCAAAACCGGCGATCCGGACTTCCCCGGCCGACCTAAGTGGCCTGGGTTCGGCGCGGCCGACGAGTACGTGATGGAATTCCCGGCAACCGGGGTACCGTCAACGGCGAAGCACTTTCACAAAGATCGCCTCGACTGGGTCGAAGCCGGTCTGACAAAATAAGCCTCCCTCGCACGCGGGCAGTTTTCATCTTATGAACGACGAAAAAGAATATCGCACCTTCCGTGAATTCTATCCGTTCTATCTCAGCGAGCACGCGAACTCCACGTCACGTCGCCTGCACTTCGCCGGAACGAGCATCGCCCTCACGTTGCTCATTGCCGCGGCCGTCACGCAGAGATGGTGGCTTGCCGGTGCGGCGCTGGTTCAAGGCTACGCCTTTGCCTGGGTCGGACACTTTTTCTTCGAACACAACAAGCCCGCGACATTCAGGTATCCCAGCTTCAGCCTGATGGGCGACTGGCGCCTGTGGTGGGATATCTTGACCGGCAGGCAGAAGTTCTGAACCTTCTCATTCGCGATGTGATCAGACGAGGTCTGACACTAGGAGTCATCCATGCGATCAATGCCCAGATTCTTTGTCGTGATGATCACGTTGTGCGGCTGTGTCGGATGCGACCAAGTGTCGAAGTCCGCCGCACGCACCTTGCTGGCATCCGGCGTGACAGAATCGCTATTTGCTGATTCTCTGCGCCTGCAACTCGTGCAAAATCCCGGCGCTTTCTTGAGCCTCGGCGGTTCGCTGCCGGAACAGTTGCGCTTTACCTTGTTCACCGCGGCGGCCGCGGTGCTGCTGATCGGCTTGGTGTGCGCATCGCTCTTTGCCCGTCGCCTCAGGCCGGCGCGAGTTATTCCCCTGGCGCTGGTTGCAGGCGGGGGAATCAGCAATCTGCTCGATCGGTTGGTTTTCGACGGCCGTGTTACCGACTTCCTAAATGTCGGCATCGGATCGTTTCGCACCGGCATTTTCAACGTGGCAGATATGGCCATACTGGCCGGCGCTCTGCTTCTCATCTTAAGGCCATACGCATCGCCGCCGGCTGCACCACCTCCCACCGCGCCGACTCACCGTTAAACCATGTCGGCGCTCAGAAGTGTCCGCATGCTCACCCGCTACACAGCCTGGGCCAATTCGCTGCTGTACGTAACGCTTGGCGAACAGCCGGAAGCGGAGCTGACAAAGCCGCGGCAAATCCTTTTTGGAAACCTGATCCGCACCTTGAATCATGTCTATACCATCGACCTCGTGTGGCAAGCGCACCTCGAGGGCAGGGCACATGGCTTCACGACCCGCACGCCGGACGTTCAGGTCTCTTTTGCCGATTTGCGCATTGCTCAGGCCACGCTCGACAGTTGGTACATTCGCTATGCCGAGGAAATGTCCGACCGCGCGGGCGAGGAGGTCGTCAATTTCACTTTTATCGGCGGCGGCGAGGGCGCGATGACTCGCGGCGACATCCTCCTTCACGTGATCAATCACACGACTTATCATCGCGGCCATATCGCCGCCATGATCTATCAAATCCCTGCGCAACCGCCCACCACTGATTTGCCGGTGTTTCTGCGCAACGCCGCCCTGCATGCCGATCTCGGACCGCGCGGCCCTTAGCTTTGCGGCATGGGACATTTCTACTATTCCCGGCACTTCAGCGTGCTCGCAGCGGCCGCGGTGATCCTGTTCTTATTGGGACACTGGAGCCTTCTCAATGATTCGCTGATCGTCACCTTCGCCATCAACGGCGCTCTGCATGCCGCCGCCTTGGTACTTGCGCTGCGTGCGCCCCAACGCCTATCGCGCAAATCCGCTTTTGTCGCCATCGCCGCCGCTTTGAGTGTCTTGACCCTGTATGTCGGCATTATCGGCCTGGTGCTGTTTGCGGTTCTGCCGGGAAATGAACGGCTCTATGTCGTGCTGGGTGTTTGTTCCTTGTCGGGTGCGATAACCTATGGATCTCTCATCCGGTTGTTCTGGATGCGAAAGTTTTCCTCACGGTTTATCCTCGCCATGTCAATTGTATGTTTGCTGGCGACGTCGCTTGCATTCTTCGCCAGGGCTTATTTTGATTTTCTTGGAGGCTGGTGGCTCGCCGCGGTGTGGTGGTTCGCATTTTCTGGCGGGCTTTGGTATGTCGACACGCGCGGTGATGAACTCAAGCTCGACGTAAAACGCAATCCCAAAGGTACGACCCCATGACGCGGCGCTTGATCAGTTCAGGATCCAAATTCGAGCAGGATGTCGGTTATTCGCGCGCGGTGGTCGATGGCGAATGGGTTTTCGTATCCGGCACCACCGGCTTCGATTACGACACCATGACCATCTCCGACAACCTGCTGGATCAAACCGAGCAATGCCTGAAGAACATTCAGTCCGCTCTTCGCAAAGCGGGTGCCGATTTCGCGGATGTCGTACGAGTGAACTACATTGTGCCCAAGGGCGAGCGCTTCCCAGACTGTTGGCCCGTATTGCGCAAATATTTCGGTGCCGGGCGACCGGCGATGACGATGATTTCCGCCGGCCTGCTCGATCCGCGCATGCAAATAGAGATCGAAGTGACCGCGCATATGCGCGCCAAGTAAGCGAGAGATCCATGCAATCCGCAAGAAATTCAGCAGCGGGCTACGACGGCGGATGTACCTGCCGCTACGTTCGCTATCGCATGACAACCAAGCCTCTATTCGTCCACTGTTGTCATTGTCGCTGGTGTCAACGGGAAACGGGTACCGCCTTTGCGCTGAATGCGATGATAGAGGCCGATCGGGTGGAATTGCTCGAAGGCGAGGTCCAGGTGATCGACACACCGTCGAACAGCGGCAAGGGGCAGCGAATTTCACGCTGCCCAAAGTGTTGGGTGGCGGTGTGGAGCAACTACGCCGGCGCCGGCGACGTCGTGCGATTTGTCCGCGTCGGCACCCTGAACGAACCGGACGCGCTGCCGCCGGACGTGCACATTTTCACGGCGTCCAAGCAGCCCTGGGTGGAACTGCCCGCCGGCACGCCCGCATTCGCCGAGTACTACAAAACATCCGAACAATGGCCCAAGGAAAGCTTGCAGCGGCGCGCGGCACTGCTGGCGAAAAGCTCGCCGCGGGGCTAAGTTACGCACGAGTCGCGCACATATACCGCGAGGTGATCTATGTTCGGCACGCACGATCTTTGGACACTTGTAGCTTTCGGATTGCTGTTGAACATCGCGCCCGGCCCGGACACGCCGTACATCGTGCGGTGCAGCTCCACTGGCGCTCGCTCATGAACGCCGGTGTGAGAGCGATTCGCGTACCCGACCTTTCGGCGCGGCCATTTAACTTGGTCACCGAGCACACCTTTGCGCAGGCGCCGGCCGTGCTTTACCAGGCGTGGACCGACGGGTTCGATCGATGGTTCGCAGCTCCCGGCTCCGTGCTCATGCGGCCCGAAGTCAACGCGGCATTTTTCTTTGAGACGGAGTTCAAGCACGAATCGCAGCCCGTGGCGCAACGCCATCCTCACTACGGTCGATTTCTTCGCCTCATCGCCGATCAGTTGATTGAGCTCACATGGGTAACCGGTGCGCTCGGCACGGAAGGAGCCGAAACCGTCGTTACCGTGGAGCTGCAAGTCGCAAACCGCGGCACGAAACTGCGGCTGACGCACGCTGGATTCCCCAACGCCGCAGCCCGTGATCGTCATGTACAAGCATGGCCATCGGTTTTAAGTCACCTCGAACAGCGCATCACCAATTCCAGCACGCGGTGAGCCCATGAAAAAAGTTGCGCCGAGTCCTTTGTTCAACAAGCTCAATCTGGGTGCTCACGATGAAATCGCCGTGTTCAACTCGCCTGATTCTTTCGAGTCGGAGTTAAAACTACTCAAGGGCGTAAAAATTGTGCGCAATCCGAGCAAACCCACTGCAATCAAGTTCGGATTGGCTTTCGCCATGACTCAAGCGCAACTGGATCGAGCTTCGAAACTCCTGGCCGCAGGTGCCGAGGGAGATGCGGTGCTGTGGTTCGCCTATCCGAAAGGGACATCCAAGCGCCATAGCTGCGAGTTCAATCGTGATGCCGGCTGGGGCGTGATTCGAGCCGCGGGCTTCGACTCTGTGCGTATGGTGGCCATCGATGAGGATTGGTCTGCCTTGCGCTTTCGGCGCTTGGAGTACGTCAAGAACGCGAACAAGCCGGCGCCTTCCGGCAAGCGATGATGGCCAAGCCTAAGGCGGTCAAGTGCGAGAACGCCATCTTGGCTGCATCCGCAAGGCCGGCCGGCGCCTCCCCTGTAACGCATGACCTTGGGGGGTGTGATAAAGTTAAGTGCGGAAATGGAGGGCGATGCCAATGAAGACCTTGCTCTTGTGGTGTGTTTTGTTGGTTCTGTGCTGGCCGATCGCGATTCTTGCCCTCATTCTCTGGCCTCTGGTATGGCTCCTGTCCATACCGTTTCGCCTGGTTGGCCTTTCATTCGACGCGATTTTCGCCTTGCTGCGGGCGATTCTGTTTCTGCCCGCGCGCGTTCTTGGGTACCGCGATAGCTCAGCTCGCCGACCTCTCTAGCCGCGGAGATCTTGCTGGGATGCGTTCGGCGAGTGACCCATGATCTCGGCTCGAGAGGCACTTGCTTTGCTGCGCGCGGGAAACCATCGCTTCGTATCGGAGATATCCAGCCGGGATACTTTCGAGAGCCGGGCGCGCCGCTTGGAATTGGCGGCAGGCCAGGAACCCTTTGCGGCCATTTTGGGTTGCTCCGACTCCCGCGTTCCCGTCGAGATCGTATTCGATCAAGGATTGGGGGATCTGTTTGTCATTCGAGTTGCCGGCAACATCGTTGCCCCGTCGCTGATAGGCAGCGTCGAATTTGCCGCTGTGCAATTCGGCACGCGACTGGTCGTGGTGCTGGGACACTCTCGCTGCGGCGCAATCGAAACCACACTGGAGCAGTTGCAGCGTCCCGTGGAAAATCAATCCCGCAATTTGCATTCCATTGTCGATTTCATTCGACCCGGAATCGAGGGTTTGCTGGCAACCGAACTGAAGCATGATCACGATGCGCTGGTGCGTGAAGCGTGCCGCGCCAATATCCGGGCTTCCGTCAATCACCTGCGCCATGGATCCGACATCATCGAGAATCTGATCCAAAATGCAGGCTTGATGGTGGTGGGCGCCGAATACTCGCTGGAAACAGGCGTGGTGGATTTCTTCGAGAATTTGCCGATTGTGGATTAACGAAGGGAAGTCAGAAGCGCGTAAGCACATGAGCGATGTACCCAAAACGCATCGGAGCTGCCATGAGCATTGATCATATCCACAACGTAGAAGCCGTCTGCCATAAGGCCGAACCTTAAGGCCAGGCGGCGCCGCCGAAGCGATGAGCACGCTCAAAAGCCGCGATGTGTATGTGGACCGCATGCACCGGGTAATCGAGCATATCGATCAACATCTCGATCAGTACTTGGATCTTGAGATCCTGGCGGAGGTTGCGCACTTTTCGCCTTTTCACTTCCATCGACTGTTCTCCGCGTGGATGGGTGAAACACTCGGCGGCTACTTGCGACGGCGAAGATGCGAAATTGCGGCCACGCGTCTGGTGGCACAGCCCCGGCTCGGCGTCCTGCGGATCGCATTGGACGTGGGTTTCGGTTCAGCGGAGGCTTTTACCCACGCCTTCAGCGCAAGGTTTGGCTGCTCTCCGACGGCATGGCGGCTGCAGCAATCGGCGATGCGCCTGAAAAGCAATTCCGATCAGGTGAACAGCAAGCCCGGTCAGGCTCAAGGTGAGAACTCAGTCAACAATGCTGCCGTGAATCGCCCTACAACGGAGGCACCCATGAAAGTCGAAGTCATCGAGCGTAAGCCGACCACCATTGCATACCTGAGGCGCGTCGGACCTTATGGCGAACCGCTCAGCGCATTTTGGCAAACACAGGTTTATCCCTGGATGGTTGCGGGTGGACTGCTTCAGCAGCCCAGGTATGGCATCAGTCTTGATGACCCCAACGTCACCGCCGCCGAACTCTGCAGATACGACGCCGGATGCGAAATCCCGCCCAATTTCGATGCGCTCGGCAATGCGCACAAGACCGTCATCCCCGGCGGGAACTATGCAGCGCTCAGTTTCAAGGGGACGGTGCTCGAGTTTGAGCCCGCCTGGAATTCGCTATTGCGCGATTGGCTGCCTTCCAGCGGGATGCAACTCGATGGTCGCCCGATGTTCGAATACTATCCACCCGGCTCGAGCTACGATCCGGCGACCGGCATACTCGACTGCAAATTATGCGTTCCCGTAATGCCATTGTGAGGGTCTTTAAATTGTGAGCGAATGCATCGCGCTGATTCGCGGCGTCAATGTCGGTCGCGGTAAACGCGTGAGCATGTCCGACTTGCGTCGCCTGGCCACCGATCTCGGTCATACGAATGTCCGTACGCTGTTGAACAGCGGCAACGTACTGTTCCAAACCAAGCGCCCCAATACCGCCAAGCTCTCCGCGGGCATCGAATCGGCTATCAGCGCCAAGTGCGGATTCTCGGCAATGGTGACGGTCATCACCGCTCTAGAGCTGGCATCGATCATCGATGAAAACCCCTTGCTGGGTCTCGCAAAGGATCACGCCAGACACTTGGTAGCGTTTGTGCCTCACCCTAAGCACCTCGCTCCGCTGCGCTCGATGCTCAAGGAAACCTGGAAACCCGATGCGCTCGCCATCGGTTCCCGGGCCGCTTACCTGTGGTGTTCGACAGGCATATTGGATAGCAAGCTAAACCTGGCATTTGCCCGCAAGGCCGGCGCCAGCGTCACGACCCGCAATTGGGCGACCGTCCTCAAATTGCAGGCCGCCGTTCAGGGAATGTCATAAGTCCCGTGGCGCTGGACGGCGCTCGCCAACGGCGAGTAGTATCGCCACCCCTACATTGCGCCTGTAGCTCAGCTGGATAGAGTATCGGCCTCCGAAGCCGAGGGTCGTGGGTTCGAATCCCGCCGGGCGCACTTAATTCACAAAAAAATGCTGTGGATCGATTGCGTGTTAGGAGTCAGTGGGTCGAACCCACGACATAAAAAAAGGGTTCGACGACGCCGCAGCGGCGGCGATCGCCCGCCAGGGCGACCCCGAAGGGCGAGCGCGCAGCGCGAGTAATCCCGCCGGGCGCACTTAATTCAAAAAAATTGCCGGTGCCCAGTCGCAACGCACGCGAACCGTGCCGTGGGCTATGCTGCGGCTGCAGCAACACAGGGCGGCGTGATGATCCACAAATTTCTAAAATTGTTCGCGGCATTCCGAGAGTCCGACCATAAGATTGCCTGGCTGCACGATCAATGGAAATGGCGCTATTTCACGTTCCGGCATAAGAAGCACGCGCGCCAGAATCAAATGTTCGATCGCCTGCACAGCGTGGACACGGCGGCGGAGCTGTCACTTGAGGCGGCCGGCGTGCCTCTGGCCGATGTCGCGCGCGGCAACGGCGTCTACCGCGCGCTGACGGAGGACGTGTTTCGCGCTGCCATGGACTCGGTGAAGATCGATCCACGCGCGTTTACTTTTGTGGACATCGGGTCGGGAAAAGGCAAGGTCCTGTTCATGGCTTCGAACCTGCCCTTCAAACGGATCATCGGGATAGAGTACGCCGTCGGCCTGCACGAGGTCGCTGTGCGCAATGTCGCGACCTACCGCTCCGAAAGTCAGCGGTGCACCGAAATAGAACCGCTATATGGCGATGCGCTGGTGTACACACCGCCGCCGGGTCCCCTCGTACTTTTTGTCTTCAACGCGCTCGCCGCGGAGTTCATGCGCGCGCTTTTGAAAAAACTGGATCAAGAGGCCGCCGCGCAGGAAGGACGGCCGGTCCTGCTCATCTACACCAATGTTCGCTCAGTCAGCGAGATGGGGGACGCGTTCGACGGACTCACGAATTTACGTGCAATTCGACGCAAGCGTCACTTTGTCGTGATCGCCAATGCGGCCGCACGCGAGCTGCTTCAGGACTGACTTTGGGGAGTCTTTTGACGCACTTCACGCTAGTTGCGTTGATTTCCCTGGTTTCACGGATAAGATGGCTGCCGTGGTAGCGTTACCAAAGAGGAACAGACAGTGATCCGTGAAACCGAGGTTGCCATCATCGGCGCAGGTCCCTATGGCCTGTCGATCGCAGCGCACCTTCGCGGTGCCGGCATTCCGTTTTCGATCTTTGGACGGCCCATGGAAAACTGGGCCGAGCATATGCCAGCCGGCATGCACCTGAAATCCGATGGCTTTGCATCGCATTTGTACGACCCGAAGCGGGAGTACACGCTGAAGCAGCATTGCGCGCTGCACAATATAGCGTACGCGGACCTTGGAACCCCGGTGAGCCTCGAATTGTTCATCAACTACGGCGTGGCATTCCAGAAAAAGCTGGTCCCCTCGCTCCAAGAAGTTCGCGTAACCAAGGTTCGTCGCAGCCATGGGGTGTTTGAGCTGGAACTCGCCAACGGCGAGCGACTGCAGGCGAAGAGAGTAGTCATTGCAACCGGTTTGAACGACGTCGAATATATGCCGGAGGTTCTGAAAGCGCTCCCGGCGACACTGCGTTCGCATAGCGCGGAGATCGCCGACGTGACGGTGTTTCGCGGCAGGCAGATCGTCGTGCTCGGTGCAGGCGCGTCCGCGACTGACGTCGCCGGCCTTGCGCAGCAGGCGGGTGCAAGCGTCACGATTGTGTCGCGCGAGGCGCCGATCTTTCACGACCCACCTTCTTCGAAGCCCCGGTCGCTATGGAAGCGAATCAAGGCCCCCAACTTCGGCCTGGGGCCCAACCTTCGGTCTTCGCTGTGCGTCGCATTGCCCGATGTTTTTCGACAGCTGCCGGTGCATCTACGAGTTGGCATCGTCAAACGGCACCTGGGTCCGTCGGGAGGATGGTTCATCCGCGATCTGGTTGCCGGCAAGGTCGCCCAGCACCGCGGCTCCATTCAGCGGGCCGAGGTACGCGGCCAGCAGGTCGGTCTCACCATTCAGTCGGCTGACGGCAAAACAACCGACCTTCTTGTCGATCACGTGGTCGCAGGGACCGGGTATCGATATGAAGTTGCGAAAGCGCCATTCTTGGACGACAAGATCAAGGCGGCTGTGACGGTTGAAGAAGGCTACCCGGCGTTGACCAGAAACTTCGAATCCTCGGTGCCCGGACTCTACTTCGTGGGACTACCGGCAGCTAACACGTTTGGGCCGGTCCAGAGATTCGCCTTGGGCGCGCGATTCGCGGCGTCGCGAATCACCTCGCATTTGGTCCGAAGCGGCGCGGCCCTGGAAGTCGGCGGGACGATCCGGCCTGCCGACGAGACCGTTTAGCGAGCAGGAGTTATCGGCGGCCACTGTGGCCCCATGGCATTGCGCACTCGGGTTCGATGCCGGCGGGCGCAGTATAAGCTGGCTCCAAGATCACAAGAAAACCAGGGAATCTCGAATGTCTCCAAGATCATCTGCGTTGTTGCTGATCACCTTCACCTTCACCTTCTCTTGCGGCGCGCCGGCCGCAGAACACTTCGATGGCAAAGCGTGGTGGGAAACGGTAAAGGCGATTTCCGATGACAAGTACGAGGGCCGCGATACCGGCAGTAAAGGGGAGCGGCAGGTCCAAGAATACATTGTCGGCAAGCTCAAGGTGCTGGGGGTTGAGCCGGCCGGATCGGACGGGTTCTACCAGAGCGTGAAGCTGCGAACGCTGGAGATCGATGAGCCCCGCTGCCAGCTCTCACTGGTTCGCGACGGCCAGGCGCAAAAGCTTAACCTGGGGGAGCAAGCGTTTTTCAGCACGCGGTTTCCGCCGGCGCCGAAGGTCGACGCGGCGCTGGTGTTCGTCGGCTACGGCCTGAATATTCCGGAAAAGAACTACAACGACTTTGCGGGTTTGGACCTTAAGAATAAAGTGGCGGTGATTCTCACCGGATCTCCAGCCGACGTACCCTCTGCATTGAGCGCCCACTATCAGTCGCGAGCCGAGCGCTGGAAGGCGCTCAAGGCGGCCGGTGCCATCGGCGTCATTCAAATACCAAATCCGGCATCCATGGACCTGCCGTGGTCGCGGATGTCGTTGAACCGCAACCACGCCAGCATGGATTTGATTGGCCAGGAATTCGATGAGACCGCCGGCGCCAAACTCGCGGTCACTTTCAATCCAGCCCACGCCGACCTGCTCCTGCAGGGAACCGGACACACATTTGAAGAAATCGCCGCTTTGGGCAAGGATCGCAAAGTCCTGCCGCACTTTCCTCTGAACGTGTCCCTCAGCGCCACGGCGGTCACGCACTCGCAAGATGTCGAGTCGACCAACATCGTTGCGCGCATCTTGGGCACTGATCCGAAGCTCAAAGATGAATACGTGGTGCTGTCCGCGCACATCGATCACGTCGGCATCGGCGAGCCGATCAACGGCGATCGAATCTACAACGGCGCCATGGACAATGGATCGGGAAGC
>Ga0137412_10002256_pt1 | contig 15207 bp, 12 predicted proteins | sample CZODoug2_1_16fun_FD_122160 | JGI IMG/M metagenome (GOLD analysis project Ga0137412, IMG submission 122160) | Vadose zone soil fungal communities from Angelo Coast Range Reserve, California, USA - CZODoug2_1_16fungal (Hybrid Assembly) | ecosystem: Environmental > Terrestrial > Soil > Vadose zone...
CCCATGTTGTCCATCATCGCCTTCAGCTCGACCGCTCCCTCGAGGATGAGCGCGGCGTGCTCGGTGAAGTAGTCGAAGAAGCGGCCTTCGTGCGGCATGAGGCGTGCGAACATGGAGACACCTCCGGAGTCGGGTGGAGGAAACGGGGCCGCGCGAATTGTAGCCGAGTCCGGGCGGGAGCGGACTAGCGGGGCGCGCCGTGGTGGTGCGCCTGCGGCTCTGCGCGCGGCGCGATGGCGCCGAGGACCATGCCCAGGATGGAGAACGCGAGGCCCACCAGGGTCGGCGGCACGACGGCGTCGGCCGCGGTGAAAGCCGCGACCAGCCAGGCGACGAGCCCGAACACGGCGGACAGGATCGCGCCCGTATTGTTCGCTCTCTTCCAGAAGATTCCGGCCGCGAGCGGCACCAGCGCGGCCACCAGCGTCACGGTGTACGCGTTCTGTACCATGTCGTACATCGTCTGCTTCGAGCGCAGCGCGAATACCAGGGCGGCCAAAGTGAACGACACCAGGACGATGCGAAGCGTGAGCAGGAACTGGCGGTCGCTCATGTTCGGATAGAGCGGACGGATGATGTTTTCCGTGCACAGCGAGGTCGGGGCGATGATCGCTCCGCTCGCCGTCGACAGGATCGCCGAGAGCAGCGCACCGAAGAACAGCACCTGTATCCACATGGGCGTGTGGCCGAGGATGAACTCGGGCAGGATGCGCTGCGTCTCGCGCGCATCCTGGGCGGAGAGCAATGTCCCGAGCGACGGATCGACGAGGAGTCCGGCGCAGACGATGTAGATGGGGACGAACACGAAGCCGAAGTAGACGACACCGCCGAGCAGGCTTCCGGCGATCGCGGTCCTCTCGTTCTTCGCGGAGGTGACGCGCTGGAAGATGTCCTGCTGCGGGATCGAGCCGATCGCCAGCGTCAGGAATGCGGTGATGAAGGCGAGCCATTCCTTGGCGCCGCCCCTGGGCCAGAACTCGAACCTTCCGTCTTGAGCGGCTGCGGCGATGATCTTTTCGGGCCCGCCCGCCATGTCGCCGACGAACCAGGCGATGATGCCGAGGCCGACGATGATCATGACCGACTGGAACAGATCGGTCATGGCCACGGACCACATCCCGCCCCAGATGGTGTAGGCGAGGACGACGCCGCCGCTGATGATGATGCCGGTCTGGAGCGAGATGGCGCCGTTCGTCAGGGTCGAGAAAACCAGGCCGAGGGCCGTCAGCTGCGCCGCGGTCCAGCCGAGGTAGGAGATGGCGATGATCACGCTGGTACCGAGCTCCATGGCGCGGCCATAGCGCTTGCGGTAGAAGTCGCCGATGGTGAGCAGGTCCATGCGGTAGAAGGCGCGCGCGAAGAGCAACGCGACGATGACCAGGCAGACGGAGGAGCCGAAGGGATCGGCGATGATGCCGCCCAGCCCGCTCTTGGAGAACTCGACCGAAACGGAGAGCACGCTTTCGGCGCCGAACCAGGTGGCGAACACCGTCGCCGTGTTCATGTAGAGAGGCAGGCTGCGGCCGGCGAGGACGTAGTCCTTCGAGTTTTTCACCCGCATCGCCGCCCACAGGCCGATCGCGATCGTGACGAGCAGATAAAGCACGACGGACGCGATCAGCATGGGCGCAGATTATACGGCCGTGAAGAACACCGCCCAGGCGAGCGCGGCGGCGAGCAGCAGGACGATCCATTCCAGCACCCGCGTGCGCCGCCGCTGCAGCCTGATGAGGTCATCGAGCAAGCGCTCGATGCGCTCGATGCGATCCCCGGCGAGGGCGCGGTGCGCGAGGCGCGGCAGTTGCGGCAGCATCGTCGCCCAGCGCGGCGCCTCGTTGCGGAGGGTGCGCAAGAGGCCCTTCAATCCGATCTGCTCGCGCATCCAGTTCTCGAGAAACGGCTTGGCGGTGGTCCACAGGTCGAGGTCTGGGTCGAGCTCTCGCCCGAGCCCCTCGATGTTGAGAAGCGTCTTCTGCAGCATGACGAGCTGCGGCTGGATCTGGACGTTGAAGCGGCGTGAGGTCTGGAACAGGCGCACGAGCGCCCGCCCAAAAGAAATTTCCTTGAGCGGCCGGTCGAAGAACGGCTCGCACACGGCGCGAATCGCGCCCTCGAACTCGTCCATGCGCGTATCGGCCGGGACCCAGCCCGCTTCCAGGTGCGCCCGCGCCACGCGGCCGTAGTCGCGCTGGAAAAACCCCAGGAAGTTCTGCGCGAGATACTGCTTGTCCACCTCGGTGAGCGTGCCCATGATGCCGAAATCGAGCGCGACGTAGCGGCCCTCGGGCGTCACCAGGATGTTCCCGGGGTGCATGTCGGCGTGAAAGAAGCCGTCGCGGAACACCTGGGTGAAGAAGATCTCGACACCGGTGCGCGCCAACTTCGGAATGTCCACGCCCTGCCGGCGCAGTTCTTCGACTTCGCTCACCGGCGTGCCGCGCATCCTCTGCATGGTCATGACTGTGCTCGTGCAGAAGTCCCAATACACCTCCGGCACTGCAAGCAGCGCCGAGTCGAGGAAGTTGCGGCGCAGCTGGCTTGCATGCGCCGCCTCGCGCATCAGGTCCAGCTCCTCGGACAGATGTCGCGCGAATTCTGCGACTACTTCGTGCGGCCTCAGGCGCTTGCCGTCGGCCCAGAAGCGCTCGACCAGGCCCGCGGCAGCGTCCATCAGCGCGAGGTCTTTCGCGATCACCGGCATCATTCGCGGCCGCAGGATCTTGACCGCCGCCTCGGTGCCTCCGGGAAGCACGGCGAGATGCACCTGCGCGACCGATGCGCTCGCCATGGGCTGCAGTTCGAACTTCTCGAAAACCTTCGCGACCGGTTTGCCGAACGCGCGCTCGACCTCGGCCAGCGCGAGCTCACCGGGAAACGGCGGCACGCGGTCCTGCAGCTTCGCGAGCTCGTCGGCGAGGTCCGCGGGCAAGAGGTCGCGGCGCGTCGAGAGCACCTGGCCGAACTTGACGAAGATGGGCCCCAGCGCCTCGAGCGCCAGGCGCAACCGCACCCCGCGCGGCTCGCGCAGCGTCCGAAAGAAAAAGAGCGCATTCAGGGCACGCGCGAGCCGGCTCCCCGAAGCGAGCGCGAATTCGTCGAGCCCGAAGCGCAGGGCTACCCAGAGGATCTTGGAGAGGCGAAGCAAGGAGCGGAACCCGCCTTCTAGCGGCCCTTGCGCGATGTGGAAAGGCGCTCGATGCGTTTGTCGAGCCGGGCCACGTCGTCGCGCAGGGTGTCGACGCCGCGGCAGAAGCTTTCCACGTCGGCGGGCCGCGCGAGCAGGGGCTGCTCCTCGGTCCAGTACTCGGCCAGGTTTTCGGCAAGGCGCAGGGCGGCTTCGCGTTGCCACGCCGCGAAGGTCCGCCCGCCTGCGGCGAGACGGTGCGCGACGATGTCTCCGAACAGCTTGGAGAGGTCTTCCTCGAAGTCCCAGCTGAGGCGGCGGAAAAGGGTGTCCACCGCGCTCGCCAGGTCGGCCGACCCCTCGATTTCAACCTGCTTTCGGGCAGTCTCGTCGCGCGCAAGAAGGAACGGCAGGGCGCCCGGGGTGAGCTTTACGACCAGCACGCTTGCGGCTTCCGCCGGGGCGCGATCGAGGAGTCCCGCGTCGGTGATCGCGAGGCGCAGGTCCGGAAAAGGCGGGCAACGAAATTCCACGACCTGGCCGGCGAACGCCCTCAGTCGCTCAGCCGCCCACGGCTGCTGTTGCAGAAGATGGTTCAGGGCAGCGAGGGCGCCACGCTCGATCATGGAGTTTCGGGCGCGCGGCCCTGCGACCCGGTCAGCCGGGCTGCTGCATCCCGGCGAGCAGCCAGCCCGAGGCGCCGTTCACCGGCTTTCGCAGGTGCCAGATCTCCTCGAACGGCTCGGCCGGTGCGCTCGCCTCTTCGCGGATCGAACCGGAAAATCGCACGCTCGCCCAATACAACTCGCCCTCGGTGACGAGCTCCAGGAGCGAAGCGTTCAAAGTCACCACGTCGGTCTGTTGCGCGCCCGAATGCCCGGCGACGTCGCCCTTCAGCGTGTTGAACATGTCCTCGGTGGTGACCTGGCGCAGCCGCGCGAGGTCGCCGCGGTCGTTTGCTTCCTGCAGGCGCAGGAAGTTACGCCGCGATTCATTGAGAAAACCCTCGACGTCGAAACCCGCCGGAATATTGGAGACGAACTGGCTGCGGTAATTCGGCTGCGCGCCCGCGTCCCCCGGAAGCTGCGAGGGCGGCGGCGCAGCCACGGTCTCGCTGCCCAAACCGGCGTACTGTAGCTGCGATCGCTGCGCGCGCGGCTTCGACAGCAGACGCATCAAAGCGAACACGACGGCAACGGCAAGAAGGACCATGAGAAGTGCGCCGATCGCGGGCCCGAAACCTCCCTGCGCGAACAGCCAGCCCAGGCCCAAGCCCGCGGCGAGTCCGGCAAGGGGCGCAAACCAGCGGCCCGGCCCCGATTGCGGAGCCGCGGCGGGCTGTTGCTGCTGCGCCGGAGGAGTCGCCTGCTTCGGGGGCGGGGTGATCTGGCGTTGAGCCCCGAGGCTGCGGCCGCCGCCGAGCCTCGCCGCCTCGACATCGTTTGCCATCAGACCCACACCGAACGCCAGAATGAACAGCGAAACAATCAATTTTTTCATGGTCTCTCTCCGCGACTCAAAATTTATAACCCCGGTGCAAGGCAACGACGCCCGCGCTGAGGTTGAAGTATTCGACCTTCTCGAGTCCCGCGTGTTCCAGCATGCCCTTCAAGCGCTCCTGGTCGGGGTGCATGCGGATCGATTCGGCGAGATAACGATAGGCCGCCTCGTCCCCCGTTACGGCCTTGCCCAGCCAGGGAAGAACCTTGAACGAGTACCAGTCGTAGGCCTTCGCGAGCGGCTGCCAGACGCGCGAGAACTCGAGCACGAGCAGCCTGCCGCCGGGCTTGAGCACGCGGCGCATTTCGGCGAGCGCCGCGTCTTGATCGGTCATGTTGCGCAAGCCGAACGCGACGCTGACGCAGTCGAAGTAGTCCGAAGGAAACGGCAGCTCTTGCGCGTCGCACTGCACCGTGGGGACCGGGCGGCCGCGGTCGAGCAGGCGATCGCGACCCCGCTCCAGCATCGCACGGTTGATGTCGGTGAGCCATACCTCGCCGCTCGTCCCGGCACGCTTTGCGAAATCGAGCGCCAGATCGCCCGATCCCGCAGCCACATCGAGCACCCGCTCGCCCGCGCGCACGGCGGCGAGGGCGACCGCGAAGGCCTTCCACAACCGGTGCAGGCCGCCGGACATCAAATCGTTCATCAGGTCGTACCGGCCCGCGACCGAGGAAAAAACGCCGGCGACGCGCGCGGCCTTTTCTGCCTCGTCGGTGCGCTGGTATCCGAAGTGGGTTTGACTCACGCGAACATGCTAGCACGCCGCCGCGGCATGCTCGCTACACGAGCTCAGGCTTCGCGGCGCGCCCCGGCCGCTTCGAGTCGCTTGAGATAGGCCTGCCAGAGAGACTGACGATGGATACCGAGATCGTAGAGATATTCCCAGGAATAGATGCCGGTGCTGTGCCTGTCGGAAAAATGCGGCTGCACCGCGTAGCTGCCGACCGGCTCAAGGCTCACGATGTCGACATCCTTCTTGCCGGACTGCAGGACTTCCTGGCCCGGTCCGTGGCCGCGCACTTCGGCCGACGGGGAGTTCACGCGCAGGAATTCGTAGGGCAGCTCGAAGCGGCTGCCGTCGGAAAATGAAATCTCGAGCACCTTGGACTTCTGGTGCAGCTTGATTTCGGTGGGAGTGGGCTTTTCCCCGGCCGCCATAAGGCATTTTAGCCGACCGGCCGCGCAACACTAACGCTTGTTCAAGAGTTTGAAACGCTGACCTGATCGTAGTCGAAACCGTGTTCGAGCAAGCCGGCGAGCGTGACGCGTCGTATGGCATTGCCGAGGTCGAGTTCGAGCTCGCTGGCGCGCCGGTACCAACCCGCGGGCAGCACGAGCGCGGGTGCCAGGCCCGGCGCGACCGGCAGCATCAATGCATCGGCCCGCTTTGGAGCGCTCCGGTCGGAGGAGCGCACGGCGCAGGCCTTTGCCACGCCTTTCAGGGCCCGGGCCCCGATGTTGAGCGTCTGCTCCGGTCCTTCTACGAGCCAGTCGACGTGGCAGAGGATGAACTGGCGTGCGCCGCTTGGCCGCAGCGCCACCAGCTGCCGGTGGGCAAGACGCATGCCGGGCGTCCGGCGGCGAAGCTTGAATCCTTCGTCCGATTCCTCCAGCGTTTCCCAGCTCTCCAGGCTCTGCTCGCGCGCATCGCGCGTGTCGGAGCCCTGGAAGACATGAAGGCGCTCGGCTTCCCCGTAGGAATAACTCGATGGGCCCGCGCTATTTGCGGGCGTGGGATTGCCCTCGATCGCGTGGTGAATCGCGGCAAACCCGCTCACCAGTTCGACGGGCGAGGGGCTCTCGCGCCGCGGAAAGTCGCGCGCCGGTGGGGAATCGAGCCAGGAACCCCGCAGCGTCTTGAGAAGATCCTGAGCGGCAAGCCGCGTGCAATCGGAGCCCAGTCCGAGCGACGCGGGTTCGGCGCCCGCGTCCAGGCGCTGGATGCGTGCGTCGATCGAGCGGGCGACGCGGGTGAGATCGAGAAAACGCAATGTCGCCGCACCGGCAGCCCACTCAGCCCACGCGGGCCCCGAGTTTCCCGCGATATCCACGGCGTAGGCGCCGCGCCCGGGAGCCTCGCGGCTGAGCACTGCCTTGTGCGCCCAGCGGCGCACCCACTTGCGCGTCCAGCCGAGTTCCCGGTGGGACAAGTGCTGCGGTCGGGAAAGATGCAGCATCAGCACCTCGGCGTACGCCGCCATCGGCGATGATTCGTCGCTGAAATCAGCAACGGTCTCTCTGGCGGCTGCGCGCGCTTCGGACACCGCGTAAGCCTGATTCACCACCTTCCAGTAGTCCGCTCCGAATTCGCGCCGCGCGAGCACGTAAGTCCCGATCGCCTCTCCCGCGCACGCAAGCACGCGCTGGAAAAGCCGGGGAAGGGAGGACTTGAGCTCGAGGTGCTTGCCGTTCAACGCGGCGGCGAGAAGCCGCGCGTAAGCGCGGAGCATCGCGGCCCACAAGCCGTTCGCGTGAACGAAGGCCGTGGCTTCGTCGTAGCTGAGCGGCAGGGGTTTCCCGGCGAAAAGCTTGGCTTGCTCCTCTTCGGCCGGCGCGACGGAATGGCGCAGCCGCTCGAGGATCTGCAGATACGCCGAATGCCTGGGCGGACGAGCCTCGATCTCCTCGAGCAGCGTGAGAAGAGTGCTGCAGGCATGCGTGTCGGTGAGCACCACGTGCGCAAGCCAGTCCTCGCAGCTCGTCAAGTCCGCGAGGCGCGGTTCTGCAGCGGGGAGGAAATCGCCAAGTGCCATGGGCCTTCTTAGGAGTGGATGCCTGCGGAGCGGGATTGCGACAATGTACTATGACGGGCGCATAAAAGCCGTGCCCGCCGGGGCCGGGATGTGAGAAATTTGGCAGAGAGCGGTGTGAATCGAAGGTCTCAGACCGCCTCGAACGCGACTCGCTCGAAATCGGCGCCGCGATCGATGACAGCCGCAAGTCGCAGTTTGCCCGGGCGGTCGGTGAGCACCTCGATCTCCCGCCGCGGCTTGAACCAACCGGCGGGGACGACCAGGGTCTCCGGCGCCTGCAGTGCCGCGACCGCCGCCAGCAAGAAGGCCGGGGCGGTTTGCTCGGCCGCGGCATCGGTCGCCCTGATCGCGACTCCCTGGGGAATCCCGGGGAGGATCTGCACGCCGATGCGCAATTCGAATTCCACGGAGACCGAGAGCCACTTCACCGTGCAAAGAAGGGCCTTTGCGTCCCCGAGCCGGATTCCGAGCAGCTGCCCGAGCATCAGGCGCGAGCTTGCCGCAGGATCGACTCGCGCAAGGCGCAGTCCGGAGGCACTCTCGTCCTTGATCTGCCAAGTTTCGACGGCGAAATCCGGCGGAGGGCCGGGTTCGTCCCCGTGGCGCATGGCGACGCGCCCGAGGGTCGCAATTTGCTCGTGCTGCACCTGGGATATCTGGCGCGAGCCCCCGCTCGTCGGGAACGTGCGGCCGGTGACGAAGTAATGCACCGCGGCCATTCCAGAGCACGTCTGCGCCGCGCCGCTCGCGCCGTGGCGCGGGTGCGCGCGCGATTGCTTGTCCTCGCACCACCGCCGATAGAGCATGGTGAGCAGGCTCTCTGCAAGTGGGGCGGTGACGTCTTCGCCAAGACCGAGCGCCGCGGGCGTTTCTCCCTTGCGCAGCAGGCCGATGCGCTTGCGTACGCTGCTCCCAAGATCGTGGATGTCGATGGCGCGGCTCGCGTCGCCCCCTGCCGCGCGGCGCGAGGCGCCGGCAGCAGCCGAAAGATCGACGACGAGCGGTGCGACGCCGTCGCCGGCGGCCGCGGTCGCGCGCCCGATCGAGACCTTGGGAGTCCAGCGCTCGAGCCAGCGCGAAATGAGCTCGATCTGGCGCGGCGTGAGCTTTCCCGGGTTGGCGAGATCGATCAGCAGAACCTGCGCGTAGGTTTCCGTGCACGTCGTCGATCTACCTTTACTGGAAGGATGGGCGACTTCGTCTCCGGCCACGCCCTTTTCCTCGACGAGCGCATACACGCCGTGCAGCAGCTTCCAATCGCGCTCGCGGACGTCCTGATAGGCTTGATAGTAGGCGACGATCTTCTGCCCGGTGCACCACAGGACGCGCTCGCCTATCAGGGCCGCGCTCAGGCCGGAGGCGCCGCCCACAACCGCTTTCAGACAGTGTTGATAGCCGTATGAGAGCGCGTCCCAGAGCGCGTGCACGTTTGCGAGGATCTCCCGCTCCGGCTTGGCGAGCGGGGCGGGGCGGCTTGCAAATTTCTTGGAATGTTCCTTCTGGACGAAGCTCACCGGCTCGCGCAAGAGCTCCAGGATCTTGAGCCGCTCGGCAGGGGCGATGGTGTAGGCATTCAGCTCATCGAGCTGCCCGAGGAGACGGACGTGAGATGGGCCGACGTTGATGAGCGGCAGCGACTTCAACCACTTCGCGCAGCCGGAAGAATCCGTGAAATCGGGAGCGGCGTCCGGTTTGATGCTCGGGGGCTCGAAGCTCGACATGGGTCAGTCGAGTCTGCGTCTGAGCGCGGCGGCAAGCGCGCCGCGGTCGGGAGCCGGGCGCAGCGGGACGTCCGCGCGCGAAGGCTCGGCCCAGATCGGACGGGGAAAATGGCGATCGCGCCGATGGCGCGGAATCACGTGCCAATGCAGATGCTGCGTGACGTTGCCGAGGCTCGCAAGGTTGACCTTGTCCGGATCGAGAAGCTCGCGGAGCACGGCCTCGGTTGCGAACACCGTGTTCATCAACCGTGTGCGCTCGGCGGGCTCAAGGTCGGTCATCTCCTTCACGTGCCGCTCGAGGACCACCCTGCAAAAACCGGGATAACCCGGATCGTCGACCAGCACGACGCGGCAGAACCCGTCGCGCCAGAGCAGATCCCCGCCCGGGGAGTCGCATAGCTCGCAGGGTCTGTCGATCAAGTTTTTACTCCCCGTCTCCAGGGGCGCCGTGTCGGCGAATCTCGTCTGCGCTCGCGGCGAAGGATAGCAGAATCAGCGGCGGCTACGGGTTTTCCCGGTTCGACGGCGGCTCGGCCGGGACCGCGTTCTCCGGGAAGATGTCGCGATAGCTCGCGTAAAAGCTGGCGAACACGGTGGGCAGGGAGACCAGAATAAGAACCAGTGCAAGGGAGCGCAACACCTGTACCTTACCCTGCATCAAGACCGCCGCGACGGTGACCGTTACCAGGAAGACCGCCCCGGCCAGCGCGAGGATGGCCCCATAGACGAAGAATGCCCGCCAATTTCGCAATACGGCGAAAAAGCTATAGAAGAGCGATTGAGCGGCGCCGATGCGGTTCCATGCCGCGAGCACGGGCGCAAACCAGAAGGCCATCAGCACCGGGGTCGCGGCCAAGGTCGCCACCAGCATCGCGTGCGAAACGCTGCCGTCGCGCAACGCCTCCTCGGAGGGCTCCTGGCCGGAGAGGACCCACTGCATGAGCGCACCCGCGTCCGCCAACGAAGCGACGCCGAGCACCATCATGATCGAGATGAGGTACAGGACCCCCAGCGCGACCAGCGTGGCCGGTCCGCTTCTGAACCCCGCGAAGAGCAGCACCGGACGCAGCAGGCCTCCATGCTCGATCACCGCACACATGGCCATGAAGCTGACTGAAAACGCCGGCAGCAGCACGGTGGAGGCGGCGGGGCCGACGTAGCGGATCTGGCCGAGAAGCGCCACGGCGATGTAGTACGTGAATACCAGGAACAGCCACATCGGCGCGCTCTTGCGGAAAAGCGCAAAGCCTCTCGAGAGCCAGGACCAGCCGTTTCTCGCCGGAACGACGCGCATTGCTAGGCTCGAGATCCGCTCGTGCTCATCGGCGCCAGTGTGGTCCAGCGGCAGGTTTCAAACAAGAGGGAAAGGGCGCGTGCGGTGCGCCTCGAGCACCCGGCGAAAATGCTCCGGGTCGTGCGCGTGGGTGAGCTCGCCCGCGCGGGGCAGGTAGAAATCGTACAAACGCGAGAGCCAGAACCGCAGGGCTGCGGCCCGCAGCAACACCGGCCAGGCGTCCTGCTCGACCCGGGTGAATTCACGCGCCCGGCGGTACGCGGCCACAAGAGCCCTCGCACGCCCCGTATCGATTTCGCCGGCCGGCCCCACGCACCAGTCGTTGACCGTCACGGCGACGTCGAACAGGAGCGCGTCGACCCCGGCAAAATAAAAATCGATCACTCCGCCGATGCGATCTCCGTCGAACAGCACGTTATCGCGGAAGAGATCGGCGTGGACCGGTCCGCGCGGCAAATCGAGCGCGCGGTGGCGCGCCTGGAATCCGAGCTCGGAGGCGAGCAGCTCGCGGCGCCCTTCGTCGAGGAACGGCGCCACCTCGCGCGCCGCCTCGCGCCACCACCTCGGCCCGCGCGGATTCTCGAGCTTTCCGCTGTAGCCTCTTCCCGCAAGATGCATGTCGGCGAGGATGGCACCCACCTGCTCGCAATGGCGCGGCTGCGGCGAGCTCACCGGGGCCCCCGCGAGGCAGGTGACCAGAGTGGCGGGTTTGCCGTTCAAGGTCCCGAGGTACCTGTCGCCGCGGTCGGCGATCGGCGCGGGGCAGGGAATGCCGTGACGCGCAAGGTGCGCCATGAGGTTCAGATAGAAGGGCAGCTCCGCCGCGGCGAGTCTTTCGAAAAGCGTGAGCACGAAACGGCCGTGCGAAGTGGTGACGAAGTAGTTCGTGTTCTCGATGCCCGCAGCGATGCCCTGCAGGTCGACCAGGGTGCCGATGGCGTAGCGTTTCAGCCAGGCCGAAAGCTCATCGGCCGTGACGCGCGTGAAGACAGACATGATGCCCGAGCGGTCGCCGACGCCCGCGCCCGCATCAGAACCGGCGGATCACCCAGAGCGGCACCCGCACGCCGCGATCGAGGCTCTCGTTTCTCAAGCCCGGGCCGTCGCCGAGGTCCTCGATCAGGTAATACTCCTGACCCGCCGGCGTGGTGACGCGCGCCACGCGCCGGCCGTCGATGAGCTGCTCCTCGACCTGGTCGCCCCCACCCGGCTGGATGCGCACCGGGGGCTCGCCCGGCTGCTCCGAAGAAACGCCCGGCGGCGGCGGTGGAATCTCGGGAAGCGGTTCGAGCTTGGGGGGCTGCTGTGCTGCGAGGGGCAGCGAGACGGCGAAAAGCGCGAGAGCAAGGATTCGGCGCGACATCGGGCGAAATTCCATTTCCCGGCGAGTCTATCAGAAGCGCTGCGCATTCGTGGTTCGAAGGATGGCCGCGCGATGTTCTGACATAATGCAGAACAAGCGCCAGGCCTCGCCTGCCGCCGAATCTTGTCGCTCATAAGCTCCCTTGGAAAAAACGCTGCTGCTGGTTGACGGGTCGTCGTACCTGTACCGCGCCTTCCATGCGTTGCCCGACCTGCGCAACGCGGCGGGCGAGCCCACCGGCGCGATCTACGGCGTGCTCAACATGCTGCGGCGTCTCCTTGCCGACTACAAAGCCGACTATCTTGCATGCGTATTCGACGCGCGGGGGAAGACTTTCCGCGACGAGATGTACGCGCAATACAAGGCGAACCGGCCGCCCATGCCCGACGATCTGGGCGCGCAGGTCGGGCCGCTGCTCGACGCCATCCGGGCCTCGGGCTGGCCTCTGCTGCAGATCGAAGGAGTGGAGGCGGACGACGTCATCGGCACGCTCGCGCAAGAGGCCGAGAAGCGCGGCCTGCGCTGCGTGATTTCGACCGGCGACAAGGACCTCGCGCAACTGGTCAGCGAGCGCGTGACCCTCGTCAACACCATGTCGAACGAGCGCCTCGACCCCGCGGGCGTGAAAGCGAAGTTCGGCGTTCCGCCCGAGCGCATGCTCGATTATCTGACGCTTATCGGCGACGCAGTAGATAACGTGCCCGGTGTCGACAAGGTCGGTCCGAAGACCGCGGCGAAGTGGCTCGAGCAGTACGGCTCGCTCGAGGGGGTGGTGAAGCACGCCGATGAGATCGGCGGCGCCGTGGGCGAGAATCTGAGAAAGGCGCTCGACTGGCTCCCCAAAGCTCAAGGTTTGCTCGCGGTGAAATGCGATCTGGACTTGCCGGTGAGGGTGGAAGAGCTGAAGCTCGGTGCGCGGGACGAGAAGCAACTGGCCGAATTGATCTCCCGTTTCGGATTCAAAAGCTGGCCTAAGGAAGCGGCGCGCGACACAGCTCCGCCCCCGGCGGCCAGTCCCCCGCCCGTCCGCGCGGACTCCGAGGAGCGCCGCTACGAGACGCTCTTCGAAGAAGCGGACCTCGCGCGCTGGCTGAAGGACCTGGAAGCAGCCGAGCTCGTTGCCTTCGACACCGAGACGACGAGCCTCGACCCGATGCAGGCGCGGCTCGTTGGCATGTCCTTCAGCGTGCTCGCGGGCCGCGCCGCCTACCTGCCGCTCGCGCATAACTACGCGGGCGCGCCGAATCAACTCGGGGTCGAACGGGCCCTGGCGATCCTGAAACCATGGCTCGAAAGCGAAAAGCGCAAGAAGGTCGGCCAGAACATCAAGTACGACCAGCACGTGCTCGCCAATCACGGCATCGCCCTGACGGGCATCGAGCACGACACGCTGCTCGAGTCCTACGTGCTGGAGAGCCACGCGCGCCACGACATGGACAGCCTCGCCTCCCGCCATCTCGGGCTCAAAACGCTCACTTACGACGAGGTGACCGGCACGGGCGTCGGGCGCATTCCCTTCGAGCAGGTCGATGTCGCCCGGGCCGCCGCCTACGCCGCAGAGGACGCCGATCTCACGCTTCGGATCCATCATGCGCTCCTTCCCAAATTGGAGGCCGCGGAAAAGCTCCTCTACGTTTACCGCTCGATCGAGCTCCCCGCTCGCGAAGTCCTTTTCAGGATGGAGAGGGACGGGGTCCTGATCGACGCGGCGCAGCTCGAGGCGATGAGCCACGAATTGGGACAGAAAATGCTCGAGCTCGAAGCCAGGGCCCACAAGGAAGCGGGGCAGCCCTTCAATCTCGGTTCGCCGAAACAGATCGCCGAGATCTTCTTCGAAAAGAAAGGAATGCCCGTCATCAAGAAGACGCCTTCGGGCGCGCCCTCGACCGACGAGGACGTGCTGGAGAGACTCGCGCTCGATCACCCGCTGGCGAAAATCCTCCTCGATTACCGGGAAATCTCCAAGCTCAAGTCCACCTACACGGACAAGTTGCCGAGGATGGTGAATCCGCGCACGGGCAGGGTGCACACCAATTACGGTCAGGCGACCGCGGTGACCGGGCGCCTTGCATCGAACGACCCCAACCTGCAGAACATTCCCGTGAGAACCCCCGAGGGGCGGCGCATCCGCGAAGCCTTCGTCGCTTCGCCCGGCCACGCCATCGTGAGCGCCGATTACTCGCAGGTCGAGCTGCGCATCATGGCGCACATCTCGGGGGACGAGAACCTGCTGCGCGCGTTCGCGGCGGGGGAGGACATTCACCGCGCGACCGCGGCGGAGGTTTTCGGACGCTCGCTCGGCGACGTCACGCCGGAGGAGCGCCGCTACGCCAAAGTGATCAACTTCGGGCTGATCTACGGGATGTCGGCATTCGGCCTGGCGCAGCAGCTGGGCCTGGAGCGTGCCACCGCGCAGGCCTACATCGCAAGCTACTTCACCCGCTACCCGGCCGTGGCGAAGTACATGGAAGAAACGCGCAAGACCGCGCGCGAGCGCGGTTACGTCGAGACCGTGTTCGGCCGGCGCTTGTGGCTGCCCGAGATCAAGAGCTCCAATCCCGCCCGCCGCGGCGGGGCCGAGCGCGCCGCGATCAACGCGCCCATGCAGGGCACGGCCGCGGACCTGATCAAGCTCGCGATGATCGCCGCGCGGGGGTGGCTCGACCGCGAAAGGCTTTCCACCAAGCTAATCATGCAGGTGCACGACGAGCTGGTATTGGAGGCGCCCGACGCGGAGCTCGATCGCGTAAGGGCCGAGGTCCCGGAGCTGATGAGCGGCGTGGCGAAACTCAAGGTCCCGCTTGTCGTGGACGTCGGATCGGGACAGAATTGGGAAAAGGCGCACTAAGCGCTCAACCCCGCCGGCCGTTAGAGGAGGACGACATGGCACTGAATTCCGCTCAGGAAAGCGAGAGCTCCCCCGACGTCATCCGGCACCTCGTGCTGCTCGGGGACGCGTTGCAAAACATCGATCTCGGGAAGGGGCAGGCCGAGGACACGCTCGTCCCGCGGCCGCGCAATCCCTGGAAGCTCACCGTTCTGCAGCCGCCCGAGGTGCTGCGGCAGGGTCGCGTCCGGGCGATCCCGGCGGAGGTCAGCCACATCGGAATCTGCGTCGACGGCGGCTGGGCGATCGAGACGAGCGGACTGCTGCAGGGCTACGCGCTGACGATCCGGGAGGCCTTGGACGCTCTCGCCCGGGCCGCCGATGAATTCGAGAACATGTTCGCCCGCCTGATCGCCGCCGCCGCGGAGACGGGCGTGCCGACGATCGTATGCACGCTCGTTCCGGCGCGACATACGGACCCCTCGCAGCAGCGCGTGGCCGCCACGGCGCTCGCGATTTTCAACGACCGCATCCTGCGGCGCGCCATCGCCGCGCATCTCTCGATCGTGGAGCTGCGCCTGGTATGCGACGAGGACGGCGACTACGCCAGCGAAACGCTGCT
>Ga0137412_10000280_pt2 | contig 15204 bp, 15 predicted proteins | sample CZODoug2_1_16fun_FD_122160 | JGI IMG/M metagenome (GOLD analysis project Ga0137412, IMG submission 122160) | Vadose zone soil fungal communities from Angelo Coast Range Reserve, California, USA - CZODoug2_1_16fungal (Hybrid Assembly) | ecosystem: Environmental > Terrestrial > Soil > Vadose zone...
ATCGCGTCCCGGATCGTATGCAGCGGCCGGATGACGCGGCGGCCGACCATGGTCATGGCGCCGAACGTCAACGCGATGGCCGTCGTCAGCAGGAAGAGTTGCAGCACCAGCGCACGCAGCGCCGCCGAATGCTGTGCGGCGCTGTGTTCCTTGGCCGCTTCCAGCGCCGCTTCGGCGACCTTGACCGCCCCGGCCATGCGCCCGACCGTGATCGGGCTCCACTGGTTGGGGGTCATGTTGGTCTTCTCTCCGGCGGCCAGTGCCGTCGCCAGGCTGTCGCGCAGCTTGAGATATTCCGGATCGAAATACGCGATCTTGGTCGCGGCGATGGCGGCGGAGAGCGCCGGCGGCAAGGACATCCCTGACGCCGTGAGTTGCAGGGCGTTCCAGATGGCTTCGGTTCCACCGACCATCTTGGTGTAGTAGAGGCGGAGTTCGGGCGACAGCGAGCCGGTGTTCAGGCCGTTCGAAACCGTCACCGACGCCTCGCCCGCCGTATTGCGCAACAACCACGCGATCTGCTTGATCCCCAGCAATTGATCGAAGGTCGCATCCTGGTGGTTGATGCTGCTGGCAAGGCTCGCGGACGTCTTGTCCAGCGTTTCGAGCAACGCCACCGTCGATTCCGAATATTCCTTGCTCAAGGCGAGCCTGCGCGAGGCCTTCGGCTTGGCGACTTCGCCCCAGAACTCCGTCTGCTGGGCAATCAACAGCTTGTTCAGCCGATCGAGCTCGGGAAGCAGTGTCTGCTTCTGCGCAAACTCGAGGGTCGGAAGCAGACCCAGCGCGCGCGCCAGCGCCGGCATCTGATCGTCGCGGAGATCGCGGAGATACTTTTCTGCTTCGCGGTCCAGCGGCTGTTCCCCGTTCAAGGCCCGGCCGGTGTAGGGCCGATCCGTGCGCAGGTTGTGCATCGCCTTGAACAGGTTCGCCGACGCATCCGCGACCACGGACATGCGATTGGTCGTCGCCAGGCGCTCCCAGGAACTCCACGCGCTCAGCGCGACGGCAAAGATCACACACAGCGCAGTGGTGAGGATCACTGCCTTGAGCAGTGCGGACACGGTCAGACGATTCAACATGGGGCCCCCAGGACGACGCCCGCCATTTCGCCCACAAAGGGTAAAGATTGCGCGAGCATTGCGGCCGTACAACTACGGAGGTACCTGACAAATCACCGCTTTTTCGGGTTCCGCGCGATGGAACCGGCCAGCTTCGCTGCGCGTTAGGTAACGCCAGCGTCTTCTCGATGCCTTCAGGGGGTCTCATGCTTATCAGTGCACTCGTCACGTTCCTTGTCGTTATCCTGATCCTCTATCTCATCAACCTGCTGCCGATCGACGGCCGCGCCAAGCAGATCTGCCGGGTCGTGGTCATCATCCTCGGCGTGATCTCGCTCTTGAAATACATCACCGTATTCTAGCTCGGCGTTCCACTGAAAGGCCCCGGCCGCCGGCCGGGGCTTTTGCGAACGACACCGCTGGAAAATCATCTCAGCGTCTTGAACCAATCGTCGACGTCTTTCCTGACTTGGTCCTTGGCGAAGCCGTAGCGCTGCTGCAGCTTGCCTTCGAGCTGTTCGCGACGGCCCTCGATCACGTTGAGGTCGTCGTCGGTCAACTTGCCCCATTTCTCCTTGGCGGAGCCCTTGAACTGTTTCCAGTTTCCTTCAAGCCGGTTCCAATCCATCGCCGTCTCTCCCTGTTGAGATAAGGCTTCAACGAATCGGTCGAGCGGACGTTCCTGGAACGCATGCGGCATCGTGACGTGGTTCAGCCCGCAGCCTTAATCACCCGGCAGCCTTGGCTTCCCGCCGCCGCGCGGTGAGGATGTATTCGGTGTAGCCGTTCGGCTGCTCGCGGCCCTTGAACACGAGGTCGCAGGCCGCCTTGAAGGCCACGCCATCGAACGATGGCGCCATCGGCTTGTAGAGCGGGTCGCCGGCATTCTGCTTGTCCACCACGACAGCCATGCGCTTCAGTGATTCCATTACCTGCGCTTCGGTGATGACGCCCTGATGCAGCCAGTTCGCCAGATGCTGGCTGGAGATGCGCAAGGTGGCGCGGTCTTCCATCAGTCCGACGTCATGAATGTCGGGCACCTTGGAGCAGCCGACGCCCTGGTCGATCCAGCGCACGACATAGCCCAGGATGCCCTGGCAGTTGTTGTCGATCTCCTGCTTCACGTCGTCGGGAGCCCAGTTCGATTGCGACACCGGAATAGTGAGAATGTCGGAGAGTTTCGCGCGCGGGCCGCCTTTGGCGAGCTCCGCCTGGCGGTTCAGCACATTGACCTGATGATAATGCAGCGCATGCAGCGTCGCCGCGGTCGGCGAGGGCACCCAGGCGGTGGTGGCGCCGGCCTGCGGATGCGACAGTTTCTGCACCAGCATGTCGGCCATCTTGTCGGGCGCCGCCCACATGCCCTTGCCGATCTGGGCGTGGCCGGGCAGGCCGTCGGTCAGCCCGACGTCGACGTTCCAGTCCTCATAGGCCTTGATCCAGGGCTGCGCCTTCATGTCGTTCTTGCGGATCATGGGACCCGCTTCCATCGAGGTGTGGATCTCGTCGCCGGTGCGGTCGAGGAAGCCGGTGTTGATGAAGCAGATGCGCTTCGAGGCGTTCTGGATGCAGGCCTTGAGATTGACGGTGGTGCGGCGCTCCTCGTCCATGATTCCGACCTTCATGGTGTTCTCGGGCAGCGACAGCATCTTCTCGACCCGGTCGAACAACTCACAGGTCAGCGCGACCTCGTCGGGACCGTGCATCTTCGGCTTGACGATATAGACCGAGCCGGTGCGGCTGTTCTTGACCTTGGAATTGCCCTTGAGGTCGTGGATCGCGAGCAGGCCGGCCACCGCGGCATCCAGCAGGCCCTCGAAGATTTCCTCGGCCTTGTCGTCAAGCACGGCGTCGGTGAACATGTGATGGCCGACATTGCGCATCAACAACAGGCTGCGGCCGTGCAGCTTCAGCTCCTTGCCGTCTGGCGTCTTGTAGACCCGGTCCGGATTGAGCGCCCGCGTGAGGGTCTTGCCGCCCTTTTCGAAATCGGCCGACAGCGTGCCGTCCATCAGGCCGAGCGTGTTGCGATAGACCAGCACCTTGTCCTCGGCATCGACGGTGGCGACCGAGTCCTCCATGTCGAGGATGGTCGAGACCGCCGATTCCAGGATCATGTCGGCGACGCCGGCCGGATCGTCCTTGCCGATCGTGCTTTTGCGATCGATCTTGATCTCGACATGCATGCCGTTATTGACCAGCAGGATCACGCCGGGCGCGGAAGCATCGCCCTGGAAGCCCGCGAACTGCGCGGCGTTCTTCAGCGCAGTGGCGTTGCCGCTCTTGAGTTTCGCGGCAAGCTGGCCCGCGATCACGCTGTAGGAGGTGACGTCGGTGTGGCTTGCGGTCGCGAGCGGAACCGCCGAATCCAGAAACGCCTTGGCCTTGGCGATCACCTTGTCGCCGCGCGCCTTGTTGTAACCCTTGCCGCTCTCGCTCGGATCGTGCGGGATCGCGTCGGTGCCGTAGAAGGCGTCATAGAGGCTGCCCCAGCGCGCGTTGGCCGCGTTCAACGCATAACGCGCATTGGTCAGGGGCACGACGAGCTGCGGGCCGCAGATCTTGCCGATCTCCTCGTCGATATCAGCGGTCTCGACCTTGTGCGTCGGCGGCTCGGGCAAGAGGTAGCCGATCTCCTTCAGAAAGGCCGTGTAGGCGTTGAGATCGAGCGGCTTGCCCTTGTGGGCGCGGTGCCAGTCGTCGATCTTGGCCTGCAGCGTGTCGCGGAACGCGAGCAGCTTTTTGTTCTTCGGCCCCAGGTCGCGGATGATGGCCGCCAGCCCCGCCCAGAACGCATCGGGATCGATCCCGGTCTTGGGCGCGGCTTCCTTGGCGATGAAATCGAACAGGACCGGGGCGATCTTCAATCCGTGGGCATCGATACGCTTCATGATGGGCTTTCTTGAAAGAAATGGCGTCTGGATGCTGCTTTCAGCCTGAAAACAGCAAGGGGCGTGCCAAAAGGCGCCGCGTTCGCCGCCCTTTTAGCGCCAAAGCCGGGCTCCTGAGAAGGCCTCCGCGGCGCGGAATGGCGCCGGCAACGGCCATGTGAATGGATGTGTGCAGGTGGACAGAGAACGGGCGCATCCGCGTTTACCTTTTCACACTGGGTCTTTCACACCGGGACTGGCGCGCCTGCGCGGCCTCGCGACACCGGCGTGCCCGAGCTTTGCGAATGATCCGCCCTCTCGGTCAAAAGAGGGCGCAGGGAAGGCCGGGTGCTGGCCGCACCCATGGCCCCCGTGCGAATAAAAATGCACGGGGCAGGAACCACAGGTACGCGCCGAACAACCGGCCTTCCCTGCGCGATGGGTTACGGCTTACTCCGAGCTCTCCCCGGGGACCGGGCTCTTTTGCCCCCGTCACCCCAAGGCGCGCGTTGCGCGCTCCAGGAGCTTGGCATCAGCGTCGGGATGCCAGGACCACACGGCTTGGCCGTCCGCATCGATGTTGTTCGTCCGCCCGCGAACAGCGCGCTGCAACTCCGATTGCGTCCACCGCATCCCGCGTTCAACGCTCGTGACGATCGCGAAACGCCCCTCTCGATCGAGCGCGGGACAAGGGTAGGGGACACCAATTTCGGAAAAAACGAAAGGGGAATATTTTTCGGGGGAGGACTGGACAGGGGGGATGGGGTTGAAGGGGTTGGGGAAATTAGTTTTTTGGCGCAGGTGGTTTTTGGGGCGTGGAGAGGGGCTGTCGTGCGCAGTGGCGATCAAAATTGGAATCGATTTGCCCGACGGGCGGGCCGCCTCACTACGCCGTCATGGCCGGGCGTCGTCCCGGCCATCCACGGCTTTCGGCGAACGAGATGAAGGTTGGCAAAGCGACCCGTCGGAGCAAGCTCGTATATGGGCAAGCGACTATTGAGTGCAGTCCAGCACTGTCACCGTAATTCCGGCTCAAATGGCGCCAGGGGGCACGACGACTCAGATACCTCGGGGCGGGTCGACCTCTCTCGATTTGAGCAGGTTCAATCCGAATTATAGCCAGCGATGATCGCTCGCGTTTTCCTATGGATTTTAGTGATGGCTCTTGTGGGGTGTGGCTCCCAGCAGGAGAAAGCTCTGATCGAAGCCGCCGGCAAGGGCGATGTTGCGAGAATGCGGCATCTCATTGATCAGGGAGCTGATGTTAATGCCGTAGCCCTCGATGATTGGACTCCTCTAACGAGAGCCGCGAGTAATGGACGAATCGACGCCGTCAGACTCTTGATTGCGTCGGGTGCGGATATAAACAAGGGCAGTGGAGATCTGTCGCCGCTAATTTTTTGCAGCGGACGGCGGGCACGTCGCGGTCGTCAGACTCTTGCTGGAACATGGAGCCAAGCTGACTTTCCCGGATGCCGTTCGGAAAAAATTTCTGCATGACGTGGAGAGCTTCGGTGATCCTGAATTGCTGAAATTATTGACTGGTCAGTTGTAGGACCATAGCATGAACGCACTACCGTCAAGTGCACTTAATTGAATGCCGGTTACTCGGCCTCTCTCGCGACAGCTAGCTAAGCGATATGGTCGATATCCACGCGGAGCGCTGCTGCGAGCTTCTTTAACGTCTCGATGGTACCTTCTCGCTTGCCGGTCTCGAGTTGCGAGATGTAGGGCGCCGCGAGACCGGTTGCCTCGGCCAATTCCTTTGCCGATATGCCGCGATGTTCGCGCCAGACGCGAAGCTTGTTTTCGCCGTCGATCATTCAGCCAACAATTTTCGGCGAGGATCAGCTCCTCTTCGCCAGTCGTAAGGCGACGCTTGATCTCGCTGACGTCGCGCGCGCCGGCCGCGGTTTTTGGCGGCTTCGATGAAGCGCCCATACTCCTCGGCAGCAACTATACGGGCGCTGTTCAAAATTACGGAATCCGGAGTCGCCCGTCATCTGGCTCGGTCGGACCAGCCAAGCGCACCACGGGCCACGGCGACCAGAATTACCGTGTCGCCTGTTTCTCCTGCCCGGCCGCTGACGGGCTTGGTGGCAAAAGCCGGCGTCGGGCCAAGTTTTGTGTAGAACGTCTGCTCCATACTGGAGCGGGAAGCCTTCTCAACCTCTGTCATCGCCATCAGTCCCCAAGCCAAGCAGCTGCGAGAATAGGTCGAGTCATGTGCACAGGGAAAAGGAATTCTCCCGGCGGCCTCGATTTTGCAACTCGTAGTTTCCTAACTGCCACAGCCACGCCGCCTGGAGAAATCAGGGAATGAATGGACCCGTGCATAGGCTCGGCTGCTCGGGGTCAGAACCCGCAGAATTACGGTGCAGTGCATTTGATTAATCGCGCGGTCGCCGGGCCTCGGCCCTTGCGAACAGCTAAGCGATGTCGTCGATATCCACACGGCGTGCGGTGGCGATCTTCTTGAATGTCTCGATGGATCCCTCTCGCTTGCCGATATCGAGTTGCGAGATGTAGGGCGCCGCGAGACCCGTTGCGTCAGATAGCGTAATCCGCCGGTGCAGGGGTGCAAGAAGTGCGGCGGGTTACGCTAGCGCTAACCCGCCCTATGAGCTGATTGGGTTCTCAGCCCCGGGACGCCAGATGAATTACGGTGACAGCGTCACCGTAATTCAACAGCATGATTGCTGGGACAGCTACAACTAGTAATTCCAGCGCCGCCCCTCAAGTTGCTGTTCCACGAACTCCGCAAAGATGGCATTGAGATGCGTCGTCGGGTGCACGGAGTCGGCAAACATGAAGGTCTCATCGGCTCCTTTGCTTACAAAAGTCTGCGGCGAACAGAACAGCGATCGACCGAATGCGGATGGATTGTTCAGGTGCAACCTGGTGGCTTTCATGACCTGAGCCGATAAATCACACGCGAATCCGGTATTCGATACCATAAACCCGTGCTGCTGGAAGCTGGCAACGATGCCATCGATGAACGTAAAGGAATCGATCAGGAGAACCTTTTCACCAAAATTCCGCTGTTGGAGCGAGCCCGCCAGCGTTGAATTGAACAATTGGGAAATCTGCGTGAGCGACTGACCCTGGTCCAAGCTGGCGGCACCCAGTGGAGTCTTTCCGATATCAGGAAGATTGATCACCACGACATGCGTCGCACCATTTGCGACCATCGTGGCGACAACGCTGACCAGGTCGATCGCGGACTAGGTTATGGCTTTTATCGCATCCTGCTGAGCTGCCGCAGTGCCCGCCGCCTGAGCGGCGGCCAATTGAAAGAAGACGTCGTTCGCGCCCCCGTTGATGAGGATCAACTGGTCCGGACTGAATCGCTTATGAGCCTTCAGGAATTCGGCCACCTGGTCCTTCACCGGAATCGTGGTCTCTTCCGCGAAGTCCGCGTTCGGGGTTCCTGCCGCGGCATGGTCTATGCCGGGCTGCATCGTCACGCGCGCGCCGCCCTGTGCGTAGTTCTGGCCACCTGCCGGAGTGAGAGGCAAGCCGAAGCCGCCGACAAATGCAGGCTTTAGTTCACTTCCAAAAGAGCGGGCGACCTTTTGCGTGAAATTCAGGCCCGGATTTGTCGTAAAGCGACCGCCACCAAACTTCGCTTCGGCAACCGGCGAGTATGTGCCGGCATCCAAGAGGCTGTCGCCAAAGACAACGACCTCCAGCTTGGTCGCACCAAACGAGGCGCTCGACGACAAGCCCGAAAGTGATCGCCGCCGCCAGGGCGGCTTTGCGCAGCGACGCGACGAGGATATTCCGCGGCCCTGCGGAATCTTTAAGGTATGGCAGCTGTTCCAAGGTGTCGCATCGACTTTCATGTTTGTTGATCGTTCCGGCGACGGTAAATCGGTCGCATGACAGAAATACTTCAGCTACACCAAGGTGTTACAAGCGTAACGGAAAAGGTTCTGAGTATTAATGACGAACTGCGGTGAGTGCGCCGGGAGACCGGCAAGGAGCAGGTGGTGGGAAGTCCATCGCGATGTTAAGGAGTAGCGATCCACATCGGCTCCGAGCCGTGGAGCGCGGCGGCGAGCTTCTTGAATATCTCGATGATTCCTTCTCGCTTGCCGGTCTCGGGTTGCGAGATATATGGCGCGGCGAGACCCGTTGCCTCGGCCAATTCCTTCGAGGACATGCCGCGATGGTCGCGCCAGACGCGAAGCTTGTTTTCACCGTCTATCATTCGGTCGACAACCCCCGCGGGGATCAAACGTCCGAATAGGACGGTGGCCGATGAAGGCTTGCGGTTCGGAAGTGCGTATCAACTGCACTTTCACCGCGATTTGTTTCCCGCCAGTTGCCGAGTGTGAAACCCAGAGCGCCCTGATTAGTTGCCGCTACACCGGCTTGTGACTCCGAAACGCTGCGGGCAAGACCTATCTTCTCGTTCTCGACCACGAGGGAGTTTCGACATGAAGAAGCTTTCCGTCCTCTGCATCGCCTTTTGTGTTTGCGTTCCCGCGGCCGCTTTCGCGCGCGGCGGCATGGGATCGCATGGTGGCATGGCATCGCATGGCATGGGATCGCCAGGTCTGGGATCGCCAAGTTTGGGATCGTCAAGTCTTGGATCGTCAAGCCTGGGATCGCCCGCCACGGGATTGAACCAGGTCCCCAGAACCGGCCAACCGTTCAATACGCCTGGCACCAACTCGCTGGGCACGGCGCTTTCGTCCTCGGGCACCGGCAGCGCCCAGGCGAAGGGGCCGCTGCTTGGCACCAGTGCCGCGATCGACCGCGAGGACGCGCAGGTCGACAAGACGGTGAGATCGATCTGTCGCGGCTGCTGACGGTGCCGGCGCGAGTGGAGCGCTGAGATCATGATGCGATTACAAGGAATCGTATCACGATCTCATCTGTTTTGATCGAGCATGATCTTTTCGGAAAACCGGCTTCCACTTTTCCGGATCATGCTCAGCGGCTGAACACGATCGCTCGGTTTCGCGTTACCTCGTTCGATCGGGATTTGACTTGCGCGCGGCCACTTCATGCGGAAGAGTCGCGCGTCGTCTAGGCTGAAGGCGACTCAATGTAGGCTTGATGTTGGCTTGGATTTTGATCCTTGGATCGTGGATTGCGCTTGTTTCGCTGATCTTGCACGATGTGACCCAAGAGGACGCCAACGGCGGCGCGATCCGCCTTGCCGCCGGCCATGTCGGGGCCGCGATGTCTTGTGCGATTTCTTGGGCCATGCTGAAGGCGAGAACGTTCAGGGAGACGCGCAGCCGTGCGGCCTCGCAAGGAGGTGCGTCGAGACCTCCGGCGAAACGGTTCCTTGCCCTGCGCAAGCCCAACTGGTGGCACGCGGACCAGCGGAGTTCGATGACGCCGGCAGAGCTCGAACTGGCGATTGCGGAAGCCGTCAGGAAAGCCTCGCCTGCCTGCGAAGGCTTCCTCTCGGTCATCGTCGAGCCCAAGACCCCGAAATCGCGTCTCGATCCGGATTGGGACATCCGGGGCGTGCGCTTCGGTAAGGCCGACCGGAAGACGGTCGACGAAGCGCTGTCGACGGTCGTCAAGCGCATGCAGCAGGAAATTCGGCTCAAGCAGGATTGATCTGTCGTCGCAGCCCACCGGGGCAAAGGCGGAAGCATGCCTGCCACCGTCATGCGCGGGCTTGTCCCGCGCATCCACGTCTCGCTTTGTCGTCGGCTCGAAAAGGCGTGGATGGCCGGGACAAGCCCGGCCATGACGTTAGGAACCACTGGCAAACTGGTAGGGTGGGCAAAGCGGAGTGTGCCCACCATCTTCGCGCCGAGCAGAGGAGCGGTGGGCACGCTCCGCTTTGCCCACCCTACGATTCTTCGCTCAAATATTTGCGGCGAGGTCGACCAGTTCGTCGAACAGAATACCGGTCTTCGCCAGCAGCCGTTCGATCTCGTCGGTGGCCTCGACGACCGTCCGTCCGGCCGTGTCGATCACGAGTTCCGCGTCGGTCGGCGGCTGGTAATCATTGCCGATTCCCGTAAAGCCTTTCAACGCGCCGGCGCGGGCCTTGGCGTAATGGCCCTTGGGGTCGCGGCTTTCGCAGACTTCCGCTGGCGTTGCGACATAGACCTCGCGGAACGCTCTATCTGCGATGCGGCGCGCGGCGGCGCGATCCTCGCGTGAGGGCGAGACCGCGGCGACGATCGCGATATGGCCGTTGCGGGCGAGATGGGTTGCGACCTCGGCGAGGCGGCGGATGTTCTCGGCCCGGTCGGCATCCGAGAAGCCGAGATCGCCGTTCAGGCCGGCGCGCAAGGTGTCGCCATCCAGGAGGATCGGCGAACCGCCGCGTGAAAACAGCCGCCGTTCCAGCGCGCGCGCCAATGTGGATTTGCCGGCGCCGGGCAATCCCGTCAGCCAGACCACCGCGCCATTGTGGCGATAGCGCGCCGAGCGCTCGTCGGCACGCAGCGCGGATTCCACCGGCACGATGTCGACGGGGATGGCGCGCTGTCCGGCGTCGACCGACAGCACGAGGCCGCCGCCGGCGATGCGGCCATTGACCTCGATCACCAGCCGCCCGGTGCGCGGGTTGTCGGCGTGGGTGTCGGCGGCGATCGGCTGGCCGAGCGAGATGTCGATCTCGCCGACATGGTTTTTCGCGATCGATGCGGTCTCGAGGCTCGACAATTCGCCGGGGTCGACCGCCTTCTCGATCGCGACCACGCTGGCGCGGGCTTCCCGCGTGCCGAGCCGGACCAGGATCTGGTCGCCTTTCGACAACGGCTTGTCATGCAGCCAGAAAATCCGCGCGCGCAGCCGCCGCGTGTCGCGCGGGCTTGTGCCCGCATGCGCGATGACATCGCCGCGCTCGATGAACAGCTCGCGGTCGAGCGTGATGCCGACCGAGCGGCCGGCGCCTTGCCGGCCCTTGACCGGCGTCACGGGCCAGCTCTCGACGGACTTGATCTTGGCGATCTTGCCGGCGGGCATGATGACGATCTCTTCGCCGGCGGCGAGGTGGCCGGATTCGATGCGGCCGGCGACGATGCGGCGGTCGTCGAACTTGTAGACCGCCTGCACCGGCAGCCGCAGCGCCAACGCGTCCGCCGGCCGCGCCGGCTCCAGCGCATCGAGCGCCTCCACCACGGTCGGCCCGCGATACCAGCCGATCCGCGGTGTATGGATCTTGACGCCATCGCCGTCGCGCGCGGAAATCGGAATCACTGCCGTGGGCGTCACGCCGAGGCCTGTGAGATGCGCGGTGATCTCGTCGTTGATTTCGCCAAAGCGCGCGGCGGAAAAATCCACCCGGTCCATCTTGTTGACGACGACCGCGACCTGTTTGATGCCGAGCAGATGCAGGAGATAGCCGTGGCGCCGGGTCTGGTCGCGCACGCCTTCCAGCGCGTCGATGATCAACACGGCGCCGTCGGCCTGCGAGGCGCCGGTGATCATGTTGCGCAGGAACTCCGCATGGCCCGGCGCGTCGATCAGCACGATGTCGCGCGATCCAGTACGGAAACGGATCTGGGTGGTGTCGATGGTGATGCCCTGGTCGCGCTCGGTCTGCAGCGCGTCAAGGAGAAACGACCATTCGAACGGCATGCCGCGCCGCGCGCTAACGGCTTTCAGCATCTCCAGCTTGCCCTCGGGCAGGCTTTCCGTTTCGTGCAACAGGCGGCCGACGAGCGTGGATTTGCCGTGATCGACATGGCCGACAATGACGATGCGAACCTGCGGGCGCGTGGTGCCGTTCGGCGTGGCCGATATCGCGGTGGAAACGAGCATGTTCATGAAAACGCCCCTAAGACTTGGCCTCTACTGAGAGCCAGTTGATCAGAGATAGCCGGCGACCCGCAGGCGCTCGAACGCGTCCTCGGTTTCGTGGTCGAGCGCGCGGCCGGCGCGTTCCGGCACCTTGGTTTGTTCCAGCTCGATCAGGATCTCGTCGATCGACGAAGCATTCGAAGAGACGGGGAAGGTGATGTCGGCGTCGCCGAGCGAGCGGTAGCGCTTACCGTCCTGCGCCAGATAAAGCGGGATGATCGGAATGTTCTCGCGCAGCGTATAGGCCCAGATGTCGGCCTCGGTCCAATGCAGGATCGGATGGATGCGTAGGTGAGCGCCCGGCGGCGGCGAGGCGTTGAACTGATCCCAGAATTCGGGCGGCTGGTCGCGCACGTCCCATCCGCCTTCCAACCCGCGCGGCGAGAACACGCGCTCTTTCGCGCGCGTCGCCTCCTCGTCGCGGCGGATGCCGGCGATCAGGCCGTCGAAGCCATGTTTCGCAAGCGCAAGTTTCAGACCTTCGGTCTTGCGCGCGGCCGAGCGCGCGGCCGGCGGCAGGGTCGGGTCGACCGCGTCGATCGGCGGGCAAGGCTCAACCTTCAAATCGAGATCCCATGCCTTGCCGTAATGGTCGCGGAACGCGTACATCTCCGGAAACTTCTTGCCGGTATCGACATGCAAGGCGGGAAACGGCACCCGGCCGAAGAACGCCTTGCGCGCGAGCCAGATCATCACGTTGGAGTCCTTGCCGAGTGACCACAACAGCGCCAGCTTCTTCAACCGCGCGAACGCCTCGCGGAGGATGTAGATGCTCTGCGCCTCCAACGCGTCGAGGTGGTCCATCGAGCGCGGGTCACTCAGAGGTGCCTGGGCCAGAATTGGCGGCACGGAAGATGCTTGGTTGTTCCCCGGGGGGAAGCGCAACTGCGGTGCGGAATCAGCGTTGAGAACATGCATCTTGCGACCCTTGGCCTGGGGAGCCGAAAATTCTATAGTTGCGGCGCAAGAGAGAAGAAAAAATTTTCTCTTTGCGGCGATCGATCGAGACATATATAGAAAAAAATTCCAGTCAAGCCCCGAAATTGGGGCAGAGAGCGATGCATGCGATTCCTGCCGGTGTTTCTCGATCTCAAGGCCGGTCCGGTGCTCCTGGTGGGCACAGGCGAGCTTGCGCGCGCCAAGCTGCGCGTGCTGGCGTCGGCCGGCGCGCGGGTCCGCTGGTACGCGACCAACGGCCAGCATGAACTGGGCGGGTTCGAGCCTTCGGACGCCGCGCGGATCGAGTTGATGAAGGGCGATCCGCTGGCTGCCGATCTGTCCGGGGTCATTGCCATTCTCTGCGCGGGCGCGGGCGATATTGGTGTGGCGATGTCGCTGCGGGCCAAATCGATCGGCCTGCCCATCAATGTGATGGATGACCTCGTGCATTCGACCTTCATCTTTCCGGCGATCGTCGATCGCGGCGATGTCGTGGTCGCGGTCGGCACGGGCGGCGCCTCGCCGGTGGTGGCACGCCGCGTGCGCGAGCGCATCGAGGCGATGCTGCCTTCGGGAATCGGTGATCTCGCCGGCTTCATCGGCGGTTTCCGCAAATCGATGCACGCCCGCATCCCCGAATTTTCCTTGCGCCGGCGTTTCTGGGAACGGGTGATCGACGGCCCGATCGGCGCGCTGGTGCTGACCGGCCGTAAAAGCGAGGCCGAGGCGGCGCTGAGAGAGATCGCCGATCCGTCGCGCTATGCCGGCTCCGACGAGGTACAGGGCAGCGTGACCCTGGTTGGCGCGGGGCCGGGCGATCCCGACCTGTTGACGGTGAAGGCGCTACGCGTGCTGCAGGACGCCGATATCGTGTTCTACGATGAGCTGGTGTCGCCGGAGATCCTCGACCGCATCCGCCGCGATGCGTCGCGCGTGCCGGTCGGCCGCCGCGTCGGCAAGCCCGGCATCGGGCAGGACGTCATCAACAAACGCCTGATCGACGCGGCGAGATCCGGCCAGCGCGTGGTGCGGCTGAAGGGCGGCGACGCCTTCGTGTTCGGACGTGGCGGCGAAGAGGTCGAGGCATTGCGCCAGGCGGGCGTCATCTATTCGGTGGTGCCGGGCATCACCGCAGGGCTCGGCGGCGCGGCGCAATTCGAGGTGCCGCTGACCTACCGTCACGAGGCGCTGCGCATCACCTTCCTGACCGCGCACAAAGCAGGCGACACCGAGGCCATCGACTGGTCGGTCCTGACCGATCGCAAAATGACGATCGTCGTGTATATGGGCATGACGGCGGCGCCGTCGGTACGCGATGGGCTGCTCGCCGCCGGCCGCTCGCCGCAAACGCCGGTCGGCGTGTTCGCGCGGGTGACGCGGCCGGACGCGCAGGCCGAAGTCGGCACGCTCGATCAACTGCCCGAGCTGGTCGCCAGAATCGATGGCGGGCCGGCCATTCTCATCATCGGCGACGTCGTCGCGCATTCCGCGCCCTGGCGTCGCAAAAACCTTGAACAAACAAACCTCAATCACGTCATCTCAGAACTGCTGGAAGCTGCCGAATGACCTCTCCGCTGCAACAAAAAATCAAGATCACGGGCCCCTCGGTGGTGACCGCGAACCGGACCTGGGACGGCGTCGTGATCTATCGCACCGCCGCCAAGGACTGGTCGACCGATCTGTCCGAGGCCGCGATCGTGCGCGCCGCCGACGAGGCGCGCACCTTGCTGGCCGAATCCGTGGCCGATGACCTCGGTGCGATCGGCGCCTATATCGCGCCGGTCGAGATCGGCGATGACGGCAAGATCGAGCCCGGCAATCTGCGCGAACAGATCCGCCGCTCCGGCGTCACCATCGGTCTCCCCGTTCAAGCGTAAGGCACAGCCCATGTACGCATATGACGAAATCGACCGCACGCTGGTCAATGAACGCGTCGAGGAATTTCGCGACCAGGTGAAGCGCCGGCTCTCCGGCGAGCTCACCGAGGACGAGTTCAAGATGCTGCGGCTGCAGAACGGCGTCTATCTGCAGCTTCACGCCTACATGTTCCGCGTCGCGATTCCCTATGGCACGCTGTCCTCGCTGCAATTGCGCCGGCTCGCCCATGTCGCGCGGCGCTATGACCGCGGCTATGGCCATTTCACGACGCGGCAGAACATCCAGTACAACTGGATCAAGCTCGCCGACCTGCCTGATGCACTCGCCGACCTCGCCGATGTCGGCATTCACGCCATGCAGACCTCGGGCAACAACACCCGCAACGTCACCTCGGACCAATGGGCCGGCGTCGCGCCCGCCGAGATCGAGGATCCGCGCATCTGGGCGGAAATCCTGCGGCAATACACCACGCTGCATCCGGAATTCTCGTTCCTGCCGCGCAAGTTCAAGTTCGCGATCACGGCCTCCGATCATGATCGCGCCGCGATCAAGATCCACGACTTGGGCTTGCGGCTGCACAAGAACGCCGAAGGCGAGACCGGGTTCGAGGTGCTGGTCGGCGGCGGGCTCGGCCGCACGCCGTTCATCGGCAAGACCATCAAGCCGTTCGT
>Ga0137412_10002257_pt1 | contig 15203 bp, 12 predicted proteins | sample CZODoug2_1_16fun_FD_122160 | JGI IMG/M metagenome (GOLD analysis project Ga0137412, IMG submission 122160) | Vadose zone soil fungal communities from Angelo Coast Range Reserve, California, USA - CZODoug2_1_16fungal (Hybrid Assembly) | ecosystem: Environmental > Terrestrial > Soil > Vadose zone...
GACAATTGCGGAACGAGAAAGCATGGATTCTCCAGGCAGGAATCTGAAACCCTCGTACGATAGTGCGGCGGTCGCAGTACGGCAAGCATGATTCTTCGCGAGAGACGTTGTTGTTGCCGGCCACGGGAGCGCGTAGAATCCGCACACATCACGATCATTTCCTGACGGAGTTCGACGCGTACCGAAGGGCTTCTCGCCTCGCCTAGCGTCCGGCAATACAAAGTCTGGAAACAGCGGAGCGGAAATCAGTTATTCCTCGCGAGGCACCCGCTAAACTTGGAGAGTCTTCCCTCGGGTCACGTTCATAATCTGTCGCACGCAAGCAGGCCATTGGCAAGGATCGACCCAAAAATGCCAGCCCCTCGCAAAATTGCGCTCATTGCCGCGGCTGCTCTCGGCTGCCATGTCATTGGACTCGCGTTTCACTCCACGATCGCCAGCAGCCTGATCGAGTTTCTGATGATGGTCCTTGCAGTGATTGCCTGCTTCCAGGCGGCGCTGCGGGCCCCGGGCTACTCCCGGCGTTTCTGGCGACTGATGGGCGTGGGTTTTGCGCTTTATGCCATGGGACAAGCGCTGGCGACGTACTACGACAGCGTGCTGCACGCCCCATTCGATCAGTGGTGGCCGAGCGACGTCCTCTTCTTGTTTCACGTTGCGCCGATGGCGCTGGCTCTGTTCATAGGCGATGAAAGTGATCTGTCGCGTCTGACCCGCGGCCAGAGATGGCTGGACTTCCTTCAGCTGGGCATCGTCACCCTGTCGGCGTATTTCTTTTTCCTGTATCTGCCGATCGTGCAGCCACATTCGCGAGAGTCGTTTGACGCGCTGTATATCCAGGTAACAGCGTGGCGAGGCGCTCTGATTGTCATCGCGTTCGTGTTGCGGGCAACGTTCACGCAGGCCCGCCTGGTGCGATCTCTGTTCAGCAGAATGGCTATTTTTCTGGCGATCTTCGTCGCTTGCGAAGTGTTTTACGACTGCGTCCAGGTGTACTGGAGCGTTCGGTTCGGCACGTGGTACGAGCTGCTGTGGTCTGTGCCGCGCCTCTTGCTGGTTTGGCTTGCCGCAACCTGGCAACCGCCTGAAGAGCGGGACCCTGAACTGAAGGAAGGGAGTCCCGAGTCGCTGCTTTTGGCACAATTCGTTCACGTTGCGTTTCCGCTGCTCGTTTTGGCGATGGCCACGCGCGCGGTCGGGCGGCAACTGACGCTCGCCGTGGTGGCCGTGCTGACGTCGTTTGCATGCTCGAGCCTGCGCCTCTTACTGGGCCAACGGGCGCAAGCCGCGCTTTGGCAGCGGCAAGAGTTGGCGACGGAGGCCCTTCGCGCAGCCGAGGCGAAATTTCGGGGCTTGCTGGAATCCGCTCCGGATTCCATGGTGGTGGTAAACCAAGAAGGGACAATGCAACTCGTCAACACGCAGGCCGAGCAATCCTTCGGCTATACCCGTACGGAACTGCTTGGGAGGCCGATTGAAGTGCTGGTTCCGGAAAGATTTCGAGAAAACCACGGCGGGCATCGCAGCGAGTTTTTCCGGCAACCCCGTGGCCGGCCCATGGGCGCAGGGCTGGAACTATACGGCCTGCGAAAAGACGGGACGGAATTCCCGGTCGAAATCAGCCTGGGCCTTTTGGAAACGCAGGGCGGACTTTGGGTTTCCGCCGCGATCCGGGATTTGACCGAGCGCCGCAAGCTGGAGGCGCAGTTCCGCCAGGCGCAAAAAATGGAGTCCATCGGCACGCTGGCTGGAGGAATTGCCCACGACTTCAACAATTTGCTCACGGTGATTTTGAGCTACAGCAGCTCCCTTGCCGAAGAGTTGCAGGCGGACACGAAAAAGCACCGCGCAGCGCTGGAAGTTCATCAAGCTGCCGAGCGCGGCGCCGCTCTGACCAGGCAGATGCTGGCCTTCAGCCGGCAACAAGTTCTGCAAACCCGCCTGGTGAATCTGAATGATGTCATCGCGAATTTGCTGACGATGTTGCGCCGGATTATCGGAGAACACATCGAAATCGATGCAATGTTGGCTGACGACTTGAATCTCATCAAAGCCGACGCGGGCCAACTTGAGCAAGTGCTGATGAATTTGAGCGTCAACGCCCGCGATGCCATGCCCGAAGGCGGGAAGCTGACTTTGCGCACGCAAAACATCGAACTCGACCCGGAGTTTGTGCGGCATCATATCGGCGCATCCGCGGGGCGGCACATCTGTCTAACCGTTTCGGATAGCGGCGTCGGGATGGACGCTAAAACCCAAGCACGGATCTTCGAGCCGTTTTTTACGACAAAGGGGCCGGGGCACGGAACCGGCTTGGGCCTGGCTATGGTCTACGGTGTCGTCAAACAGAGCGGCGGCAGTATTTGGGTCTACAGCGAAGTACAAAAAGGAACCGCCTTTAACATCTACCTTCCGCAAGCGGCAGGCGGGCCGGACAAACAGGGGGGCAAAGAAGCGCTCAAGGCGAACGCGCGCGGTTCGGAAACTGTTCTCGTGGTTGAAGATGATCCGGCAGTGCGCGAACTGATTCAAACAATGCTGGAATCGCGCGGCTTTACCGTGCTTTGTCCGGAAACTCCGACTGATGCGGAGAGTCTTTGTTCCGCCCACGTTGGCGACATCGATCTGCTTCTCACGGATATGATCATGCCGGGAGCAACCGGTCGCAGCATCGCAAAGCAGATCAGCAGCCTTCGGCCGGGTATCAAGATTCTGTACATGTCCGGCTACACGGACGACACGCTCATCCAATCGAAAGGCTTCGACCGGGGCGACGCTTTTTTGCAAAAACCGTTTACGCTTGCGACTCTTACCTCCAAGGTGCGCCAAGTCCTGGATGCCGACGACTCGCAAACCCGCTAACTTAGTTCCCCAATTGACTCGTGCTCTATTCACGTTAACTTGTTATTTGAAAGGCGCTGCAATTTCTGTTTGAATAAGCCCACCGGGAGCCATCCGTGAAAATTTACAACATCACAGGCTATTTGATTATTTTTGCTTACATGCTGGCTTGTATGTACTCCGCCCCAACCCATCTGGGACCTTGGATAGGAATGCTTGTGGGCGGAGTTTATTTTATCTTTTGCTGGTTTTTTGGCGGCTTGTATTTGGCTGACGTTCTTCATTTGGGAATCGCTCACCGTTCGCTCGACTATAGAGAATGGTTCATGAAAGCCGTCACCATCGTGAACAACACGTTCGCGATCTACGTGGATCCGATTGCCTGGGTAAATCGCCACCGCTTGCATCACAAACATTCCGACCATTCCGGGGATCCCAATAAACTTTCCGACGATGGTTTTTGGCGAACCCTTTATCTCTGCTTGATGCCGTATCAGTGCAGGGAAAATTTAGCCGGCGACAGAATTTTGAAGTCCTGGACTTTCCGTGTGGTCGCGAATCCGGTTTTCGCAATTCCTGCACAAGCCCTTAATTTTTTTCTCCTATGGAAGCTGGTTGGAAGCCTGAAGTTTGCGGGGGTGATGTGGGTTGGAATACGAATTTTTTCAGTGTGGGTAAATATGATTCAAAACTATTGGACCCACACTCGAACATTTGGATACCGGCGGTATGACGATGAAGAGGACAACGCCATGAACATCGGCGAGTGGCTGCCGGTAACGGCGACTTTCAGCGCGTGCCTGCAAAACAATCATCATCACTACGAAGGGCTTTTGCGGCTAAGCCACGACAAATCCGAATACGACTTTGGATTTATTACGGTGAAAGTGATGAAACATCTGGGCCTGGTGAAGGCGACGAACACGGGCGCGCAGTTACCCAAAGACGTTCCCTTGGACGCGCTAGGCTTTTAGGACGGCTTTTTCTTTCCGATGAAGGGTTCAATGGTTTGCCCAAGAAAGCTCGGCGAAATTTCTTCGCCGGCCAGGCCGTAATTTTCCGGCCATTCCTCGGGAAAGTAGTAAGTCCCAAAAATTTTATCAATCCACGGAAAATGGATTGCGAAATTCTTGTCGATGGATTCTTTTTGAGAAGTATGGTGCCAATGATGGAATCTGGGCATGACCAGAAATTTTTCGAGCCATTTGGCGTTGGGACGGAAATTGCAATGAGTCCAGGTAGCGTGAAGAGTGACGAAAACCAAATAGGCCAGGATGATCGTTTGTGAAAATCCAATCATCATCGGAACAAGGATAAATCCGCGGACAAGTGTGTCGTCCACAAAGTGGGAGCGTGAGCCCGCGATCCAATCGAGCGCCTTCGAAGAATGGTGAATGGCGTGAAATCGCCATAGAAACGGCACTTTGTGCAGAGCCAGATGAATAAAATATTCGGCAACGTCCGCGACCACGACGGCCAAAAAAAACTGCAAAAGCCAGGGCATTCGGCCGATGAGCTGCTGGAGAGCCGGAACGCCCAGGTATTTCGTAGCCTGGGTGGCGGGCAGCAAAACGAGAAAAGACAAAATCTGAATCGGCAGATGAGTGGACATGAAATAAACCAAGTCCTGGATCCACGCTTTTCTGAAGGTTCCTTGTTCTGGATACTGTGGCCAGAGTCTTTCCAGCGGTACGTAGATCAGAGCCATCAATAACAAATCAAGTAAAAACCAGTCCATGCCGATGGTCATGCCATTGAGTTGGCTCCCATTAACTTTTACGCTTGAGCCGCCCCAGGCTGTTGCCGCGATGGCCAGCAGCATTCCCGTTAACGCCAGAGTCTTTTTCTTGCGCAGCAGAGAAGAGAGCACTCCAAACGCCACTGCCGCCACGATGAGGAATTGGATCAAGAGGCGGATTGCGTGCAGCGAGTAAAACGGCCGGAATTCGGCAGAGGTTAGGAACTGGGGAAAATGCAGGCACAACACTCCTCCAAAGGAGAGAAATCCAAAAAAAACCGACAAGATCCCACTCCACCAACCGGTTCCAAAGCCGGTAGATTCGGAATCGCCAAAGAATTCATTGATTTTCTGCTCGCTCACGATGTCTCTAGTTTACGTTTCTCAACACATGCAAGCTATGGGTAAAGATAGCGACGTAACGCTTTTGCGCAAAGAAGTAAGGCCTACTCCCTTTTAAGAGACGCGGTCACGCGCCTCGTTTCCCTTTTTGCGCAGGGGCAGTTGGTTCGGCAACAGTGCAATCGGCCTCAGAGCGGGTATGATATAGAACTCCAAACTCCACACTGATGCCGGTTGAGCTATGCAGGAGGGTGCAAAACTTGCTCACACAAGACAAACCGGAACGTTCAATCAATAGTCGCCTCCCGAAGAAATTCTTTCCCGTTCTCGTCGAGAGCTGGGTCTTCACGACGATCGTGGTGTTCTTCGTGGTTCGAGTGCTGGGATCAAACCTAGTGAGTCATTGGCTGCATCGGATCGGCGCGCGCTGACCGATGTGGCTGACGATCATCAAGGCCATCGGTGCCAATCTGTTCGTCGCTATGGCGGCACTTGGCTATGGAACATGGTTCGCCCCGTTGTTTCCATCTTCACTCTCCCGTTTGGCCCGCATCGCTTGCACAGCGATCGGCGGATTCGGCTTGCTGGGATTGGCACTGTTCGTCGTCGGCCAGATTTCGTTTCACCGTTGGACCGTGTGGTTTGTTCTTCTCGTGGGAGCGGTGTCCGCAATTTCCCAAAGGAAGCAATTTCGAGGCCTCCCCATCACTGTCTCAAAAGTCCCGGCAATTGTCGTCGGCTGCGTTCTGTTGCTGACCGCGATCGCCGGCCTCGCGCCGCCGATCGGAGACTGGAATACGGATGGAATCTCATATCACTATGTCGGTCCGAAAGTCTGGCTTCGTGACGGAATCATTCGGCCGATACCAGACAATGCCCCGGCTTCGTATCCGAGTCTCGTAGAAGTCGTATTTGCTGCTTTGCGCGCGACCGGAGGGGAACAAGCTCCTATTCTTTCCGCATCGTGGACACTAGGGCTTCTGCTTGCGATCGCCGCTGCGGTTGGTTTGCGCGCCGGATTGGACGAACGAAGTTGCTGGTGGGTTGCTGCCCTGCTCGCGACGATGGGCGCCTTATACGAGGGGAGCCACTCCGGATTTATTGATGCGGTTTATGCGGCATTTTTGCTCGGCGCCATTCACCTAGGACTAAACGCGACGGAAAAGAAGCACTTCGTCGGCTTTGGATTCTTTTGCGGGCTTGCAATGGCAACAAAATACCCCGCTCTCGTGACGGTTCCATCGATTGTTTTGTGTTGCAGCTGGCGAGGAAAAGAAACGCGGCCCTGGAGTGCGATGTCGACCGCGGTGATCGCACTCGCCGTGGCTTTCGCGACGGCTGGTCCCATTTATTTGCGAAATTGGCTCCTGCTCGGAAGTCCGATTTATCCGCCGCCGCCGGGCGCAGCAGCCTACCTTCATGTGAAATATTTCACCACTGAAGGGTTGACGAGTTTTTATCAATACGCCGTATGGCGCGGAAACGGATTGGGCCGCGGTCCGCTTGCATTTTTGCTTTTGCCATACAACCTTACTTATCACACCGCGAATTTTCACGGCGCCGGTGGCATAGGCATTGCACCCTTGGCATTCGGATGGATTGGTCTGGCCGCTGCGTGGCGGGAGCGATTCGTTCGTATGCTCGCGTTGATCGGGTTCGTTTTGGTTTCTATATGGTTTGCCACAATGCAGGAGTCGCGTTACCTGATTCCGTTCTACGGAATTATCGCCGTTTTCGCAATTCTTGGGTGGGAAGCTGCCAGGCGCGCTCTCGGAAAAAGAGGAAAGTTTCTCTGCGGGTTGGCCGTCGCGATCTCACTTGCGTATGGATTCGCCCTGATGGTTAAGTCGCGCATTCCGGATTTACGCGCCGCTTGTTCGCCAAGTTATGCGCATCACCGGCAAGAGACAGAAATTCCGTACTGGAACAGTTTTAATTACATCAATGATAACGCAGAGGTGACGCGTGTCCTTTTTTTAGACCGGTCGATCCCCGCGTATTATTCGAACAAGGATTACGTGAAACCCTTCGGCCAATGGTGGGAACGATTGTATGTCGATGCTGCGACGTCCAGAGACATTCTTCCTAAGATCGATGGACTTCATCCATCTCATGTGTTGGATGTTATCTCGGCCGAATCCGGATTCCAGGTTCCCGCGCATTCGCCGCGATATCGGCTGGTTTTCGAACGCCCAGGGCAGCGGATCTATCAGGTGATTTACCGTTGAAATGTACTTACAACGCTCAACTCTTCGTGCAAAGCGCGACCAGCGTGGTCCCGAGCGGCAATCTTAGCGGAGACAAAACGCATTGCTCAAACCGTGAAACGCGAAATAGCAGGCGGTTGAGCCACTCCGACGGCACATGCGGCAAAGCAGGCTTAGCCGATGTAGCCGCTTCCACAATTCGCGTGGCAAGTTTCCCCAGCACCGTCCAGTGATACCAATAGCGTGCGAGCAGAACTGAAAATCCAGCGCTTTCCAATAGCGGCAGCAGCGTATTTTTCCGGTAACGAAGCCGATGGTGGTTGATGACATCGTGGTTGGTCCAAAGAAATTGATAAGCTGGAACGGTCAGAAGAAACGTGCCGCCGCTCTCCAGTAAACCATGAGCGCGAGCGAGCGCAGTTTTAGGTTCGTCGAGGTGCTCCAGAACGTCGAGCATAAGAATCAACCCATAACTCTTCCCGGGCCGAAAGTTCTCATCTAACGGCTGGCTGTGAATCTTCGACCGGTGGGGATTCGTGGGATTGATTAACCGGCTGTCGGTCTCCAGCCCTTCGACTTCTCCAAACTCCGAGAGCCGCTCGAAGAAGAGTGCATCACCGCAGCCAACATCTAAAATGTTCGGGCGATTTCTGAACTCGCGCCTCCGCAGCAGATCGACAATCGCCTCTTCTCTCGACCTCCACCACCAGTGCTGGTCGTAGAGGCGACGATACTCTCTGCCGTATTCAAGCTCCACCGGAGCTCCGAGACGTATTCGAAGGGGACGCTTCCCGCGAGGCCGGACTTCGCAAAACCTGCCTGACAATGTAGTGCGGCCGCGCCTTGATCTCCTCGTAGACGCGACCGACGTATTCTCCGATGATGCCCAAAAATAACAACAAGACGCCCGAAGAAAACGTCATCATCAAAATGAGCGCTGTAAATCCTTGAGGAGACTGGTGAAGCGCAAGTTTGGCGTACAGTGCGAAAGTCGCGTAAAGGAACGAAAGTACAATTGTCAGCGCGCCAAGCAGCGCCGCCGCACGGATCGGCACGATCGAAAACGCAAAAATGCCATCGAACGCTAATCGAAGGAGCCTGCGCAGGCTGTACTTGCTCTTGCCGAAAAGTCGTTCCGCGCGTTCGACAGGAATTCCGATTTGTTTGAAGCCTATCCACGTGCGCAGGCCGCGCAAATAGCGATGATGTTCGGGCATGCGCCGAAGTTGGTCGACAGCGCGCCTGGACATCAGGCTGAAGTCGCCTGAATCCAGCGGCAAGCGGATATCGGAAAGCTGCGCCATCGCTCGGTAAAAAATGAAATAGCAAAGGCGCAACGGCCACGGCTCCTTCCGTCTGACACGCTGAGCATAAACAACGTCAAATCCTTGCCGGAACAGTTCCACAAAATCCGGAATCGCTTCGGGAACGTCCTGCAAATCGCCATCCATTGTGACAACTGCATCTCCGGTCGTGTGGTCCATCGCCGCGCTGATGGCCGCTTGGTGCCCGTAATTTCTCGAAAGGGAAACGATTACGATTCGCCCGTCGACCTCCGCCGCCTTTTCGAGAAGCGCCAGCGTCTCGTCCGTACTACCGTCGTCCGCAAAGACCATCTCGTGCGGTCCGCCGGGCAGTTGATCCAACATGACTCCCAGACGACGCAAGAGTTCGGGCAAGATCGACTCTTCATTGTGCAACGGAATTGCGACGGAAATCCTGGATTCTGCGTTCATCGCCAGTATCGTACCCGTGCCTTAACCAGGTTTCTAGGAAAATGAGCGTTTTCTGAAACACACAGCGACATAGACTGTTCCTGTTGAAAACCTGCCGTCAATTGGTCAGTTTTCTTGACCGTGCGAGCGTGGGGCAAGTACACTTGTAGTTTCGCAAACAGCCGCGAAAAGCGGTCAGTAAGCTGGCGTTTGGGTTTGCACTGAAAGATTTGCCCGGCGCGACGCGTAACTCAAGAGGGGGATTGCTTTGCCAAAGCGCACATATCAACCGCGCAAGCGCCGCCGCGCCAAAACGCACGGATTTCGCTCGCGCATGAAGACCGTAGGTGGCCGCAAGGTCCTGGCGGCTCGCCGCAAGAAGGGACGCCATCGCCTTACACCCGAGTAAAACCGGGTTGGAGTATCCGCGCCAAGCGCGGCTGGTGCAAAAGGCGCAGTTTGACGCCGTGTACCGTGCCGGGAAGCGCCGCTCGAGTTCCCATTTCACTGCTTTTCTAAAGGCGAACAATCTGCCGCAGAGCCGCTTCGGCTTCAGCATCAAGAAGGCTCTTGGGGGCGCGGTTGTGCGCAATCGAATCCGGCGCCGCTTGCGAGAAATCGCGCGGCTGCACCGGGAGGAGTTACCCGCGGGATGGGACATCGTCATTCATCCGAAGAGTTCTGTAGCGAAGGCGCCGTTCGCAATGTTGGAAACGGATTTTCTTCGGCTTCTGAAAAGCCCGTGAGAACGCGGCGCGCAGCAGTCCGCGCAGCGTTGATTGCTCTTCGTTGCTATAAAGCGTATTTCTCCGCGCTCTTCGCGGGAAGCTGCCGGTTTGAGCCTACTTGTTCGACGTACGCGTACGAAGCGATCGAGCGATTTGGCGTGCTGCGCGGCGTGTGGCTCGGAACGAAGCGATTGCTGCGCTGCCATCCGCTCTCCAGAAAATTTGGCTATGACCCCGTTCCGGAAACGTGGGATGAAGTGAATCCGAATCCAGTCGACGAAAAGACCGAGGTACATTCGTGAGCGAAGCTCCCCAGAAGAAAGATTTAAAGCCCGAGCTGCGCATTTTTATTGCCTCGGCCCTCTCCATCATCGTGATTCTGCTGTGGGCCAAATTCTTCGCGCCGAAACCGCCGGCACAAACGCAGCAAACAAATCCGCCCGCGGCTGCAGCACCTTCCGCGCCGGGAGCTCAAAGCAATGCCGTCAACGCCACGCCCGCTGTCGTTAAGGCCGCGCCGCCGGTCGCTGTGCTCGGCGACAAGAACGAACGCACCATCGTCGTCGAAAGCGATTTGTATCGTGTGGAGTTCTCGAATCGCGGCGGCGTGGTAAAGAGATGGAAGCTCAAGAAATATCTGGATGATGACAAGCCGAAGCAAAAAACGCTGGACCTCGTGCAGGAAACGTCAAAGGAACTCGGTGCCTGGCCGTTCGCCGTGGCGCTGGACGACCAAGGTCTGGAGAATACGGCAAACTCTGCGCTGTACGTTTCGTCGGCGTCCGACAATTTGACAGCTCCCGCCGATCTGACTTTTTCCTGGAGCGACGGCCACCTGGAAATCACGAAGCGCTTTCATTTTGACGAAACTTACGTCTCGAAAGCGGAGGTTACCGCGAAATACGACGGCAAACCTATCACTGCGGGACTTGCCTGGCTGGGTGGGTTCGGTGACCGGACCGTTACCAATCCGCGGCCGATTGAAACGGTCAACGTCGTCTATAGCGAAGGCGGAAAACTCAACGCCCTCCCCTACAAAAAAGTTGACGATTGGGACAAAGTGGCACGCGGCCTGTGGTTGGGCGGAAAAGATTGGACCGGCATCGAAGACCGTTACTTCGCGGCCGTCTTTTTGCCCGACTCCAACGCCCCCTCGGGAAAACTGGAAACGCGGTACTGGAAAGTCTGGCATCCCGTCCAAATTGACGGCAAAAATGAGGCAGAGCCAGTTCCCCAAATCGCCACTGCAACAAATTCTCCGACCGATTTGCGCATCTACGTCGGACCCAAAGATTATGACGTCTTGAAAAAGATGTCGCCGCCGCTGCATTCGCTTGTAAATTTCGGCTGGCTCGAGATTATTGCCGATCCGCTCTTTCACGGAATGAAATGGCTGCAGAAATACATCCCGAACTGGGGCTGGGCGATTGTCGTCATGACACTCGTCATCAATATGCTGCTCTTCCCGCTGCGCATTTCGAGCTACAAAACCACGCTGAAAATGCAGCGCGTGGCGCCGGAAATCAAAGCCATCAACGAGCGCTATAAGAAATATTCCATGCGCGACCCGCGCAAAGCGGAAATGAACAAGGAAGTAATGGCGGTTTACGCGCGCGAGGGCATTAATCCCGTCGGCGGCTGCTTCCAGATGCTCGTCCAAATGCCGATCTGGATTGGCTTGAACACTGCGCTGCGCAACGCCATTGAACTCCGCCACGCTCCCTGGTTCAGTTGGATTACGGACCTTTCCGCGAAAGATCCTTACTACATTTTGCCGGTCGTCATGGCGGCCTCGATGTACCTCGCCACAAAAATGACGCCGATGACCACGACCGATCCACAGCAGCAGGCAATGATGAAGTTCATGCCGCTTTCCTTCGCCGGCATGTTCATTATTTTCCCGATCTCATCGGGACTCGCCGTTTACATTCTCACGAGCAGCCTTGTCGGCATCGTGCAGCAGTATTATTTGAACCGCACGCATCCGATCGCGCCCGCCGGCAAACCGGCCAAAGCGAAAAAAGCGTAAGCGAATCCCGCGCGCCTGGCATACGATACGCGTCCGAGCGACACATGAAGAATCCTCCTATCCACGAGGGCAAGCTCGACCGCGCTGCCGCGGCCGAAGCACTACGAAATTTCCTCGCCGACACGATTCGCACGGGCAGCTTCCGGCTCACGCTGCACGTATCCATCTTGCCGGAGAATACGTCTGCTGCCGAAGGTGAAGCGGAAGTTTTGGCCGACTTGGATGGTCCGGACAAGGAATTGCTCCTGGAGCGCGGCGGCGAAGTGCTGAAGTCGCTCGAACACCTGGCGCACTGCGTTTTGCAGCTCGAGCCGCAATGGCACGAAAAAATTCAGATCGATTGCGCGGGCTACCGGGCGTTGCGATTTGAGGAATTGAGAATGACGGCCCGAGTCGCCGCGGAGCGCGTGTTGGCAACGCGCCAACCGTTCGAACTCAACCCCATGTCGTCTCGCGAGCGCCGCATCGTTCATCTCGCGTTGAAAAGCCTTGCGGGAATTCGAACTGAAAGCATCGGTTCGGGCGAACGGCGGCAGGTAGTCATTTACCCGGCGACGGTTCCCCCTAAAACCAGCGCCTAGCGGTTCGCCCAGCCTTTCGTGGTCACGTTTCCTGCCGCGTCAAAGCGCACGCGATAAGTGAATCCACCCGGCCGGTCTGGCCGCATGCTCGGGAAACGCGCGTCGGAAATCTCGACCACTGCCTGTCCGCTCTCCATATGAAAGCGCGTGACGGGAAACCGTGCGAACCAGAAAACTTTTTGCACCTCGGGCAATCGTTTCGCCCGGGCGATCCAGAAATTCTCCGGCGCATCTGGCAGGTACTTGTATTCGATCGCAGGAGCCGACGCATCGATAACGGATGATTCCGTCTGCGCTGCGAATGAGTTCTTCTTGCTGAGATCGATTTGAAGTTCGTAAACGCCGCGCGAAGTCCGCACCAGGCCATCCCAGTTCAAAAGCGACGGCGGATACGGCAGCGCGCCAAACACCTCCGGCTGGAGTTTTTCAAAGTTGACAAAGCTCTTCACGCGTTCGAGCGCCATATGGTGTGCATAAACTGTTAGACCGATGTATAGGCACGCAGCGGCGGACCCTGCCCGAGTCCAGCTCGCCGGTTTGATTCGTGCGCCCCAGCCACGATATGCCGGAAGTAGAAAAAGCAGCGAAAAGATCAGGCAGGCCGACAGAACTGCGCCATCGGAAATCGGCGCGCCAACCTTTCGCGCAATTGCCGCGACCAAAAATGGCGATGGCACGAAAATCACCCACATCACCAGGGCACGCCGCTTCGCGTGTGGCGCATCGCGATTCACCCACTCCAACAGTTGTGGAATCAACAAAATTCCGGTGAATGAAAAATCCACAATAAAGAGCAGGTCCCACGCCGGTCGCGACCATTCGACCGGCGACCACACCATCGTGCCGAAGGTCGTGACGAGATCCAGCAATATGTGACTCAAAATCCCCGCGGCGTAAATTCCAATGAGCACGGCCAGCGAAGGTGTTTCCCACTTGCGCCAGCGTACAAATTGCTGAGACGCAAACGCCAAAACGACCGCGAAGATCGGCAGGCAGAGCAGCGAATGCGTGATGCTGCGATGCCACGTAATCATCAGCATGTCGTTCTTCGAGAAGATGTCACGAAGCGTATCTGAATCGGGAAAGATCGCGCCAAACATCAACGCCCACGTTACGATTCGCGCGCGATTCATCGCCCGGCGCGAAAACAGATCATCGCCGCGAAACAACGCTTTGCCTATCAACGCACCGGCAATGCCATGTGTGATCGTGTCCATGAAGTCAGCGTCTCCGGGCGGGCGAACGTCTAATCATTTAACGAGAATCAACGGAGATTTCTTTTGCGTCACAATTCCGACTGGTGACGCCAGTGCGCCATATTGTTGCAGCAGTTGACGAGCAAGTTCCGCAGCCCGCGCGTCTATCGCGATCAGCAGGCCGCCGGATGTTTGCGGATCGAACAGAAGTGACTGATAGTCCGGCGCGACGTTCGGACTGAATTCCACGCAATCTCCAATGAACGCGCGGTTGTTTTTCAGGCCGCCCGACAAATGGCCGTCGCGAGCAGCGTCGAGGGCCCCAGTTAGATACGTAAATGCGGTGTGCTCGATTTCAAAGGAAACTGGAGCGATGCCGGCCGAGGGATTGCCGAGCGCCATTTCGCGCGCGTGGCCGAGAAAACTGAAACCCGTCACGTCAGTCACGGCATGAATCGCGTTTTGCGCGCCGGATTTCTTTTCCACCTCATGCAGTGCTTCGGCTGCCGCTACATTCAGGGTCGTCATCGCTTTCACCGCCGCCGCAAGCGATTGCTCCGACGCACGCTCTTTCTTTAGTGCCGTTGTGATCACTCCCGTCCCAAGTGGTTTCGTGAACAGCAGTACGTCGCCCGCGCGCGCACCGACATTCCGCCAAATCTTTGCCGGATGAATCGTGCCGGTAACGGCATAGCCAAAAAGCATGTCGTCCGTTCGAATCGAATGCCCGCCCAAAATGCTGCAATTCGCTTCCTGCATCTTGGCCAGGCCGCCACGAAGAATTCTCTCCAGAATCTCCGGATCTGATTTCTCCGGAAAGCCCACCAGCGAAAGCGCCGAGATCGGCTTCCCTCCCATCGCATAGATGTCACTCAGCGAATTGGCTGCAGCAATTGCGCCGAAAAGTTCCGGTTCATCGACAATCGGCGTGAAAAAATCGACCGTCTGGACCAGGGCGAGTTCGTCATTGATGCGGTAAACGCCGGCATCGTCGTTGGTGTCGAAGCCGACCAATACGTTTGGATCAGTCTGGCGCGGCAGCTTTCGCAATACGCTTTCGAGCGTTGCGGGATTCAATTTTGCCGCGCACCCGGCAGCCTTTGCCATTGCCGTTAGCTTGAGTGTTTCGGTCAACTGGTTACCTCGCGACTCCTATTATATGGATGTCCGAAACTTTCGATTCGAAACATCCTAGGGCGCCAACTTGCGCCTGGTCGCCGCATCGTGGTCTTATCCCACTATGCCATGGGATTTCTTGCTGATCTTTTTTTTGCTCACGGTCGCTGTGCCGTGGCGTGGCTGGGCGCGGATGGAGCGCCTCGTCGCAATTCCATCCGTCGCGAGTCGCGATCGCATCCTCCTGTATCTGACGTCCATTGCAACGCAATGGGTGATCACCATTGTTATCGCCTGGAGGGCTTTCGCGCGCGGTCTAAGTTCCGCTGAACTGGGTTTGAAGTTTACGCCGTTGGTCGGGTTGCTAGTGATCGGATTCGGCGGCGCCGCCCTGTTCGGCACGGCTCATTGGTTCAATCTACGGAGGGTCGGGAAATCCACAAATCCTGCGGTGGAGCGAATTCGATCATTGGGCGCGAAGATTTTTCCGCACACCAACCGCGAACTGACCGTCTTCATCCTGCTCTCAGTGACAGCAGGAATCTGCGAGGAGTTTATTTATCGCGGCTACGTCTGCGGGACTCTTTTTCATGTCCATACCCCGGTTTGGGCGGTATTGCTCATCTCGTCGGTTCTTTTTGGTCTCGCTCATGCGTACCAAGGCCCCGGAGGAGTGGTTGGAACATTGCTGCTGGGAACCGTATTCGGAT
>Ga0137412_10002258_pt1 | contig 15200 bp, 10 predicted proteins | sample CZODoug2_1_16fun_FD_122160 | JGI IMG/M metagenome (GOLD analysis project Ga0137412, IMG submission 122160) | Vadose zone soil fungal communities from Angelo Coast Range Reserve, California, USA - CZODoug2_1_16fungal (Hybrid Assembly) | ecosystem: Environmental > Terrestrial > Soil > Vadose zone...
CGGGGTCGTGGCGGGCGACGGCGAGGTGCGGCAGGCTGATCGTCATGATCAGGGCGTGCTCGAGCGCGCCGCCGGCCACGACCGCCCGCCGCAGCTCCTCCAGCCGTTCCCAGCCCTGGTCGGTGTGCAGCAGACCCGCCGCGGTGTCGAAGAACGCCACCCGGGCGGCCAGCTCGGGCAGCCCGAACCGCTCGGCCAGCGCGGCGGCCAGCGCGGCATGCCGGTGCGTGGACTCCACGTCGTGGCTGAACATGTCCAGCTCGACCTGGTAGGCGTGCGCCCTGGCCAGCTCCGGGCTCGGCGCCACGCCGCCCAGCAGCCGCAGCGCCTCGCCGATCAGCCGCCCGGCCTCGCGCACCAACCCGGCCGCCCACCGGTCGTGGGACAGCCAGATCAGGCTGTCCGCCACCGCCAGCGGGTCACCGACGGCCCGCTGCAGCTCGAGTAGCCGTTCCCGGCAGTCGGCCTTGTTGAGCAGGTCGCCGGTGAGGTAGTACTCGAAGCACGCCGCCCGCAGCAGCGCGATCCGCTCGGGGACCGGCAGCGCCGCGGCCCTCGACAGCGCGCGGCGATAGTGCGCGGCGGCCTCCCGGTGCGCGCCGAGCACGGAGGCCCGCGCGGCGGCCCTCGGCGCGTAACTCAGCACCGCCGCCCCGTCCCCGGCGCCCACCGCGTGCTCCACCACCCGGGACAGCTGGTCCTGCGCCACCCCGTCCTTGACCAGTTGGTCAAGCGCGGCCCGGTGCAGCTCGACCCGCCGGAAGGACGGCACGGTGTCGAGCACCGCCATCCGCGCGAGCTCGTGCCGGAACGCCACAACCGGGCCGGATGCGGCCAGCAGCCCCCGCTCGACCGCGTCCGCGAGCCCGGTGTTGGCGTCCGGGACGAGGTCGGCGACTTGCCACGGCGACACCGGTACTCCCAGCACGGCGAGCGCCTCGACCACCCCGATACCCGCCGGCGACAGCCGCGCCAGTCGCCCCCGCACCGCCGCCCGCACTGTCGCCGGCATCTCCCCGGGCGCGCCGAGTACCTCGGTGACGAAGAACGGGTTGCCCCCGGTCACCGTGTAGAGCCGGTCGGCGTCGACGTCGGTGCCCACCGCCAGCTCGGCGACCGCGGCGGCGCTCAACCGCTCCAGGGTGATTCGGGAGATCGCCGGGAACGGCGCGATGTCGCCCAGCAGCAGCGCCACCGGGTGGGTACGGCCGATCTCGTCGTCGCGGAAGGTCACCACGACCAGCGCGCTGGTGTTCGGCACCCGCAGCGCGAGGTAGCGGATCAGGTCCAGGGTTGCCTCGTCGGCCCAGTGCACGTCCTCGAAGACCAGCACGCTCGGGCGGCCGCCGGCGGCGAGATCGGTGAGCACCCGCTCGAACACCGCGGCCGGGGGCGACCCGGCGCGGACCGTCGCGACCGCGCGGCCGACCTCGTCGCCCATCGCCGGCAGCACCTCCAGCAGCGGCCCGAGCGGCCTCGGCGAGGAGAGCGGTTCACATCCGCCGACCAGTACCCGAGCTGTCGCCGACGCCGCGAACCGGCGCACCACGGAGGTCTTACCCAAGCCCGCCTCGCCGGACAGCAGCACCAGCCCGCCCCGTCCGTCGGCGGCTGCCCGCGCGGCCTCGCTCAGCGCGCGCAGCGGCCCGGCGCGTTCCAGTAAGGGCGCAACGTTCCCCACGGCGCACGGTGGCACGGGCCCGTGCCGGTTCGCCACGGAATAATTGCAGTGAGGCTACGACGCGTGGCGCATCCGCAGCCCGCCCAGGGAGATCCAGTACTCCTGGGCGGCCTCGTCGAAGCGAACCGAATAGGTCGTGGGGTAGTAGCCGTCGCGCTGGTACGCGGTCGGCTCCTTGATGTTCGCCTGCAGTGTGGGGTGGGTCAGCAGCCAGTCCCTGGTGAACATCGGCTCCATGAACGTGTACCGGCCGTCCCACGAGCCATTGATGAAGATCTGAGTGAACTGGTACTCGCCGGGCACAATCCGCGCGCTCGAGTCCACCCAGTGCAAACCCATCGCCGGGACGGTGTTCGCACCCGGCAGGCCGGGTTCGGGCTTGTAGTCGCGGGGCATGTAGCGGGCTTCGGGCAGGTGCGCCGACCTGGTCGCGAAGTCCGCGCTACCCGGGTCGATTGTCATCACCGACGCCGCGTCGGACAGGTAGAAATGGAAGTCGAAATGAGGTTTGCCGAACACCTCGGCCGGTTTGTGTCCGTGGCTGTTCCAATTCATCATCACGTGGTCGAACACGGTGGCCTTGGCCTCCGGCGGGAACCCCAGCATCAACATTGTCGGCGGAACGGTGTCCTCGGCCGGCAGCCCGTCCATCGACGACGCCGTCATCACCAGCCCGACTTCGGCGGGCTGCCCAGACGGGTCCGGTCGGACGTAGGTCTTCACCGTCCCGTTGCCGACGGCCTGGGCCTCCCCGAAGTAGGTGTCCGGTGGCCGGGTCGCCGCTTGCCCTTCGGTCGCCTGTCGGCCGCAACCGCCGGCCAGCACCAGCACCAGGATGCACAGCACCGATGCGCGCACCCGCCCCCTCTGAAACCTGATCACCGTCATTCCCTTCGATAAGGCCTCGAACATAGGTCGGCCACAACAACCCGCACATGGCCATATGTGGCTATGTTTGCCGCCGCGGATAGCCGCATCGAGGCGCGGCCAACTCAGTCCGGTCAGGCCAGTTTGCGGGCCGCCTCGATCCGGTTGGGGACCTCTAATTTGGACAGGATCGCGGCGACGTGATGGTTGACGGTGTTGCGGCTCAACACCAGCTTGGCGGCGATCTCGGAGTTGGTCAGGCCCTTGGACAGCAGCGCGAGGACCTCCAGCTGTCGGCTGGTCAGCCCGAACGGGTTCCGCCGGTTGGCGGCCCACGGGGTGCGGGTACCGCGTCGCTCACCCAGTGCCCGCAACCGGGCACGTGCCCTGGCGGCGGCTGGTTGGGCGCCGAGCTGGGTGAACGTTTGTAATGCCGCTCGGACGGCTTCGGCGTCCCCGCCGAGACGTGCCACCGCTGCCTCGTAGGGGAGTCCCCGTGATTCGAATGCCGCCGCCGCGCCGGCCCAGTCGCCGGCGATCTCCCTGGCGTAGGGCTGTGCTGTGGGCACCTCCGGTGGCCGTCCACCGGCTCGGAAGATCCAGCACGCCAAGGCTCCGGCCTGCCAGGGGTCAGCGGTCGGGCTGGCTTTAACCAACCCGCGCTGGGCTTCCGCGATCGCGCGCTCGTCATCGCCGGTCAACCACGCGGCCTCGGCGCGTGCCTCGTGTGCCGGGCCCAGCCGGAGCAGGTCGGGTTCCTCGAGCAGCGCCATGGCCTCATCCAGCACCGGCCAGACCCCGGGCTCGCCCCGCCTGGCGCGCAGCACTCCGAGCACACTTAGCGGAACGACATAGGTCGGCGCCGACCCGCGTGGGTTCAGCCGTACGGCGTCCGCCTCGGCCCCGGCGGCCGCCCAGTCGCCAGCCTGCAGCCGCGCGTACGAGTGGCAGCCGCGCACGAACAGCAGGAACCCGCCCATGTCGTGGTCGAGGAGGAGCCGGGACGCCTCGTCGAGCATGGAAATTGCCCGAGCCGGGTCGTGTCGAAATGCTGGCCAGCCCGCGGAAACCAGAATCGTCCGGGGTATGTGCTCCAGCCAGCCGTTGGCGACCACGTGGTCTCGGATCCGCGCCAGGTCGTCCCAGCCCTCGTCGGAGCGACGTACCCGATCCGCGGTCTCGAAGAACCGCACCCAGGCCTCGACGGCGGGGAGATGGAGCCGTTCAGCCAGGGCAATCGCCGGTGCCGCATACAGCGCGGCGGGGACGCCATCGTGGGCGAAAAAGCCCAGTTCGATGACCTGCGCGTACCCACGGGCGAGCTCCGCGCCCGGTGGCAGCTCCGCCAACATGCGCACCGACTCGAGCGCGGCCTGGCGGGCCTCCCGGCCGCGACCGCTGGCCCACAATGTGTGCGCCAGGGCATGCAGCGTGCCACCAGCCGCGAGGCGATCTCCCCGAGCACTGTGCAGCGCAACGAGCTGGCGAGCGCAGCCGGCGGCCTCGTTCAGTCCGTGGGTCAAGTGGTGTTCAAGGTGCGCCCACTCGAGCAGTTCCACCCGCTCAGATTCGGTTAGTCGGCCGACGAATCGCAGCGCCCGCTCGTAGTGCGCGGCGGCCTCCCGGTGCGCGCCGAGTGCGGCGGCGCGCTGCGCGGCGAGCGGGGCGTAGGTCAGCACCGCGGTGTCATCGCCGGCCTGTTCGGCATGCTCGACGACCAGGGCCAGCTGGTCGTCATCCACGCCGTTCTTGAGCAGCAGCTGCAGCACCGAGCGGTGGAGTTCGATTCGACGGAACGACGGCACCGCGTCCAACACGGCCATCCGCGTCAACTCGTGTCGGAACGTCACCGCCGAACAGCTCTCGACGAGTAATCCGCGTTCGATGGCGTCCGAGAGTCCGTCCCGAATGTCTCCGTCCAGCTGCCCACTCAGCTCGGTGAGCACCTCGGGCCGTGTCGGGATGCCCAGCACCGCGAGGGCCTCGACCACCGCCAGCCCGGCGGTGGACAGGCGGGCCAGCCTGCCGCGTACCGCCTCGCGCACCGTCACCGGGATGCCGGTGCTGGACGGGGCCGACAATGCTTCGGTGACGAAGAACGGGTTACCCGCCGTCACCGCGTGCAGTCGGTCGACGTCGACGTCATGGCCGGCCGCGAGCTCGGCGACGGCGGCGCGGCTGAGCCGCTCGAGCGCCACCCAGGTGATCCCCGGGAGCGGTGCGAGGTCGCCGAGCAGCACCGGTAGCGGATGGGTGCGTCCGATCTCGTCATCGCGGTAGGTCACGACCAGCAACGCAGCTATTGTGGCCAGCCTTCGGCCGAGGTAACGCACCAGATCAAAGGTCGCCTCGTCCGCCCAGTGCAGGTCCTCGAAGACCAGAACGCTCACCCGATCATTGCCGGCAAGCTCGGCGAGAACGCTGTCGAACAGGTCACTGGTTGGAGCGGCGCCGTCGCGCACCCGTGCCAAGGTCTGCCTGACGCCGGCTCCCATGGTGGACACCACGTCCAGCAGGGGTGCCAATGGCCTGGGTGAGCTCAACGTCTCGCACGAGCCCACCATTACCCGCGCCCGATACCGCACTGTCTCGATCAGCCGCCGCGCCACATAGGTCTTACCAACCCCGGCCTCGCCGGAGATCAGCACTAGGCCCCCGGCGCCCTCGGTCGCGGCCCGGAACGCGGTGCTCAACGCATAGAGCGCGTCCTCACGCTCGAGCGGCTCCACCTCGCCCGACCGCGTGGCGGACATCGGGAGCAAATTCCGAACCATCGCCGAAGTACACCGCGAATGACGGCCGATGTCTGTGTATTTCCGTGTACACGATCTTGCAAACGGCTCCAAGGGCGCGTCATCGGTCGCGGTCTGGGCCACCCGCCGGCGCCCGATCTGGCCGACATAGCAGGTTCGCGGCCAATTGATAGCTATCCGTGGCTGGCGAGATGGCTATGCGTGGCCATTTATTAGCCGCGAGGGCCGATCTAGGTTCAAGCCCTCGTTCATGTGACCGCCGCGAGTGCCCAGGCCCAGGCCTGGGCTAGCCGTCGTGCCGGCCCTGGAATGACCTAACAGTGACCAATTCAGAGGGGGAACGGATCAATGGTGCCTTGGTTTCGAAGTCGAGTGGGACTCGGGGTGCTCGCTCCGCTATTGATCACGCTAGCGGCGTGCGCCGGTCAGCCTTGCACTAGCGGCTCGGCCGCGGCGGCCCCCGCGCCGGTACCGGGGGCGGCGCCGGTGGCGGCTCCGGCGGCCCACGCACCGGCGGCAACCGTGCCGGGGCCAGCGTCCGGCGGGCCGGTACAGGCGGATGGTTCGGGCTCCTCCGCCGGATCGGATGCCGGACCAGCCGCCGAACCCGGAGAGGACCCGGGATCCGCGGCTGCGCCCGTCGCTCTGCCGCCAGCCCCACAAGGCTCACCACAGACCGTGGTCTACGAGGTCTTCTCCACCGACAGCATCGCGCCCACGCCCATCTACGTAGACAGTGACGGAAAGTCCTACCAACAGTTCAGCGTCACCACTCCGTGGTCAAGGACAGTGAAGATGTCGGACCTGGTGACGTCCTACTCGGTGCGCGCCGACAACGACGGCAGTAAAGGATTCACCGCCTGCCGAATATCGGTGAACGGCGTTGTCAAGGCCAAGAAATACATCGACGGACCGCATAGCGTGAAAGGCGTAAACAACCGGGCCGAGTGCCACTGGCCAGGCTAGTCCGGCCGCGAGCTGTGGGCCAGGTGAATTGCGCGCGACATTCGACGAGTGGGGAGAGATCAATATGTCAGGCGAGATTGATACTAAGTCACGCGAAGCGGTCATTGCTGTGAACCTTGCAGCCGTAGAGCAACATTTCCACAACGAGAACCCCGACTGTATCGACAAAGCTGTCGAGGTGTACACCGATGACATCGTGTGGGAAATCCCCGCGCGCGGATTGGTGCTGCGGGACAAGGAGGCGGTCAAGCGGGAGTATCTCGGAATTTTCGAATCAATGCAGGTCCACCAGATTACCAACCTGTACAGGTTCGCCACCGAGGAATGGGTGTTCGACGACAGCATCTTCGAGATCACGCTGACGTCCGACGGGTTCCGCAACTGTCCCTTCCCGGTCGGAACCCGCTGCAGCATGCGCCTGATCCACGCCTTCGAGATGCGGGACGGCAAGATCTGCAGGGAGAACGGCTACGAGATCTGGCGGCGCGCCGACGACACCGCGCGGGTCCAAGACGACATCCCAGAGTGCGCCACGACTGAAGTGTTCTCGTGACTTGAGGGCTAGTGGAAAAGATGGAATCAACTCAGAACTGTTACTAAAAAGGGGAAGTCATGAACGCACGAGCAAAACTGCGACGCCTGGCCGGACGTGCAGCCGCGATCCCTCTCGTCACCCTGTTGGTCGCCGGCGCCATGGCGCTCAGCGTCGGCTCTGCCTCAGCTAGCGACGGCTATTACGGCACTCTTAGCCACAGCGGTGACAATGCATATTGGTACTACGAATATAACGGGCATAGTTTCAACGGGAAGAGCAAATGTGAGCCGATCGAAAAGGCTACTCGGTCCCATTTTGCGTACAATGAGGAGCAGCAGATCGAGGCTGACTATCACCGATGCCAAGACAGTCACTGAGTAATAGCTCGGACGTAGGTGTCGGGCCGGCCTGACCGTTCAGGGGGAGAAGGAGCATGAGGGAGCGCGGACCTCTTATCACGGTGTTGGTCGTCCTGGTTCTCGGTACGGTTGTGTTGGCGGTCAATCTGATGCGGGCGCCGACCGACAAGCCGGCGGCGCAGGCCGTCGGGTCCAACGCCGCGGCGGCGCCCGCATCTGGGCCCTCGGCACGGCCCGCACCTCCACCCGCGGCCCAGGCAGCCCCGGAACCGGCCGGCCCGCCGGCGGGAGCGCAAGTGGCGCCTGGGCCCGCGCCGGGACCGCCGGGTCCGAACGCGGCTCCGCCGGCGGCGCCCGGACCGCCGGGTCCGAATGCGGCTCCGCCGGCCGCGGCGACGCCGTTCCCTGGCCAGGCCAAGTACACCGGCCACACCGATGGCAATCGTGCCGCGATCGCGATCACCGTCCGCAATGATCAGGTCTCGGCGTACCTGTGCGATGGCAAGGCGATCGAGGGGTGGTATCAGGGCAGCGCCTCCAACGGGAGGATTGACGCCAAAGGCGCCGGTGCAAATGCGCTGCAAGGGTCGCTGAAGGGCTCCACCCTGTCGGGAACCGTGTCCGCCGGCGGCAAGTCCTGGACCTACAACGCGTCACCGGCCACCTCGCCGGCCGGGCTGTACCGGGCACAGACCGGGAACCGCACCACCGGCTGGATCAAGGGCCCCGACGGGCAGGTCACCGGACTTGCCCACCAGAACGGCACCATCGAACCGGCCGCCCCGCTCGATGCGACCAGCGCCCAATCGGTCGAGGGCGGTGACCGCGTTGTCGGCAGGTGAGCCGCACGCTCCGGCAAAGCCAGACACCGGGCCGTCCGCTGGCCCGCGTGCGGCGACGGTGGTCGTGCCATACGCGGGCAACTCCCATGCCTGGCTGCCCGGCCTGCTCCGCTGGTCGGGCCGATTGGCCGTGCTCTTCACCGTGCCTGTCGCGGTGCACTGCCTTTATGCGCTGGGCTTCCAAACTGACACACCGGCGTCGAAAGGAACGCGGACATGGCGGCTGGCATCGAGGCCGACCTTGCTCAGTTGGAGGGCGCCCTCACTGTGCTCATTGATCTTCTTCGCCAGCACGGACAGGATCGTTGGGGTAACTGGCTCGCACGGGACGCTGCACAAATCGAAGGTGGCGAACGCTTTGGTCTCGATCATCTAATTTCCGCATTCGGTGGAATGGGCAGCCTCAACGACGTGATACTCGAGCCGAGAACCCGTGATGACGTCGGTACAGGCGATCTTACCGGCGTCAATGAGCAGCTCCACGAGTTGCTAGGGCAGATCTCCGCCGCCGCGACTCGGATCAACCAAGTACTCGATCGCGAGATGATCTGACCAAGATCCGGCGCCCGTCAATTGGTGCCCTGGGCGAGGCCGTTCCTCGTATAGATCTGATCAGGTCAGTTTGCCTGCGGCTTCTGTTCTGCTGGGGACGTCGAGTTTGGTCAGGATCGCGGCAACGTGGTGGTTGACGGTGTTGCGGCTGAGCACCAGCTCGGTGGCGATTTCGGAGTTGGTGAGGCCCTTGGAGAGCAGCGTGTGGACCTGCAGCTGGCGGCGGGTGAGCCCGTAGGGGTTGTGGCGGTTGGTGGCCCACGGCGTGCGGGTGCCGCGTCGCTCGCCCAGTGCTCGTAGTCGGGTTCGGGCTCGGGCGGCGGGCGGTTGGGCGCCGAGCTGGGTGAACCTCCGCAGCGCGGCTCGGACGGCATCGGTGTCGCCGCTGAGGCGGGCGATTGCCGCCTCGTAGGGCAGTCCACGTGCGTCGTAGGCCGCTGCCGCGCCGGCCCAGTCACCGGCGATCTCCCTGGCGTAGGGCTCGGCTGTGGGCACCGAGGGTGGTCGGCCACCGGCGCGGAAGATCCAGCACGCCAGGGGTCCGGCCTGCCACGGATCGGCGGTCGGGCTGGCTCCGGTCAACCCGCGCTGCGCCTCGGCGATCGCGCGCTCGTCATCGCCGGCCAACCACGCGGCCTCGGCGCGAGCCTCGTACACCGGGCCCAGCCGGAGCAGATCGGGCTCCTCGAGCAGGGACAACGCCTCATCCAGCACCGGCCAGACTCCCGGCTCGCCTCGCCTGGCGCGCAGTACGCCGAGGACACTCAGCGGAGCGATGTAGGTCGGCGCCGACGCTCGGGGGTCCAGACACACGGCATCCGCCTCAGCCTCGGCGACAACCCAGTCGCCGGTCTGCAGCTGCGCATACGAGCGGAAGCCGCGCAGGTACAGCAGGAATGCCCCCATATCGTGGTCGACGAATAGTCGCGCCGCCTCGTCGAGCATCGGGAGCGCGCGCACCGGGTCGTGGCGATGCACGGCCATGCCCGGGGTCGCCACGGTCATCCGGGGGATATGCGCCAGCCAGCCGTTGGCCACGACGTGATCTCGGATCCGCGACAGCTCGGCCCAGCCGTCGTCCGTGCGAAGTACACGGTGCGCGGTGTCGAAGAAACGCACCCACGCCTCGACATCCGGAAGACTGAGCCGTTCGGTCAGCGCGAGTGCTGACTTCGTGTACCGCTCGGCCGCGAGGGCATCGTGGGTGAATACGCTCAGCTCGGTCGCGTACGCATACGCTCGGGCAAGCTCGGCGCTCGGTGGAAGTCCCTCCAGGATGCGCACCGACTCGAGGGCTGCTTGCCGGGCCGCACGGATGCGACCGATCGCCCACAACATGTGTGCCAGGGCCTGCAGCATGCCGCCGGCAGCCAGCTGATCCCCCCGGGCACTGTGCAGCGCGACCAGCCGGCGCCCGCAGTCGGCGGCCGCATTCAGCTCGTGGATCAGATGGAATTCAATGTGCGCCCGCTCGAGCAGTTCCACCTGCTCAGACTCGGGAAGTCGGTCGACGAACCGCAGGACGCGCGCATAGTGGGCGGCGGCCTCGCGGTGCGCCCCGAGGGCAGCGGCGCGCTGTCCGGCGAGCGGCGCGTAGTGCAACACAGCGGCCTCGTCGCCGGCCCGCTCGGCGTGCTCGACAACCGCGGCCAACTGGTCGTCATCGATGCCGGTTTTGAGCAACGTGGCGAGCACCGCACGGTGCAGTTCGGCTTGGCGGAACGAAGGCACGGTGTCGAGCACCGCCATCCGCGCCAGCTCGTGCCGAAACGCCACTACCGAAGCGTCCTCGGCGAGCAATCCGTGCTCGAGGGCGCTCGAGAGCCCCTCCTGCGCGTCCACAACCAGTTCCGCAACCAGGTCGAGTCGTGCCGAGGTACCGAGCACCGCAAGCGCCTCGACCACTGCCAAGCCCGCCGCGGAGAGTCGGGCGAGCCGGCCGCCCACGGCGGCCCGCACAGACAGTGGGATGGCGCCTGGTTCGGCGGCCAGTACCTCGGTCACGAAGAACGGGTTGCCGCTGGTGACGCCATAAAGTTGGTCGACGTCGACATCGCGGCCGGCAGCCAACTCAGCCACCGCCGCACGACTGAGCCGATCAAGCGCGACCCGGTCGATCCCCGGCATCGGGGCAAGGTCGCCGAGCAACACCGACAGCGGGTGTGTCCGACCGATCTCGTCGTCGCGGTAGGTCGCGACCAGCAGGGTGCGCACCGTGGACAGTCGCCGAGCGAGGTAGCGCACCAAATCCAGCGTTGCCTCATCCGCCCAGTGCAAGTCTTCGAAAACCAGCACAGTGACCCGGCGGTGGGCGGCTAGCTCGGCGAGAGCACTGTCGAACAACTCTCCAGCCGGACGACCCTCGCGCGCCTGGGCCAACGTGTCCCCGACGGCGGCGCCCATCCTGGGCACCACATCCAGCAGCGGCGCCAACGGCCTCGGCGAGGTGAGCGGCTCACACGAACCCACCAACACCCGCGCCACGGTGTGCACCGCGGCGGCAAATCGCCGGACAACGGAAGTCTTGCCCACCCCGGCCTCGCCGGAGAGCAGCACCAGGCCGCCGGCCCCCTCGGCCGCCGCCCACAACGCGCTGGTCAACGCACCCAGGGCGTCCTCACGCTCAAGCAGGGCTGAGCCCGGGGACCCGACGCGCCCGCTGCCGGAATCCGACCACCGACTCTCCACCATCCCACCCCCTCACCGTTGGTCTGGTCGGACGAGTTTGCCGGCGGCCTCAGTCCTGTTGGGGACGTCTAGTTTGGTCAGGATCGCGGTGACGTGATGGTTGACGGTGTTGCGGCTCAACACCAGCTCGGCGGCGATCTGGGCATTGGTTAGGCCGCCGGCCAGGAGAGCGTGGACCTGTAGCTGCCGGCTGGTGAGCCCGTACGGGTTGTCCCGGTTGACTGTCCACGGCGTGCGGGTGCCGCGTCGCTCGCCCAGCGCCCGCAGCCGGGTTCGGGCTCGGGCGGCGGCTGGTTGGGCGCCGAGCTGGGTGAACGTCCGCAGTGCGGCCCGGACCGCGTCGGCGTCCCCGCCGAGGCGGGCGATTGCCGCCTCGTAGGGCAGTCCACGTGCTTCGTAGGCCGTCGCCGCGCCGGCCCAGTCACCGGCGATCTCCCTGGCGTACGGCTCGGCCGTGGGCACCGAGGGTGGCCGGCCACCGGCGCGGAAGATCCAGCACGCCAGGGCTCCGGCCTGCCAGGGATCGGCGGTCGGGCTGGGGCCGGCCAACCCGCGCTGGGCCTCGGCGATCGCGTGCTCATCATCGCCGGCCAACCACGCGGCCTCGGCGCGCGCCTCGAATAGCAGCCCCATCGGGAGCAGGCCGGGACCGTCACCGGTCGCCAACGCCTGATCCAGGATCGGCCACACGTCTGTCCCGGCGCGGCGGGCGCGGAGCAATCCGAGCACGCTCATCGGCGGGATTCGGGAGAGGGGAGCCCCGCGCGAACTAGCGAGTATCTCGGACGCTTGCTTTTCGGCGGCGGTCCACTGGCCACACTGCATCAGCGCGTGTGCCCGGAAACCGCCGGCAACCAGCCTGACCGCCCACCCGGAGCGCTCGACCATCAACACGGCGGCCCGATCGACCAGCGCGAGCGCCCGGATCGGGTCATGACGGGAGGTGGCGAATCCCGGGGGCACCACCGTCATCATGAAGATGTGCTCGAGGAAGCCGCCCGCCACGGCGGCTTCTCGGATCTCGTCGAGTTCGTCCCAACCGTCGTCGGAGTCCAGCATGCGTGCGGCGATGGCGAAGTACCGCACCCGAAGTTCGAGGTCCGGCCGCTCCAGCCGTCGAGCCAACGCCGATCCCAGCTCCGCATATCGCGCCGCGGATCGGACATCGTGAATGTAGAAGCTCAGCTCGACCAGATGCGCGTACGAGAAGACCAGTTCCGGACCTGGGCGCATCGCCTCCAGCACCCGCACGGACTCCTTCGCCAGCCGAAGCGACTCCTGGGCCAGGCCCGCCGACCAGCGCAGCAGCGACAGCCACCGCATGCTGTCGCCCACCGCACGCTGCTCTCCGATCTGTCGCTGCAGTTGCAAGAGCCGCACGCAGCAGTCCGTGATCGCGGCGAGGTCGGCGTTGGCGTAGTACTCAAAACTGGCTGCCTGGAGCAGCGCGACCTGTTCGGGCAGGGGTAGCGCATCGACGAGTGCGATGGCCCGCCCGTAGTGGGCGGCGGCCTCGCGGTGCGCACCGAGTGCGCCGGCGCGCTGACCGGCGAGTGGTGCGTAGGTCAATACCGCGGCGTCGTCGCCCGCGTGCACCGCGTGCTCGACCACCAGCGCCAGTTGATCGTCATCGGGTTCGTTCTTGAGCAGCGTCGTCAACACAGACCGGTGCAGCAGGACCCGGCGGAAGGACGGGACCGTGTCGAGTACCGCCATCCTCGCCAACTCGTGCCGGAATGCCACCACCGAGGCGTTGACGGTGAGCAATCCGCGCTCGCCAGCGTCACGCAGGCCCTCCTGGGCATCACCGACCAGATCCCCAACCACCTCAGGCCGTGCCGAGGTGCCCAGCACCGCGAGCGCCTCGACGACAGCCACCCCTGGCTCGGACAACCGCGCCAACCGGCCCCGCACCGCCGCCCGCACCGACAGCGGGATGGCGCCCGGTGCGGCGGCCAGTACCTCGGTGATGAAGAACGGGTTGCCGCCGGTGATCTGATGCAGCCGGTCGCTATCGACGTGGTGACCGGCCGCGAGCTCGGCCACCGCGGTGCGACTGAGTCGTTCAAGAGCGATCCGCTGGATCCCGGGCATCGGGGCCAGGTCACCGAGCAGTACCGACAGCGGATGTGTCCGGCCGATCTCGTCGTCGCGGTAGGTCACGACCAGCAGCGCGCGCACCGTGGCCAGCCGGCGCGCGAGGTAGCGCACCAGATCCAGGGTTGCCTCGTCCGCCCAGTGCAGATCTTCAAAGACCAGCACGCTGTCCCGATGGTGGCTGTCCAGCTCCGCGAGAACGCTGTCGAACAGCTCACTGGCCGGAGCGCCGTCGCGCACCCGCGACAAAGTCTGTGCGACGGCAACGCCCATGCTGGGCACCACATCCAGCAGCGGCGCCAACGGTCTCGGTGAGCTCAACGGCTCGCACGCGCCCACCATCACCCGCGCTGAGGCCTGCGCCAACGTGGCGAACCGGCGGATAACGGAGGTCTTGCCTCCGCCAGCCTCACCGGAGAGCAGCACCAGGCGACCGGCCCGGTTGCCGGCTCCCCGCAGCGCGGTGGTCAAGGACCGCAGAGCGACCTCACGCTCCAGTAACACCACGCCAGCGGGAGCCACAGCCCGCCCCGAATCCGACCGCCGACCCACCACCAGCCCACCCCCGCTCTGTGGCGACGTTTGGCTAGAGGCAGCCTCGCTCTCTTGGCCGTCACCCAGTACAGCGCGGCTCCGGCTCGGTGTCTGCGTATTTCCGCGCAACCAACGGCGAGAGTCGAGCGCATCGGCACGTCCGAGTTGACCCGGGCCGGGCGCATCAATGGCCACGTCGACGCCTCGGGATGGCCATCATTGTCCGCGGACGGGCCATCTCGGCCCGACGTTGCGGTCTACCGGCGATGCCTGGGTGAGGCTGTCCAGATGCACAGCGAGATGACGACGGGTGATCCAACAACGCCGAGCGCTGAGCGGATCATGGCCCTCGGCTTGGGGTTCTTGGGCTCGAAGGCGTTGCTGAGCGCGGTCGAGCTAGGAGTGTTCTCAGAGTTGGCGAAGGAGCCGCTGCCGCTCGAGGTCCTCGCGGCCAGGCTAGGTCTGCACCCGCGCGGCTCACGGGATTTCCTGGATGCGATGGTCGCGCTCGGGATGCTCCAGCGTATGGATGACCTGTATTCCAACACCCCGGAAACGGACTTCTTTCTGGATCAGGCGAAACCCTCGTACATCGGAGAAATCTTCAACCTGGGCACCCGCATCTATCGGTTCTGGGGCGCGCTCACCGACGCCCTACGGACCGGGCTTCCGCAAAGCGAGATCAAGGACGGCGGCGCCTTTTTTGACGTGTTCTACCGAGAACCAGAACGACTCCGGCAGTTCCTGCGCGCCATGAGCGCATTGACCACGGGCCCGGCGATGGCGATCGCCGGGAAATTTCCCTGGCAGCGCTACCGAACCTTCATCGATATCGGCTGCGCGGAGGGCGCCTTGCCAGTCCAGGTGGCGGGTAGCCACCAGCACCTCTCGGGTGGCGGTTTTGATCTGCCCCCGGTCGCTCCGGCCTTCGACGAGTACGTGAAGTCATCCGGGCTGGGTGACCGGCTCCAGTTCTATCCCGGTGACTTCTTCACCGACCCGCTGCCGGCAGCGGACGTGCTGATCATGGGTCACATCCTGCATGACTGGAACCTTGAGGAAAAGCACCTCCTGATCCGGAAGGCGTACGCCGCGTTACCTACCGGCGGTGCCCTGATCGCCTACGACAGCATCATCGACGACGAGCGCCGGGAGAACGCCCATGGGCTCCTGATCAGCCTGAACATGCTGATCGAAAACGAAGGCGGATTCGACTACACCGGAGCCGACTGCCGAGGATGGCTCGAGTCGGCGGGCTTCAGCGAGTCTTATGTGGAACCACTCGTCGGCCCCATTTCGATGGTGGTGGGCATCAAGTAGCCCGTC
>Ga0137412_10002260_pt1 | contig 15197 bp, 16 predicted proteins | sample CZODoug2_1_16fun_FD_122160 | JGI IMG/M metagenome (GOLD analysis project Ga0137412, IMG submission 122160) | Vadose zone soil fungal communities from Angelo Coast Range Reserve, California, USA - CZODoug2_1_16fungal (Hybrid Assembly) | ecosystem: Environmental > Terrestrial > Soil > Vadose zone...
AAAAACCCCGGCCGATGGCCGGGGAATCTGTAACCCATGACGCGACTCATCTGTCACCTATGACTCGACTCATCACAAAGTGGAGCTAAGGGGACTCGAACCCCTGACCCCCACACTGCCAGTGTGGTGCGCTACCAGCTGCGCCATAGCCCCAAGAAGTTGTGCCAATCGAAGCTACACCTTTGTCAAGGCGGGTTCAAAGTCCCTGGTGAGGGGGGCGGCGCCAGCGCGTGCGCCCTTACGCAATGACCTGATTCACCACTTCCCGAGCCATCTTCTGCACCTCGGCCAGATGCTCGGGCCCAAGGAAGGACTCCGCATAGATCTTGTACACGTCCTCGGTGCCCGACGGCCGGGCGGCAAACCAGGCGTTGGCCGTCGTCACCTTCAGCCCGCCCAGCGGCGCACCATTACCCGGCGCGGCGGTCAGCTTCGCGGTGATCGGCTCCCCCGCCAGCTCCGTGGCGGTCACCTCGTCGGGCGACAGCTTGGACAGCCGGGCCTTCTGCTCGCGGTCGGCGGGCGCGTCGACCCGCGCATAAAACGGGGTGCCGTATTCGTGGGCCAGTTCCTGGTACCGCTGCGACGGCGTCTTGCTGGTGACGGCCAGCATCTCCGACGCCAGCAGCGCCAGGATGATGCCGTCCTTGTCGGTGGTCCACACCGATCCGTCGCGCCGCAAGAACGAGGCCCCCGCCGACTCCTCGCCACCGAAGCCGATGGTGCCGCCGATCAACCCGTCGACGAACCACTTGAACCCGACCGGCACCTCGACGAGCTTGCGGCCGATCCCGGCGACCACCCGGTCGATGATCGACGAGCTGACCGCGGTCTTGCCGACGGCGATGCCCGCCGGCCAGGACGGCCGGTGGGTGTAGAGGTAGTCGATGGCCACCGCCAGATAGTGGTTCGGATTCAGCAGCCCCTCATCGGGGGTGACGATGCCGTGCCGGTCGGAGTCGGCGTCGTTGCCGGTCGCGATCTGGTAGTGGTCCCGGTTGGCGATCAGCGAGGCCATCGCGTCGGGCGAGCTGCAATCCATCCGGATTTTTCCGTCGTGGTCGAGTGTCATGAAGCGCCAAGTCGCATCGACCAGCGGATTGACGACGGTCAGATCAAGATCATGCCGCTCGGCGATCTCACCCCAGTAGTCCACGCTGGCCCCGCCGAGGGGGTCGGCACCGATCCGCACGTCGGCCTGGCGGATCACGGCGACGTCGACGACGTTCGGCAGGTCGTCGACATAGTTGCCCATATAGTCGTGCCGCTGGGCGGTCCGCAGCGCCCGGGCGAATGGCATGCGCTTCACCCCGGACCCACCGTGGCGCAGAATCTCGTTGGCGCGCTTGGCGATTGCGCCAGTCGCGTCGCTGTCCGCCGGACCGCCGTGCGGCGGGTTGTATTTGAACCCGCCGTCGTACGGCGGGTTGTGCGACGGCGTCACCACGATCCCGTCGGCCAGTCCATCGTTGCGGCCGCGGTTGTAGGTGAGGATCGCGTGGCTGACCGCCGGCGTCGGCGTGTAGCGGTCGGCCGAGTCGACGGCCGTGACGATGTCGTTGGCGGCGAGCACCTCGATCGCCGACACCCATGCCGGCTCCGACAGACCGTGCGTGTCTCGGCCGATGAACAGCGGTCCGCCTACGCCGTGCGCGGCGCGGTATTCGACGATGGCCTGGGTGATGGCCAGGATGTGGGCTTCGTTGAATGCGCCGTTCAGCGCCGAGCCGCGGTGGCCCGACGTTCCGAACGCCACCTGCTGGGCGACGTCGTCGGGATCCGGTTCTATCGAGTAGTAGGACGTGACCAGATGAGGCAGATCGACGAGGTCTTCGGGCTGAGCCGGCTGACCGGCGCGTGGGTGGGCCACCATGTCCTCGATTCTGCCGAATAAGCTGCCTGAACGCGCCCTGCAATGGAAGGGATTTCGACGAGTGGCCAACTCTGCGTTCCCGCACGACTACCGGGAGTTGGCCGCGGTGTTCGCCGGCGGCGCCCTGGGCACCGTGGCGCGCACCGGACTGAGCTTGCTGGTGGCCGCCGACCCGGGGCGCTGGCCCTGGCCGACGTTCACGGTCAACATCGTTGGCGCCTTCCTGGCGGGTTATTTCACGACGCGGTTGCTGGAGCGGCTGCCGCTGTCGAGTTACCGCCGGCCCCTGCTGGGAACCGGTTTGTGCGGCGGGCTGACCACCTTCTCGACCATGCAGGTCGAGACGCTCAAGATGATCGAGCATCACCACTACGGTCTGGCGGCCGGATACACCTGCGCCAGCATCGTTTTCGGATTCCTAGCGGCGTATCTCGCCACTGCCCTGGTTCGTCGGGTGCCGGTGCGCTGATGATCTGGCTCGGGGTTGTGCTCGCCGGCGGCGTCGGTGCCGTGCTGCGGTTTCTGGTGGACCGCGCGGTCGCCCGCCGGGCGGCGCGGTCGCTTCCCTTTGTGGGCCTGCCCTTCGGAACCCTCGTGGTCAACATCAGCGGTGCCGCGCTCCTTGGACTGCTCGGCGGCCTGGCGTTGAGTCGCTACGCCGCATTGCTGGCCGGCACCGCCTTCGTCGGCTCCTACACCACGTTCTCGACCTGGATGCTGGAAACACAGCGGCTCAGCGAAGAGCGCCAGGTCCGTAACGCGGTCGCCAACATCGTCGTCAGCATCGTGTTGGGTATCGGCGCGGCGCTATTCGGGCAATGGATCGCGGGCCGCCTGTGAACCAGCCCGCCCTGAAGCTGACCACATACTTCGGCGAACGCCAACGCGCCGTCGCCGATGTGCGGCGACGCGGCTTTCTGGCCGACGCGATGCTGGACCTGTTCGACACCCGGGAAATCGCAGCAAGCGTCATGCTGCGCGGCATCGCGAGTTTTGGGCCGCGCCATGTGCTGCGCACCGACGAGTCGTTGAGCCTGTCCGAGGACCCGCCGGTGGCGATCGCCGCGGTCGACGTCGAGTCGAAGATCAGCGGCCTGGTCGACGAGGTCGTCGCGATGACCGGCCACGGTCTGATCACACTGGAACGCGCCCGCCTGGTCGGCGGCGATGACCCGCTCTACGTCGGCGCCGACGACGCGGTCAAGCTCACGGTCTACATGGGCCGCCAGGAGCGCATCGGCGGGCTGCCCGCATACCGCGCGGTGTGCGATCTACTGTATCGGCAGGGATTCTCCGGTGGCGCAGTCTTTTTGGGTGTCGACGGCACCGCGCACGGCGAGCGTTATCGGGCCGCTTTCTTTAGCCGCAATGTCAACGTTCCGCTGATGATCATTTCGGTCGGGACCGCGGCGCAGGTTTCCACGGTGGTCGCCGAGCTCAGCGCCGTCGCACCGAGGGCGTTGCTGACCGTCGAACGGGTGCGGTTATGCAAACGGGGCGGCGAGTTGTTCGCACGGCCGCATCGGCTACCGGACAACGACAGCCAGGGCAGGCCACTCTGGCAGAAGCTGATGGTGCACACCAGCGAAGCGACCGGTCACGGCGGTGTGCCGATCCACCGTGCGCTCGTGCATCAGCTGCTGGAATCCGGGATGGCGCACGGCGCGACCGTGCTGCGCGGTATCTGGGGATTCCACGGCGATCATGAACCGCACGGCGACAAGCTCTTTCAGCTGACCCGACGTATGCCCGTGGTCACGATCATCATCGACACCCCGGAGTGGGTTGCCCGCAGCTTCGAGATCGTCCACGAATTGACCGCGGACCACGGATTGGTCACCAGCGAGACGGTTCCGGCGGTGGTGACCATCGCCGGCCCGGACCGCCACGGCGGCACCGACCTAGCGCGTCACAACTACTGAGCGTCATCACGCGAGGGCGGGCAAGACCTTGTCGACGAGCAACTGCACCGACTTCCACGCTTCGTCGACCGGCATACCGCCGACCAGGGGATGCAACACCATCGGCCCGTAGTCGGGGGCATCGCGGACTTCAGCGATCAGTTGATCGGGAGTCAGGAAGCGGTACCGTCCCGACTCCCGCACCTCCTCGAGCGTCTGAACACCGGGTAGGTGCATCAACGATCGTTGGTCAGCCGACCAGCCGCCATAAGTGACTGCCTCCCAAAGGATATGCTCACCGAACTCGGCCCACGCCCGGTCGGGATCTTCATGCAGATAAATCATTCCGCGGTTGACCGGGCCGGGCATGATGACCAGCGGTGTCATGCCGACCTCGGCGCACAGCTCGCGATAGTAAGCCGCGACGTCGGGCAGGTGGTCGGCGAGACTGAGCGGCAACCGAAACCGCGCCGCCCGCCGCGCGGTAACCCGGGCACCGCCGCCGAGGTACAGCGGTGGATGTGGCTGGGTCCACGAACCTATGTCTGCCCACACCGACAGCATCCGCTCGACAAGGCTGTCCATCAGTTGGCCACGTTGGCTGAAATCGACTCCGAGCGAGTCATATTCGACCGTGCGGTAACCCAGGCCCACCGTGGTGTGCAGTCGACCGCGACTCATGTTGTCGACCAAGGCGATGTCTTCGGCGAGCCGGACCGGGTTCCACAGCGGCCCCAGGGCACAGTCCACGCTGGCGATCAGTGTCTTCGTCTGCGCCAGAAACATCCCGGCGGACAGAATCGGGTTGCAACTCCATCCCTGTCCGGTGGCGTGGTGCTCGTCGATGCTGACCGTCAAGATGCCCCGCGACTCGCCCCACTGCGCCAATTCGAGTGCAGCCCGGATCAGTTCGCCTTGGGTCCGCGGCTCCCCCTGCGGCGAGGCGAAGTTGAAGCGCAGCACCGGCAGCACCATGTCAAGCCTCCGGTTAAGCGTCGGCCGGCGGCGCGGCCGACTTCAGGAACGCCGGAAAGTCCGGGAACAGCGCGCGGTCGACGATCTCGATACGGGTGCCGAACGCGTCGATGTAGTAAGCGAACAGCGCCAAATCGGGTGGCGAAATGTCGGCGGTCGCCTCGAAGGCAAAGCCGTTGGTCTCCAGTGCTCGAGCGGTTTCGGCGAGGTCGTCGACGAAGTAGCCCAAGTGGTGCACCGAGTTGCCGGCCGCTGCCGTCCAGGGACTTTCCGCCACCTGCTGGATGAGTTCCACGTGCGGGCTCTGCAGCGAGTACACGAAAGTCGAGGTGAGTTCCCGTGTTCCGTTCACAGTGCGAAACGGCAGCGTGTACGTCAGCGGGGTGATCCATTGGTAGCCGGCGACTGCGCTGAGCCGGTCCATCGCGGCATCCAGGTCGGGCACGACGATGCCGGTGTGATAGTAGTCCTCGGGGTTCAGCGCGAATGTCATTGATTTCCTTATAGTTTCAGACGCAATCGGACGCGCCGTCGACGACGAAGACTGCTCCGCTGGTGTAGCCGCATTGCTCGGTGCATAGAAACGCGACGGTCGGGGCGATCTCGGCGACCGATCCGAACCGTCGCAGCGGGATGTGGGCCAGCTCGGCCTCGACCAGTTCGGCCGCGCCGTGCATCGGCGCGGTCATCGGGGTGTCGATCGCACCCGGCGCCACGGCGTTCACGCGAATTCCCTTGCCCGCCCATTTGACCGCGAGATTTCGGGTGATGTTGACGATGCCGGACTTGGCGGCCCCGTAACCGGGCACCAGCGCGACGGAGCGCAATGCCGACATCGAGGCCAGATTGACCACGCTGGCGCCCCCGGCCGCTGTCGACGCTTTGAGCGCGCCATACAGGCCGACTGTCAGGCGGTACGGCCCGGTCAGGTTGAGCGCCACCGATGCTTCGAACCCGTCCGGCTTCGACTCATCAAGGCCGCCGGGGAAATTCGCGCCGGCGTTGTTGACCAGGACGTCGAGCTGGCTGAAGTTGCCCACCAACGCAGCCACCGAGTCGTGATCGGTGATCCGTAACTGGTGGTACGCCATGCCGGACAGGTCGGTGTCGTAGTCCGCCGCGGAGGCTCTCGTGCCGGTGATGGTGATCTGCGCCCCGGCGTCGCGAAACAACGACGCTGTCGCGTGCCCGATCCCGCTGGTTCCACCGGTGATCAACACCGTGGTCCCGGTGAAATCAAAACTGACCCGCCCCGTCATGCGTTTCTCGCTATTTGTTCGGTGAGCCAGGCTCGTTCCCAGAAGTTCGTGCTGCCGCTCAACAGATTTTCGTGGGCCCGCTTCAGCACGTCGCGCGCTCCCGGATGATCGCCGGCCACCAGCTCGGCCAAGTGGATGGCGTGCAATGGACGGCCCGCGGCCAGGTGCTCGCGGGCCCGCTGCACCAGCGCGTCGGCGCCGGCCAGCTCGACCACATCGGCGGCCACTTCGTCGAAAGCAACCGGGTAGAGCTCGGTGGTGGAGCGGTGGTGAAACCAGCCGGAGTAGTTCTCCCAGATGGCCCGCACATCCCACGCGACCTTTCCGTAGCCTTGGCCTACTTCGTATTCCGGTGGCAGGGTGATTTCGCGCATCAGAGTCCGAACATCCTTGCCGGCGTTCATGCCTGCCACCGTCTGGTCGTGAATGTACTGGATGGCGTCGCGCAGCCGGGTCAGCTCGGTGCTGATGCGTTCGGCACCGGCGATCGGCGCGAAGTGACCGGTAACCAGTAGTTCGGGCTGCAGCTCACGGACCCGCTCGACCGATGCGATCGCGGTCAGCGCGTCCCGGTACCGGTCGCCGCGCATCGTGACGAGGTTGGGAATGTGCCCGAAGATAGGCCCGAAGGTGTTCCCGCACAGACAAATCCGTTCGTCGGGTAGCCACAGCACCAGCGAGTCGTTGGTTTCCCCGCCCGGCACCGCGATCAGGTCTATCCGGCGACCGCCGACGTTCAGCGTGAGGGTGTCGTCGAAGTCGAGGTCCACGGTCGGGACGCTCTGCCCGGGCAAGCGCTTGGTGCCGAGTCGACGTTGGATGGCCTGAATGCCGGTTGCCAGGGTGTTTTTGAACGCGAACGCGCTGCGGTTGGCCCGGTACGGGATCAGCCGCTCGTTGTCGTCACGCCACAACGTCCAGTTCGCCTGTGCGACAACCGTTGTGCCGGGATCGCGGACGCTGTCCAGGCCGCCGACGTGATCGACGTGGCCCTGCGTGAAAATGATGTATCGCACCGGCGAGGAGTCGACAGCATCGAAGTTGGCCCGGTGCACCGGCCCTTCGAAGCCCATGCCGGTGTTGACGATGACCCGGCCTTCATCGGTGGTCAACAAGTAGGAATTCGACAGGCCCGGTGAGCACCACAGCCCGGGGGCGATCTCCTCGGCCTGGTCGGCGGACGCCGGAGCCAGGGCATCCGCGCCCGGCCGGCTGCGATAGATGGGTTCGAACATCGCTGTGGACTCCTTCATTCGGGCCGGACGTCGAACCGGTCGAAGTAAAAGTCGAACCGCTGCCGCAACTCGTCGGGCGATATCCCGAAGTGTCGTTGCAGGTCGTAGCGGATGCTGCCGTGTTTGCCGCGCGGATTGCCGTCCAGGTACTGCTGGAAACGTCCACGCACCTTCGGCGTCAATTCGACCCCGCCGCAACGGTAAAGCTGTTCGAGCAAGGGTATTTCGTTGCCGTTGAGGTGGTGGAAGCTGACGTCGATGCTGCGCTCGGCCGGTATCAGCTCGCGGTCGCGCACGCAGGCACCGAGTAGTCGCTGTACGCGGTCGCTCCAGTATTCCAGCAACCAGCCCGGCTCGATGCTTGTGCGGCGCAGTCGATCTGAGTAGGCGATCATCGTGATCGCCGACTGGATCACCGCGACCGGATCGCGGTGGGTGAACGCGACTGTCGCGTCGGGGAAGGTCGCGATCAGCGGTCCGAGTTGCTCGCAGTGCTGCGGGCTCTTGAGGATCCAGGTTCGCGGGCCACGCAGGAACGTCAACGCCTGCAAGACCTTCTTCATGTAGGCGTAGTGCCGATTCTGATCGAGGCTCAGGTAGTAATCGCGCCAATCCGTCACGCGCGCATGCCATTCCAGAACGTAGCCGGCCAGGTCCAAGTCGAGCAGCTCGACTTCTTCCTCGATCGCTTCGGGGTACCGGTCGTGCATGGCGGCTACGACGGGGGCACTGGCCATCAGCGCGTCGTGCTCGGCCTTCGCCCGCGCATAGCGGGGATCGACCCCGAAGATGTCGGGGCCGTCGCCGACCGCGGGGATTGGGTCCTGACTTTCCCAGTACGGCAGCGCCCGTCGGCGCGGATCGGCGGCGATGAGGTTTACCAGATGCGTGGTCCCCGACCGCGGCATCCCGACAACGATGAACGGCTGCTCGATCGGGATCGACTCGATCTCGGGATACCGCTTGAGCAGCGCGGTAAGCGACAGTCGGTTGCGCAGCAGTCGAACGATTCGCTGCCGCAACGACGAGCGGGTGAGCTGGGTCAGCCCCTGGTCGGCTTCGATCGCGGCGACGTGCGCCGCCAGCCGGTCGCTGAAGCCGTCGACGTCGTCCAGATCGTCGCCCACCCCGGCCTGATCGATCGCTTCGGCGAGCATCCGGTCGATGTCGATTTCGACGGGTCTGGCTTCGGTGAACTCAAGAATCTGACGCTGGACATCGGTCAACCGGGGCGACGTCAGATCATCGAAGTCGATGTCAGCGACGTCGCGGTCCGTAGAAACCACAGGCCGCCTCCTCGACTTGATGCCGAATGCAGACTAGCGCCCAGTGCCGGGGCGTTTAGTCGCATCCTTCCGGGGTACGCCAAGTCAAAACGGGCCGCCCAGCCAACTGCCCGCATTCGTTGACTTTTCGAACACTGGAGGTACGGGGCATGTCCGAGATGATTATCCAATCGCCCGACGAAGTGATCGCGTTCCTGAAAGCTCAGCACAACCTCATCGAGGACATGTTCGACCAGGTGCTGCACGCGACGGACCCGAAGGCCCGAGAGAAACCATTTGTGCACTTGCGCCAATTGCTGGCTGTGCACGAGACAGCCGAGGAAATGGTGGTACACCCCCGGGTGCGCCGCGAGGTGGATGCCATCGACTCGATTGTCGATGCTCGGCTCGAAGAGGAGCATGAGGCAAAGGAGCTGTTGTCGGGGATCGAGAAGCTCGATATCACCTCACAGCAGTTCATCGATGAGCTTACGAAGCTGCGGGATGCGGTGTTGGACCACGCCCGTCATGAGGAGACCTACGAATTCCCCAGGTTGCAAAAGGAACTCGACGCCGACGAGCTCAAGCGGCTGACAACAGCCGTACGGGCAGCTGAAGCCATCGCGCCAACCCGTCCGCACGCCGGGGTGGAATCACCGATCTTGAATTTTGCCGTCGGACCGTTTGCGTCGATGGTGGACCGCGTCCGTGACCTGATCGAGCACGGCCGCGGCTAACCAAACGCAGAACCACGGGTTTAGGTCAGCGAACTGATCCGCCGGATTACTTCGTCGCGGCCCAGGGTGCGCGCGATCTGGAACAAGTCAGGGCTCTTGGTCGAGCCGGTCAGACCGACTCTGATCAACTGCGAGGCCTCCCGGATCGAGCCCGGATAGGCATCGGGATTCTTCTTGTAGTCCTTCGCATTGCCGGCAAAGCCGAACTTGTCGGCCAGGTCCCTAATCTGCTGGAACCACTGCACCGGGTCGTCGAGCTCTTGATAGGTCGCGATGAAGCGCGCCGCGAACGACCGGATCAGGTCGGCCGACAGTCCTAGTTGCGCGTCGTCGGCAGCCACCGGCGTGAACAGTTCGGCGAAGAAGAAGCCGTAGGCGGCGCGAAAGTCTGACCATTTGCGCAGGTCTTTGCGCGGGTTGGCGACGCCGTCGCGCTCGACCGCTAACGCGGCCAGCGTCTGGTCCGGGTGGGCCCCGATCACGCGATGCAGCTCGGGATCGAACTCCGCCGCCCACGCCGTCATGGCCGCATAAATCTCCGGCCCACTCAGCGTCGCAATGTGGTCGGCGCTGATGTCTTCCAGCTTCACCAGATCGACCAGCGGGCCGGCGCCGCCGCACTCGGCCAGCGAGATCGGCGCGGCGAGCGCTTCGGGCAGCGGGATTTCGGCCAGGCGTCCGTTCGCCAGACCGCGTAAGTAGTAGAGCACCGCGTCGGCCGGATAACCCGAACTGATGTAGAAGTCGACGTCGGCTTCGGGGTCTTTGCGTTTGGACAGTTTTCGTTTGCCGCCCGGGATCTGCTTCATCAGCAGCGCGATGTGCGCGTAGGTGGGCGGCTGGAATCCCAGCGCCTCGAACAGTTGCAGATGCAATGACGTCGACGACAGCCACTCCTCGCCCCGGATCACCAGGTTGCACCGCATCAGGTGATCGTCGACAGCATGCGCGAAGTGGTAGGTCGGCAGCTGCACGGCCGCTGACGATTTGAGGATGACCACGTCGTTGTAGTTGGCCTCCATCGACAGTTCGCCACGGATCGCGTCGTTGAACTCGGCCCGTGCGCCGGTGCGGCCGGGCGAGCGGAAACGCACCACGTAGGGCGTCCCCTTCTCCAACTGCTCGCGGACGGCCGCGACATCGGCGTCACGCCAGATCGCCCACTCGCCGTAGTAGCCGGTCGGCCGCTTGAGTTGTTGCTGGCGCGTGCGCATTTCGGTGAGCTCCTCGGAGGTGGCAAAGCACAGATATGCCTTCCCGGCGCGCAACATCTCGCGCGCGAAACTCAGATAGATCGTCGCCCGCTCCGACTGGCGGTACGGCCCGTACTCGCCGCGGCCAACCCCCTCGTCGGGAATGACCCGAAAGTAGGCGAAGGCGCGGTCGAACTGTTCATGCGCGCCCGACACTTCCCGCGATTGGTCGGTGTCCTCGATTCGCACGAAGTAGCGGCCACCGGTCTGGTGTGCGACGGCGCGGTCGATCATCGCAGCGTAGATGCCGCCGAGGTGAATGAAGCCGGTCGGCGACGGGGCCAACCGGGTCACCTCAGCATCGTCCGGCAGGTCACGGGGCGGATAGCGCTGTTCCCACACGCCCGGTTCGGGCAGATCGGCGGGAAAGAGGATGTCGACCTCGTGCGGCTCCAGCATTCCGGTGAGTGCTCCTATCGGGACGGTTTGCCTGGTCGATGTTAGTCACGCTGGTCGCGGCGGGACACAGCTCACCGCCCGTACCCTCCGTAGGCTGGGTGGGTGAGCGTCGCACCGGATACCACCGTTGCTCTGCAAGACCGCTTCGCCAGCGACCTGCCGGAGATGGCTGTCAGCTGGCAGGCGCAGACGTTTCCCGACCTGCGGCTGCTGGCGTTCAATGCGCCGCTGGCCGGCCAGCTGGGTCTCGACACTGCCTGGCTCACAAGTCCGGACGGGCTGCGTTTTCTGGTCGGCAATCTGATTCCCAGCGGCGCCGCGCCGGTCGCGCAGGCCTACGCAGGACACCAGTTCGGCGGGTACGTGCCGCGGTTGGGCGACGGGCGCGCGCTGCTGCTGGGCGAGCTTTCCGACGGTGACGGGCGTCTCCGCGACATCCATCTGAAAGGGTCGGGAGCCACGCCATTCGCCCGAGGCGGCGACGGCCTGGCGGCGATCGGTCCGATGCTGCGCGAATACATCGTGAGCGAGGCGATGCACGCGCTGGGCGTTCCCACGACGCGATCCCTGGCCGTCGTGTCGACGGGACGCCCGGTGCAGCGCGAGACGCCGCTGCCCGGGGCCGTGCTCACTCGCGTCGCCGCCAGCCACCTGCGGGTGGGCAGCTTTCAATACGCCGCCGCGACCGGCAATCTCGACCTGTTGCGACGCCTGGCCGACCATGCGATCGCCCGCCACTATCCCGGCGTAGCGATGCTCGACAACCCCTACCTCGCGCTGTTCGAAGCGGTGGCCGCGGTTCAGGCATCTCTGGTGGCCCAGTGGATGCTGATCGGCTTCGTCCACGGCGTGATGAACACCGACAACATGACGATCTCCGGCGAGACGATCGACTACGGGCCGTGCGCCTTCATGGAGGCCTACAACCCCGACACGGTGTTCAGTTCGATCGACCATTGGGGCCGATACGCCTACGACAACCAGCCCGCCATCGCTGGTTGGAACCTCGCCCGATTCGGCGAGGCCCTTCTGCCGCTTCTGGCGGACACGGTGGACGACGGCATCGCGCTCGCGGAGAAAGCGTTCGATGTTTTCCGCGACCAGTACGACGCCACGTGGACGAACGGGATGCGGGACAAGCTCGGCCTCTCGGCGGACAACGACGCCGCGACGGTCATGTCGTTGGTAGAAGACCTGCTCGCGCTGCTGAATGAGAGCCGTGTCGACTACACCTCGTTCTTCCGCGGGCTGAGCCGCGCATGCGGAGGCGACCTGGAAGGCACGGCGCCCACGCGCGGATTGTTCATCAACCTGGCCGGCATCGACGGATGGATCTCGCGCTGGCGAGCGCTTACTCCGGATGCGGCAGTGATGGATCGAAACAACCCCATGTACATCCCGCGCAACCACCTCGCCGAGGAGGCGTTGACCGCGGCAACGGCCGGCGAACTGGACCCCCTCCAGCAGCTGCTGAGTGCCGTCACCGCCCCCTACGACGAACGACCGGGATTGGAGCGTTACGCCGCCCCAGCGCCGGAAGGCTTCGGCGACTACCGGACGTTCTGCGGCACTTGAGCTGCAAGATTGGCCGTGCGCTGGGTCAAAGCGGCCTGCAAGATCGAGCCGGCGGTCACGAATGCGGGTTTGTCGCGGTCGGCGGCAAGGACAGGCAGGCTGGCGGCGCGCCGCAGCACCATCAGGGCAAGGCCGCTGTACGTCGTGTACGGGATGATCAACAGGTTGACCCGCGCCTTCCCGCCATTAATGGTCATCACGTGCTGGGGTTTGTGTTCCCAACCCGGCCAATTGAAGTCAGGTGGTCGCTGGAGGTGTGGCCAGTTGACGTTGATCGAGGTGATGTCTCCCAGCAAGGGGGTCAGGGCTGCAATGAGGCCGGGCAATTCGACGGTCATCCGGTCAACTCGCGGCCACCATGCTCCGTCGATGTCCCCGCCTAAGTGGCTGGCAACCGAAAGCCGAACGGGATTCGCAGAGCGCCAGTCGCTCATCTGGCGTCAAATCCTTCTGCGGTAAAGGTGTTGCTGGTCAAGGGAATTCCTTCACGGCTGGCGTCGCTAGCCCGCCGGCGCAGGAAAGCGGAGGAATCCCATTGCCCGCGAGTGCCATCCGCACGCGTCCCGGCAGACCACCGCCGGCAACAAAACGGCTCACCTGCAACGTTACGCCACCAGAGCCGGTTTGGTAACTCAGGGGTGTCGCTACGTCCGCTTGCGGGTAGAGTGGTGAAAATAACCAGGGGGACGTAGTGACCACACAAAACTGGTGCGACGCACCCGAGATCCATCCATCGAAGATCCGCGTCGGTGACATCATCGGAACCCTGCGCGAAACCAGCTTGCGCTATACCGTCAAGATGGTCAGCGTCCCTCACTCGGCTCCGCGCAGGTGGACGTTCTTCGGCCGCGACGACAAGGGCATGGACTACGCAAACGTGTTTGGCGAAGACGATCTAGTCCGCCGGTACGACAAAGAAAAGTGAAATTGGTTGGCGGCCATTAGCTTTTTCGTCGGTCATCAGCGCACGTTCTGCGGCACCTGACTCGGCTTCGGTGCGGCGGTCAGTTTGTTCGCCTTACGAATCCCCTTGTCCAGCAACGCTGCCGGCGCGAACTTTTTCAGAACCGTTAACTGGCGCGCCAGCGGCCCGGCCGGGTAGCGCAACTTCGGCGTCCGGCTGGTCGCCGCTTTCAGTACGGCCTGTGCCACCACCGCGGGGTCATCCCCAGCACGTACCGCCTTGCCGATGACCTGCTTGACGTGCTCGCGAATCGGCGCGTAGCTATCGATCGGCGAATCGGCGTCGGTCGCGTTGGCCTCGAAGGACGTGTTGGTGTAACCGGGCTCCACGACGGAAACCCGCACACCGAATTCGCGGGTTTCGTGATCCAGGGATTCCGAGTAGCCCTCGACCGCGTGCTTTGAGGCTGCGTAGAACGAGCCGTAGGGCGATGGCAGGAATCCCAGCACCGAGCCGATGTTGATGATGCGGCCGCTGCCCTGCGCACGCAGGTGCGGCAGCACCTCACGGGTCAACCGCACTAGTCCGAAGAAGTTGGTGTCGAACAGCTGTTGCGCCTGGGCGATCGAGGTCTCCTCCGCGGCGCCGAAGACGCCGACACCGGCGTTGTTCACCAAGATGTCAATGCGACCCGCACGCTGGACGACCGTGGATACCGCCGCGGCGACCGACGCGTCGTCGGCGACGTCGAGCTGAACCAGTTCCACTCCGGGGACCGGTTCGGTGCGCTGCGGGTTGCGGCTGGTGCCGAAAACCTCGAAACCTTTCGCCGCAAACGCGTCGGCCACGGCCCGGCCGATTCCCGAGGAGACGCCGGTAATCAGCACTACGGGCGATCGCTGTGTCATGTCTACTCCTAGTAAACCGATTGGTGTACCTATGCTGACGCCACGCTACACGCGTTGGCGGTTTATGTAAACCGTTCGGTATACTCCTGACATGAACAAGGTTGCGCCAACCAAGGGCGGCCGAGGCGCGCGCCAGCGCATCCTGGACACGGCCACCGAGCTGTTCTACCGCGACGGCATCAACGCCACCGGCGTCGAGCGGCTCGCGGCTGAATCGTCGGTCTCTAAACGCACTCTCTACCAACACTTTCCAAGCAAGACAGCGGTAGTCGAGGAGTATCTGCGCGGCATCGACCAACGCGCCAGCCGGCTGGCTACCGACACCAGCGATCAAACGCCACGCCAGCGCCTGCTGGCCGTCTTCGACACCCCGAAGGCACCCACCCCGACGTTACGCGGCTGCCCCTTCCACAACGCGGCCGTCGAGGCCGCCGGAACCATGCCGGGAGTTCACGAGATTGTTCGCGTGTCCAAAGAAGGTTTCGCCGACGCACTCACGGAGCTGGCCGGGCAGGCGGGCGCCGCGGACCCGCGACAACTGGGCAATCAGCTCGCTGTGCTGTCAGAAGGTGCTGCCGCACTGGCAACCTCGCTCGACGACCCAACACCGTGGGCATGGGCCAAGACCGCGGCCGAGGCGTTGATCGACCAAGCCCTCGCCCGCTGAGCCTCGAACCGACAAATAGCCGCTGTCACATTTGCACCACCAATCCCCGCTTGGAGCCGACAGATAATTTGCCCAGCTCCGAGCGACAAGCTAAGACGCGACAAATTTGTCGCGCGAAGGTGGGCACAACGAACGCCGCAAGCCCTCGGTGGCCGAGTGACTGATGTGATTTTTGCCAGGGTTGCTAACGCGCCCCGCGGACCAACCGGCCGGGACGCGCCCCGGTGTCGACGCCGTCGCGGCGAG
>Ga0137412_10002261_pt1 | contig 15197 bp, 21 predicted proteins | sample CZODoug2_1_16fun_FD_122160 | JGI IMG/M metagenome (GOLD analysis project Ga0137412, IMG submission 122160) | Vadose zone soil fungal communities from Angelo Coast Range Reserve, California, USA - CZODoug2_1_16fungal (Hybrid Assembly) | ecosystem: Environmental > Terrestrial > Soil > Vadose zone...
AGGAGTCCCTCGAAGCATACATCACCCCAGGTAAGTAGCTCCTTCGATGATCATTCTCTCCCAATGGAGTCCCCCACAGCATACATCATCCCAGGTAAGTAGCTCCTTCAATGACGATTCTCCAGTGAAGGAGTCCCTCGAAGCATACATCATGCCAGGTAAGTAGCTCCTTCGATGATCATTCTCTAGCGAAGGAGTCCCTCGAAGCATACATCATGCCAGGTATGTAGCTCCTTCGATGATCATTCTCTCCCAAAGGAGTCCCTCAAAGCATACATCATCCCAAGTAAGTAGCTCCTTCGATGACGATTCTCCAGTGAAGGAGTCCCTCGAAGCATACATCATCTCAGGTATGTACCTCCTTCGATGATGATTCTCTAGCGAAGGAGTGCCTCGAAGCATTTCGAGGCATGCATCATCCCAGGAGCAGTGGACGTGGACCCATCCAGCAATAAGCTGCCCTCAGTTGGGGTGGAAGCATTGTTGTATTCGTGGTAGCGCATGACGACATCTCCTTCGTTGTTGTGGTCTTCTTTTATATCTTCTGTTATAGGTCATACCTGGTCATCATGCTTTGCACCACTTACCTCCGCGTCATCATGATCACTCGTACTCCTCCATTCCTCCACAGCGCTATACCTCTTTCACCATTCTTCATCATAGCGCGGCATTTGTCCGTTTATCTACACACTTCTACTCTGTCCTATATATACCTTTGTACATCCTTTGTAATACCTTAGTATGAATATTGACTTGAACTTGCCTCCGTCCCCTTAGAGGCTCGACTCTCCTCTGCGAACTTGAGCACACTCTCTCGTTCCGCACTCCATTGCAACTAGAACTCACTCTAGTTGTCCCTATCGAAAGAGCTACTCACCATCATGCCTGAGCTACGGCGAGGGCGTCAGTGGTGGCTGTGCGACTGGTTTTAGTATCCTGCGTCCTACTATGAAGCTTCCACTAGATGAGCTCTTGGATGCTGTCAGAACCCATGCGGAGGAAGCACGTAAGAGGGGAAAAGGCCTTGGCGTCAGCTCGTGCGCTGCACCGCTAACTTAAGTTTCATTGGCCTCAATTTTGGAGAGTAGAAAAGAAGTTCCGACTGAGACATGGGGGGGTTCGAGCGATGCCAATGTGAGGTGACCTCGGGGCGTCAGAGTCGCCTGGAAGTTCGATTCGTACTTTGATTACCATACATGGATCAGGAGAAACCAAACAAAGGTAATGTATTCTAGCTACCACCTCAACTTCATTTGTCATTGCTCTGTTGCCGAGTGGCAAGATTGTTTTCATCCAAGATCGGACCAACCGGCAAGCCCCGGACCATGGCCTGCATGAGCCTCGGATCCCTGTCCCGCTCCAATCTGTCAAGGGCTGCAGTGTATATGCGCACTTCAGCCAACTTCTCCCTGATTCCCTCATCCTGCTCCAAGATCATCGACTCCACTCGTTCTCGAAGGTACCGGAGCATGTTGAGCATAGGATGCTCGTTGCCGGCGAGCGTCTCCGCCGGGATGACCGAAGGCATGAAAGTATGGTCCTAGGGACGTTAGTGAATAGTAGATACAGGATGGGAATTGCTCACCATTTGACTGGAATGGAATTGGATGCTCTCCTCGATCTGTGCCCAAGTCCAAGTCGGAAAGTCCGCTGTCACCATAGTAAACCAAGGAAACTGATAGTTCTTGACCGTTCGAGATTGATCTCCAGGCTCGGTAACATTCTGAAACATTGCGAGGTGCTCGGTAAACATATCCGCAGGGACTGACAGCCATCGGTCCTGCACCATGAGCTCGAGAACGTGTGCGAGAGGCTTCGGTGGCACCACGACCATGCTTTGCGAAGCTGCATACTCGAGGAAAGGGGTAACAAATGTCTATGCTGATATGAGCAAATGCAAATATCCGACATCAGTACTCACCGCGAGCTCCCATCGAAGGCCAGCCTTAAAAAAGACAATGCGATCTGCATACAAATGTTGATGCGTGTGCTCGAACTCGAACTGTGTGAAGAATGCCCGGATGCGCGATGCTGCCACTTGCAGCACCATGGCAACATAGTGGGTGGACATGCATCTCATAGCATATGTGTCACCAGGATCGTCTGAGCCATCGACAGATATGCTATCATTCGATGAGTCAGCCACGCCTACAGAAGTTGATGACGATGGATGGGTCATGATGGTGGTTGACGACAGATCAGTGGTGAGAACGATCAACGCCGGACATATACGGCATCAGTGCGGCATCTCGGCAATCACACACATGTGGCTTTGTAATACCTCGGCAGGTCACCTCGGCCCCTTCACGTTGGTTGGTAGATGTCATAATCATATGCTATGCAATATCAGCGATGCTGGGGCACTCGGTCATGGTACTTTGACCTTCTGAAAGCCTCCCTGAGCGTCCTGTGCTAATAGTTCCTACATGTGAGCTTGCCGAGCAGCAAAAGGGTATTCGGTCATGGTACTTTGAGCGTCCGAAAGGCTCCCTCAGCATCCTGTGCTAATTGTAAATACATGTGAGCTTGCCGAGCAGCAAAACATGCATGACCCCGAAGGCCGATGGCCTCGGAAGCGTTCTTCCGGTCCACCCATATCTGGGACTTGTGAAGGAGGAACGTGCATGTCCAGTCCATTTCATGCTCCACCAAGGTGAACTCTTCCTCCCATCGATCTCGGAGCGCTTTCGCACGAAGCCAGTGAACTCTGAGGACTATGGGCAACAATGGATTGAGATCGAAGTTGCTGAAGGCGTGTGGCACTCACGTTCATTCATCCAATCACCATCGGGACCACTTGAATCGAAATCGACGGACCAGAACCACGCGAGGGACTCGTTGCGTTGTCCTCGAGCATTGGGATCAGCAACCGCCGTGGTCACTTTGAGATGCTCGCGGAGCAAGGGTTCATACTTCTCCATCAGATGATCCTCGACACCTAGTTTGATCATTTGTTTTCGGCTCTTCTGGTATATGCTGGCGCACAGAGAGACCTTGTTCTCCACCGACTTCACCTGCGACCACGCCCGAGTCGATCGAGATTGCGACCCAGCCTTCCGGACAACTGTTCGAAGGAGGATGGCTTTGTCTGATAGGTTGACTCTGAGGTTATGCAGAGCATCATTTGCTTGCCCCTCTCGAAGCGACATCTCTTGTGGAATCAGATCCAGAGCAACCAGCTGGGAACACCGATTGATTCCAATGTTCGATGGCAAAGGAATCACCGTGAGTTCCGGAGGAAATGCAGGAGCTGCGGGATCAGCCATCGCGCCATCCTCAGTCTCGTCCTCATCCGGATCTTCCATGATTTCAACATCGAGGACCTCATCTTCAAAATCATCATCTTCATCATCAACCTCGTGGTCAAGGAAGTTGTCCCCGAGGTATGTCATGGCCCCGGCGTTGAAACGATCTATCTGGCCTTGCAACCTGTCTCGCTTTCTAACGATCTCCAATGTCTGTGTCTCGCTCGGTCTAGTTCCGAGCTTTCGGACTGCCATGATGAGAGCGATCTGTGCTTCCTCAATGGCCAACCCGGTCGATATCCATGTGGTCGCCCCTCGTCGAGAAGCAGGCACCCGAGGCCCACTGTGCTGCTCCAGGAGCTGTAGTTCCTTCTGTTTCTTGCTCGGTGCTGAATCTCTCCTCAATAAGATAATTTGGAACATCGCAATGTTTCTCAAACCTTTGTCCATCTTGATATCATAAATGTCCATAGCCGAGGGATCATGAAGTCTCCTGCTCTGCGATTCTACCTCGGCATCGAACCAAGATGCCACTGCAACCGGTGGAGCGTTCGATGTGATGGCATCAAAAGCTTTCTTACTTTCCTCCACTCCTGCCCGGGCTTCCTTATATTTCCGGGTCAAGGATTTTCTCATCCTGATCATCTTCATGAAGTTGCAATCATTCATATGATAGTCCAGGCATTCCTTTCGGTGAGGAGACGACATCCCTCGGGCGGATGGTGAAATGAGGTTGAGAGGAGACCAGAGAGTCTCCATGATCTCTCCGTCGATCCTTCCAGCACCCTCGATGAAGTTCGAAGCATATCGGACATAACAGCTGTCTTGATGACCATGAACGTGCCACAGCCCGATGCCAGGAACAATCTTCAGAGCAGCATGAACGGTCAGATAAGGGTTGTTCCGCACGCGCTGGTGAAAGTGCTTGTGATATTGACAGTTTATGTCGTAGAAAGTGAGCGCTCGGGTGACGCCGTGCATGTTGTGCTGCAATGCTTCGCACAGAGCATAGTCCATATTCATTTGCCTGCATAGACGTCAACCATGGTGGAAGAAGACATCGATGGACTGGATGCACTCACCGCTCTCCTTTCTGAAAATCTACCATCGAGTGAGGGACGAAGCATCCATGTCTGGCGCATGCGCATCCACCGATCCCGGTGGCTTCAAGCTTATGCCGAGAGGCATTCGCCTGATTGACGGCTCGGTGATTGTTGCATGACGATCTCTCCACAGTGTCCTTGGCTGCTTCTAGGTGCCTCTTGTACCTGTCATTCCCGACCATGAATCCCAGCCCATCGGTGAGCCACACCTCATCTTCAGCATTCTTCGGGTGCAGATGTTCTGCTTTGAAATTTCCATCCATCACATATGATCGAGTGTATTTCACCCTTGCAGGACAATCATGAGACATTCTTCACATAGCTTCGATCGAACTCACTGATCTAGGTTTTCTTCCGGAGCAGATGGAATGTTGATTCCTGGCTGCGGGCATGCCGGACAAAACAATGCCAGCTCTCCATGCTTCGGTGGCTCCGGGTCGTGACCGAAACCATTCCACTTGTACGCCTTCAGCTGCCGCCACTGTCGAGCCACTCTCATGAGCTCTCTGTACCGATCCTATTTCATGCATGCCATCAAAACAAATCACACAGGAAAGGCATCATGGATAGTCACCGGCACGAGGTGCGGAAATGCACTCGATGTGGTGCGTCGAAGCTTGCTGTAGTAGTTCATCGCCGACGTCCCGCATTCCAGGTTATCCAACAGAAAGTCATCGAGCACAGCAAAGGTAAACACGGTCTTCGGGTTGATGAAGGATGCGGGAAAGAGTCCTGCCCGGAAGAGCTGTACGTCTGGCCTCTCGGCTGCTGGACACTGGCAACATCGAATTTGCAGGCGATGTACCCCAGACGTGTCGACGATGAGCATCTCTGCACCTCTGAGCTTGTACCGAGGACCTGGCATGGAAGGATTGTCCTCCGGATCGATCTCATCTTCTGCTTCATCCCCATCGAAAATATCCCACCCATCATCAGCAGCTGCACATCCTGTTGCATCATGACCCAGATGTATGATCAGCCCAGCATCCGCCAGACAGCTCTGTTGGAAAAATGTGCCTGTCCATTGCCTGATGGAGTGGAAGGGGGTGAGTTGATGTAGCACTCTGCAGCATGCAGTACAAAATAGGGGTTGTGCTAGACAATCCTGGCACTTGTACACCCCATCGAGCCCGCAGATGGAGCAATTCCTGTGCACGGGAGGAGCTTCTCTATCGAGCAGGTGATGCAGATAAGAATCTCGTTTCAATAGCCATTGCCTGAGGTAGTCGTTCTGACTCTATTGGGACATTGCTGTAATGAGCCACCTGCCAGAACACATCACATGAATGCACTTGCCAGGGAGTTCGGAAGTGGCAGTGGGTGGAAAGGCCCTTGGTCGTGCTCGTGGACTTGATCGCCCAAGTCATCCCAAATGGATGGATCTGCGACCGGTTGAACTGCTCGTGTGTGCAGGGGAGACTGCACTGCTGTGATGTGTTTTTTGGGATGAGGCACCTTCTTCCACTTTTGCCTGCCTTTCTTGCCCATGAGGGTCACCAAATGAGACCTCATGCGAGGATTGCATTTAATTGTCTGCGACCCCATGGCAAGGATCAAGGGACACGCACGATACAATACATATGTATTTCGTTCCATCATCTCATTCATTGCTACCTATGCCTTATAAACACCGATCCGACTTAGACCGGAATGCCGAATGAAGTGAACCAACATTTTGGATCGTTTTTGAGTGCTTGTAACATTCATTGTAACATTCCTGGGACTGCCATACATTCGACATCCAATGCCACGACCTCCGAAAACACCCTTGCCGAGCAATCAACTCCTGAGAGAAGCCAAAGTTCTCGAACTCAAGGCTCAACAGGGTGCATGGGCTTCCGCAAACAGACACGAGAAGAAAAATGTCTTCAATGCCATTTGCCGAGTGGTGCAGCTCTTCGGTCCCAAGCTCGATCACAAGATGTTGAAGAAGAGGCGCAAGGTCAGTGGATGGTCTTCACACGTACCGCGCTGATCACCCCGGCATTCAGATCTACCGCACTTGGCTGTACAATCACACAAAGCTAAAGCAGAGGCGAGATAAGATCAAGTACGGAAAGAAGTGGACTGCTAGAATGGTGGTGTCTCATGACAAGAGAGACGAGGTGCTGCAGAGGATCGCGGATGAGACCGGGCTGAAGCCAGGTGATCCACAGATGTTCAAATACTACCAGGGCACAGTGAACAAGGTTGTCGACGAGATGCCCGCAAACGAGATGGAGATCGCAAAGGAGACGGCTGAAAAATGGTCCAATGACTTTCCGCCCCCAGAGATCCAGGCCTCGGTCGCAACCAAGAGGGGCCCGAAGTACATCGAACATTTCGCCGAGGAGATGTGGAGGCAATGTGGGATGAGAGTCTTCATGGTGACAGCTTGGAAGGATGAGAAGGGGGAGGTCCTCTGTGGAACACATGACTTCAACGATAAGTTCGGAGGGGACAGCTTTACCAAGACCAAGGACTGGTCCGATATCCTGCCTGTCTGGCAGGAATATGCGGAAGAACAGTTCGGTGAGTCACACAGTCACACCCGGCTTCAAAAGTCACTGACTGTGGTAGGTGTGGATGCTGCCGAGGGTGGAGGCGTCCGAGACGTTGGTTTTAGGAAGAAGACTAAGAAACCGGCCTTTGAGCTAGAGGTCGATGGCGACGGCATGCCTGTGTTGCCCGAAACAACTGGCGACCGGCTGGAGCAGAAAAAAGCCATTGTCCGGTCCTTTCTCACGGAACACTACAGTTAGCTGTCTTCGATCATGTTTTGCAGCTCATATTCTGATGCCGAGAAAGGACTTTGCTGTGGAAATACAAAGAGTGTGGTTCCCTGGAGAGCCATCATGGATTGCCAGGGCGACTTCATATCCGGCCGGTACCTCCCTGACGGGGTCCAGGTCAAGGACCCATCTAAACTGCAGACCACCGAGGCCACAGCCTTGCTCGAATTCTGGTATGATCGACAGGAGAACGGAGTGCCACCTGTATTCCAGTTTAAAGGGTGGAAGAATGGTCGGGGTGAGCTGGTCGATCCAGTTCAAGCTGACAGATCACGAGCACGTGGCCAGAGGACATCGAGGTCGATGGCCACTGCACGGCAATCATCCAGTGAGTCGCTGGAAGTGAATGCGAGAAGGCCGAGGGCTGTGGCGAGGCGTCGCCAAGCAATCCCACCGAGTGATGTGGAAGAGCCTGATAGTGGTGCCGACATCGAGCACAGGACAAAGACACCACCTCCACCCACGCACCATGCGGTTGTGCCGAGGACGCAGATCACCCCTGCAGCAGAACTCACTTCAATGCCTGGTGAAGACAATCAAGTGGAGGGCCAGGGTGGTAAAAGGGCTGGTCGCAAACGACGGGCGGTGGAAGGTCAGCTCATATCGCCTCGTGCCACTAAGCAGTCGAGGACAACAAGGAGCAAGACTGTTGTGGAGGAAACCGAGGTATTGCTCGGTCGGGTGACGCGATCGAGGCGTGGCAAAGGCAGCCTTTTAGTGTAGTGTTACTGAAATGTATTTACATAGCATATAGCACGGTCCAAGATGTCCCTGTTCATTGAGGGAACTACTTACCTGAGATGATGTATGGCTTCAACGGACTCATCCACTGGAGAATGATCATCGAATGAGCTACTGACATCGGATGATATGGCAGCCAGGAGTCCATTGGATGCAACAAGTTCATCAATCCTGTCCCCCAGCTCCTATTACAATTATGTTTGCTCATGGGATGCAAAGCTACACCTCATCCTACTGCTGACTATGCGAAGTGGCCTGCTGCATATGCCACTCATCTCCCACCTGGACTATGAAGCGATCGAGCATTTCGAGTGCCTCGAGCGTCATCGCCCTCTGCTTCTCCATCCGCCTCAGATCCTTCGTCGCCCGGTTGAGCTTGTCGGTGTTGTCAGCGAATGCCGCATGGAACGGTCGCTCGAGTTCGAGGATGTCCCGCATCGAAGGCTCCGGAATGTCATGGTCATCGCCCAACACATGATCGAAGTGGGAATGAGACCGTCGAACTGTGAATGTCATCAGTGATGATGATGATGACAATTGAATTGCCTCACACGTATCGTCATCGAGACTGTTCATGCGCAAGATCGACTTCGAGATGTGAAGGAACTCCTGCTCACACATCAGTGAGCTGGGTTGTGATGTCGATGCCGTATATCGACCGATATCTTGGTACATTTGTGAGAGGATTGCTGGTATTGAATTGGGCTGGTGGGAGCGTGATGGGGCAGGCGGTTCAAGGGCTAAAGGGATGTCCTCGCGATGACTCGAACCAAGTTCCGGTCGAGGTGTGTCTGACATCGAGTCCTCTGACATCGACCTCGGGGAGTGATGGGATGGTCTATGCGGGTGGTTCGAATGCATGGGGGACTCGTTGGACGCTAACACATCTGGTCAGCGAAAGTCATTTTGGTCGATGCCGAGAACAAACCAATCATCGACATCCACCCCGAGTGCAAGGCTGAAGCATCTTCATCTGGCCCGAGATCGAAGGTATCCGATGTGGTCTGCCCCTGCTCGTCATTGGCTACAGCAGGTGTTTGTAAACTCGCCGTCACTTCATCGACTTCATGTACTGACCGAACATGGAAGTCCACCCTCTGTGAGGCTCCATATCTTCGTCGTCAGGTCCCAGGTCTATCGATGACCTTGGGCTCATGGGATCATCCATGTTGGCTATGGCATGTTAAGCTGTGAGAGCATAATGAAGACACCATCATACCGAACAATGGCACAGGGAGATCGTCATCAGGCCCCAGGTATATTGAGCCCATCGAGACGTCCTCGATGTCATCCCCATTGGAGTCCGATGACATCGATGCTGCCATCGAAGGCGCTTGGAATGGCATGAGTTGAGATCGGATGCGACGGAAAGATCATCCTACCTGAGGAACTCGATGATCGGATTGATTCAGATATGAACCTCACGCCTGTGATGAGTGGATCATGGAATCTCACGGTGAGTTCAGTCGCCATGGGCTTTGCAATCGATGTGCAGCAACCACTTCTCATCTACGTGTTGCCGCAATTTGCCGAGAACTTCAACATCGCCCAAACAAACATAAACAGCAAACGAACTTCAATCGGCAGATCGTTCTGTTGTTCTGATCTTCGACTGCATTCTGTTCGAGACGCATCAACCTTCAACACTCTATTCCCAACTCCCCTGAATCTTACAATGTCTACCCCAGTTGACGCCATCAGCCCATCGTTCATCGCTGATGTGCAAAGCATCCTCGAGTTGGTGAAAGCCGGCCGTGTGATGTATGATCAGCCTGAGGCCGTTCACATCAGGTTGGCCGAGCGCACCGCGAGAGAGGTCGTGAGTCACCATCTTTTCCATTTTTTGTTTGGATGGCTGTGTATCTGATTTATCCAGAGTGCTTTTTTCAAGGCAAACAAGGATGCGACGTGCATGCCGGGGGCAATCTTGTCGTGTGCGAAGGAACTGCGAGGAGCTCGGGATGCTGCCACTCAAGGCTTCACGAGATCCCCCAACTGGAATGCCATAGGGTACGATGACGCCCGAGTCGGCGTCCATCCCTGGGCAGCAAAGGCCCTCGAGTGGCACAAGCTAGGTGACCCGGTGTTCAATCTTGGCGTTCGCATGGCCCCGTCGTCCATGATCGTCCACTCCACGCCCTCTGACAACAAGATGGAGGTCGATGTCGTTTTAACAGGGAAAGGAAAAGGCAAGGCGAAGGACGAACACCAGGAGGTCAGTGTGGCCACCGACGAGAAGCACGCAGACGAGCAGGTGAGTGTGTGCACGGATGCTGTGTTGACATCGATGGCTGACGCACTCGAAGGTCTCGACATCGAATGTGTCGATGGCCTCGACATCGAAGACCTCCAGAGTTTCAGAGCCGAAGGTTAGCAAGAAGAGGCCGCTGCCACCTTCGGCAATGAAGTCTGGCAAGCGAGTTAAGCCATCAGCGGTGCCGAAGTCGAAGGAGTTCATCGACGACTCCGACATCGATTCAGAGGTAAGTGTGACTCATCCTATCATAGTGTTGTCTGAGGCTGATTGATTCCCTCGATTGCATTGGTGCAGGACTTAGCAAGATTACCAACCATCACTGTGAAGAGGACCACTCATCCAGCACTTAGCTCTCACTCGATGCCTTCGTCGAGCAGACGACCACCCACGCCTCCATGGATGCCATCACCTCCCTCGCCAGGCCAGAGAGCCCAGTGGGGCCCTTCGAGCAAACGGAGGGGATCTCTGGTACGCTGTTGTCTCCATCTCCATTATCTCGGTACTCACTTCGCAAACAGACTGGCTCTGACATGTCCACCTCGGACATGCCGACCACCACGGCGATGCCACCTAAAGGGATCCAACTGAAGGATTCATCCGGGACTGCTGCTTCTTCAGCACCTCCCCCCCCCATGCCACGATTTTTGCCTGGGCCGGTGGGTTTATATCCCCTCTCGATATCATCGACATCTGACCACTTCTGTAGAGTAATCCGTGCAAGAATTGTGACCAGAAAGAAGTGAGATGTGTCGGTCGGTTCGGGCAGAAGGGCGAAATGTTGGCCTCATGTGAGGCATGCACGCTGAAGAAGGTGAAGTGCTGGTCGGCTCAGCTTCAGGAGCCTCCGACAATCCATCGGGATGGGAAGTCCAGGGCGCAGTCAAGGGCGAGGTCAAGGGCACCCTCAAAGGCAAGATCGATGGCCCCGGCGCCAGATGTCCTGGCAGCTGCCCAGCCAACCCCTCTGCGTGTGTCTTCCAGGTCGCAGTCGAAGTCGGCCACACCGGGTGATGTACCGCCTCGGGGTCGCTCGACGATGTCCCGGGCTGCACCCTCGAAAGCCCGAGCAAGAAGTGTTCGGCCCCCGCCAGTTGGTAAGTCTGTTTTCAACACGCTGTTGTTGTTATACTCATTTTTTTAGTCATGTCGCATGTCCTTGTGCCCCCATTGTCTATGACATCCACTCCTCAGAGCGTTGCTGTTTCGCCCGTCCCCGGTGTCAATGTGGCTGCTCAGACCGAAGTTCAATGTTTGAATGAGCGCATAGTTGCACTCGAGGCAAAAGTGCATGATCAAGCAGTCCAAATGGATACCCTCCTGCGGCTGCATGAGAGCCTTCGCCGCGAGGTTGCCACTCAGCATTCATCTTTCCCCCTTGTCGCGATCGATCCAGTGCACCCGAAAGCCGAAGCCTCCCCCACCCTTGCCCCAGTGTCATTCCCCCTCCTTGATCCACCGAGGGCTGCATCACCGATCGATAGTCTCCTGGTTGACGTTGTCGGTGTCACCGGCATACCTGTGGAAGCCTTGCAGCCTCTCGATGAGTTCGCTGGCCTCGCTCTCATCGAACTTCATCACACTCCCCGAACTCCGAGGGCTTCTTCATCCATCGATAGTCTCCTGGGTGACATGCTCGGTGTCGCTGGTGTACCTGTAGATGCCTTGCAGCCTCTTGATGAGCTCGCCGGCCTCGATCTCATCGAACTTCATCACACTCCCCGAACTCTTCCACTTCAGGACATTGATCCTGGTGAGGAGCCGCGGCCCATCTTAGCTTCCCTCCCTGCTCCGCCCGCAGATTCTCCCACTGATACTGGCAGTGCCCTTGCATCGCTAGGGCAGTATGATGACCACGACATCGAGATGGATCAGACTGTTGCCCAGGCATTGACCCCGGTGACAGCGCAATTGCAATCGCACTTTGATGATATGGTGGTCTGACATGGAGTTATAATGTTGTGTTGATTTTCAGTGTTGCCAGTAGTTCATATGTACCATATGGTCTTGTTAGCTGTCAATGTGTGATGTCAGTGTTCGGTATTTGACTGAGTCTTTGACCATATCTGTGTTTGAGCCTGAATAGCTAGGTTCGATGGGTGGTTAATCTCACACCCATCGGTTGTTCGAGGGCCGTTCGCATAGTCTCTCACATCGATCAGCCTCTGCGTTTACAATACCTTCATTCCATGTTCTCTCATCGACGATCTCGAACAGCACTCGAATACCCGATCTGTGTGAGATCGCACACCATCCCTATCGAGCCGCCAAGAGGCATCGGTTTACACATTGACATCATATGGAATAGGGCTCCACTATCATAGGGGAGATCATCACAGTATCAGTTTTGTCTGCACTGATGAGTCTTCGATCAGCAGTCATCTCTCGATGTATCTCGATAGTCCGGTGGTCTTCATTCGGTAGTATAGCTGTGTCGTTCAACTTTGTCCTACCTAGGTAGAGTCTTAACTCAATGGTTTAACTCGGTAACCTTTCACTACCACATCTTCTCCGTTTGGCATGATCTCCACTCTCACTGATATATGACATGGATCCCATCATACCAGGGTTCACCATGGAATCTACGGCTTCGCCGTGGAATCCGGCCACAATAGAGTATAAGTTACTGTATTAGGTATCGAGCATTGGATATGAATGTTGGTGTGTCATCACTCGTGTTCATCTCGGGTCGCCCGTTAGCTGGATTAATTGCTTCTGATAAGCACAAATATCTCATTCGTGGGAACCGAATACCATCGTGACGTCCCCTCAGAGTCCATGTCTTCAGCCATCCTCCTCTCAGCATGACTTCGCCTTCGGTTCAGACGTTCATCCCAAAAACATGGGCTCTCCGGATCGCTCATGAGGCCAGTGATTATGTAGCGAAGAGATTCAATCATTTGGTCCAAAACACACCGGAATGTCCCCAGATCATCCCGCCTGTCACCTTGGACTCTCATCTGGTCATGGCATGTGATCGGCTGGTGATGTGCCTAACCGAAGCATTCCATAATCCGCGTGAGAAGCTTCCGAGTCAATTGCATTCGATCTCTCGTCTCACCCGATGCGTAGTTCAGACAGAGATCGATATTGTCCGGTATACTGAACACGTCGGTCCCATGAACACCGGACATAACGAGGAGAAGGAGGGGAAGTTGCTGCGCAGATTTCCCCCTCATCATGGCGCCGAGTCCCCATTGTATCTCCACAAGCCTACCACCGGTGTCGATGCCCTCGGCCGCATCATCATGTGGTATCTTCCGGGAGCCTTCGATAAAGACACAGAAGTGAGTGATCGATGGATTCATGGTGGCCAAGTTCCCACATTGGTTTTCAGAACCAGATGTTAGCTGCCACATCCATAATGGAGTCTCAGCTCCACAGCAGTCTACATGCCGAAGGGCATGGCAGCTGGAGAACCAACGAGGAGCTGTTCTCACATGGGTCCGATCAATCACCCCCGGGCTGCATCAATTTCTCGCCTGCTTGGTTTCAACAAGCCCATGAAGTGAGTGCGGCATGGATCTGATGCCATGATTGTCATTCACCGGCGATCAGGTGGGGTATCACCCGCAAGCCTCGGCGTCGCTGAAAGGTCCTTCAGGGATGGACATTCTCAATGCCATCGCCCGTCCGGCAGCGATCGCCTCTGCAGCCCTCAGAGTCATGCATCCCGAACAGTATTTCAAAGGTCTGAGAACCTTCGGTATGCTCGATGAAGCTGCATTTCGCCTCGACCTACCATTTATGCCAGATGCTCTGGCACAGTGGTCGTCCGTTTTCACGGTCCTCACAGTGATCAGCAATCGCGAGACTCCATTGCATCGTGACGTCAACTCCATCCCTCAATGGTTCGACATCCTCGGCAGCGTCGGTGACTATAAGAATGGTGGCATGGCGTTGCCTGGTCTTGGCATCGAGTTGATGTACGATCCGGGGGTCATGGTGGCTATTTCTGGCAAGATCATCCGCCACGGTGTCCCTCGGGTCGATGGGGATCGCGTATGCTGGGCATGGTACATGCGAGATGCTGTTCATGAATATGCAGGGATACCACGAGGGTCGTGGCCCCAGAGGCATAACCATTGGCCACTGTGGGTTGATGAGTCAGGAGACTCATTATTAGATGACACTTAGATACACGAGGGTCTGCTGTCAGTCATTCAAAATTGACAAGCTACTTCGACATCATCCCTCGGCCCACCTGTCTAAATAATACACTTCCCTCGGCCCATGTGTCTAAATGATATCCGGCTTTCGGCCCATCTCTCTACATGATACGCTGCCCTCGGCCCGCCTGTCTAAATAATACACTCTACAGGAATGTAAGATAGACGATTGACTAGAGACCATTGTGGATTCGAGGACTGAGGGTGCATCATGAAGCATCCCCGAGGCACCATTGATCATCGAGGCCCAACCATTGAATATCGAGCATCGACTGTGACTTTCTGAGGCTCGGCTAGAGGTTTGATAGGTAATTCACCTGCTCTTTTGTGACCTCGAAAGTGTGGCCATCTTCTGGTGAAGGAGTCTCTCGAAGCATACATCATGCCAGGTGTTTTCATTTCAATGTGACTGCAGATCCTCATGGGGTCCTTGGGGACGGCCAATCGAGGATGGCCAAATTTATTTCCCTCGTCGAACCTCATTGCCGATGCTGACAGTGGAACCCAGATGGAGATCATAAGAGGATCAGTTTTGGTGAGCACTTTAGTTCATTGCAATGTTTGCCCTCAAATGCCTCATCAAACATGAATCAGGTTTCCGCTGTCATCGATCTCCTACCCTCGGCCCAGCTGTCTACATCATACACTTCCATCTGCCCATACATCTACATGATACATTGCCTGCGGCCCACCTGTCTAAATAATACATTTCCCTCGACACATCTATCTACGTGATCCCCTGCCCTCGGCCCACCTGTCTCCATAATACCCTCAGTACCTGAGGCCGCCCATCTGTCTAAATGATCTCATGCCCCCCCTCGGCCCTCTGGTCTAAATGATACACTTCCCTCGGCCAATCTGTCTAAATGATCCTGTCTTCGGCCCATCTGTCTACATGATACCACAAACACACC
>Ga0137412_10002262_pt1 | contig 15194 bp, 10 predicted proteins | sample CZODoug2_1_16fun_FD_122160 | JGI IMG/M metagenome (GOLD analysis project Ga0137412, IMG submission 122160) | Vadose zone soil fungal communities from Angelo Coast Range Reserve, California, USA - CZODoug2_1_16fungal (Hybrid Assembly) | ecosystem: Environmental > Terrestrial > Soil > Vadose zone...
ATCCCGGGAACAAGGAGGCGTGGTATTACTTGGGCCGCGCCTACTACTCCGACAGCCGCCCGGCCCAGGCGAAGACCGCTTTCCTGACGGTACTCGAGCTCGACCCCCACGATGTCAGGGCGGAAAACAATTTGGGACTGGTCTTCGAGGCCGAGGCCAGGACCAACGACGCACTGGAGGCCTACCGCAAAGCGATCGCCTGGCAGCAAGGAAGTCCGCGACCAAGCGAGCAGCCCTATTTGAATCTGGGTATCCTTCTCCTGGAGCAGGAGCGCGTGGAAGAGGCCGTTGGTGCACTCGAGAAAGGGACGGAACTGGCTCCCAATGACGCTACTTGCCATTTTAGACTTGGGATTGCATATTCCCACATGAACCGTCTCCAGGAGGCGCAAGCCGAACTCGCGCGCGCTGAGCTACTGGAACCGCAAAACGCTCGGATTCATTATCAGCTTGGGAGGGTGTACAAGCAGATGCATCAGATGGACCGGGCGAAAGCGGAATTTGCTCGCACGGAAGAGCTGCAGAATGGCGCCGCGGGCGCACTACCCCGGCAGGTGCCTGTCAAGCCGCAGTAAAGGACTTGGCGTGACGCTGGCAGAACGAAGCTGTAAGCGCTTGCACAAAAACGCTTGCACAAAAACCTTGACAATCCTAACTTCCGGGCAGTAAGTTTCGCCTAGTATTTTTTCTATTATTTCGATTTGGGAAGCCAGTGGACAAGCAATTCTTTCTCCGAGCACTGGTCCTCGCAATCCTTCTCTGTGTATCTTCTGCGTCCGTCCGGGCGCAAAGTAGTGAATTTGAGAAAGTGTTTAATCAGGGCGTAGAGCGTCTCCACGACGGACGACTCCGGGAGGCCGCGACCGCTTTTTCGCTGGCTCTCGAGATGGATCCGCAGTCGGCGGGGGCGCACCTGAATTTAGGACTGGTTCGTTTGCAGCAAGGAGAGGTGGAAAGCGGCATCGAGCATTTGGAAAGAGCGGTGGGCCTCAAGCCGACCTTGCGGGGCGCGCACTTGTTTCTGGGTATCGGCCGTTATCGCACGAATGACTATGCGGCGGCGAAGGCAGCTCTCGAGAGCGAATTGAAACTCAATCCGGCAAACGCCGATGCTCTGATGTGGCTAGGGGTCGTGGAACTGGCCCAAGGCAACACCATCGAGGCGCTCCGGGCGCTGGACAAAGCGGCCGATCTGAAGCCCGGGGATGTGGACATTCTCTATCATCGCGGTCGGGCGCACATGCTGCTGTCCAAAGAAAGCTACGAACAAATGTTCAAAGTGGACCCGAAATCCTGGCGGGTTCATCAAGTACTTGCGCAATCGTTCACGGAAGCAGACCGGCTGCAAGAAGCAATTTCGGAATGCCAGAGCGCCATCGAATTGAGACCGAATGAGCCGGGACTGCATGAACAATTGGGAGATATCTATTGGAAACAGAACGCTCTTGAAAGTGCGGAGGCGGAGTTCGAAAAGGAGCTGGAGGTCGATCCGCGCAGCATGTCGGCGACGTATAAACTTGCCGTAATCAGTCTGGAACGGTCAAAGCCTGCGGTGGCCGCGGCTCTTCTCAAGAAGGTTTTGGAGCATTCTCCGGACTCGCCCGAGGCTCATTATCAGATGGGGCGCGCCATGGTACAAACCGAACAGAACCAGGCGGCCCTTCAGGACTTCCTGTTTGTGGTCAAGGGGCATGGAGCTGAACAAGCGGACCCGGAAATCCTCCAGCAATCCTACTATCAGTTGGCTCACTTGTACCGCCGGCTCGAAAAGCCCGCCGAGGCGCAGGAAGCCATGCAGTCCTTTGTGCGGCTAAAACAAGAGGCCGATAGCCAACGGGATCGCAAGTTACAAGATAGACTGGCGCAACAGAACCCAGGGACGCCGCGTTAAGAGCCAGGCATTGATACCCAATGTACGGGGTGGGTGGCAATAAAAAGGTCGCAAGAAAACGTTTACTTCGCTTATTTTGTTTTTTTTCATGCGGGTGGGTCACGCGGAAATACAAAATCGAGGGGTGAAACGATGCGGTCGAGAACAAAACGGGTCGTAAAGGGAATACCGCGGTGGTTCATTTTCCTAGTGTTGTGTGCTGCCATCCAAAACGCTGCCTGGGGTCAAGCCAATCAAGGATCGATCGCCGGGAATGTAACGGATACGAGCGGCGCCAGCGTAGCCGGAGCGAAGATCAGTGTCAAAAACGTCGCAACAGGAGCAGTGTATGAAACGGTCTCGAGCAGCGCTGGCACGTACCGACTGCCAAATTTGAGTGTGGGGTCCTACGACGTTACGGCCGGCCTTACCGGATTCAAGACGGCCGTTCTGAAGAGTGTGGTGGTCGAGGTGGGTACCACCAGCGCTCTCGATATTCAACTTCAGGTTGGAGCAGCGACCGAATCCGTTGAAGTATTAGCCGACGCGCCGACCGTGCAGTCGGAATCAGCGGATATCGGTACGGACGTCTCGACGAAACAGGTTTTGGATCTTCCTCTGGCCTTGGGGAGCGTGGTCCAAGCCATGCGCTCTCCGGAAGCCTTTGTTTTTTTGACGCCGGGAACGGTGGGACCGGGAACGGCCAATGGTAACGGTGGGACGTTCGAATCGAAAATCAGCGGGGGACAGAACTACGGCACGGAAGTGCTTCTCGATGGAGCGAGCACTTACCGGTCGGAAAACGGCTCTTCTTTCGATGAGACTGCGCCTTCGGTCGACGCTCTCGGAGAGTACAAGGTCATTACCTCCACGATTCCAGCGGAATTCGGACACACCACGGGAGGGATTGAGAGCTTCAATACGAGAGCTGGAACAAACAGCTTTCACGGGTCAGCCTACGACATTTTTCGGAACGAGGATCTGGACGCCAACACCTTTTTCAATAATTTCAACGGGCTACCGAGGAACCTCGACAAGCAGAACGACTATGGCTTGACCTTCGCCGGTCCCGCATGGATCCCCAAGGTCTACAATGGCCATGATAAAACCTTCTTTATGTTCGCCTGGGAGCAATACCGTCAGACCCGTGGTGGAGTATCCAACATCTCCGTGCCAACCGCCGCCGAGCGGGGTGGCGATTTCTCTGCCTACCTTACTAATGTCACGCTAGGGATCAATCCCTGCGATGGCACGCCCATCTTCCAGGGCCAGATTTTCGACCCGGCAACAACACAAACGGTGGCAGGCACGCAATGCCGCACGGCATTCCAAGGGAACAAGATCCCGCAGAGTCACTGGTCAACTGCTGGGCAGAATATCCTCTCGCACTATCCAGCACCTCAGAATTCCAACCAGTCGCTGAACTTCGTCTACCCCTTTAGCTTTCCCATTCTCGACACGACTACAACGGTGCGCGTCGACCAAAACGTTTCGACTCAACAAAAGGTCTATTTTACCTACTCCTCAAGAGACAATGGCCGAATATCCACCAATCCGAATTTCAACGATCCTGCCGGGCAAGGACGTTTCCAGGATTTTTTCACTCATTACATCCGGGTAGGCTGGGATTACGCCATTCAACCGACCATGCTGAACCACCTCAACTTGGGTTACAACCGAACCAACAGCAAGAATGTTGGCGCTGGCGTGGCCTCCGGAATCAACTGGGCGCTAAAACTGGGAATCAGCGGCACCGCCGGAAACGAGACTAAGGGCACTCCTTTCCCGACCATCGGGCTGAACGATAATTATAGGCTTAACGACATCGGCGATGAAGTATATGGCGACACCATCGACAACGGATACCGCATCAACGAGAGCGTGGAGAAGTTGACCGGCAAGCACGACTACAAATTTGGCGTCGATTATCGATTCCAGTTGTATTCGCCGCTGAGCTTCGGCAGGACCACCGGGCAGTATTTCTTTTGGGGAACGCAGACGGCGGCTACAGTCGCGCTGTCAAACAATACAGCGACAGGAAATGCGGTCGCGAGCCTCCTCGTCGGACAAGTCCACGACTCGAACCTCTACGACTATTCAGGGCAACCGCACGAGGTCTCGAAATACTACGCGCTGTTCTTCCAGGACAGTTACAAGGTCACGCGGGCTCTCACCTTAAGCCTGGGGCTGAGATGGGATGTGGAAGTGCCACGCTACGAAACGCACGGCAACACATCGAACATCGGCCTTACCGCACCAAACCCGGGAGCCGATAATTTTCCCGGGGCCCTGGTATTCGCGGGCGCAGGCACAGGACGCAATGGTCGAGTACAGGAGCAATGGGCAAACACCTGGTACAAAGATTTTGGTCCGAGAATTGGTTTTGCCTACTCGCCCGAAAGATTTGGGCATAAGACTGTCCTGCGGGGAGGCATTGGGATTATCTATGGCGCACTGCTCTACGCCGACTTCGGAGCATTTAACCGCGTCGGATTCACAGGGAACCCTGGATTTACAAGTCTCGATGGATTCTCTCCCGCATTCAGTCTCGATTCCGGCTTTCCTTCCTACACCCCACCGCCCAACCTGAACCCCGCACAATTGAATTATCAAGGTGGCGTCCAGTACATCGACCCCACTTTCGGTCGTCCGGCCATGGTGAACAACTGGAGCCTAGAAGTTCAGCACGAATTGGCAACCGACTTGATCCTGGATGTCGCCTACGTGGGGCAGCACTCCACGCACCTGCATACCAATTTCGATTCCTGGAACTCGCTGAATCCGAAGTATTTTTCGATGGGTTCGAACCTCTTGACGTCTCAAATTGGTTCCCTCGCAGCCCAAGCCGCAGGCATACAAAAGCCCTACCCCAGCTTCCCCTCGAATTTGCTCGTGGCGCAAGCCTTGGTCCCGCTTCCCCAGTATTTCAATTTCAACACGGATGGAGCGCTCGAGAATTGGGGACAGTCACGCTACGACGCATTGCAAGCATCCCTGCATCGGCGATTCCGAAACGGTCTCAATCTCATGGCCTCCTACACGTGGTCGAAAACGCTAACCGACGCCGATGCGGCACTGCCGTTTTTTGCCACCCTGCATGGGGGAGGCAGCGCCCAAAACCCGTTTGACAAGAAGGGTGAGAAGGCCATTAGCAATCAGGACGTTCCGCAGACGCTGGTCCTCAGCTACGTGTACGAACTGCCCATCGGAAAGGGCAAGAAGCTCCTCGACAAAGGCGGAGTCATCAACAAAGTCGTGGGAGGCTGGCAGATTGGCGGCATCCAACGTTACCAGAGTGGACAACCGCTGTCGTTCTGCTGTGGGGCAGGCGTTCCCGCTTTCTCCGGAGCGATTCGCTTCAACCGCGTAAAGACGCAGTCCCTTTGGAGTCCCGCGTGGCAGAGCGGCAGCTTCAACCCTACTAGCGATCGGATGTTCAATCCGTCCGCATTCAGCGATCCTAACGCCCAGTGCGGAACACCGGCGGGATGTTCCAGCTATGCGTTCGGGGATATGTCGCGGACTACTGGCGAAGTGCGCATGTACAAGTTCCTGAGCGAAGACTTCTCTTTCATCAAACGCACCCCGCTTACGGAAAGGACGAATCTTACATTCAATTTGAACATGCTGGATGCCTTCAACCGCCACATTTTCAACAGACCTTACGACCTGAATCCGCTCGATGGAAACTTTGGAAAGCTCGATACCAGTAGCACGGTCCTGGGCCCGCGCATCGTGCAGCTGCAATTAAAATTGGAGTTTTGAGCGGCAACCGGAAAAAAAATGTGCAGACGGGGCGGTGCAGCACGGGCCGCCCCGTTTTGCTTTTGGAGTGTCTCGGAGCCCACGGATTCGGCAAAAGCGAAAGTAACTCCTTACCACAATCAAATCTCGTCAGGGTCGCGTTATCATGGATTTCTGTGGGTTAGAAATGTGACATACACTTGCGCATGTTTAGGTCGCATAACTCGCGGGATTTCCTCTTTACCCCCGACGCGCAGCGTTAACTTTCCCCGCCGCCCATTATTCTGGTTGGCTTTCTTGCTGTTTTTTTCTGCTCTGCATGCCCACGCGCAGGCTTCCGCGATTCCCACGACCGACCGGTCTCACCTTCGAGCCGCGGCAGAATGGATTGTCAAGGGAGATTTGGCGCGCGCGGAAGAGGAACTCCGAGTGGTCCTGAACACGGAGCCGAACGAGTACCACGCGCTTAACTTGTTGGGAGTTGTTCGCGCGCAGCAACACCGGGCCGCAGAAGCGGAGCAACTCTTCAAGCGAGCACTCGACGAAAAGCCGGACTTCGCCGGCGCGCACATGGATTTGGGCATGCTTTACGCCGAAGGCGGCCAAGACGACGAAGCGGCCAATGAATTCCAACGAGTTCTGACTCTCGAACCGGGGCGCGAGGATGCCATTGCGTCGCTAACTCACGGATTGCGAAAACAGGCTGCCGCGGCTCTGAAAACCCGAGAACCGGAAAAGGCGTTGGCGCTCTTGCTGCGGGCGCGAAGGGCAAGCCCGAAAGATGCGGATGCCGCCTACGAATTCGGGATCGTCGCTCTGCGCATGTCTTTATTTCCGGACGCGATTCAGGCATTCAAGGACGTTTTGCAGGAACGCAAGAACGACGTGAATGCCGTCTACGCAGAGGGCCGGGCGCAGATGGGGCTGGGCAAGTTTCAAGAAGCCGGCGATCTCTTCAAACGCTACGTGGAGCTTCGGCCAGAGGATGCTAGCGGACACTACGCGCTGGGCCTCATCCTGCGTGCGCTCGAAGAGGGGCCCGAAGCGCGTGTTCAACTTGAGCGTTCTATTCACCTCGAACCCTTGCAGACGGAGTCCTACGTGCAGCTGGGCGAGTTGGACCTCGCCGAAGGCAATCTTGAAGCTGCGGCCGGGCGATTTGGCCGGGCCCTAGAGCGCAACCCAAAACATCCCGGCGCTTTGCTTGGAATGGGAGAAGTCCACTACCGGAAGAAGTTGTATGAAGCCGCCTGCGATTTCCTCGAGCGCTCCGTCTCTCTAGACTCCAATTCGCGCGATGCGCACTACTATTTGGGGCTGGCCTACGCGCGTTTGGGAAAGACGGAGGAGTCGAGGAGAGAATTGGCGCTCGCCGGCCAGCTCGAACAACAGGATATCGAGCGGCATCGAAACATTCTCAGGTTGCTTGATCCGGCCGAAATCGATTTGGCGCGGCCTGAATGAGAAGAGACGCTTCGCGCTTTCGAATCAGCTTTGCCGAGTCGCCGTTTGCACTGCGGAATGCGGATTCTCCGTTTATTTCTGCGTGTTCCGGGGAGCGCCTTCGAGCGCCGCGTGCGGCCAATCGCCGGTCCAATCCATCGTCGAGATGTGCAGCCTAGGTTTTCCGGTCTTGCCGTCGTAGGCATGGAAGACGATGACGTCCCCGCCCGCTTGTTGCAAAATGGACTCACCACCAGGGCCCGCCCAAAGTTCGTTGCCTACCAAGAGTGGTGTTCCTCCGCCTTCGAGCATGGGCTTGCCGGCAGCGTCCACATACGGCCCGGTGACATTTCCTGAGCGGCCGACCATCGTCTTGTAATTGCTTTTCACGCCTCGGCAGCACAGATCGAACGAAACAAAGAGATAGAAGTAGTCCCCGTGACGCACGATGAAGGGAGCCTCGATAGCCTGCCAATCGTCGGGCAAGTTGGGCGGCTGGGGCCCCGGATTTTCAGGCCGCACGCGTCCCGCTAGGGAGTAGAGCTTGGTGTCCTCGTTTGCAAGCTTGCCTGTTAGCGGATTGATTCGCCGCATCTTGATGCCGCTCCAGAAGCTGCCAAAGCTCATCCATAGATGCCCCTCCGAGTCGGCCACAATATTGGGATCAATGGCGTTGAAATCATCTTTCTCCCGAGAACGAAGCACCAGGCCTTCGTCCACCCACTTGAAATCCGGACGGAGCGGATTCAGGGTCTTGTTGGTCACCAAGGCGATGCCCGAAGTGTTCTTTCCGAATACTGAAAATGCATAGTAAAGGTGATATTTTCCACCGAAGTAGGATTCGTCCGGAGCCCACAGATCCTTGGTTTCGGGGCTCTCCTTTTTGATCCAATCCGGTATGCCTTGGAAAACAAAGCCGCAACGCTTCCAGGAGTGCAGGTCCCGCGAACACCGGATCGGAAGCTGGCCCGCGGAAATCTTCTCTGTAACGGTGCTGAAGAGATACCAGGTATCGCCTTCTTTGATGATCGACGGATCGTGCACGCCATCCACGTCGCCTTCCACGTGAATGACCGACGGAGTTCCCTGAGGCTGCGCCTGGCATTTCGAGGCGGCAGGCGAAACAAGCAGCATGACAGCGGCGGCCAGTAATCTAGTTTCGACCCAACTCTTCATGACGATTTCCCTCTCGGTACGTTTCATCCTGTGGAGAAACAAGCCGATAGTTATTCCCGGCGTACATCCAAACGAGGTGTCGCTCGACGTTTCTCTCGAGTGGAGCTTGCGAGAGACTATAACAAAACGCCGGGTAAACGTTTACTATCTCCGCCAGTCTAGGATGGCCAGCCCAGATGAGAGGTGCGGACCAATGCAACGCCGCGAGTTCTTGTGCAACGGTTTAGCGAGTGCGTGCACCCTGGCGCTCGCCCCGCGCTCAGCCCCGAAGGCCATTTTCTCGGCGGATTCACGAATCGAAATCCTCATCGGAGAATCCCTGGGCACGATTTCGGACGACACTTAATACCTGCTCATGTTATCCCAGGACTCGCAATGACGCGCTGTGGAGAGGGTCGCGGGAGTTTTGTTCTCGAATGTTCTCGAATTTGAGGAAAATGCGCAAAGCGGGAAAACCAACTGATTGCAAAAGCTGGACTTAAAAATTTGTTGGTGGGCCCGCTAGGATTTGAACCTAGGACCAACGGATTATGAGTCCGCTGCTCTAACCGCTGAGCTACGGGCCCCACGAAAGGTACGTCTTGATTTTATATGGAATTAGAAGAATTGGGTGGAAGACTTGAAGTGCCAAAAACCAGCACTGTAGTAAATTCGTAGTAGTTTCCTGCTCACTGGCGACCCTAAATTCCACTTGATTCCGGTTACGGCATTTATCAAGCACAACTTGCTATCCGGCGTCTAATCTCACGTGGCTTATAATACGAACGCAGTCGGGGCGGTAGCTTTAACCCCGGTTGGACGGATAGCTACGACGGTCCGATGGTCAGGCTGTCTAAGTACGCAACGGCCGGAGAGCAAATGGCTTCTGAGAGAAGGCTCGAAGCGGTTGTGCTGGGTCCCGGGAGGCCCGGCCAACTAAGAGTTGCTCTAGGTCGCGATCAGCGCCAATTCGTCGCCGACGTTCCAATTGAGCTGCTCCAGCCTTCACTACGAATGCCCAATTCGGAGTTTGTGGCGGTCGTAAAGGGCAGAGATCTTGTTCGGATCGACGGGGCGGCGTTCGTCGAACGGCTTGTCACCACTGCGCAAGTGTCCTGGGTGCCGGCGATGTGGTATTTAGCCCAGTTTCCATAGACCGCACGAGCGCAGCTTGAGCCAGCGTGCGAACCTTGGTTCTCTCAACCGCCTCATTTCTTTGGTTTTTTCCACGGAGCGCCCGGTAGCAGCGCAATCATACGCGTTAAGACCGCTTCCGCAGCTCGGTCTCTGTCCCAGGCGTAGCCTGACGCCAGCAGCGGCGCGATGTCCGCGGAAAACTGTGCGGACTTGCGCTTCTCAGCAAGGTTGCGCTCAAAGAGAGCGCGGGTAACCTGCTTCCCCTCGTTCTTCATATAGGCGCTGAAGGCTTCGACGATGCGAGCCGGATCCACGGTCGTCCTTTCAAGAGCCGCTGCCAAGTCAAACAGGTCGCGCCCCTTTTTTCGCTGGTAGAGGGCGCGTAGTTTTGTTCCCAGAAGCTCTTCGAGCTCGTACGTCACAATCTTTGCGGAGCCCTGAAACCAACGCGAGTCCACCGCGAACGGGATCGTCTTCAGTCCGAACGCCGTGAAATGCTCGCGAGAATTGATTTCGACTTTCAGCCGGAGCCGCAGCGGCGGCGCATCTTCCGAATCGAAGCGGTAGTTGAGCGTCACGCGGCCTTCACTCTGTTTCCACTGCGGCTCGCCGAGCCAGGAATCGAGAACGCCGCGCAACGCCGTAAGTGTCGGTCCAATCGCTCCTGCCCGTATCTGTACCAGATCGATGTCCTCGGAATACCGCGCCGGGGGTTTCATGTGCAATTTGTGCAGCGCCGTGCCGCCGCGGAACGCAAGCGCCGCCGACAAGGCACGCTTCGAGTAGATCTCCACCAACGCGCGACTGATAACCAGATCCTGTTCGACTTGGAAATCCTGCACCCACGGTACCTTGGCGCGCCACGACGTGGTGTAGTCGCGCGGGATCACGCTTCGGGCTCCACTTCCGCGTTTACCAAGAGGAGCCAGTCATCCGCGCGGCGCGCGCGCACGCCTCTTGCGCCCGGAACAAGCGGTGTCCAGTCCCTCGCGTTCGCTTGGACATACGCCTTCAACAAGGATGCGCGATCCTTCGCATCCATAAGTTCGAGAAGATAGCCGAGGCGCTGGGCCCACGGTAAGGGACCGGTTTTCGCGGCGGTGACCAGGAGTTTCGGGTCGACTTTTTCCGCGAGCTCCGCAAGAATCGTTGCCACTTGGTCAAGTCCTCCGGCGTGGCGCGGGTAGCCCGCGAGATCCACCGCGGTTGCTTCGACAGTCGAAACGGATACGGTTCCGCGTGGTGTGTTGAAGCTCTGAATCGGAACGGCTCGTATCTTTTTCCGCGCGATGAACGACACACGGACGGACCCGCACTCGATGGGCCGTTGGTTCTTCTCGACCATCACTTGAAATTCCTGGGGACGCTGGTGCGCCGCGCCGTGGTACTGCGCGGCCGTCAAAAGTCCCGCGTAGTATCGGGCGTTTCTCCACTCCATGAGAGCGGGCAGGAATTGATCCGCCGGAAGGCTTCCGAGACGTTTGTATTCCGGCGGCACGATGGTATAGAACCCCCGGGCGGGACTGGCCACCAGACCGCGCTTCGCCAGACGATATAGGGACAATTTCGCGGCGTCCGCAGACACTCCGAGCGCCCGGCGCATCTCCTCGGCTGCAAAGTGATAGCGGCCGCCGGCCGCCAGTTCGCTGATGTAGTCACGTGCCTTCGACATGGTTTATCCGGTTCTACTCGTATAACGTATCACGAAGTGATACTTTAGGAAAGCGATTTCGGCATAATCAGAATTCAGCCTCATTTTCCGGCGTCTCGCAAACGACAACCGGCACGACGGGTTTTCCCGCGAACAACGCCTGTCCGTTCCTACAAATGCCCTTCCTGGCTAAACCCTGCGCCTGATCCGTCCGCTTCTTATGTCAAGGATCTTCGCTCCGCTCCGATGAACGCCACACCCCAGCGCCCTTGACAGCGCGGACGGACAGTCGCCTTCCCCGCCATGAAGGGCATTTGTTTTTCATGCGCGGCTCCCCGCCACGCCTCTGAGGAACAAAACCAAATCCACACGAAGGAGCATTCCGAAATGCAAAAGACAGAACGTAAACAAACGTAAACCATTGTTTGACCCGGGCCAGCTCGTGGCAACACCCGGCGCACTGGCCGCTCCTGAAAAATCCGGCCAATCCCCCATGGACTTCCTCTCACGCCATGTAACCGGCGAAATTCCGGAAGAAGACCGCAAGGAAAACCGATTCAGCTTGGAGAAGGGACTCCGCCTGCTGAGTAGCTATCGTACGACCGCAAACGACGTGGTGTGGGTTATTACGGAAAGTTCCAGATAACTACCACTTTGCTCCTGCTGGACGAGTACTGAACGGAAGCCGAGAGAAAGTGCGCCCGTTGACCAGCGGCGAACCCGGGTTCTTGCCCGTTGGTCAGGATTGACTGGACGTTGATATTAGGGGCGGAGATCAACTCTTGCAGATGTTCCCGAGTTGTTCCCAACTTATTTTCCCGCTCCAACTCAGGCCCTGCGTCTCATTCCAGAGGCAGCTCTTCTCCGAACGCTTCGAATCGACTGCGAGAAGATGATTGCGGACGGGATGTTTGAGGGTGAGCCGCCGACCTTCGATTGGATAATCACTCGCCTTGACAAACTTGCGAAAGAGATCAACGCACACTGAGGCTTTCCGCAGCGCGCCTTCACTGGTCATCCGCCCTGACCTGCTGACACGGAATTCAGAATGGAAACAAACAACCACCAGCTCCGTAAAGCGCTTGACCAAATACTTGACAGATAGTCCGACGAAGTCGGCGAGCAAAGAGTCCCGCCACCAGCGGCCAATACAAGCACTGCAAAGTCAAGCACCGCCATGAGGGCGAATACCGCAAAATCCTCGACTTTGGCATCACCTCGAATGCTAAGTTCCCAAATGCCTTCGGATACTTTATACGATTGGGCTTTGCCCTTGAAGTCTCCGGCTTTGGCGAGTTGCTGCCACGGGTTTGTGTCGGACCTCGAGAGCCATCGCGCCCTTATTGCAAGTCATCTGAACGTGAATCAACCGAAGATTTTTGCCCCGTCTAGCTACGCAGCCGGCGTTGAGCTTCCGACCGTCGCTGAGCGTGTTCGTCAAAATGATCTTGTAACCGTCGAAGGTCCTGCGTCGATGTGAACGAATCGGGTCGGCGCGTTGTGAACCGGTTGTTCGAGCTCTACTCGCTTGCCTTTGGCGTAGATTTCATGGTGAGGATGGCTTCTGCGCCACTCCGCTAGCGTAGCCGTGCGATTCATATGCTCGACAACTTTTCGCCAACCACCGCCATTGTAGGCGCAAAAGCTAATTTCTCCCTGTTGAGTTGCTACGGGGATACTGGAATTAGAGATGGCCGAGAAATCGTAGTTGAAAGCGTCTTGGAACCACAGCCCGTTAACGGTCATTACTCTCCAACGAGCATCATAAGAATATGCTTTCTGCGACCAATCATCGCTACTACCGGCAACACGGTAGAAACAATCTTCGAGCAAACCCCTAAGCTCCACGAGACCGAAGCCTAAGGGAGCTTTCTTGTGATCGAAATTGCGCAGCACGGACAACCAGACGAGAGCTTTTGTGGCGGCCGGCCCTCTCCCACGATCCGTTATCTCCACGATGTCGCGCATGAATTGTTCCAGGTTGAAGAAGGACGGAATCGGAACTGCCACCTTCTGGACTGAATCTATGAGCAACAGGCTGAAGATCCCTTGATGTGGGTGGGTGTCCGGGAAAAGACTTCCTAACACTGCATTGGGGTTTAGGACGTCGCACAAATGTGCGAATACTCCATAGTCTGAGACCGGGAACCAATCGCGCATTGGCCGCCAGGCAGTCGAACCCTGCTCTTCTAGGTCGTAGGCGAGCTGCGAGAGCGGATAACGCTTCACGTACCGGTCGTCGGTGGATATACCTTCATCTCTGCCCGTAAACATGACAGGTTGAAACAACACGCCGTGAATCTTGTCTATGTTCTCAATCGCGAAACGGACGATGTCACCAAGCCCATCGTTGTTGAGACCGTTGACGACTGTAACTTGCAGCGTGGTTCGCATTCCAGCCGCAGCGATGTTCTCCAATGCTTGCCGCTTCACTTCCATATAGTTTCCAAGCCCGCGATGTTTGTTCTTTTCTTCCGAAACGCCGTCGCACTGGAGGTATGCGGCGTGTAATCCAGCTGCCTTCGCCTGGAAAGCAAAGTCTCTGCTTTCGGCAAAGCGTACACCGTTCGTCGCGACGTGAAGCCGGTGGAAGCCCATGCTTTTCGCGTGCTGTACAGCCTCTAGAAAAATCGGCGAAAGTGTGGGCTCTCCTCCTGAGAACAGAACGTTGACCTCTCGCTGAGGCTTAAACGAAACGGCATTGTCGAAGAGCGCCTTTATGTCTCCCATATCCAATTCGTGAACATAGCTGGCGGCGTTAGCGTCCATGAAGCACGGCGAACACTTCATGTTGCATCGGTTGGTCAGATCGACGATCAAATGTGATCCCCGGCCTGATCTGATGTTGTTGGGACCGTGATTGTGCACATCCTGGTCGTGGGCACATTCAAAATCCCGGCCAAAAGCAAGCCGCTCCATCCTTCGGAAGAAATCCGGGTGATTGGATAGCATGTCCTCAAAGGGGCCATGCCTGTCGCACACTTTGCGCATGAGGATGCGCCCGCCTTCTTCCAATATTTCCGAATCAATGATTCCCGGTCGGTCCCTAAAATGAGCAATCTCATTTTCACCGCTCAGAACCGCTTCAGCTGCTTCGCGGTTACAATCAGGGCACAGCGAGGACGTTTTCCTGGGAACACCCAGTTCCAGGGATCTTCGTTGTCCCGACTTGAGCAGCGGTCCAGGAGCCCACTTCGGTGCGGGCAAGACCCTCTCTCGTAATGCGCTGTTAATCGGCTGAAGAACTTTCCAGCCTACATTTGCGATGGCATAAAGAGCGTCAACCTTAGACGTAAACATTGGAACACCTCCCTGATGGTATCCTCACGGGCGATAGAAACGTGCTGACGGACAGGCTGGACAGGAAACCAATACGCGCACAGCTCGGCACCTGTCAAGTGGAAATGTGGCTAGTGGAAATGTGGCTAGCAAGAACTGGTCGGCGACAATCTCCTTAACTCTGCACCAGGGCTAGGATTGCCCCTGCGATTCCCCTCCCTGTCCGACACTTGGTCCATGCGCCAGTGTTGTTGCTGGTTGGATTTCAGATTTTGTGCGTATCCACGCGGTCCAATGCGGCTACAAAACGATCCTGAACCGCCAAATTCCTGTCGCAAAGTCTTGCGCATAGAGTCGCATAGCGCGCCAGTGCGTGCTGGTGCGTCGTCCAGCAGGAGGTACAGCAGGACATGCCGGTGAGCATTATGAGTCCGCTGCTCTAACCGCCGAGCTACGGACTCCACGCTTGAGAAACATTTTATCCTGAAATTGCCCAATTCACCGGCGCTGTGACCCAGATTTCTGCTCACCCCTTGGCGCAGAGGGCGTCTATCGCGAGTGGGGTGGTTTGTCACTGAAAAGAAAGCCATTTGTATCGTTGTCTTTTGTGGAGAGGAGAAGGTGTGATTATGCGGAACGTGTGGAAGTGTGTTTTGGGACTGTTGGTGGGACTCGGCGTTTTGTGCGGGAACGCCAACGCGCAATTCAAAAACGGAAGCCAGCCGACGGAGCTGAACATCCCGCGAGTCAGCCAGCGCGGCACGGTGTCCCAACGAATTGGACTGACGGACATCACCATTACTTACCATCGGCCGGCAGTAGGCGGGCGGGAGATCTGGGGCAAGACGGTGCCCTATGGAAAAGTATGGCGGGCGGGCGCGAATGAGAATACCACCATCACTGTTTCGAGCGATG
>Ga0137412_10002263_pt1 | contig 15191 bp, 9 predicted proteins | sample CZODoug2_1_16fun_FD_122160 | JGI IMG/M metagenome (GOLD analysis project Ga0137412, IMG submission 122160) | Vadose zone soil fungal communities from Angelo Coast Range Reserve, California, USA - CZODoug2_1_16fungal (Hybrid Assembly) | ecosystem: Environmental > Terrestrial > Soil > Vadose zone...
CGCCGCCGCTGGTGATCACCAGCCCGGGAATGATGGCCAGGGTGAGCGGGATCCTGATCTTGACCGTCGCCCCTTCGCCCAGGCGGCTGGAGAGATCGACCACGCCGCCGATCTTCTCAATGTGGGATTTCACCACATCCATGCCCACCCCGCGCCCGGAGAAATTGGTGACTACTTGCGCGGTCGAGAATCCAGGTTGGAAGATGAGGCCCAGGGCTTCGCGGTCGCTCAGCTTCTCCGCTTGTTCCGGCCTCAGCAGGCCATTGTCGAGCGCCTTTTGTTTCACTCGCGCAACGTCAATCCCCGCCCCGTCATCGCCGATTTCAATGTTTACCTGGCCCCCTTCGTGATATGCGCGCAGGGTGAGGGTCCCTTGTGGCGATTTGCCCGCGCGCACCCTCACCTCCGGCACTTCGATGCCGTGGTCGCACGAATTGCGAACCAGGTGCATCAGCGGATCCTTAATCGCCTCGATTATGGTTCGATCGAGTTCCGTATCCGCCCCGTCCATTTGTAACCGAATCTGTTTGCCCAGGGTCGTGGCCATATCCCGCACCACCCGTGGCAGCTTATTCCACACCACCCCGATCGGTTGCATGCGCGTCTTCATCACGCCTTCTTGCAATTCAGTCGTGATCAGGTTCAAACGCTGTGAGGTGGCGTTAAGGGCGGGATCCTCGCGCTCGATGTTGAATTGAAGAATCTGGTTCCGGGTGAGCACCAACTCTCCCACCAGGTCCATGAGTTTATCCAGTAGTCCGACGCCGACCCGGATGTTTGCATCCACCGCCGCCGATGATCGTGTGACGTCTTCTTCTCCCCTGTCCCCTCGCCTCCTTCCTCTCGTCGGTCCTGCTTCTTTCTCGATCTGTCCGATCTCGTGTATGTCAGAGGGGGTCCCCTCGACCGCAGGTTCCGCCATTGATACGGGCGGTATACCCGCGCCGTTCGGTTCGGACGTGGATTGTGTCTCCTCGCCCGCTGTCAATTGCGCAGCCAGACGCAGGCGTTCTGTCAGGTCCTCAAAGCCCTCCGAACCCTCCTTTCCGCTGGTCTCGATCGCAGCGAGCACTTTTCGGGTTGCGTCCACTGTCTCCAGGATCAGAGACACCAGTGCGGGATTGAGCTCCCGGCGCCCGTCTCGCAACTGACTTAGGAGGGTTTCGGCCTGGTGGGTGATGGCTTCTAGTACTGAAAATGCAAGAAACCCACACGCTCCCTTGATGGTGTGAATGGTGCGAAAAATGCTTCCCAGCAGGTCGGTGTCGTGCGGGTGTTTCTCGAGTTCAACCAGGTCCTGATCCAGCCGCGAGAGGTTTTCATGGCTCTCGACCAGAAACTCGCGAATCGTTTCCTGATCTTCCGCGCTCGTGTTATCCATGGTTCCTTCTCACTCCGCGCGGCCCCATCGCTCTCAGCCACGCGGGCAGAAGGTTTGGCGACACACTTCCGCCTATATAGGGTCATAAGTGCTATGCAGCTTGGTACGGACGCAAAAAAGCCGGTTCCACGAGCTGATTTCCTCGCGGAGCGGATACCATCGGACATTTTCAATTTGTTCAGTAAATTCTGCCCGCAAATACGCGGAAATCAGATCGGCTCCGGTCGATCCAGCACCTCTGCTTGCCCGGTAAGCTTGCCTGTTGCATCGGCGTGCGAATGAGGGAGTTGAGCTGTGTTCAGTTTCGCGTCAGACGCCTTAAAAAACACTCCCGGCCGCCATCCCACGTGAAAATACATCGAAACCACCCGGTACCGGATGGTTTCGGGTCGATTTAGTGCTGGATCGCTGGCGTAACTACAATGTTTCGGTAGGAAACACGCCCAACCTCGCTAGCCTGCAGATAGATCGGCCCGGGCAAGCTTTCGTGGCTGTCGAGCGCGCCGCCCGTGATGCCGGGAATCTCTTCATGGTCCACTATGGTTATGCCGTTCTGGACCACCGTGACCGTGCGTCCGACCAGAGTAATGTCGAATGTCTGCCACACGTCTGGCCTGCGCGGCTGCTCGGGCACTGGATCCAGAAAGCCGTATACGCCGCCCGTGTGGTGGCTATTGGACTCTTTCGCGGATTCGGTTTCGACCTGGACCTCGTAGCGGCCGCGGAGGTAAACGCCGCTGTTGGCGTTCACACCGCACTTGAATTCTAGGTGTAGCTTGAAGTCCTCGAACTTTCGCGTGTTGAGCAGGTCCGAGCCGTTGCCTTCTTTGACCAGCGCGCCGTCTTCGACCCTCCAGGCGCCGCCACTGCTCGGGTTACGGGGTACCCAGCCGGTCAGGTCCTTGCCGTTGAATAACGAAATCGGCTCGCCCCATTTTGGCGGACTGGGGCGCTTGAGTGAGGGTGCGGGTAGGCCCTTCCATTGCCAGGCAGTTCCCACGGGATCGGTAACTTTGCCAACCAGTTCGTGGCCGGAAAGCTTACCCCGGAAGATCATGTCTGCCGGAAAGCCTTCCTCCCCTTTGGGCGAGACAAACTCGATCTCCGAGCCTTTGATGGAAAAGGTCTTGAGCGGCGTGGCGTGCTCGCTAACACCAACCATTACGATCCTTTGTGTGCCCTGTGGGTCGGAGATTTCAATCCAGGACGGCAACTCACCGGTAGGCGTGGTGATGGTGAGATCCCATCGGCCCAGGATCGCTTTCGCGGTGGGCTGGGCGGCCGCGTGTGCGCCGCTGTTCGCGAGGTATGCCATTGCCATCACGGCAGTGTAAAGATCTCGATGAATTCTCAATACCCGTTCCTCCGTTTGTTGCTGCAACCGCGAGCCGATACGCTGCCACCTGCAAGGGGATTTCGAGAACCGCTGCCGAGCCGGCAGACCGAGGCCCCGATATCTCTCTGGCCTCTTCCATTATCCTGGCGTCGTCCCTTGATCTTCGCAGCCGGTGAACTCTGTCAGATACACATTTCCCTTGTAATCCAGCTCATCGTGGATGCCGATCTTTGAAGTGTAATAGCCTCGAAGAGTCAATTCTCTCAAGTCGTTAAACATACGAACCTCGGGAAGCTCGATCACAGCATGGTTCTGGGAAAGAACCGAGAGAATCGCTATTCTCTCATCGGGCCCAGACTCCATCAGGGATTTTCCGCAATAGTGCAGGCTCATGAGATCGACCAGGCGGAGCCCTTCGCGCCAGTCGGATTGACGCCCGTCATCGGCGCATTCGCTCAGCACTTGTTCTATGTAGTCAGCAACTTTAGCCGCCTTCGCGCCGCCGGACTGGCTATCGGCGGGAATAATAATCTCCGCCAGCTCAGCGACCAAACTGTTTTGCGCCGCCGTGAAGAATCGCTCTTCGGACGCTTCAGTTGTGGCGAGATTCCTTTCTGGCGTGTCTGCTGCCGTTTCCGCTTCTGCCAGCTCCGAAACTATACCAGGGACCGGCAAAAGTGAGGTTCCGAGGATCTTCGCCGAGTTTTTCAGCCATTTGCGACGATCACACTTGAGGTCAAGTATTTTCCTTATAGACATTAATCCTCCTTAAAGATTGCCTTTGGCGAATTCATCCACGAGATAGTCGCAGGAACGCCAGCACAGAGCCATGATCGTCCACGTAGGATTCTGACAACTGGCACTCACAAAGGCACTCCCATCCACCACAAACAGGTTCTTGACGTCGTGTGACTGTTGAAATTGATTCAGAACCGAAGTCTTCGCATCGTTACCCATACGGGCAGTCCCGAGTTCGTGGATAGACCAGCCCTCGGTTAGCATCGTATTTTCGACCTGCACAATCTTGAAACCTGCGGCTTCGAACATCTCTTGCGCTGTTTCCTTCATATCCGCCAGCATCTGGTGCTCATTGTCACCAAATTTGTAGTGGAAACGAAGCGCCGGAATGCCCCACTTGTCCTTAACTACCGGATCCAGGTCGACATAGTTTTCGTACCGCGCCAACACTTCACCGAATCCGCCCATGTCTATATAAGAGCCTTTGTTCTTTCGAATTTCCTCTTTCAAACTGGCGCCGAAGCCCGGCGAGCCTGTGACCTGTGGGTACATTCCCTGGCCGCCGCCGCCTTCGAAACCGTAGCCACGGATGAACTTCGAATGCCTTTCCTGGAGATTTCGAAACCTCGCGAGGTAGAAGCCTCCAGGGCGCCCATCGTCAAGTGTGGATGCCTTGCCGACGAGATCCTTCGCCTGGCCAAGAATGACCGCTCCGCAGAGATGCTCGCAAAAATTGTGGCCCACATGCCCACTGGAGTTGCCCAAGCCGCTTGGATAGAGCTGCGATTTGGAAAGAAGAAGAAGTCGCGCGGACTCCAGCGTCGAAGCGGCCACCACCACAACTTTCGCACGGACAGTAAAATCCTTGAGCGTCTCCGAATCGACAAAATGGATGCCGGTAGCTTTGCCAGTCTGAGGATCCACTGTAATCTCGCGGACCACCGCATTCGTGCGCAGCGTCAGATTCCCCGTATCCATAGCCGGATAAATCAAGCCCGTCGGAGAATCAAAGGCGGCGTGAATGTCGCATCCCCCATGGCGGTCGCAGGCACCGCGGCCAAAGCAGCGGCTGCGATATTTGTTGTGTTTCAGTCCGTCGGTCGTAACGCCGGCACGATACTGTGTGACCACGCGCCCCATTTTCTGTAGGCTGCGCTTGAGCGTGACTTCGGAACAACTTAGCTTGGTAGGGCGTTGGAATAAACTATCGGGAAGCTGGTCCAGGTTTTCCTTCACGCCGCTAATACCGAGGTACAGGTCAACCTTGTCGTAATAAGGAGCCAGGTCTTTGTAGCTGAGCGGCCAGTCTTCGCCGTAGCCATCGCGGCTCTTGGCCTTGAAATCGTAATCCGAAAATCGGAGCGCAAGACGTCCCCAAATGTTGGTCTTACCACCCAGACAGCGTGCCCGAACCCATGCGTAGTTGGTGCCCGTATAGGGATGGTCTCGCTCCTCGACAACGATGTTCTTCACATAGTCGTTATTGCCTGCATAACTGAGAAGATGCTTTGACTTTTCAAAACCCGGACCGTAGGGAGGCTTGCGAATGGTGTATTCATTGAAAGTAAGGGAGTGCCGGTCCGGTGGAAGTTTTCCCCGATGAGGGTTATCGTACGGCCATTCCATCGACCGGATTTCTTTCTCTATCGGGAGCTTTTTTCCTGCTTCCAGCATCAGCACTTTCATGCCCCGGCTGGTCAGAACATGGGCCGCCATGCCGCCCGCAGCGCCTGATCCGATGACGACGGCATCATAAGTCTTTGTCAGATCTGTTATTAGATCCACCATCGAATACTCCTTGCATTGTTTGCAGATAGACGAACCTGGTAAAAACTTCCGCTCGCACTGATCAAATCGCACGAACCAGTCCTAGTCGCGTGGCGCGCGTGTTGCGAACCAGTAAGAGGACAAGAATCATTCCCAGAAATGGCACCAGACCTGCAACGATGATGATCGTATCGAATGAATGGGTGGCTAACCTCTGATTCGCGTCAGAAAAATACCCGATGAATTTGAACGCAATGATGGTCCCGATCCCTGCTCCGGTTCCGCTCAGCCCACTCACGGAAGCTACCGAATCGCTCTTGAACAGATCGGATGGCAGCACATTGGCAATTGTCGAAAAGGAAGCATAGGAAAATGTCGCCAGAGCGAAGAGCAGCGTAATCGCAGCCAGATTCACTGTGAAAATCGTGGGAATGAGCAGCATCACGCCGGTTCCCCCAAAGACGACAATCGCCTTACGCGCGGCGCCCAGCGACCATCCGCGCTTGATGAGATATCCGGAAGCCAACCCACCGAAGAAGTTGCCCAGGTCAGCGGCGATAAACGGAATCCACACGGCTATCAGCCCGCTCTTCAGCGAAATCCCTTTGGCCACCAGATAGATCGGAAACCAGTCAGTAATAAAGAACCATACCGGATCGGTAAAGGACTTTGCGATGACGGTTCCCCAGGTCTGGGGCAACTTCAGCAGATGACGCCAACGCAGGCCGCCGTCCGAGGCCGTTTCCGTTAATTCCACCGTATCAGCCAAAATCATCTGACGCTCCGCCAGGCTGATTCTCGGGTGGTCTGCAGGAAGGTAATAGACACGGCGCCAAATCAGCAGCCACAGAAAACCCAGCATGCCCGGCAGCAGAAACGCCGGCCGCCATCCCCAGCGAAAGTACACCCAAAAGACCAGGAACGGGGCGATCGCTCCCCCGATCGAGGATCCACTATCGAAGAGAGCAGTCGCGGTTCCCCGCTCGCTCTTGGGAAACCATTCAGAGACTGCCTTGGTCGCGCCCGGCCAATTCGCCGATTCGCCTGCCCCCAGGAGAAATCGAAACGCCGCAAAACTGTAGAGACCGGGGGCCAGTGAGGTTGCAATGGAAACAATCGAGTACCACAGCACCGACAGGGTTAGGCCCCTTTTGGTGCCGATACGATCGATCACCCTTCCGCAGACAGTCTGACCGATCGAGTAAGAGACACGAAATCCAATCAACAGATTGGCATAGTCGGTATTTCCCCAATGGAAGTCATGTTTCAGGTAAGGAGCGAGGAGCGAAAGTGTTTGCCGATCGATATAGTTGATGACCGTGGAAGCGAACAGTAAACCGCCAATCCACCAACGTAGATTACGTATTGGCCGCGCGTTGCGTACATGGTTTTGTGATGCAGCCATCACTGACACCCCACCCCCGTAAAACTATCAGGAGCGGCCGCAACGCGTCTCCTCCGAAAGACAGTCCGCTAACGTCTCAGAAATAGAATTTAGCGCCGAACTGAATTTGTCTCTGCGCGAGTACGGTGGACGTAATGACAGCGGTTGAACCTGGGCCATCGTCAATATAGTTGTCAGGCAAAGCAAAGGAAGCGTGGTTGAAGGCGTTAAAGGTCTCCGCACGAATCTCCAGGTGTCCCTTGTCGGCGATATTGAAGACCTTACGAAGCGCCAGATCGGCGGATACTGCCCCCGGCCCAATCAGACTATTTTTCTCGGCGTTGCCGAAGGTGTAAGGCTCGGGCAGCGGGAAGCAATCGACATTAAACCAATTGTTGATGTTTCGCTTGCCGGCAGGGAGGTTGCCATCGCAGACCTGATCGGAGCGAAGTGCCCCGAAAGATCCCGTATTCGAAGGATCATAGCCGATCCATGGAGACATGTAGAAACCGGTGTGCATGGTAAAGATTCCACCAAAATGCCAGCCACCGAATGCCAGATCTTCCGCCGTGTTTGCGCCCAGGAGCCTGTGGCCCCGGCCGACCGGGAGCAGATAGTCAAAGCTGGTTACCCAGCGAAACTTCTGGTCGAAGTCAGACCGCCCGCGTTCGTTTGAGGTGTCCCAACTGTTCTGAGGCGTAGGCGAGGAGCAGCAGATCTCAGGAAAGTCGTTCGTCGATTTGCTCCAGGTGAAGGCGCTCAGGAAATTCAATCCGTAGGACAACCGCTTCTCAACTTTAACGTCAAGGCCGTTATAGCTGGAATTGCCTATGTTTTCCATGGCGTTGAAGCCTGAGTACTGCGGCATGGGACGCCGCGACTGAATGTCGCCGGGCCCTGGGACTTTCACCTGGTTGCGATCGAGCACGGATTGCAGGTGGGTCGATTTTGAGCCGACGTAGGCAATTTCAAGCAGTACGTTGCCGGGAAATTGTTGCTGGATATTCAGGTTCCACTCGTCGAGGGCCGCAGAGTGCAAGCGCGTGTTGTAGCCACTGGCGGAAACCGTGATGGCCTCTCCTGAAATTTTGTCCAGATCGAACTCGAGCGGCGGAAAGCCACCCGACACGGTGAGGTTGGTTACCGAGCCGTCGGTGAGGAAGTTCGACTGATCAACAAACGGCGCGTTGTAGGCAAGCTGAAATGGATCACTGGTACGGACTTCCTGAGCACTGTAGAAGCGGCCATATCCAGCCCGGACAGCCGTGTCTTTGAGAGCGGCCCACGAGAAACCGACTCGGGGAGCGAAATTAAGATGATCGACCTTGACCAGACCCCGCGTAGCGCCGTTGACTCCCGCCGGAATCAGTTTCTCGGAGGCATAGTCGAAGTTGCTTTGATGGTTGGATGCCTCGTAGATGGGGGTTACATAGTCATAGCGCAGACCCAGGTTGAGCGCGAACCGGGGCGAGACCTTAAAGTCATCCTGAACAAAGCCGCCATAGGTATTTTGCCGGTTATTCAACTTGATCGCGTTGGAGATATCTGCTTGAACCGGGAGACCGAGTAACATGTCAGCGAGTGAGGCTCCGGTTCCATCTCCCGAGCCTGGTGAATCGGCAGTAAATGCCCCGGTCATCCTGAATCGGCCACGAGGATCCGCCTGCTGCAAGATGGAAAAGAAGCTGCGGTGAAATTGGCCGCCAGTTTTGATGGTGTGTCTTCCGCGAACGATGCTCAGGGTATCGCCGTATTGAATTTCCATACTGACGCTGTCCACTGGGAAAAAGCCCGGCATGCCGATACGTGCATAACCGGTGATCTGGTAGAGAGGCAAGCCATTGATCCTGGGGTCGTTGGGCATACCAGGAACCAGGTACTCCGCCGAGGGGTAGTGCAGACCATAGAAAGGAACGCCGTTTTGATATGTCTCCCGGCTAAACCCGATGCGCGCGTCGTTCACCATGGTCGGACTGAACGTGTAAGTATGTCCGAGGGCAAGGCCATGCGTTTGGTCGGTGTCGAGACCCTGGCCGGCCCGGCTGCCATCCGCCAAGCCGGGTAATGGAGTCGCCTGCGACGCATTGCCCTGGCTCTGGGAGTAGCGCGCAAACACCAACTGACTTTGTGAGAGCGTATAGTCGACGCGCACGTCCCCCTGGTCGATCTGATTTTTGGATGGATCCACTTGAACGTAATTGTTACCCCCTGTTGCACCCGGCACGTTTGGCGCAGGAAAAAGCTTGGCCGTGTTATGGGCAATCGTATCGAACCGGGAAGCCGGAATGATATTGTCCGGGAATGGCTCGCGAGAAATGACGTTGCCACTCGCGTCCAGAACGGTCGTTGCAGGATCATAAATCGTGTTGTCGTTGTTGCTGAAGTCACCATCGATCTCGGCAGGCTGAGGAACAGAAGAGAAGTCAATCGAAGAGGTTGAAACCCGAGATCCCTGATAGTCCACAAAATAGAAAAGCTTGTTGCGCAGGATGGGGCCGCCTATGGTTCCGCCAAATTGGTTCTGACTGTAAGGAGCCTTGGCCGAACCTGGTTGCTCGAAGTACTGACGGGCATCCAACACGGAATTGCGGGCGAATTCGAAGGCTGATCCGTGAAGGCTGTTGCTGCCGGACTTGATGGTTGCATTGATGACCGCGCCGCCACTGCGACCGAACTCAGCCGAATAGTTGCTGGTCTCGACCCTGAACTCCGCAATCGCATCGACGTTTGTCTTGAGAACGTTGCCGCCGTTGTCATTGGAGTTGTTATCAACTCCGTCGAGAACAAAGTTGTTGAGCATTCCGCGGGTGCCGTTCACCGCGAAGCTACCGCCCGCGTTGCCATTGCTGGCGGTACTGGTGCCGGTCAGTGAACTGCCTTCCTTGATCTTGATGACTCCGCTCGTCAGACTGACTAACTGCGTATAGTCCCGGCCGTTCAGGGGAAGATCCTGGATCTGCTGGCTGGCGATGACCTGGCCCAGCTCCGAGGAATCCAATTGCAGCATGGGCGGGGCCGAGTCCACGACGACTTGTTCTTGGACCGAGCCTACCTGCAACGCGAAATCAACCCGAAGCCGGTCCTGAACCTGGAGCACAACGCCATTGCGTGTTTCCGTCTTGAAACCCTGGCCTTCCACGCTGACGGAATAGTTCCCGATACGCAGCGGGGTGACGACATAGGTGCCTGAGGCGTTGGTCTTGACAACGGTTCTTGTACTCGTGCCAATATCGGTAACCGTGACGACGGCTCCGGCGACAGTTGCGCCGCTCCCGTCAACGACGGTACCGAGGATGGTTGCCGTGTCCGTCTGGCTATAGAGGCCCACGGGAAACGCCACGAGCGCAAGCATCAGCCAGACAAATCTGTATGAGTTCCTCTTCGTCGATTCGACTCTGCCGTGAGCGTTCGAAGCTGAACAGCCAGTAACATAAGAGAAGGCGCGCCGTACTTCCTGAGAAATCTGCTTATCCACTTTCGTCTCCTGCTTTCTGCAATCAGGGAAAGGTACCTGGCCCACCGCTTTTACCCATCACTGCCGAGCTACGCCCTTGCTGCCGGCTCGTGATCCAAAATGCTTTCAGTACTGGGATCCCAATAAAGCTTCTTCGCTTCCCAATAAGCACGCGCGGCCATGATGCAAGCCACGGAGTGCGCATAGCCCGCCTGAACCGGCGCCGACGGCTGCTTGCCGTTGCGCAGCGCATCCAACCAGTTGGTCATGTGGGAGAGATCCTCGTCCGGAGTGTTCGCCGGTCCCTTTCCGCCGTCTCCCGGCAGCGACAACCAGGTCTCGTTGCGCACAACCGTAGGATCGTCTTCGAAATTGCCCTTCTCTTCTACCTGGAGCCACCGGGGAGTGCCTTCGGTTCCGAAGTTCATGAGCGTGGCTTTCTTCCCCATGAGGCGAATGAAGCTGGGAGCATCATTTCCAAAGCTGGTGGAGTAGCTGACCAAAAACCCGGCTGGATATTCGAGGAGCGTTTGAAACGTGTCGGGATTCTCTCTTCCGTCCTTCCAGGCAAACACTCCCCCATTCGCCACCACGGATCGGGGGAAGTGGTCATCCATAAACCAATGGACCATGTCAATCCCGTGGCTCATCCACTGATCCGGAATACCACTCGAGTAATCTCTGTAAAGCCTGTATTCGAAATAGAGTTGAGGATCGAACGGCCGATAGGGCTTAGTCATCAGCCACCTGCGCCATTCGATATCTTCTTCGCGAATCTGATTTACTTCAGGACGGCCACGCCAGCGAGGGCCGTGATAATTCCATACAACTTCCACCTTGCTGACATCACCGCAAACTCCGGACCGAAACAGCTTATTCGCGGCAATTTGATAGGGTTCGCTACGGCGTTGCGTGCCCACCTGCACGATGAGCTTTCTCTCGAGCACGGCATCCCGCGCCGCTTTGGCTTCTTCCAGAACATTCCCCATCGGCTTCTCAACGTAAGCATGTTTACCGGCCTCCGCGGCCATCTTTAACATCGGCGAATGCTGATGCTCAGGGGTCGAAATGACGACGGCGTCTACTTCTTTCCTGCTGAGTAGTTCCTCGATGTATTGCGACGAGTGAAGTTGACGGCCGTAGGTCTGCTTGGCGGTGGTTGTCGCGCGCTCAAGGTTCACTTTCCAGAGATCGCAAATGCTCACGACCTCGACATTCCTGGAATCCTTAAGTTGCGAAAGGATGTATTCGAGTCCGCGCCCTCGGTTTCCGACACCAACATGGCCAAGCAGGATACGGTCGTTTGCCCCGATGACGCGGCCGTAAGAAAGCGCCGTTTGAGTAACACTGGCTTGTGTTCTTGCTTCTCCGAGCAGGGCAGTCCCCAGGGCTACGGTAGCTGAGCGATCCAGGAACGCCCTTCGCGTCATTTTCTTGCCGGCTTGCCCCAAGGATTCTTGCATTAGCCCGGACCTCCGTTGTGTTGCCGGTTTCTCCGCCGCCGCGAAGAACTCGAGGCATGTTTTAAAGGAGTGTAATCGATTTCAATAAATGTTCACATAAAAATAGCATTCAACCAGAGAATCACATAGGAATATTCCTAATATAGGGAGGTCCATTTTGGCGCGCTGTCAGCAATCGATTACATGCAGTAGTCGCAAGGGATCAAATTTAGCCCCCGTCCCCCCTTGATCCATTGTCCGATTTGCTGGTCCGCAGCTTACGCGATCAGCGTTCACTCAATTGGCCTTGTTTCGAGAAATATTAACTACTTCATGAAATATTGCAAGAAATTATTGAAACGATCTAAGATCGATCTGTCATGAGCGGCTCATCCCGAAGAGGATTTACCGCGTTATGTCGTTATTTTTTAACAACTTAATGGGAAAATCGCCCTGAAAGCTGCACCGGCTCTGTTGGTTGATCCATCCACCGTTGAGCTGGACGGGCCCGGTTTATTGAAATGTTGCTCGTTGCGTTTATAATTCCGTCTTTGTCAGAAACGCGCCTTTTATCAGAAACGACCCGTAAGGACGACCAATGCCCGGTAACGTCAGAGTCAGGGATTTAGCTCGAATCGCCGGGGTAAGTCCAGCCACGGTCTCTCGCGTTCTTACTGGTAGAGCCCGGGTCAGTCCCGAAGTTCAGGCGCGCGTAAGAAACGCTGCAGCGGAGGCTGGATTCAAGATCGAAGATGCCAGCCGCACCAAGCTCATTGCCTTTCTCCTGGGTAACCGCGACCTGCTGCATCCCTTTCACTCGCGAGTTCTGGTCGGGGCCGAAGCGTTTTGCTCCGCAAACAACTACTCCATACTTTTTCTTCCTTTTCACTATCGTTCGGACGTTCCCTGGCAGGAACTCCATCTGCCAAAGATCCTGCAACGACGTGATCAGATCAGCGGCTTCGTCGTCGCTGGTACAAACTCTCAAAATTTGTTCGATCTCTTAGCGAGCAAACAAATTCCATTTTCGGTGTTGGGAAACAATGTCCTGGACGACTGGAAATCGAATGAATACGACACCGTATGGTTTGACGATGAACAGGGCGCCTATGAAATGACGCGCCATCTGCAGTCGATTGGACATCAGGACATTTGGTTTGTAGGGAACTGTAAATTCACCTGGTTCGCCAGATTGCACAAGGGATATCGCCGCGCAATGGAGGAGGCTGCCTTGCTTCCGCGCATGTCGGGATTCGATTGCGCCCAGGAAGAGAGTGTCGGTTATCTCGGAGCCAAATCCATATTCACAAGCGGAGAATCGGCGACTGCGATCTTTGCCGGCACGGACGCGTGCGCCCAGGGTGTCTACAAGGCGCTGCGCGATCTTAACGTTCGGGTTCCTGAAGAGGTAACCGTAGTGGGCTGCGACGACGTCGACGCTGTCAAACTCTATCCCCCACTTACCACGATTCGAGTTTTTGGCGAACAGGTGGGTGCGCATCTTTCCGAACTGGTGCTCAATCGTATCGCTCAGCCAGGAGCACCTGCACAACAGCATACGATTCCAACCCAACTCATAAAGCGGGAGTCTTCGGGGCCACCCTTGAAGTTTGCCTTCGCTGGACTTGTGCGACGCTGACTTTTCTAACAGATAGGGGCAAACATCATGAATTACGGTAGGACCCAAGTGCTGCTTTGCGAAGACGAAAATGATCTGGGGGCCAGAGCCGCGCGAACCGTAGCGCGCCAAATGCAACAGTTGTTGGCCTCAAAAGAAGAGATACGCATGATTTTTGCGGCGGGCGAGAGCCAGGGCCACTTCCTGGACGCCCTTAGCCGCGAACTCAATATCGATTGGACCCGGGTCGTTTGCTTCAACATGGACGACTTTTGGGATCCGCGCATGCCTGAGGAGTTTACCTGCGGCTATCAAACGCGAAAGCAACTCTACGATAGAGTCGTTCCCCGAGCATTCCATCTCGTACAGTTCAATGCTTCAGATCCTTATCAGGAGGCGAAGCATTTCGAGTCCGTTCTGCGTTCGGCAGGAAAGATCGATATCCTTTGCCAGGGGATCGGAACTTCCGGCCACCTCGCCTTGAACGAACCGCATCACACAGACTTCAACGATCCTTCCTGGGTGAGAGTGGTTGATATCGCCGAGCAATCCAAACATCAACTTATCGAAGATCCCAATTTTAAGGATCTTGGCTACATCCCCGAGAAGGGCATCACCATGACCATCCCCGCTTTGCTACAGGCAGAGAACGTGTACACGATGGTTCCCTTGGCGATCAAGCGAGACATCCTGACAAAGCTATTCCAGACACAAGAGCCCACCGCCGGCCTTCCGGCCTCAATTTTGAGGATGGTGGACGGAATGCTTTTCATCGACAGGAATTCGTGCCCGCCCGAATCCTTGCCTGCTGAGTTGTTGGCTGACCTAACCAATTAGGCCAGTTCCTTGCGACAGCATGCCGGAGGCAACAAGACAAAAATGACGATTCACCTTGGACTGATTGGTGGTGGCAACATTACCGAGACGCACGCAAGAGCAGCCCGGGCAATCTCCGGAGTTGAAATCGCGGCATTCTACGGAACCAACCCAGAGAAGATCGCGGGCCTTTGCCGCGAGCATGGCGGCAAGCCATTTCTGGACTTCGAGGAGTTTTTAGCTCATCGCCCGATGGACCTGGTGGTTATCGGAAGCCCTTCGGGCCTGCACGGGACTCATGGAATTGCGGCGGCGCGGCACGGCCTGCACGTACTTACCGAGAAACCGATCGAAATCAGCGTCGAACGCGCCGATGCGCTCATTGAAGCTGCGGAGATCTCCGGCGTGAAACTTGGAGTGATGTTTCAGGACCGGGTGAAACCGGAAATCCGCCTGCTTCGAAAATGGGTTTGTGACGGCGTGATTGGCAAACCCCTGCTGGTGGATGCGCGGGTGAAATGGTATCGACCGCCCGAATACTATGCTGGGTCGCGTTGGCGCGGCTCGCTCGCTCTGGACGGCGGGGGCGCTCTGATCAACCAGGCAGTGCACACCGTGGATCTGTTGCTGTGGCTTCTCGGCGATGTGGTTCGCGTGCACTCACGTACGGCAACGACACTCCACAAGATCGAAGGCGAAGATACTGCGGTCGGAATTCTTGAGTTTGCCAACGGCGCGCTGGGCACCTTCCATGCGACCACTGCTGCTTATCCGGGATATCCCAGACGGATCGAAATTACTGGAACCGAGGGCACAGTGATTCTTGAACACGATCGCATTCTGGCGGCGCACTTGCGCAGTGTCCCTGCGGAGATCGGCGCAAGCATCGCCGGGGATGAGAACCAGAGTGCGTCAACAGCTGTGGTCAGCGACTTTCGTGGACACCAGGCACTGCTTGAGGACTTCATTCGTGCCATCGAGCAGGATATAGATCCGGTCTGCGATGGGCGCCAAGGCCGGCGAAGTATCGCTCTCGTCGAGGCAATTTATCGCGCTGCACGCAACGGCGCCGCGGTGTCTGTGCCCCTAAAGTAACTTTTCCCGGTGGCGCACGTGCGCACCAGGCAGGCTGCGATCGCCGGCGTCGATGTGACGCCGGGCGGATGGTAATTCACATCAAACTTGTCCAAATTAGTTCATTTCTACTTCGCTGCATCGATGGCGAGGACGAGTGGGGTGGGGGTTTATCTCGGAA
>Ga0137412_10002264_pt1 | contig 15189 bp, 13 predicted proteins | sample CZODoug2_1_16fun_FD_122160 | JGI IMG/M metagenome (GOLD analysis project Ga0137412, IMG submission 122160) | Vadose zone soil fungal communities from Angelo Coast Range Reserve, California, USA - CZODoug2_1_16fungal (Hybrid Assembly) | ecosystem: Environmental > Terrestrial > Soil > Vadose zone...
CGGGCCGGGGTTCCGGCACGAAGAACTGACGCAGCCCGAGCGCGACCACCACGGCGAGCAGCACGCCCAGTGCGAGCGCCAGCCCCAGGTCACGGACGAACGGCAGCGGGGACAGCGCCAGCGAGGCGAACCCGACCGCACTGGCGAGTGCCACCACGGCGATCCGCCGCCTCGGGATGCCGCCGTGGATCAGGTAGGCCGGGAAGTCACTGCCGATGCCGATCACGATGGGCAGGAACGTGATCACCCCCAGCGACAGCGGCCGCCCCAGCCAACCGAAGACCGCAAGGGTCAACGCGGTCGCGCTGAGGGTGGAGAGCAGCGGCAGGAGGCGATGCACCCGCCGCGCTGTCCAGGGTACGAACAGGTAGCACGCGGCGATCAGCAGCACCGCGATCGCACCGAGCAGCGGAATCTCCCGCTGGACGGTATCGCCCAGCTCGGCGGCGACCGCCGGGCTCCCGCTGAACGTGAGGCGGCTGGTCTTCAGCCCGGACTGTTCGATCGCGGAGCGGGCGGCCCGCACCAGGCGCTGGGTCCCGTCCTGGTCCAACCCCTCGCGCGGGCGGACCAGGATCGCCACCGCGTTCGGCGCCGGGATCACGAACTTCCACTGCGCTCGCGGGTTACCGGCCTGGTCGAACACGACCGCGTTGACGAACCCCGGGTTGCGCAGCGTCGGCAGGCCCGCTGGCAGTCCCCTCACCAGCAACGGGGCATAACGCTGGTCGAACTGGGCGGTGGCCGCGACCCCGGCGGCGGTGGCCGCCGCGGGACTGGCGCCGCCGGCCCGCGCGGTCGCCTCGGCCTCCACCCTGGCCGCCTCCCGGGTGCCGCTGATCGTCGCCAGCAGGTTCTGCGCCGAGGCGGCCATCTGGTTGAGCACGGACGCCGGGCCGTAGACCACGGCCACGTCGGGCAGCTTGGCCAGCGTGCCTTCGAGGCCGAGCAGCTTCGGTAGCTGGTCCGCGCCCAGCAGTCCCCTGGGCTGGTCGGACTCGGCGAGGATCACGATCGGGTCGCCGCCGAACCACTGCGCGGCCTCCTGCATGGACCGCAGGCTGGGGTCGCTGGCCGGCAGGAAGGAGGACACGGTGGTGTCCGCCTTGAGCCTGGCCAACCCCAGTAGGGCGACCACCGCCAGCACGAGCGCCACGGACGCGGCGACGAGTTGCTGACCGGTGGGGCGCCGGAAGCCGCGCCTCAATTCGGCAGCCGTTCCACTCGGGGGTAAGGCCCCTTGAACGGACCGGGGCTCGGGCCGGCCATCGGCTTCGGGACGGGGTTGGTGTAAGTCAGGACGCCGTACGGCACCGGCGTCTGCACCGACTTCTCGTCGAGGCCCGGCATCACCCGGATGTAGTTGGCCCCGGACTCGTCGGTGTAGCCCGTGCCGGCGCTGAGGTTCACGATCCAGTTGGCGATGTCGTGCCCGTAGGGCTGCATGTACCGCAGCATCGGGTCGACGTCGCGCAGGATGTCGTGAGCCGGGCCGAGCACGTCCCGCACGTCGTCGTCGAACGGTGACACCCGCTTCAGCGTGCCCGGAGCCCTGTCCAATGTGCCGGACAGCGGCGGCAGCAGGCCGCGCAGGTCCCTCGTGGTGTCCGGGAGCTGCTCGAACGCGTCGGACAGGAACGGTGCGGCCTCCTTCAGCTTCGCCGCGACCGGCGAAAGCGCGTCGGAGAGATCGTGCAGGTCGGTCGAGGCCCGGGTCGCGCTGTCCAGCACGGGCGGCAGCTGCCGCATGCTGTCGCCGACCGCCTTCTGCTGTCCGGCCGTCGCCCGGGTGAGCTGGGCCGCATTGGTCACCAGGCTGGCGATCTGTCCGTCGCCGGTGTTCAGCGCCTGCAGTACCGAGGTGGTCTCGCGGCCGAGCTGCTCGAGGTCGTCGGACTGGGCGGCGACCGCGTCGAGCGCGGTGTTGCCCTCCCGACCCAGGTTGCCGAGGCCGGCCATCAGACCGCCCACGTCGGGCTGGGTGTCGTTGGTGGCGGCGCCCGCCGACCTGAGCAGCCGGCCCATGTTCTGCCTCGTCGGGGCGTCCAGGCTGGCGAGCACGTCCCGGACCTCGGTGCTGGGGTGCACCGCGTCCTGGGGCATCTCCGTGTCCGAGGCCAGCTCGGGGCCCTTGCCGTCGGTGATGTCCAGGTACGCCTCCCCGACCAGGGACCGCGCGCCGAGCCGGATCTGCGCGCCCTGGTGCAGTGGCGCGTACTCCGGGCTGATCGTGAACTCGACCTTGACCTCGTCACCGTCGTGCTCGACGGAGCGGACCGTGCCGACCTTGATCCCGGCGATCTCGACGCGGTCCGCCCGCACCGAGTTGTCCACGTCCTTCATGTGGACGTACCCGGTCCAGTCGGCGGAGTCGTAGAACGGGATCCGGATCCCGCTGCCGCTGAACAGGAAGCCGAAGATCACCAGCGCGAGCCCGATGAACGCGAAGACCGTCAGGTACCTGGTGTTGATCCCGCGAGTCTTCATCAGTTGCCTCCCGGAGGGTTGAGCAGGCCACCGGGGTCCGGGTTCGGCCTGTTGCCGTTCTCCCCGGGTGAGGGGGCGTAGAGGTTCGGTGACTTCTGCGGGACGACGAAGTAGCCGGGCGGGGCCACGACGTGCCCTCGGATGATGGTTCCCTGCGCGTCGCCGGCCCCGAAGACCGACTTGGTGTTGTAGAAGAACGCGGCGAACTGGGTCAGGTACGAGGTCAGCAGGCCGGTGTCCCGATCGAGCTTGTCGGTCGTCGGGAGCAGGTCGTCGAGCGCGCCGTCGGCGTCGTGGACGAACGGCCGGAGGTCGCCGACCACCGACTTCGCATCGTGCAGTGCCGGACCGAGGGAGTCCACCACGTCACCGACGTTGTCGGTGGTGTCGCGCAGCTTGTCCAGCGCCTTCGGCAGCTTGTCCGACGCGGCCCTGAGGTTGTCCAGCGTCGGGTTCAGCTCCTTGGTCAACCGCTGGGTGCCGGTCAGCGCGTTGCGCAGCTCGTCGTTGAGCCCCGGCAGCTGCCGCAGGCTCGAGCGCAGCGCCGCGTCGTTGGCGGACAGCGCCTCCAGGGTCGCCTGCGTCGAGTCGGCCAGCTGGGTGGTCCGCTCGTTGTTCTCCCCGACCGCGCCGGAGATCTCGGACAGCGCCGAGACGAGCTGACTGATCTTGTCCCGCCGGGTCTGCAGTGCCTGCACCACCGGCTGCAGGTGAACCGTGGTGTCGGTGGCCGCCATCAGGCCGCCGGGGAGCTCCCGCGGTGCCCGTGCGAGCGCCACGTCGGACTCGGCCAACATGTCGTGCAGGCCTTGTTGGGCCTTCGTGTCCAGGTTCTGCAGCACCTCGTCGGCCTGGACCGGCCGCACCGTCTGACTCGCCGGGATGACGTCGCCGGTCCGCAACAGCCGGCCGGGGGGCCCGCCAGGGTTGATCTCGACGTTCATCTCGTTGAGCGGGTTCTTCGGTCGCAGCACCAGCCGCGCATTGTCGTAGACCTGCGGTTTGCCCGCCACGTCCAGGCTGAGCACCGCGGTGCCGTGGTCGGTCACCTCCGCGCCGGTGATCTGCCCGACCTTGACGCCAGCGATCGTGACCGACGTCGACGCGTCCGGGTTGACGCCGGGCACCGAGCTGAACTCGGCCTTGATCACCGTGTGGTCGGCCCAGGGCGCGATCGGTGTCAGCTGCGTCTGGATCACGACCGCTGCCACCACGCCAACGACGAGCAGGAAGGCGAGCGCGGCAATGTCACGGCCGAGGCCCGGGACGGTGCGCAGCCGCTCCCACTGGAGCGCGAGATCCAACTTCTGCCTGCTCACTTGTTGCCCCCCAGCGCGCCCGGAAGTAGCAGGTTGGCGTCGCTCGGCGCGAGATGGTCACCGTGCGACTTCTGGGGTGGGAGCAGCGGGTCCGGTGCCGGGCGCTGCCTGGGGTGCGGCGCGGGTCGCTGTCCCCTCGGGGTTGCGTCCTGCGGTCCGAGCGGCTGCTGCAGGCCGACCGACTCGAGGTACTGCTCGATGGTGCGGGGGAACTGACTGCCGCCGGTGGGCACGTTGCCTCCGACGTCGTCGAACAGCCGGCCCCAGGCACCGTTGCGGTCGTGCTGCATCCACACCTGGTCGTTGACGGCGTTGAAGTAGGCGATCTCCTCGTACAGCTTGTGGTCGTTGCCGCCGCCCGCGTAGGCGCCGGTACCGTGCCAGGAGCTGTTCAACCGGTCGATGATCGGCCCGTTCAACCGGTCCAGTACCGGGCCCCGAAGGTCGGCGAGAACACCGGTCGCCTTGTCCGAGACAGGTACCAGGTCCTCCACCATCGGTCGGGCGTCGTCCAGCACGTCCCTGAGGTCGCTGACCACCGGGCGGGCCCGGTCGAGCACCGGGTCGAGCTTCTTCAGCAGCGGGTCCAGCGCTTTGGCGGAGTCCCGGAAATCGGGTGCGGTATCGGTCAGCTTGGCCAGGGTGGGCTGCAGATCGATCAGTCCGGCCCGGGTGGCCCGCAGGGTCTCCGGCATCGAGTCGAAGGACTGAGCTACCGGACCGCTCTCCGCCGCGAGCGTGGCCGAGAGGGTGCCCAGGTCATTGATGTTCGAGGCCAGCTGCCCGTCCCGCTTGGTGAAGTCGGCGGAGAAGTTCTCCAGCCCAGTCACCAGGGTGGGCAGGTCGCGGTCGGGGTCGTTACCCCGGGCCGCGTTCAGCACCACGCTCGCCGGACGCAGGGTGTCGGGTACCTCCTGCACCAGCTTCCGGATCGCGTCCCGGCCGCCCTGTTGCAAGGTGGCGTCGGTCTGCTTGATCGCGGCCTGCATGCCCCGCTGCGCGTCCGGGTCGATGGGCGTGAGCACCTCGTCGAGCTCGACCGGGACGGTGGTCCGCTGCACCGGGATGTCACCGGAGAACGGTGCGCCTCGGCCGGCCGGGGTGAGCTCGATGTAGTAGATGCCGCCGACGACCAGGGTCGGGCGCACGGCGGCCGAGGGTTCGCCGCCCAGCTTCTCCTCGGCACCGTGGTCCAGGCGCATGGTCACCTTGGTCAGACCGTTCGGGTCGGTGTCGATGTCGGTCACCTCGCCAACCTTGACCTCGGAGATCTTGACGACGCTCTTGTAGGGCTCGAGCCGGTACTGCCGGGAGAACGACGCGGTGATCATGTCGCCCGGGGTCAGTAGCGACGCGATCTGTTGCTTGGTGAACGCGCCGATGCCCGCCAGTGCCAGCAGCAGGATCATGGTGGCGCCGAGCAGCTTGGGCGCGCCCTCCCAACGGGAGCCCGCCTCGTCGTCGTCACCGCTCTTCTTCCTGCGCGGGATGAGCTTCACTTGTGATCACCTCCGCCGACCACGATCGCGTCGGGTGCCACGCCGGTCATCCGCTGTTTCGCGGTCTCGCCCGGCTTGGCGTACACCTGCTGGCGGTAGTTCGGGCCCGAGCCCACGACGCCGCCGGTCACGGTGTCGGCGTCCACGTTGATGTTCAGCCGCGCGTAGCGCTTGTTCGGCTCCGGGCCTTCGCTGACGAAGCTGTTGAGGCGCACGATCATCTGTGCCAACTCCGGGGCGTAGGGCTTGAGAACCTGGAGCGGGGTCTCCAGGTACGCGATGGCGTCAGTCACCCTGGGCACCACGGGACTGGCGTCGGAGACCATGTCGGTCAGGTCCTCGACCTGCGGCTTGGCCTCGTCCGCGACGTCCGGCACCTGCCTCGCCACCGGGACGCTCTCCCGGAGGAAGCCCCGCGCGTCCGGCGTGGCATCGCCGAGGCTCCGCGCGCCCGGCTCCAGGTCGGTCATCGTGACCCGGGTGTCGGACAGGGGACCGTTGATGGCGTCCAGCGCCGGGCGCAGGGCCTTCAAGGTGCCCGGCGCCTTGTCGAGGGTGTCGCTCAGCGGCTGGCCGCCGTCGACCGAGAGCGCCTGCATCGTCTGGTCGGCCTGCTGTTCGAGCGCGGCGATCTCCGCCTCCCGCCCGTGCAGCCTGACCGACAGCGCATCGCCGCTGCGCAGTACGTCCGGCATGTCGAACTTCGGGGAGGCCAGGTCGACCGACACCGTGCCGAGGTTCTTCAGCAGGTCGGGCGCGGTGCCCAGGGCATCCTGGAAGTCCTGGCCGTGGCCGACGAACCCGCCGCCGAGCTGACGCAGCGTCGTCTGGGTGGCGTCCCTGGTCGGCGGGTCGAAGATGTTGAGCACCTGGTTGAGGTCGGACGAGTCGGTGTCCGACTTCGCCGGGATGACCCGGTCACCGAGCGGGCCGGCGTCGGGCGTGCCCGGGTTGAACTCGACGAACTTGGTCGCCAGCGCCGAGACGTCCCAGATCTGGGCGGTGGCGTTGCCGTACACCGGCTGCTTGCCGTCGATCTCCAGGGTGATCACCGCGTCGTTGCCGGCGATCGACTGATCGCTGACCCGGCCGATCCGCCGGCTGTTCTCCCGCACGTCGTCGTTCACCCGCAGCGAGTGCACGTTGCCGAAAGACGCTTTCACCAGCGTCTTCGGCGTGAACGGGAGGCCGGTCTGCGACTTGAACGTCAGGTAGAACAGCACCGCGAGGATGCCGAACACCACGACGCCGGCGACGAAGGAGCGGTAGAGCGTCCGCTGCTCCGGGGTTGTGCCGCCCGGGTCGGGGCCGCCCTGCGGAAGCATCCTGTTCATCGGTCAGTGCCCCCGAGCAGTTGGGTCATCATGTTGTCCTCCTGCCCCGGGGTCAGCCCGGTGGCTCCGTCCTTGGGCTTGCCGGCCGACTGGCCGTCGGGATCACCAGGACGCTCCGTCGAGTTCGGCGGGGTGAGCGGCTTGCCCAGTTGGTCGTAACGCGGCTGTGGCGGTCCCACCGGCAGCGGCATCGACGGCACCGGCATCCTCGGCGCGTTCGGGACCGGTCCGGCCCCGACCTGCCCCGCGGCTTTGGGGCTGTAGACCAAAGCCGCCTTGAAGTAGTGACTGATCGAGTCGTAGTCGGTGGTCGCCAGCGTCCACCCCTTGAGCAGCTCCATCAGGTTGGAGAACCGCAGGTCGACGGCGTTGATGACCAACCCGTGCGCACCGTCGGCGACGCCGCGCAGGTCCCCGCCGTGTTGGCCGAGGTTCTCCGCGACCGGCCTGGCCTCGTCGAGCAGCCGCTGGGCCTTGTCCAGCACCGGTGGCAGCGAGGCGAGCGCGGGGTCGGCGGCGTCGGAGAACCGCTCGAGCTCACCGCTGATGTCCTTCAGGTTGTCGGTGGTCGGCCGGATCGAAGCCAGCGTGTTCGCCGCCGGGTCGGAGACACCGGCGACCTGCGCCAGGGTCCTGCGCGCGCTGGCGATCGAGTCGGGGAGCTGCTGGAGGGTGTCCCGCAGCGCCTGCTGGCGGGCGGCGACCACGGACAGCGTCTGGGTGGTCGAGCCCACCAGGCTGTCCAGCCGGGTGCCCTTGTCGGCAGCCACCGCGGCGGCCACCGGCGCCGCGTTGTCCACCAGCCGGTTCAGCAGCGCGTTCTGCTGGTTGAGGATGCCCACCAGCTGGTCGGTCTGGTGCAGCGCCGGCTGCAGCGCCGAGATCGCCGAGGCGGTCTTCGCGCCGTTGCCGTGCAGGCCCTGCCCGGTGGTGCTGATCAGCCCGGCGAGGGCGACGCTGGTCGGGGTATCGACGGAGTTGAGCACCTCCTGCAGGTCCACGTCCCGGTTGGTCTGCGGGGCCGGGATCACCGCGGGTTGGCCCAGTTGCGGAGCCGCCGCCGAACCCCGGTCGAGAGCGATGTAGCGCTCACCGAGCAGGTCCTGGGTGGTGATGGTCGCCTTCGCGTCGGTGTGCAGGGGCAGCACCTCCGACTTGACGTCCATCGCCACCTGGGCGAGGCCGTTGTCGAGCCGGATGTCGCTGATCGTGCCGACCGCGACTCCGGCGATCTTCACCTCGTTCCCCACCTGCATCGGGAACGCGTCCTTGAAGTCGGCCATCACCGTGACGTCCGTGTTGTTGCCCGAGTTCGCCGCCACACTGGCCACGGCGACCCCGACCAGCAGGACGACACCGAAGGTGACCACCCGGAAAAGCACAGATCGTTTCCTGCTCATCGCTCACCGCCGCCTGCCGCGTCAACCGTTGCGTCGTTCCAGGGCTGCCCGACCGACTCGCCGGGCTTCGGCTCGGCCCGCAGCTGTGAGCCGGGCGGGCGGACCACGCTCTCGCCAAGGCCGTCGCTACCGGCGGCCAACAGGCCCGCCCACATGTGGCCCTGTGAGTCGTAGTGGTTGAAGGCCATGCCCCAGTTGGTGATCCAGCCGATGAACTCCGGCGTGTACGGCCGGAGGAAGGCCGCGCCGGGCCCGTACTTCTCCGCCATGTCGGTCAGCGTCGGGAGATCGTCTCGTGCCGTGTCCAACAGGTCCGGAGTCAGGTCCAGCAGGTCCCGCGTCGCCTCCAGCGTCGGCTTGAGCTGCTCGACGGACGGCCGCAGGTCGTTGAGCACCGGGCTCAGGTTGCGCGACACCGAGGGGAGCCGGTCGGTGCCCGGCTTGAGGTCGTGCAGCAGCGGAACCGTCGCCTCGACGGCGGGATGGACCCTGTCGAGGGTCTCGTGCGCCGCCTGCAGGGTCGACGGCAGCTCGGCGAGCCCGTCGGACAGCTGCCGCTGCTGAGCCGCTGTGGTCCCGGTGAAGGCGGTCAGGTCGCTGATCACACCGCGCAGCTGGGCCTGCCGGTCGGTCGCCACCGCCATCACGTTGTGCAGCTGGGTGACCAACGCCTTGATCGCCGGCCCGTCCTTGCCCACGCCGGCGAGCACGTCGCCGAGTGCCTGAACGGTGGGCCCGGCGGTCTTCAGAGTCTGGTTCAACTCTGGCTCCACGCCCTGGGTCGTGTCGTTGAGCTGCTGGAACAGTGAGCTCAGCCGGGCCCGGGTCGGCGTGTCGAGCGCCGCGAGCACCTGGTCGACCTCGATCTGGCCAGCCTGTGCCTGGTAGAGCGAGCCACTGGGAATCGCGGCGTTGGTGGCCGGTCCCGGGGTCAGTGTCAGGAAACGCTCGCCGAGCGCGGAGAACCACTCCACCCGTGAGGTGGTGCCTTCGTGCAACGGCACCTTGTCACCGGAGATGCTGATGGTGGCGACGGCCTTGCCGTCCCGGACGGCGAGGGCCTTGATGTTGCCGACCTTCTGGCCGTCGATCAGGACCGGCGAGCCCTCGGCCAGCTGAGCGGCCGACGGCAGGACGAACTTCAGTTGGTACCCGGCCTGGGCCGAGAACAGCGCCCAGCCCGTCACCAGGGCGGCCACGGCGATCACCGCGCCGACGATCATTCTTGCCCGCGTCATCATTCAGTCCATTCCCAGCGGCCCGGTGGGCTGACCGGAGAGGAACTGCCTGACGAACGGGTCCGGGGAGTTGAACGCTTCCTCGGCCGGTCCGTAGTGGACCAGTTCGCCCTGCCAGAGCACACCGACGTAGTCGCTGACCCGGCGGGCGGTCGAGATGTCGTGCGTGACCAGCACGTACGTGCCGCCGTGCTCGTCGTGCATCTTCAGGATCAGCTCGTTGAGCAGCGCGGTGCGGACCGGGTCCAGGCCCGAGTCGGGCTCGTCGAACATCACCACGCTCGGGTTCAGCACCAGGGCCCTGGCGAAACCGGCGCGCTTCTTCATACCGCCGGAGACCTCGCCCGGCGCCTTGTGGATCGCCTTGGTCAGGCCGACCTCGTCGAGCCGGGTCATGACGATGTCGCGGATCTCGCTCTCGCGCTTGTTCGTGTGCTTGCGCAGCGGGAAGGCCACGTTGTCGTAGATGTTCATCGAGCCGAACAGGGCGCCGTCCTGGAACAGCACGCCGAAGCGCTTGCGCAGTTCCTGCCGCTCGATCTCGCTGATCTTCCAGATGTCCTGGTCGAAGACGATCACCTCACCGGCGTCGGGCGCCAGCAGTCCGACGATGTGCTTCAACAGCACGCTCTTGCCGGTGCCGGAGGGCCCCAGAATGGTCGTGACGGCGTTGTCCACGAAATTCAGGTTGAGCCCCTGGAGCACCTTGAACGAGCCGAATGCTTTTCTGACGTTCTTGACCTGGACGGTGTGGACCTCGTCCTCGACCGCGACCAGACCGCGTCCGCCGCCGCGCCCTTGAGCCGGCAGGACCTGCGTGTCGGCGTCATTATCGTCTCCCGAACCGTGCTGCGGCCGGTGCCGGCCCATGTCACCGTAGTTCTGTGAGTCTGACAACGGTGTTCCTTCCTCAAGAACGCAAGTAAATGGGACCGGACTAATGAGCAATAGGCGCGCGCGCGAAGCCGCCGAAGAACAATTGTTGGAAGATGGCACCCACGACGCTGACAATGATCAGATTGATGATCATTGACTTCGCGGTGTTCTTGCCCACCCCGACCGGGCCGCCCTTGGCGTTGTAGCCGTAGTAGCAGCCGACCAACACGATCGAAAGACCGATGAATGCCCCGGCCGTGAGTGACAGCAGAATGTCGCGCTGCGTCAGGAACGACCAGAAAACCGAAAGGTAGCCACCCTTGGAAACGCTCTGGAAAACGATCACGTTCAGGAAGTAGTTCACGATGTACATGAACCCGGTACTGGCCACGAACATGAACGGCGTGAAGACCGCCATCGCAAGCACCCTGGTCCCCACCAGGTAGGACATGGAGTCGAGCCCCATGACCTCCAACGCGTCGATCTCCTCGCTGATCCGCATGGAGCCGATCTCCGCGACCAGGCCGCACCCAACCTTCGCGGAGAGCACCCAGCCCCACATCTCCGGAGCCACCGTGTAGTCGGAAACGGCGGCGAACAGCGCGGTATAACTGCCGGCCCCGAGCTGCTTCAACAGGTAGTGACCTTCGAGCGAGATCTCCGCCGCGAGGATCCCCTCCATGAAGAGAATGATTCCGTAGCTCGACAGAACGAGAATGCCGATCTGTCGGAATATTTCCGATGCGTAGTTCCGGACCCTCGGCATGGTGCGGAAGGTGTGGACCGCGAAGAGGGCCGCCTCACCCACGTCGGTGATGAGCGACTGCTCATCACCGTAGGAACCCAGCGCACCGCGCCCGGCGCCGGGATCCGGGGTTTCCGGATCGCTGTTCCGGTCGTCAACAACGGTCACAGCACGGCCTTTCTCATCGGTTGATCAGCATGTCGGGGTTCAATCCGAGCAGGACAGCGTTGACGATGAAGTTGAAAATCCACACCGCCGCGAAACAGAGCACGACCGCCTGGTTGACCGCGCGTCCGACACCCTCGGCGCCTCCTTTTGAGTTGAGGCCCTTCTGTGCGCAGACGATCCCGATGAACAGCCCGATCAACATCGTCTTGATGATGGTGCCGCCGAGTTCCGGCGCGGTCATGTTCGCCAGGAAGATGTCGAAGAAGGCACCGTAGGAGACGATGCCGATCGCACAGCCGGCGAGCGCGGCCAGTACGACGCCGATGGCGATACCCACGAGGTTGAAGGCGACGGTCATGATCGTGATGGCCAGGACCCGAGGCAGGACCAGAGTCCGCACCACGTCCATGCCGAGGACCTTGAGGGCGTCGAGCTCCTCACGAACCTTGCGGGCCCCCAGACCCGCCGTCATGGCGGTGCCCATGACTCCAGCGACCGCCATGCCGGTGCAGAACGGCGCGATCTCCCGGGCGGTGGCGAAGACGAAGAAGAAGCCGAGCCGGTTCGGCGCACCGACCAGCGTCAGGATGTTGTAGGCGTAGTTGCCGATCAGGAAGCAGAACCCACCGACGCACAGCAGCACGGAGATATAACAGAACCGGAGGAGGCCGTACATCTCCTCCAGCGTGTCCGCCCAGTAGCCCGTGGGCCTGGTGACCGCCGACTTGAACAGCGCCGTCGTGAGCTGACCGACCTGGCCGACCTCGACCACAAGGCCACGGAACCGGGACGGCAGGGCCTCGACCAGCTCCGGGCCGCGTTCGACCACACCGTCCGGGCCAGCGGGCTGCATCTGGACCGTCATCGCCCCTCACCCCCGGTTGCCGCGCCGGCGGCTCGGAGTCCTGTACCGGCAGCTCTCACGTGAACCACACATCTCCCACCCGCTACGCCGCCGACTTCGGGGCCCGACCTGTCGAACAGCAATTCGTGTTCTCCCGCCTCCGCCATGCGACCTCCTCGGTGCACAGGCCGGGCCGATACCCCTCAGGGTCAAAGCCCGTGATCAACAAAGTGACAGTGGGCGCGGCCCCGGTGATCATCACCAGCGTGCCCTCCATCACCTACAACGACAGCAACTCAGTTTCGGTAACTGTTTACTATTGGCGGTTCATGCCAACGCGTGACTGCCTGAATTTCAGTCACAATCCGTGTTCAGTGGAACGTCCGCCACAGAGCGCGCCCAACACCTGGTCAGTCGCCCCACAACACGGCCCCCACCGTCAGCCGCACCCGTCCCGTCGCCCCGCAGGCACCCAACCTGCACCGCGGGGTGCACCCGCCGGCGACTGCCGGTCGCGATCAGTGACTGCCAGACGGGTCTCAGCGACCTGTCAACCCAGCCGGTCTCGCCGGGCCGCCCAGCACGCACAGTCACACTCCGCCACGACCACCCCGACCTCGACCAGGCAGGTGATTAGTGCAGTCGGAGCAGTCGACGTCTTGACAGCCTACACTGATAGAAATACTGTCTCCTAGCGTGTCATATGTTTCAGGTGCCGGCACTCGCCGGGGCGCGCTCGGCTACATCACGTACTGAGTTCGTCCACCACGTCGCACCGACGTGGTCAGGCTCCGTGTCAGACCGCGGGTCAACGTCGTGCCAATGACAGGTACGACAATCCGAGAGTGAGGAGACCATCCAATGGCTACCGACGCGGATACGGGCGCTGCGCAGTCGCCCCCCACCCCGGCGGGCTGGGATACAAGGCCGGGCGCGGTGAAGGCCGGCCCGCTGGCCATGGATTACCGGACCTGGAAGATGCTGGGCTACTGCGGCCTGATCTTCATGGCGACGTTCATCGTCTTCTGGGGCATCCTGGCCGGCAACATCCCGCCGTTCTCACCCAACGCCGACCCGATGCAGGTCAAGCAGCACTACCTCGACCATGCCCTGAGCATTGAGATCGGTATGTCGGTCTGCCTGACCGTCACGTCCTTCTACATGGCGTGGGGCTGTGCCATCTCGCAGGTCATGCGCCGCATCGAGGGTCAAAACAGCTTCCTGAGCAACCTCGAGATGATGGGCGCCACGATCACGGCGGCGCCGATCATGACGGCATGCGCGATCTGGCTGACTGCCGCTCACGAGGTGTCCAACCTCTCGCCCGAGACCATGCACATGCTCTACTGGTTCGGCTGGCTGCTCATCGACCTCGCCTACATGGTCACGTCGTTCCAGATCGCGGCGATCAGCATCGTGTTCATGCGCGACAAGCGGGAGAAGCCGCTGGTCCCCTCGTGGGTGTGCTGGTGGGGCTGGGTCACCTTTGCCTCGTTCTTCCCGGTCAGCCTGATCCCGTTCGTCACGACCGGGCCGTTCGCCTTCAACGGCTCCTTCAACTTCTGGATCGCGTTCTTCACCTGGTTCATCTGGTGCCCGTCACTGTCCTACTACGTCATCAAGGCGGTGGACCGGCTCAAGGCCGAGGACGCAGCCGCCGAGAACGGCCTCGGGCAGCCGAGCACGGCCCACTGAGAGCGCGTACCAAGAGTGGTTGCTACCCACCGCGTGGCACCCGGACGCCTTCCCGGTGTGGAAGGCGTCTGGGTTTTCATCGGCGCGGACATGGTCATTTTCTGCGTCCTCTTCCAGTCCTTCATGCAGGACCGGAAGAAAGACCCGACACTGTTCGAGGCATCCCGACACGCACTGAACTACAATTTCGGCGGCGTCAACACACTGATCCTTCTGACCAGTTCCTGGTTCGCCGCCCTGGCGGTTGACGCCGCCAAGCGCGACAAACCCACACAGGTACCGCGCTACATCGCGGGCGCCTTCTCCTGCGGGCTCGCCTTCATGGTTTCCAAAGCGATCGAGTACACCGGGAAGCTGAGCTCCGGTATCTCGGTGCACACCAACGACTTCTTCATGTGGTACTTCTCGCTGACCGGAATTCACCTCCTGCACGTCGCCGTCGGGAACGTCCTCCTGGCGATGGTGTGGGTCAAGGCACGGAGGCCGACCTTCGGCAGCACGCACCGCGTCTTCCTCGAGTGCGTGGTGTCCTACTGGCACATGGTCGACCTGCTCTGGATCATGTTGTTCCCGCTCCTGTACCTCATGCGCCAGCCATGACACTGCTGAGGAACCCCGCGACGCGCGTCTGGCTGGTGCTCGTACTGGCAACCTGCGCGTCCACCTGGCTGCTGTCCAAGGACGCGTTCAGTCCAACCGTCGGCACGATCGGCATCTTTCTGATCGCTGCCGTCAAGATTCGTCTCGTGATCATGAGATTCATGGAGATAGACCACGCGCCCCGCCCGTGGCGGATCTACTTCGAAGCCTGGGTCGTCGGAGCGACTGCACTTATCCTGGCCTTCTACCTGGCTTCCTAGGCGGTGCCTCGAGCCGCGCGTCGCCATTTATTTCCGCAATCCGCGCATCATTTGAGGCCTTGGCTCGTTGTGCTCGACAAGGCGCTGAATCGACGCTGCACAGCGCATTTCCCGAAGGGCTCACCATGAACAAATCGACCGTCCGGGCACTCCGCACCGCCGTAACGATTGCCGGCATCACCGCGCTCGGGACCACGTTTTCCGGCACGGCCTTCGCGCTCAGCCAGGATGCCGTCACGCACAATTCGCCGGATTTCCGGTCGCATTCCGCCGTGCCCGACTCGGCGCTCACCGACCCGGGCCTCGGCACGCCCGGTTCGGGCCCCGACCCGCATACCTTCGAAGTCCCGAGCTCGATGCCGGTCAGCGACGACTACGCACCCGGCTCAGGCCCCGACTCCGACATCAACCACAACTACCACGATGACCTGCGCCCCAACTCCGACTCCAACACGAACGCGAACTCATCGTTCGCCCAGTGCGGTTCGGGCTACGACGACACCGCCGGCAGGGACAACTGCAGTGAGAAGAACACCTACGATCACCGCTACGACCACGACTATTCCTACGACGGCGACCCCGACGGCAAGGGACATTCCGTCCTGGGTTCCCTCTTCTGAGAGACGACCCGCGAGGCAGTTGACCTACCGGGGTCGGGCTGAGGTGTGCACCAAGCGGTAGAAGTCGGTGCCGATGAAGGTGATCGCGGTCCTGCGCCGTGCCG
>Ga0137412_10002265_pt1 | contig 15181 bp, 12 predicted proteins | sample CZODoug2_1_16fun_FD_122160 | JGI IMG/M metagenome (GOLD analysis project Ga0137412, IMG submission 122160) | Vadose zone soil fungal communities from Angelo Coast Range Reserve, California, USA - CZODoug2_1_16fungal (Hybrid Assembly) | ecosystem: Environmental > Terrestrial > Soil > Vadose zone...
TCCGGATCGGTGACCAGCCGGTCGAGGAACGCGCGGTCGAACGGCGTGTTGATCAGCCCGGCGCGCGGGCCCTGCAGCTGGTGGCTCATCCCGCCGGTGCCCCAGATCTGCACGTTGAGGTCCTCGTCGAAGGACTCGACCGCGCGCCGGATCGCCTCGCCGAGCAGCCAGCAACGGTTGCCGGTGGGCGGGGGGTACTGGACAACGTTGGCCAGTACCGGGATCACCCTCACCGGCCAGGCCTCGGGCTGGCCGTACATGAGCGACATTGGCACGGTGAGCCCGTGGTCCACGTCGAGCTTGTTGAGAATGGTCATGTCGAACTCGTCGAGGATCAACGACTCCGCGATGTGCCACGCCAGGTCCGGGTGCCCCTGCACGGCCGGAACCGGGCGGGGACCGAAGCCCTCGTCGGCCGGGGCGAAGGTCTCGGCACAGCCGATCGCGAACGTCGGGATCACATCCAGGGAGAACGCGGACGCATGGTCGTTGTAGACCAGGATCACTACGTCCGGGCGCTCCGCGGCGATCCACTCCCGGGTCCACTCGAACCCGTCGAACAGCGGCTTCCAGTACCCGGTGCCGACCTGGTCGTGGTCCATCGCCGCACCGATCGCGGGCACATGGCTGGCGGCGACACCGGCGGTGATTCGGGCCATGATCAGCGACCTTCCCGGATCGAGCGCTGTCCATCGGGAGACCGGCCGCCGGCGACCATCATCGCGGTGTACTCGGCCACGCTCACCCCGGTCATGATGCTGGCGGCCTCCGGGAAGCTGGTCCCGTCGGTGGCGAGGATCTTGGCCAGGAAGTAGATGTTGCCGCCCTCGGCGAGCGCGGCGTTCCAGTCCCGGCCCAGCACCGCCCGTTTCTGCGCCTCGGTCATCGGCCACTCGTCGACGTAACCGCGCTCGTCGGCCAGGAACCGGGCCCGGTTCTGCGCACTGCGCAGGCTCATGCAGAACTGGTTGAGCTGGTAGCCCTTGCGGGTCTGCTGCCCGGTGAACACGGTGGTGCCGGGGATGTCCAGGAGGTCGGGGTCCGTATTCACCTGCGGTCGCTCCAATGCAGTCGGTGTAACGCACCATTTAAATTGACCTGGAGAAAAACTCGCCCTCAGCGGTCTCAATCACCTCATGCAGCCTTTAACCCGGCAACCACCCACGACCGATTGAGGTATCGAGGATGTCTATAGATCACTAGTCGGCGGCCAGTGGTGCGCGTACCCGCCCAGGGCAGTGACTGGGGGGTCCACGGGTGCGACCGGGGCGCCAGGGAGGCCAATATCGAGGGCAATTCCGGTTCCGCGAAACGCCACCTCTGAGGGAAGATGTCCGAATACCGTGCTTTTGAAGTAACAGGTACCCGCCAGTTTGCCCTGGTCACCCGCGAGTTAGCAGAGCCGTCGTGGGGGCAGGTGCGCATGCGGGTGGAAAGCTGCGGGGTCTGCCACTCCGACGCCCTGGCGGGTGAGGGCTTGCGCGCCGATCCGTCCCGGCCGGTCGTACCTGGTCACGAGGTGGTCGGGGTCATCGACGCGGTAGGCCAAGGCGTGACTGCCTGGGCCACCGGTGATCGGGTCGGTGTGGGTTACTTGGGTGGCCAGTGTGGCGAGTGCGAGTTCTGCCGGCGTGGCGATTTTGTCAACTGCGCCGATCAGCCATGGACCGGTACCACCGTGGATGGCGGCTATGCCGAATACTGCTTTTCCCGGGCCAGCGGGCTGGTTCGAATTCCGGACGGTTTGAACTCGGTCGATGCGGCTCCGTTGTTGTGCGCCGGGCTGACCGTGTACACGGCGTTGCGGCAGATCGATGCCAGGCCTGGCGCACTGGTGGCGGTTCAGGGCATCGGTGGGCTCGGGCACCTCGGATTGCAGTACGCCGCCAAGCTGGGCTACCGCGTCGCCGCCATCGCCAGGGGCACCGAAAAGGCCGAGCTCGCCTCGACCCTCGGCGCGGACCACTACATCGACAGCGCCGTTGACGACCCGGGGCAAGCGTTGCGACAGCTGGGCGGCGCCGCCGCGATCATCGCCACCGCGGCGAGCGGTTCATCCATGTCCCCGCTCATCGCCGGCCTCGCCCCGCGCGGCCGCATGGTCGTCGTCGGCGCCGCGGCCGATCCGATCTCGGTGCAGACCGCCGACCTGATATTCGGTACCCGGTCGCTGCTCGGCAGCCTCACCGGTAGCTCCATCGAGAATGAGGACAACCTCGCGCTGAGTCTTTCCAAGGGAATTCATCCGATGACCGAGATCATGCCGCTCACGGAGGCCCCGAAAGCCTACGAACGCATGATGTCCGGCAAGGCGCGATTCCGCATTGTGCTAGACACGATGGCTTGATAAGGGCAAGGAGAATCTAGTGACAAACCTGCGGGAGAAGGTGATCGCCGCGCATGGCGGTCTGGCTCGGTGGGAACAGCTTTCAACGGTGCGCGCTCAGCTAGCCCAGGGTGGGGCACTTTGGGCGCTCAAGGGGAACGAGGGCGCCATCGATGACGTGTCCGTGACGGTCGAGCTGCACACCCAGTTCACCAGTCATTCGCCAATCGGCGGTCCGGGCAACCGCTCGGTATTCCGCGGCGACTACATTGCGATCAAGAACGAGAACGACGGGATCGTCGAAGAACTCAAGAGCCCACTAGACTCTTTCGCGGACCATTCCTTCGACACACCGTGGAGCACGCTCCAGCTCGCCTACTTCGCCGGGTACGCCATGTGGACCTACCTCACCACCCCGTTCGCCTTCGCCATGCGGGGTTTCCGTACCGAAGAGCTGGGACCCTGGCAGGAAGCGGGCGAAACATGGCAGCGTCTCAAGGCCACCTATCCGCCCGCGATCGCCACCCACTGCGCCGAGCAGATCTTCTACTTCGGCGACGACGGTCTCCTGCGCCGGCACGACTACACGGCGGAGGTGATCAAGGCCGGTCCGGCCGCTCACTACACCACCGCTCACCGGGAAGTCGACGGCATCATGGTTCCGACCCAGCACCGGGTGTATCCGAGCAACCCGGACGGCAGCGTCAACGCCGACCTGCTCCTGGTGTCTATCGATCTTGACCAGATCGCCTTCGAATAGTCGCTCGGCCACCGACGTCGACCGGAGCCAGCTGCCCGGAGCGTCCGAGACACTAGACTGTCCGCATCAACCGGTCTCGAACACCTACCACGGATTCACCCCTGCCGGCCCGGGCGGTGGGGTCGCGGTGACTCCGGTGTTGCTGGACCGGCACAACGAATGCGCATCCGTCGACCGACTCATCGCGGCAGTTCGGGCGGGTCGTAGCCGGGCGCTCGTGCTGCGCGGCGAGCCGGGCGTGGGCAAGACGGCGCTGCTGGACTACATGGCCGCACGGGCCCCGGGCTGCCGGGTGGAGCGCGCCGCGGGTGTCCAGTCGGAGATGGAGCTCGCGTTCGCCGGACTGCATCAGCTGTGCGCCCCGATGCTGGATCGACTCGAACGTCTACCTGGGCCGCAGCGGGATGCGCTGCGCACGACGTTCGGGATGAACGGCGGACCGTCGCCGGATCCTTTCCTGGTTGGCCTGGCCGTGCTGGGCCTGTTCGCCGAAGTCGCCGAGGAGCGGCCACTGGTCTGCGTGGTCGACGATGCGCAGTGGCTCGATCAGGCGTCCGCCCAGGTCCTGGCGTTTGTCGCGCGCCGCCTGGAGGCCGAATCGGTAGCGCTGATCTTCGCGGCGCGCGAGATCGACGGCGTGGCGGAGCTGACCGGGCTGCCGCAAATGGTTCTCGAGGGCCTGTCCGACGAGCCCGCGCGCACGCTGCTGCGTTCGGCGCTGCGCGAGCCGCTGGACGACCGGGTGCTCGACCGGATCGTCGCCGAGACTCGAGGCAATCCCCTGGCGTTGCTCGAGCTGCCCCGAGGAATGACTCCCGCGCAGCTGTCCGGCGGGTTCGGGCCGGACGCCGCAGCGCTGCCGGACCAGATCGAGGACAGCTACCGGCGGCGGCTGGCGCCGCTGCCAGCCGAAACCAGGCAACTGTTGCTCGTCGCCTCGGCCGAGCCGCTCGGTGACCCGGTACTGCTGTGGCGCGCGGCCGATCTACTTGGCATCAGCGTCGAAGCGGTCGCGCCCTCGGTCGCCTCCGGACTGCTGGAAATTGGCGCCAGGGTGCAGTTTCACCACCCGCTGGTGCGCTCGACGATCTACTGGGCGGCATCGGCGGAGCAACGCCGCGTCGCGCACCATGTACTGGCGGCGGCCACCGATCCCGAGGCCGACCCCGATCGCCGCGCTTGGCACCACGCCCACGCGACATCCGAGCCGGATGAAGATGTCGCCGCCGAACTCGAACGCTCGGCCGAGCGCACCCAGGCACGCGGCGGCCTGGCCGCGGCGGCCGCGTTCCTCGAACGAGCCATCGAACTCACCCCCGAGCCGGGCCGCCGGGCGGAACGGGCGCTGGCCGCGGCGCACGCCAGACACCACGCCGGCGCACCCGACGCGGCCCTGAAGCTGCTCTCCGTTGCCGAGGCCGGCCCGCTGGACAAGCTCCCACGTGCCCGCGCTGACGTCCTTCGCGCCCAGATCGCGTTCGCGGTGAACTCCGGTGGCGACGCGGCGAGCCTCCTGCTGCGGGCCGCCAGACAACTCGAGCCGCTCAACCCGAATCTGGCCCGGGAAACCTACCTGCACGCGTTGTCCGCCGCGATTTTCGCCGGCTCGCTGAGCGCCGGCGCCGGTGTGCGGGAAATCGCCGAGGCCGTGCGGGCCGCCCGGCAACCGGCGCGGCCCGACCCGCCCGATCTTCTCCTGGAGAGTTTGGCGGTGCGCTTCACCGACGGATGCCGGGCCGCGACGCCGATGCTCAGGCGGGCGCTGAGCACATTTCGCGGATTCGACCCCACCCACCAGGAGCGGATGCACGCGCCGTACCTCGCCTGTGTCCCCGCCGTGGAGCTGTGGGATGAGGAGACCTGGGCAGCACTCACCACCCGCCATGTCCAACTCGCCCGGGATGCCGGCGCACTCAGCGCGCTCCCCTTCGCGCTGAACGGACAGATCACCGTGTGTGCTTTCGCCGGTGAGCTGACCGAGGCGGCGGCACTGCTCAGCGAGCTGGAAACGATCACCGAGGCGACCGGCAGGCGCGCCGCCCCCTACGGTGCCCTGGCACTCGCCGCGTGGCGCGGCCGGGAGGACGAGGCGGCCGAGCTGATCGAAGCGACCCTTGAGGACGTGGTTCGTCGACGTGAGGGGCTCGGGCTGATCTTCGCCAGCTGGGCTCAGGCCGTGCTGTACAACGGCCTCGGCCGGTATGCCGATGCGCTGCCGTCAGCCGAGCGGGCCAGCGAACGCACGCAGGAGATGGGCGCGCCTCCATGGGGGCTTACCGAGCTCGTCGAGGCGGCCATGCGCAGCGGAAACGCCAAGCGCGCCGCCGATGCCTGCCAAACGCTGGCTAGCATGACCGGCGCCAGTGGCAGCGACTGGGCGCTGGGTATCGAGGCTCGCTCACGCGCACTGCTGAGCAAGGGCCAGCCCGCCGAGAGCGCCTACCGCGAGGCGATCGACCGGCTGGGCCGGACCCGCATCCGCGCGGAACTCGCCCGTGCCCACCTGCTCTACGGGGAATGGCTGCGCCGCGAGCGTCGACGGGTCGATGCGCGCGAACAGCTGCGCATCGCACACGACATGTTCACCACCATGGGCGCCGAGGCGTTCAGCCAGCGCGCGGCCCGGGAATTGCAGGCCACCGGTGAAATCACCCGCAAGCGCAGCCCGGAAACCGACAGCGAACTCACCTCTCAAGAGGCACACATCGCCCGCCTGGTCCGAGAGGGCCTTTCCAACCCGGAGATCGCGGCCCGGCTGTTCATCAGCCCGCGCACGGTCGAATGGCATCTCCGGAAGATCTTCGACAAGCTCGAGATCACCTCGCGCAAGCAGCTCTACCGCTGAGTCCGCCGGGTCCCCGTGGGGGCCCTCCCGGACCCTCGGTCCGCCTGCGCCCTGTTGCCGAACTACACAGCAGGCCGGTCACGGCGCGCCAAACCCTGCCTGTGGTGCAGCTCGGTAACGGCTGGCCGGTGGCTACTCGGGGCCGGTTCGCCGCGTCCGCGCGGGTGGGTTCAGATTGTCGGTAGGGGGGCGAGCCCGTGCTGGATCGCCAACAGTGCTGCCTGTGTGCGAGATTCCAGGTGCAACTTCGCCAGAATGTTGCTCACGTGCGTCCTTGCGGTGCGCTCGCTCAGCGCGAGCTGCTCGGCGATCTGCCGGTTCGACTTGCCCTGGGCGACCAGCATCAGGATGTCGCGCTCGCGCGCGGTGAGCCCGATGAACATGTCGGTGGGGCCGACCATCTGCCGGGTGAGGCGCCGGGTGATGGCGGCATCGAGATGCATCTCGCCCTTCGCGGCTGTCCGGATCGCCGTGGCGATCTCCTCCGGCGCCGCGTCCTTGAGCAGATATCCGGCCACGCCGACCTCGATGGCGCGGCGCACCATGGCCAACTCGCCGAAGCTGGTCAGAATCACGATCTTGGCCTCGGGATGGCGCCGGGTGATCGCCTCGGTGGCCCCGACACCATCCAGCCGAGGCATGACCACGTCCATCAACACGACATCGGGGGCACGCTTCCCGCTGGCGAGCCGATCAAATGTCGCGACCGCCTCCTGGCCGTCCCCGGCCTCGGCGATCACCTGGATGTCCGCCTGGACCTCGAGGTAGGCCTGTACGCCTCGACGAACTACAGCGTGATCGTCGACCAGCATGACGGTAAGCGTGAGCCCGGCTGCGCCCTGAGCGGCCTCGGTCACGACTCGTCGGCGCCCGGACACCGGTGGGAGCCGCCGCCGACCGTCACCCGGACCATCCAACCGCCGGTGTCCGTGGTGCCGATCTCCAGGCCACCGCCCCAGCGTTGCGCCCGTTCCCTCATCGACACCAAGCCGAGCGTAGGCCGGCCCTCGGCACCGTCGCGGCCGCCGTGGCCGTCGTCGCGGACCTCCAGGACAAGTGTGTCGCGGCGCGGGTCCGGCATCTGAAGGGTGATCGCCACCGTGTCAGCGGCGGCGTGCTTGACCGTGTTGTGCAGCGCCTCCTGAACAACCCGGTAGAGATCGTGCTCCAGATCCGGTGGCAGTTCCGGGACATCGTCATCGGCCTCGACGGTGATCGCCAGGCCGGTGTCCTGCTCAAGCCGCGCGGCATGCGCGCGAACCGCGTCGAGCAACCCGCCGCTGAGCGAGCCGGGACGCAGTTCGAACATCAGCTCACGCAGATCGACCAGCGCGTTCTTGGACAGCTCCGCCAACTCGCCCGCGATCGAACGCAGCCGATCGTGGTCGACGCCGTCGTGCCGCGCCTGGGAGTCCCGTTCCAGCTCGACGATCAGAGCACTCGCCCGCATCCGCAGCGAGAACACCTGCTGCACCACCGAATCGTGCAGGTCGCGGGTGATCCGCCGGCGTTCCTCCCGGCGCGCGTCCAGCGCGCTGCGGGCCAGCAACGAGGTGTAGTCCACCGCCATCGCCGCCTGATCGGCGATCGCGGACAGGAACGCAACCGCCTCCTCGTGGGGATCCTCACCCGGCGAGAAGAACGCGTTCAGCACCCCAACGCAGCGATCACGGGCCACCAGCGGGACGCTCACGAAACTGTCCCAATCCGGGCCGCCCACCAGTTCGTGCATCGGGGCCCAGGCCGGGTCGGCCATCACCGAGGCCTTGCGGTCGCGCACCACCACCGGACATCGGCGCTCGATCGCGTCGAGCATCCGCAGCGTCGCGCCCAGCTCCCGGCACTCCGCCAGCCCGGCGGTGAAGCCCGTGGTGTCGTCGAAAGCGGGCGCACCGGTGAACCCCGCGGTCCCGACGACCTGCAGCTCAGAGCCGGAGACCACCAGGATCTGCACGGCGGCCAGAGCGGTGCTCTCAAACACGGCCTGGGCGACGGTGTTCAGCGTCGCCTCGAGTGACGCCGCGTCGGCCACGCTCGATGCGGCGCGGGCGATCGCCGCGAGCTGCCGCTGGCGCGGCCCGTCGGGGGCGGGCATGTTCCGAAGGGCGGCGTCCGTCCCGATGGCCGCATCGGCGTGCCCGGCGCTCACCACTGAAGACTGCAAGCTCGGCCCAACGCTGTCAACGACCGGCGGCCCTCCCCTCAGCAGATCCGGATAGCGGCGGGTGAGCGCCGGCAGGTCACCGATCAGGACAAATGACCTGCCCTCGACTGCCAAACCGGCTGACGCAAGCCGTCATTTGCGCGTGGCCAGGCGATGCTCGTCGTTCCTAGCATCAAAGCGAGCCGGCGCCGAGGAAGGATGCTCGTGCTGAGTCCTGAACCGCGGAATGAGCCGCACGCGACGGCGCGGATGCTGGTGCGCGGGGCGTATCTCGAGATCATCCCGCTGCGCGGGGTGGTGGAGAAGCTGGCCAGCGTGCCGACGAGCACCAGGATCACCATCACCTGCTCCCCGAAGTGGGGCATCGAACGAACCCTCGAGTACGCGGCGTCGGTGATCGGGGCGGGCTATCGGGTGGTCCCGCACCTGGCCGCGCGGCAGGTTGCCGACAAGCGGGAGTTGCGCGACCTCGTCGAGCGGCTCACCGACCTCGGCGTGCGGGACCTCTTCGTGATCGGCGGCGACGCGCCGCAGCCGGCCGGCGCGTTCGACTCCGCCGGAAGCCTGCTCGACGCACTCGCGGAGACCGGTCACGAATTCGAGACGATCGGTGTTGCCTGCTACCCGGAGGGACATCCGAGCATCGCCGGCGACCAGTTGCTCGGGGCCCTGCGGCTCAAGCAGCAACACGCGACCTACATGGTGAGCCAACTCTGCTTCGACACTGCCGCACTCACCGGCTGGCTGCGGGATGCGCGGGCGCGGGGCATAACCCTCCCGCTGCACGTCGGCCTCGCCGGGCCGCTGAAGGCGCGGAAACTCATGGAGTTGTCGGTCAGAATCGGGGTCGGTTCGTCGATCCGCTACCTCACCAAGCAACACGGGCTGGTCACAAGCATGCTCCGAGGCGACTCATACCGGCCGGAAACCCTCCTCGATGACCTAGGCCGCGTGCCCGACATCGAGGCCCTGAGCATCAAGGGCATCCACCTGTACTCCTTCAACCAGGTCATCGACACCATCGACTGGCAGCGACGGATCGCCGGCGACATACCGGCGTAGAAAGGCAACCTCAGATGTCCGGTGGAACGCTGGAAGACAGAATCAACGAGGTAGGCGGCCCGGTTCGGCTGCTCCGCGGCTCGCAGAGCGGCGCCTACGCCTTCCCCATGCGCAGCGAGTACACCAACTGGCGCGACGAACAGCGAGCCTGGCAAACGACCGCGGTCCTGTTCGACCAGTCGTTCCACATGACCGACATCTACTTCGAGGGCCCCGATGTGCCTCGGCTGTTCTCCGACATCGGCGTCAACACCTTCCGGAACTTCGGACGGAACCGGGCCAAGCAGTTCGTCGCATGCAATCACGACGGCTACGTCATCGGCGACGGCATCCTGTTCGGGCTCGAGGAGGACAAGTTCAACCTGGTCGGCCGGCCGTCCGCGCCGAACTGGGCCGCGTTCGTCGCGGAGACCGGCGGCTACGACGTGACGGTTACCCGGGATGTGCGCAGCCTGGACAACAACAACACCCGCCTGACATTTCGCTACCAGGTCCAGGGCCCGGCCGCCATGGACATCATCGAGAAGGCGCACGGCGGCTCCCTCCCGGAGGTCAAGCCGTTCCGCATGCACGAGTTCGCCATCGCCGGCGCCCAGGTCCGGGGACTGCGCCACACAATGTCCGGCTTCCCCGGGCTCGAGCTGCACGGACCTGCCGCCGACGGCCCCGCGGTGCTGGACGCGCTGTGCGCGGCGGGAGAGGAGTTCGGGCTGGTGCAGGGCGGGGCTCGGGCGTACTCGAGCACCGCGACCGAGTCGGGCTGGATCGCCTCGCCGACCCCGGCCATCTATTCGGGCGAGGCGATGAGGCCCTACCGGGAGTGGCTCAGCGGGAACAGCTGGGAGGCCAACGCCTCGCTCGGCGGCAGCTACGACTCCGACGACATCCAGGACTACTACCAGACCCCGTGGGACCTCGGGTACGGCAAAGTGATCAACTTCGACCATGACTTCATCGGTCGGGCCGCCCTGGAGAAGCTCGCCGAGCTGCCGCACCGGCGGAAGGTCTTCCTGCGCTGGAACCGCGACGACGTGCTCGACGTCGTACGCGGCAGCCTCTTCGATGGGGCCGACCGGCCCAAGTACCTGGAGACCCCGAGCTCGACCTACGCAACGCTGCCCTTCGACCAGGTGCACTCCGGCGAGCGGTTCGTCGGGGTGTCCACCGCCAGCGGATACACCGTCAACATCGGCGACTGGTGCTCACTGGCCATGATCGACGAGGCGGACGCACAGGACGGCGCCGAGGTCACCATCGTGTGGGGCGAGGTGGCCGCCGGCGCTCGTCGTCCAGTGGTCGAGCAGCACGCACAAACCCGGATCCGAGCCACGGTCAGCACCCGCTCGCTCGTCTGATCAGGGGTGTGGCCGCCTGTGTGTGCGGTCAACTCTTGTGGATGTGCACGGTCACATTCATGCCGGGGCTCAGGGTGAGGCCGGCGGTGTTGGTCAGCGCAATCTTGACCGGAATGACCTGGGTGACTTTCTGGAAGTTGCCGGTGGTGTTGTCCTGGGGGAAGGGGTTGAAGGTGGTCGCCGCGCTGTCCTGGATCTCCTCGACGGTGCCGGTAACCGGGCTGCCCGGATACGAGTCGACGTCGATGTCAACGAGTGCACCGAGATGCACGCCCCTGACGTCCGTTTCGTCGACCCGTGCGGTGACGTAAATGTCGTTGAAGTTGTACGCGGTGGCCAGTTCGGTGCCGGCCGTGACGTATTGGCCTTCCACCGCGTCGTTGACCGCAACCGTGCCGTTGCCCGGGGACTTAATGGTCTGTAGCGGCCCGGTGCCCAGGATCTGAATTCGACCCACAACCTGATCGGTGTGTACCTGGGTTCCCTGGGTGATGACCCAGCCGGTCAGCGTGCCGGCGGCGGGCGCGTTGATGGCTACCTGGTCCCCGTCCACCTGGGCATTGTCGGTAGATACAAACTGGCTCGAGTACGCCAGGTACCAACCCCCGAGTCCGGCCGCGATCAGTACCAGCACAACTACCCCGAGGATGACCAACCGACGACGGGGCCTCTTCGTCTTTGCTGGAGCCTCCACCTCGTCGGCGACAAGCTCGTCAGCCGCGGTCTCGTCAGGGGCAAACTCTTCCGTGGCGATTTCGTGCCCGGTGACGTGGTCAGGATCAACCCGCCGCGAGGCGCCATCCGCTAAGCCGTTGGATCCGCGTGGACCTTCCATTGCTGGTCTCCGATTTCGTATGTGGCGCCAGGTGCCAGGTTGTCGTGTTGGATTACTTAGGGCGTGTCTAGCCGATCTCGACGGGTTCGCTGCCGCCGGCAGCGGCCTTGGCATTGCGGAGGAAGATCGCCAGTCCGATTGCGGCCAGGGTCAAGAGGCCGGAGACCAGGAAAATGTTGCTGTAGGCCTGCGCGGATACCTCGGCTTGGAGTTCCTGCCACAGCGAGATCAGCCCATCCGGGCCCTGCTGTTGCATCTCCAAGATGCGCGGGTCCATCGCCGGGCCTTGGGACTGCAGCAGCTGGGAGCGGTCGGCCATGAACTGGGCCTGCTGAGCGGTGGACATGGCGGTGAGCAGGGCCAGCCCGAGCGCGGAGGAAACCCGCTGAGCGATCGTGTTGAACGCACTACCCGCGCTGGTGAGGCTCGCCGGCAAGACGGAAAGCCCACCAGTCATGATCGGCATCATGGCCAGTCCGATCCCGGCGGCTCGGATACACATCCACAGGATCAGCTCTGGGCGGGTCAGATCAATATTGATCTTGGTCAGCAGCAGCGTCCCGCCGCCGGCGAGGGCCAAGCCGATGATCGCCGGCCAGCGCGCCCCGATCCGGTCGTAGATACGACCCGCCATGGGCATCATCACCATCATCACCATCGCCTGCGGAAACAGCACCAAACCGGTGTTGAACGGGGTCATGTGCTGATCCTCTTGCAGGAAGTTCGGCACGTAGAACAGCACAGCGAACAGGCCGACCGAGATGACACTGATCAAGATCAGCGAGTTCACATAAGGCCAGTGGCGGAACACCCGCACATTCAGCAGCGGCTCCTTGCTGTGTAGCTCGATCACCACGAACAGCGCGAGAGCGTTCACCGCGACGGCCACCAGCAGCAACACTCGGTAGCCGGTCCAGCCCCAGTCGGTGCCCTCGGACGAGGCCAGCAGCAGCGAGAACAGCGCGACCGCGATGCACACGAACCCCGGCATGTCGAAGTGCCGGCCGGCAACGCCTGGGAAGCGGGGCAAAATAGCCATCGCGGCAATCGCACCGAGGATCCCGACCGGCACGTTGATGTAGAAGATCAGCCGCCAGTCGACGTACTCGACGAGGTATCCGCCCAGGGTGGGGCCGACACCGGGCGCGACGACGATGCCCAGTCCGTAAAGGCCCATCGCGGCACCGATCTTCTCCCTGGGCACCATCTTGTAGAGGATCGTCAGGCAGGTCACCGGGATGACCCCGCCCGGGATGGCCTGCAAGATCCTGTAGAAGATCATGCTGTTCAGGTCGCCGGCCATCCCGCACAGCGCGGAGAAAGCCGAGAACATGAGCAGCGAGATCACATACAGGCGCTTGAGGCCGACCCGCTCCCCCAACCAGGCACTGGTCGGCACGATCACACCCAGGCAGAGCGTGTACGCGGTGCTGACCCACTGGATGCTGTCGGTGGACACCCCGAACTGCTGTTGCATGGTCGGGATCGCCACGTTCACGATGCTGGTGTCCAAGGTCGACATGAACATCCCGACCACGACGACCGCGAGCGGGATAATCCATCCCTGCTTCGCCACCCCCCCGCCCGGCCCTGGCGAAGGTTTCACCGGCGGCTCGGGTGGACGGTGCGGCGGTGAAGGAGGAGTCCGCCTCGGCAAGGTCGTCGCCCCGGCGTCCCGGTCAGCTCTCGACCGCAGAGCCACGCCGCCACCCTCGGAGCCGGTCTCCACACTGTTCTCGCCTCGGGGACTGCCCCCGCTGTAGCCCGCACCAGTCATACTTCTAGGCAACGCTTCGTAAAACTAATTAGCAAGCGGTACTTGTCACATCCTGAGAGCCCCCTGATCGGGAATACTCAGGGGTACAGTTTGTTGTGTTTGCTAACGAGTCTCAGTCGGAAGATCCGGCGGGCCAGAGTACGCAGGTCGAGGTAGGAGGCCGAAGATGACAGGCCCAGACGCCACACAGGACGCCAACCAGGGCAAACAGGGGTCGAACGGCCAACGGTCAGATGACCGCGGCTCGAACGGCGCGGTGATCACCGCTCCCCGGCCCAAGACGGCCACGCCGACCAAGGGCGCGCCGACCAAGACCGCGCCGCCCACCTCGAAGTGGAAGCGCTCCACCAAGATCGCGCTGGCGATGATCGCCGTGGTATCGCTGCTGGAGGCGGCGGCCTTCGCCGGTACCTACTTCTTGGACACCAGCAAGTACGTCTCGACCTCCAACGCCCAGGTTGACGGCGACAAGGTGGACATCAATGCCCCCGCCACCGGCAGCCTGATGAATTGGACCGTCACCAACGGCACCGTCGTGCACAAGAACCAGATCCTGGGATGGATCAAGGGCGTCGGCGGTGGCGGGCAGGCGCAGCACTCCATCAAGTCCCCCGGCAACGGCACCGTGGCCATCAACAACGCGGTCGAAGGCGAGATCGTCAGCGCCGGCACAGAGCTCGCCACCGCTTACGACTTCAACGACATCTACGTCACCGCGCGGGTCGCTGATACCGACATCAGGGACGTACACGTGGGCAAGCAGGTAGACATCTCGGTCGACGCATCCCCCAACACCCCGGTCACCGGCATCGTCGAAGTGATCCAGAATTCCGCGGCCGGACAGTTCACCATCTACCCCAGCCCGGACACCACACCGAGCAACCCACAGAAGGTCGACCAGTACGTGCCGGTCAAGATCGAGTTCACCTACGCCGGCAACACACCCCTGTATCCCGGCCAGAACGTCACGGTGCACATCCACAAGAACTGACTCACCAGCGGGCCCTGGCCAGCTGAGACGATGATCGTGCGGATGATGCGAACCCCCATTAGTGAGGTAGGCTAACGAAATGCAAGCCGCTCCCGAAGTCAGCGCGGACCTCGCCGGGCAGCTGCGCCTTGCGGCGCTCCGACTGCTACGGCGGCTGCGCTCGGAATACGGGCCGGAAGGCCTGTCCGCCGTCCAATTTTCCGCACTCAGCAGCCTGTACCGAAATGGGTCGATGAGCCCTCGCGAGCTCGCGGTCCTGGAACAGGTCCAACCGCCGACGGTCACCAGGCTGATCGCTTCCATGGAGCGTGCCGACCTGGTCACCCGGCGGGTGCACCCCAGGGACCGCCGCCAACTGGTCATCGAACTCACCCCGTCCGGCACGAAGCTGATCGCCTCGGCGACCGATTGCAGCGACCATTGGTTCGCCACCCATCTCGCCGCGCTCACCGACGACGAGCGCGCGGTGATCGCCGGCGCAATCCCGATCATCAACAAGATCGTTAGCGAATGACCGGCGGAGGGGGTGCCATCTTCTCGATGCGCCCCAGGACCACCGTGTAGCACCCGATCCCGGCGAGCAGGATCACCCCGGTGACCAGGAAGGCTCCGGCGAATGAGCCGGTCAGATCGAAGACCGCGCCAGTCACGATCGGTGCGGCGATGCCGAGCAGGTTCGCGATGAAGTTGACCAGACCGCCGAGGGTTCCGGTGTAGCCGTCGGGCGCGATCAGCGCCACGATGCTCGCCCCGGCGGGTACCGACACCGCCAGCCCAGCCGCGCCGACGGACAGGAAGATCAGCGCCACGGGCACCGACGTGGCGTATGCGGCGCCGACCACGGCCAGCGAGACCAGCATGCTCACCACCAGCACGATCCGGCGCGCCCGCGTTTGGTCCCCGCTACGGGCGATCAGCGCGTCCATCACCAACCCCGCGATGAGGAACTGCGCCGCAACGGCCACCAGCCACGGGATCATGGTGTACAACCCGCCGGCGAGCAGCTTCACCCCGAACTGCTTCTCCAGGTAGCCGGGCAGCCAGGTCAGCAGCACGTAGTAGGCGT
>Ga0137412_10002266_pt1 | contig 15181 bp, 11 predicted proteins | sample CZODoug2_1_16fun_FD_122160 | JGI IMG/M metagenome (GOLD analysis project Ga0137412, IMG submission 122160) | Vadose zone soil fungal communities from Angelo Coast Range Reserve, California, USA - CZODoug2_1_16fungal (Hybrid Assembly) | ecosystem: Environmental > Terrestrial > Soil > Vadose zone...
CCCAAAGGTGTTTGCATGGAGCTCATACCGCCCCCACATCCGGCCAACACGATGGCGACAAACAAAACCGGTCCGACACACGAAATAACCTTACGCATGGATGCTCCTCCTTCAAATGGCACGCCAAGAATTCGGACACGTCCCGTTGCGGGCCCGGGCAAACCTCGGCCAAACTTTGGTGCACCACGCCTATCTTCTATCCAGGTCCGTGCTCCCTTATTATCACTACGTCCTTCTCCTGAATTGGAATTACGCCATCATTTGCCGTTTGGTCAGCGGAACCACGGCTGCGTTCCGGGCCGGGTTGCTGTAGCTCGGAGGAACCGGCGCGCAGGACGCGGTCTCGCCGGTCGCGACCGGTATGGGCATGGACATCGACCCGGCGATGTCTCGAGTGGCTTCGCGCACCAGCTCCATGCGCCCGTGTACGCGAAACTTGGCGAGCAGCGATGAGACATGAAACTTTATTGTGCGCTCAGAAAGATGCAGAGAGGCTGCGATCTCTTTATTGGCGAGACTCCGCATGAGGCCGCCAAGCACTTCCTGTTCCCGGCGGGTAAGCTTGACGTGACCGCTGACGGTATGGCCAGCCTTGAGAAGCCTTTCCGTTTTTTCGGTGAGGCCTTTCAGCGCGTCGTGTTCGGCAGATACCATTACCACGTAATCGCTCGGAGAATGGCCGAGGACCATGCAGTGCATCGCCAGCAAACCGGCGGCATGGTCCACGGGAAACCGCCCATCCGGAGTTGCCTCCACTTGAAAATGGGACCGTCCGGTGCTTTTCTCGTAGAAGTAATAGAGATCGCGGGTAAGAAGTTCTAAATTTTTCATTGAGGGACTCCATTCAGAAACCTTTCTCCCAAGTTTGAACTGAGAACACACCTCAATAAGACAATCAAAAGGCCGCATGGGAGAAGGACCCGCCAAAGTGAGAAGGATCATCTTGCGCACGGTCATACCGTCTCCAGCGATGTCTCTCATGCCTGGTTCAAGTACGCAGTCAGACATTGCAATGAGTGGACCAAATCGATCCTCTAATAAGTGTTTTATTCTGAATTACTTAGAAGTTTCGGAGGGCCTTCGATGTGAGTGGATTCAACACACACTTGGGTGCGTACAACTCGTTTCCCGGTCTGGAATTCCATCGCGAATGTGCAACAGAGCGCTGAAGTGTGACGCGGGCAGTAATGGAGAGGTCGGGTTCGCCTGTTGGAGCGGGGACCTGGCAGCGAAGCAGCGCTAGTCGAACCAGCAGAATCTATTGCGGTTCAGAACCTGGCTTGGTCTCGGTCTCTCCTGCTGTCGTAGTCGGCTCAGAGATCTCTTGCGCCTCTCTCATTTCCGTTTTCTCTGCAGACTCTCTTATCTCGCCTTCTCGATCTACTTCAGCCCGTTCGAATTCACCCTCTAACTCCGAATTTCCACTCATTTCGTTTTCTCCGGGTTCAGGCCTCTCCACTTCGGGGCGCATTTCATTGGTCGGTTCTGGTTGTTCTGGACCAGAGTCCATTCCGACACGAGTGGAAAATCCGGGCTCCAGGAGAACTGATCCTCCAGGAGCGTTCCGTCCGTAGACTTCGACAAGTCCGTCCACCACGTCTACTTCCGTGACGTTGCGCGGATTGACTTCCACGTCGAACTCGGTCCCGCGAACCGCAATAACGGCACTGGGCGTTCCGAGTTCGAACGGCACGGCGCCACCTGTCCGCTTGTTGATGAGCGCACGGATTCGCCCCAGTAGCAATTGGAAGTAACTCGGATCGGTCAAAGAAGGTTGTTGCACCTGCAATCTCGTGTGCGCCCTGACCAGCACCTCACTGCCGTCGCTCAGGCGAAGCAGTAATCTGCCGCTGCCTGTCTCAACAATGGCGCCAGGAGGAAGCTGCTCTCCACGCAACGGATTCGTAGGGGACTGGTCAGGCAGGCTCAGGCGAACATTGCCTTTCCACTCGGCAATCGTAGCTCCAGCGATCATGGCGGTCGCGGGTGTGGAGCTGGTCTGCTGTTCTTGGGCCGCCGCCATCCCGGCAGATATCCAAAAAAAGAGGAGACAAAAATAAGTTGAACGAACGGCTGTGTATTTCATTGAGGTGCCTCCCTAAGAACGAGCTGGGTCACTGGCAGATAGATACGAAAAGATGTTCCAGAGCCAGATTCGCTCAACGCCTCGGCTTTTCCTCCGTGTTGTTCGGCAATCCGTTTGACGAAAGCCAGGCCAAGTCCCCACCCTCGCACTGTTTCCTCCCGCTCACTTCTTCGATAAAACGGTTCGAAGAGACGCGCGAGCTCTCCTGGTGGAATTGTTGGCCCTGGGTTCCACACTTCCAGCAGGACTCCTTCGCCATTGGCATTGATCCCAGCGCGCAGTTTCACTTCGCTCCCCCGTGCGCTGTACTTGATGGCGTTGCTCACGAGATTGAGCAGGGCCCCCTCGATGAGGTGCGGATCACCCTGAAGTGCCGGCAAATCTTTAGCAATTTCCGTCTTGACCCTGATCTCAGAAGCTTCTGCAATCGGTTGAATCACTCGCGCAACTTGTTGGACCGTTTCGCCGACATGGAAAGTGTCTTTGCGCATGGGGCGGGCTCCCGCCTCGAGTCGAAGCACATCGAGGTAGGTATTGATCATGGCCACCAAACGGCCCGACTCCTGGAAAATAGTGGCAGCGGCTTCGTTGCTGGCTCGCTCCTTGGAATACCGGAGCAGATACTCGGCAAATCCTTGAATTGAGACAAGCGGAGTTCGGAGTTCATGGGCGACGAATCCGAGCGCTTCCGCACGGGCACGATCTCGTTCCAACCGGGCGGTTTGATCCGTCACCACGACCATGATCAAGTCCGAGGCGTCAGAGGGTGACGTGCGTTTGAGTCTTACGGCCCGCAACCGCCAGAGGCCCTCGCCGAGGTACACCTCCGAGTCGAGCCAGACCTCGGGAGCTGCGAGTGATTTGCGCAAGTCGCCCCAGCCAGGTTCGCGGAGTGCCGCGGAGAAATTATCAAGGTCTGCCGTCGCGCTCCATCCTTGCTCTTCACAGAAGCTTTGCCACTTCGGATTTCGAAATATCACTCGACCATCGACGGCGAAAACGGCCAGGCCCTCTTGCATCGCTTCAAGCAGGGTTTCATCAAACGCGTACAACGAACTCAGCTCCGCTTGCAGTTGCCGAAGCAGGTTCACCTTCCAGTGCAAGTCTCCGGCTGTAGGCCGAATCTCTGCACGCAGGGCAGCAGGTAAACTATTTGTGGGCTCGGCCGTCTTGAGGGCAATTTGCAGCTGCCGAAGACCCTGAGTCAGGCCTCGGTCCACGAGGACTAGGTTTTGCAACTGAGCGAGCGGACCGGCCAATACCGCCACGCACAAGAATGGTCCCAGTCCGACAAGGATATGCATCCAGGCAAAAACAAAGTAGCTCGCTGCAAGACCAACCGCAAGCAGCGCCGCGAGCGCGACCAAGCCGGTCCAAACCGGCCAGCGCAGTACCACCCAAGTCGAACTAAAACTAAACGAGCACAAAACCAGCAGGTTTAGCCATCCATACAGAGGACGCAACCTTCGTTCGGCGAGAATGGCGTCGATAAGATTCGCGTGGATTTCGACACCAGGCATCGGAAGCCTGTCGCTCACCGGGGTTGGTATGCGGTCGCCAATCTCCGCCGAGCCGAATCCGATCAGCACCGCCTTCCCTTGCAGTTGGCCGCCGGCTTTCCCCTCAAGCAAATCCACGACAGAGATTGCCAAGAACGGGGGTGACGTCTCACCCGGAGCAATCTGTCCGCGATAATCAATGGGGAGGAAGCGGAGCGATTCGGATTCGACCCCGGCTACCACGGCGTGAGAAGACGTCCCGACCGTGGGTATTTTCCGCTTGCCTATACGCAATTCACGGCCGTCGTCTTCAAGGATAGCTCCACTAGCAACGCGCGCAACTTCCAGCGCAAACGCCCAGCGCGGCCCTTCGAGAGACAGCTCCCGCACGGGGACGCTCCGGCAGATGCTGTCAGGCCCTAAAGCAGCTTGGGCGTGTCCGACCGCGACAGCGTTCTCTGCGAAGAGCGGCAACGGTTCGACCCAAAGTCGTCCCTGCGGTGAATTGCTTATCTTCGCCACGAGAACCGTGCTTCCTGCGCCTTTCAGCGCTTTCGCCAATTCGCGGTCGTTTGATTCGTCTTCGGTTTCCGAGAGTAGGATGTCCAGGCCAAGCGCTTTTGGGTGCTCGGCGCTGGCGGCCCTCACCACCTGCGCCAGCAAGGAGCGTTTCCAGGGCCATCGCCCGTACCGTTCCAGACTTGCGTCATCGATGAGAATCAGCGCGACATGAGGCGAAGTGCCCTGACTCCCTCGTATGCGAAAATACATATCTCCTGTGCGGCGACTGAGCTCCTCCACTGGATAACTGAGGCTGAGCAGGCCTACCACTGCCAAAAGCAATACGTTCAAAAGCAGCCAGCGCTTTGTCTGGAGGTGCTTCTGACTCGAGAGGCCTGTTGGTGATTCGCTCATGTTTCTTTCGATTGCAGGTCGATCGCCAGACGGCGAGCCTTTTCATATAGCGTCTTGCGTTCAATCCCGAGCTTTCGAGCCGCAAGAGACTTGTTGCCGCCCGATTCCCGCAAAACACGGAGAATCTCCTGGCGCTCCATCTCCTGCAGCTTTCCCGGCAATGATGTTGTCGAATTTTCTGGCACCGAGATTGCCCCGCTTCGGCTCGCACGCTCGCGTTCCACTTCCTCGGCCGAGATCTCGTCCATAGCAGCGAAAATAGCTAGCCGCTCGATCAGGTTTTCGAGCTCGCGGACATTGCCGGGCCAGCTCATGGAAGCCAGCAGTTTAACCGCCTCTTCACTGATATTTACATGGCGTTGATTGCGCTGATTGAAACGCTCCAGAAAATGATGCACGAGGAGCGGAATGTCTTCCGCCCGCTCTTCGAGCGAAGGGAGATCAATCGTCACGACACTGAGACGATAGTAAAGGTCTTCGCGAAATTGTCCTGCCCGGATCAGTGCACTCAAGTCCTTGTTGGTCGCCGCAACAATCCGCACATCGATCGGAATGAAAGTGTTCGAGCCCACGCGCCGCACCTTATGTTCCTGCAAAACGCGGAGTAACTTCACTTGAAAGCTCAGGCTGGTCTCCGATATTTCGTCCAAGAAAATCGTGCCGTCATGGGTTGCCTCAAACAAGCCGCTGCGGGTAGTATCCGCGCCGGTGAACGCGCCCTTCTCATGTCCAAACAGCTCGCTTTCCAAAATAGTCTCGGGGAAGGAACCGCAATTGATGGGGGTAAAAGGCTTCTCCGCACGTGCGCTGTGTCCATGAATGGCCCGCGCTACAAGTTCCTTGCCCGACCCGCTGGCACCGGTAATAAGCACGCTAGCAGTGCTGGGCGCGACCCGAGCAACGGCTCGATAAACTTCCAGCATCTTCGGACTTCGTCCGACAATCGCTGACTCGGGAGCAAAACTGTCTTTCGGCGCGTGGCTAGGTGTTTGCCGTGGCCCTGTCAACCTTCGCAATAAAGCGAGCAACTCATCGATGAGCAGAGGTTTGCTCAGGTATTCGAGTGCTCCTCCGGCTACCGAGCGTGCAACTGTCTCGACACTGGCGTGCGCTGTCATCACCACACACTTGCAATCCGGATGCAAAGTTTTCAGTTTCTTGAGAAATTCCAGACCGTTGGACTGTCCAATATAGATATCCAGAAGGGCCACATCGATACGGCCTTCTTTAAGGAGTACTTCGGCATCATCAACACTTCGCGCCGCACGGCATTCGTAGCCATCCGCGGTCAGAACGGCATTCAGCCATCGGCAAATGGACTTGTCATCGTCGACGACGAGAACTCTTAGTCGCTTATCCATACTCATATCCGGCCTGATCCCCTGCTCAGTCGAGAATTCTCGCACCGCTTCCCCGGCTCACCTAGAAACGATACGCCACGCTCACCCGCCCTACCTGCGCCCGGAACGCCCCCGTGCTCTGGGCCAGGTGAAAGTAGGAATAGTCTGCGCCCACTTCCAGTTTTCCCAGCAGGAACCGGTTCTTCGCGGTAGCCTCCCAGGCTATCTGATAGGGGTCCTGGTTGACAGTTTCAGTGCCATACTCGGCGATGTATTCGCCGCGATAAATCTTTCCAACGCTAAAACGGAATCCCCCAAGCCCTAAGTGGCTGTGATACTGGTTGGGATTGAAATAGCCGTGAGAAAAGGTCTCGGTGAATGAGCTATGTGCGTACTGATATCCCAGCCCTACTGCAAAATGCAAGTTTCCGATCCAACGCAGCACTTCGGCATCCTCTCTTTGGGTGCGATTTGAATCCGAGTAGTGCTGCTTGGAGAAATCAGCGCTGACACGCCAGGAGCGTGGTTGCCAGTCAAGCCGGCTCCACCAGCCCTCCGCCACCAAGTCGAACTGAGCCGACTGGAACGTGGGCGCGATCGGTATCCGTGAGAAGCCCCCCTGGAGCCAGAAACTTCGTATTGGATGGAGAATCAATTCTCCGCGGTAAAGCGCACGATTCGAGTCATCGGCAAAGCGAACAATTCCGCCCCCACCACCTATGAAAAGCCAGCGCGCCAGCCGCACTCGGCCTTCATCATTGACAGAAAAGATGCTTGCCTTTGGCCCCTCGGTGACCCACAGGGTTTTTTCATCGAGGCGAAAACTGTTGGTGAGATGGCGTCCAAGCTGAAGATCAAATCGCTGTCCCGCGCGCAAAGAGCTATTCCCAGCTGAATCGCTGAAGTAGCTTGAGTCCGCCTGCAGTCGGTTCGGCGCGTTTCCCTCACGAGAGGCCGCCACCGGCAACTGGTTCTTCAGCAGCGCGTCCCGGTACTCCTGAAGGCGAAGGCTGTTCGGATGGCGAGCAAGTGCTTGCTCCACTTCGCGGCGCGCCTCGTCTTTCTTCTTCAGAAATAGCAGGTTTCCCGCCAGTCCGATTGCTGCCGCCTCGTCATCCGGATTTGTTGATAGCAGGTCACGGAAGAGTTGATTCGCTGCCTCGTACTTTCTGTCGTAACTCAGTACGCGGGCCAGTGCGAGTTTTGTTTCCCGGTTGGACGGGTCATCGCGCAGAATGGCGCGAAAAATATCCATGGCCCGTCTGTCCTGACGCTGATACACGTAAACCCTGCCTAGTTCGAGCCGCAGCTGGACATTTCTCGGAAAACGCTTGAGGGCGTCTTCCAGTATTCGCGTGGCCTGCGAATAATGCCGATGGCGGAGAGCTGCCTGTTCATCGATGACGCTCTGCTGCACCGAACTTCCTTCCGTCGCTTGCGCCTCCGGGGCCTTTCCTAGGAAAGGAATGACGGCAAAGACGAGACCGGCGGGAAGAATCGAAATTCGAACCATGATTTTCTCTTTTCACGAGTCTCCGACCTGTGCTTCGGTGGGCCTCCTTGCTGCCCGTTTGAGAAGGCGGGGCTATCAATGTGAGGGCATCTTCCCGGGACGAGGCCAGGATCTATGGCGTCATCTCGATTGTAGTCATGCGCGAGAATGACCGGCCTCGTCCCTCCGCTCTCGTGCCCTAATACAAACCATCGGAAGCCGCCGTATGGGCCTGCCACATTATTGTAATGCTCTTTTCCAGCCCCTCCGGACGATCTAGCTCTCAACGGGAAACTTTCAATGCAAACCCAGATTTAAGGGCGATCGGCAACTACCCGATCGACCTCTTGCTGCTCCTCGCCTAGCGCATTCTGCCGGCCTCTCTATTCATACGATACCCGCGCATTCGGTAGGAAGGACGCAGACCAGTAGCAAAGACGATCCGACACGAAACGTAGACATATGCGCCAGCTCCACGGTGTAGATCCGTTGATCGTTGACGCAAAGGTTGTTCACCGAGGGAGCGACATACAGCCGTATCCTGTCCTGACAAGCTGCTAGTATGCAGTGCACATCGGTTGCATCCGGCTCATCGAACTCGAAATCCGCACCACCGCCAATTCGTCCCATGGTGATACACAACTTGCTTAATTGGTACGTCAAACCCTTCGAGCGACCTTCGATTACGGAGATTGTGATTGCTATGTCGTCTTGCGGAGGAATTTGAGGGAATTCGTATGCGCCTGGCCTTTTTTCGCTTTTTGTACCGTCAAAATTGGGCCGTGCGCGAGGACTGGTCGTTGGCGGTGGTTGGGGTCCCCTCGGAAACTCCTGATTTTGGCGAAACCGTGAGCTCAGAAAACTATTTGGCGATCTCTCGACAAACTGCGGGCCGTGTACGCAGCGTCGTTCTAAAACTTCTCTGCCATTGGATAGCATGACGAAAGTACCTCTGTTCCCGTTCGAAGTTACTCGCTGACCAAAAACCATCAATAAACGCGTGGAGGAACTTCTCTCTCACACCACCGGACTTCTATCAAGGTCCTTAATTCATTAAGGCACTTTCATCGCCAATTTTAGATTGGAATAAGTGCTGTCATTTCAACCCTGCCAATTTGTGTTGGTGTGTCTCTCCAACTCATCTGAATTATGACTAAGTTTTCCGAACGAGGGCAAATGCCGCCTGCGTTTTGAAACAGCCCACTATCATGGCTCGTGTTGTATCAACACACGGATGGGTTATGGCCTTCCACTTACTGTGCCAGGACGGCGGCTTAAGAGTGCAATTTGAACGACTTATGCCGCCCGCCCTTTGGCCAACCAATTGCCATTCCTAGACGTGACCTGTTGAACCTCCGACCAGGACAGAAGCGCTTATTTTTTCTGGAGAATTCATTCATGAACGAATTTCTTACCGATGAGACGAAGACGAACAGCGAACATAAGATTTTCTTATGCGCTGCGCTGAGTTGCACGCGCGAATATGGCCACCCTGCTGCCCTGCCCTGTCTCTCCGCAGGCTGGGGACATGGCACTCGCGAAACTCGAGAAAATCGGCAAGAACGCGACTCTCGAATTGGCCAATGGCCGGCGGTGCACTCTCCATGAAGGAGACCTTCTGGCGGTGGTGTTTGGAAACCGCTATGCGACTCTGCAATTCGAAGGCTACGCGCGCGCCAATGGAGATTCCTGCGACTTGCTAACCATGGGCGGTCTCTGCGGTTTAAAGTTCCTGTTCATGTAAAATTCAAAGCGAACGTAAGTAACCTCTCAACGGGGTCCTGCGAGTAGCGATGCGCGGCTTCTGCCATAGATGCCTCTACACAATACTACAAATAAGTTGTAGTATTGTGCTATGCGAAACAGACGCACAAAATCCGCCAGGCGGCTCTACGAGATAGCAGAGGGCCAGCAAGGTTTCTTCACGACGAAGCAGGCTAAAGGTGCGGGGTTCGCGGAGAACACCCATCCGTACCATGTTCAGGCGGGGAATTGGATTCGTGAGCATCGGGGAATCTATCGGCTGGCGAGCTTTCCGCGAGGCGAGCGCCCTGACCTGATGCTTTGGTCGCTGTGGTCCAGGAATCGGGGAGAGGCCACCCAGGGAGTCTATAGCCATCAAACCGCTCTGAGCCTTCACGATCTTTCGGACGTAATGCCAGCGAAGCTGCACATGACTGTACCGAGAAGCTTCCGGCGAAATAGTGAAATCCCCCGCGTGCTCGTCCTGCATTTCGCTGATCTTCCTCAGAACGACATCGGAGCTGCTGATGGAGTTCAGGTAACAAAACCTATGCGAACGATTCTTGATCTGCTCGAAGGCGGGGAGGTGCCGGTTGCGATCCTTCGGCAAGCAGTGCGTGAAGGGCTACGGCTAGGGCTTATTCGCAGAAGCGAAATTGCGGAGGCCAGGAAACACCTCGTTGATAGTAAGCAACTGCGAATATTTTCCCAGAAAGTAGCCGGCTGATGGGGCCCAAGAAATACGCGACAGCCGCAGTGTTTCGAAGGGAGCCGCGATTCTCCGACAAGATCATCTGCAATTACTTCAAGGTGTTCACCCAAGTCATCGCTTCGGCGAAAGACGACAAAGCGAAGCAAGTCTTTCCTCGGGAGTGGGATTTGGCATACATCGCCCTGCCAATGGTTTGCCAGCGGGAACAGCACCGTCCGACCTTGGAGCCGGAAGAAGTCGAGTCCATTCTCTCCAAGTGCGAGCGTTCCATTACCGGATGGTCGCCGCTCTTCTGGCCGGAACGGGAATCCGAATCAGCGAACTGCTCGCGCTTGCAATCGGGAAGCACATCTCCGCGGACTGCTCGATAATCAGTATCCGCCAGCAACGCGGCAAGTGGGGCGGCATCGAATCGACCCCGAAAACCGACGCCGATTTCCGGGACATTGACCTTTGCCCTCATCTCGCCAGGATACTGCGGAGCTACATCGGCGACCGCGAGTCAGGCTTCCTGTTCGAGACCGAAGGCGGCAAGATGCTTAGTAAGGAGAACCTTTGGCGGGATGGCTTCGCCACAATAGTCCGGAAGATGGGGCGGGAAGGCGTCCGTTTTCATGCGTTCCGGCGATTCCGCGAGGCGGTCTTGCTGTCGAGCGAATGCCGGGAACTCCTCATTGACTACTGGATGGGTCATTCCAACACGGAGATGGGGAGCCGGTACGGCAAGCAGTTGGTGAAGAACCGGAAGTTCCTCGCAGGATGGGCGGAGAAGGTGGGACTCGGCTTCGAGATTCCCATAGCTGACATTTCGGAGCCGGGCTTAATTGCGCTACGTGCGCTACAAAATCAGGAGAGCATAGTTGCAGCTTAGCGTCGCATCTCGGTATAGTAGAGGGACTTACGGAACGCGCCCGTAGCTCAGTTGGATAGAGCGTCTGGCTCCAAGCTAGACGCTCGCACGTGAAATCTAAGCTGTTGAATTGGCTCAAGTTCCCCTGTGCAACCCTCTCGCTAAGTGCGCTACGATTTGCGATACAAAATGTCCTATGTTTCTTGTGTGTTCTCAGAGCCGCTTTCAATTGAAGCAAAGGCCGCTCTCGCCTACTGGTCCGCGTGGTCAACCTTACCAATCCAATATCCGCGAGCTGACCTTTCTCGGGTGCCGGAACACTGGCAAATTTTCGGTGCCCGCGTTTCTGCATTAACAGGCTCTCCTCGTCTTGCTTTGAATCCGCCCAATGCGGTTCTGAATTATCTTTATTCCGTTCTGGAAGCCGAGGCCCATCTAGCTGCAGCCGAACTTGGACTTGATCCAGGCTTAGCCGTGTTGCATCGAGATACGCCAAATCGTGACAGCCTCGCATGTGATCTTATGGAGCCCATCAGACCCCTTGTCGATGCATATCTGGTGTGCGATCTGATTCTGCTGTACACAGCGAGCCCGGGCGTGGAACCAAAGTAAAAGCCGAAGTCCCATTTCGACCGGCATCGTAAGTGTACCGGGGTGGCAGGCTTCCTAGCGTTCAATTGATCGAGGCACTGGGCGGAGGTTGGGACTCGTCGCAGCTGCCCGCGCAGAAGGAACTGGTGGCCAGAACGCCACAGCCAATACACTGAGGCAAGGGCGCAAAGAAGTCTCAGGCGTTTTGAGTGTTCCCGAATCTAAATGCCCGGGCTGCGTTGTAAGCTCAGAATGGACCTGTCCACTCCGTGGGCTCGGGGATATCCACCGGGAACACGCGAGACGCCGACGTTTGCGCCAGAACACCCTCGCCTTGATGAAACGCGAAGAGTCGAAGTTGCTTGTGACTGGTCTCCGCGTCAAGGACGTGCTCAAGGGCCTAAAAACCTAGGCTGGCAAAACAAACTCGCAGTAGGGGAGCGCTGAAAGCGCAAGACTTCGATGCGCTACAATCTAGTTTGGAAAGTTTAGCCCGCGTTGAAGGGCGATAAATCGGGGACTTGTGCGCAACGAATCCAACTCCGGCTCAACGCGCAGAAACACGAGCCCATTCGAACGATCCCCGTATGCTTTTTCAAGCCAGTCCATGGCTGCGTCGTTCTTGGCAAGCCCGGCGTAAACCACGCCGATATAAAACGGCGAAACATACTGTTTTCGGGATTCTGCGAAAAGCAGCGTCAGCAACTCTTGCGCCTTTGCTTGGTTGCCAGAGAGCGCATGGGCGTGCGCCAGCGCCGAGACCATCAGAGGGCTTTGGTGGGAAAGATCGGAAGCTTTGCGTAGTTCGGAGATTGCCAAATCAAGCTGGCCTTTTTGCTCGTAAGCTTGCCCGAGAATCAGGTGCGCCCATTCGTAGCCCGGATCCATCTCGAGTGTGGTTCGAAGCTGCTCGATAGCGCGGTCGTACTGCCTCGCAAGGTAGAGCCGCCATCCGTAGCTGGTATTGATACTGATCGAAAGTGGGTCAAGTTCGCGCGCCTTGTTAATTTGCTCAAAGCTTTCGTCAATGCGGCCCATCGCAATCAAGTAGAGCGAGTAGCGTTGATACGCAGTTGCATAGCTCGGGTTCATCCTTATAGCTTTCTGAAATCCCTTTGACGCGGTTTGCCAGTCCCAATCGTAGTTGAACTCCGCTGTCGCGAGAGAAGTTTCCGCCTCGGCCAGCGTGGGGTCCAGTTCCAGGGCACGAAGCGCCGCTGCCTTTGCTTTCGGCCCTGCTCGTGCAGCCGGAGCATTCCCAAACATCGTTGCGCCAATAATGCCATAACAATCGGCGAGTCCCGCGTATGCCAGTGCGTATTGCGGGTCTTTGCGCGTCGCGTCTTCGAAGTACCCTATTGCTCTCTCGAATCCTTCTCCCGATCGTTTGTTCCAGTAATAGCGGCCTTTTAAGTAGTCGTCGTAAGCCTCCGGCACCAGAGTCGTCTTCTTCGAGAGCCGCTCTTTATCTTGTGAGGAAAGATTTATCCGAATTTCATCTACGATGGCGGATGAGACTTGATTCTGCAGCGAGAGAATATCCCGCAGTTGCGTTTCATACGTCTCGGCCCACAAATGTTGGTCCGTCGAAACCTGCACCAGTTCGGCCGTTATGCGCACGCGCGGCCCCGCTTTCAACACCGTTCCTTCTACGACAGCATCCACGTTCAACTCACGCGCTATTTGCAAAAGTGGCTTCCGCGTGCCCTTGTACGCCATTGCCGTGGACCGGGAAATCACACGAAGCGAGCGGATCTTCGCGAGGTTGGCGATTAGATCATCCGTCATCCCATCCGCAAAATAATCCTGGTCCTTGTCGCCGGAAAGGTTCTCCAGTGGAAGCACCACAAGAGAAGTGCTCCGATCCGATTTCGGCTTGGTCACATCAATGCTCCGGGCGTAATGAACAGCGACTTGCGAAGAGACGCCGGCGATTACGGCTACGGTAATGAGGACGAATGCCAAGCGCCGCAGCACAAGCCGCGGACTGCGTTTCGTCTTATCGACCGAAACACCTTTTAGCCTGTCGCTCTTAGAGAGCAACGGACCTGCGGACGCGTCACTGATCGGCCCCTCGGCAGAATCCATGGACGCGGAAGACGCAGAAGTGACCTCTTCTACGGGAGCGATAAAACGATATCCTCGACGAGGGATCGTCTCAATGAACCGAGGGTTGTCCGACGAATCGCCCAGAGCCTCGCGCAGCCTCATGATCGCGGTATTCAGGCTGTGATCAAAGTCGACGAAGGTGTCGCTGGGCCAGAGGCGCCGCTGCAATTCCTCACGAGAGACCATCTCCCCATGGTGCTCCAAAAGGATAGACAAGATCTGAGAAGGCTGGTCCTGTAGCTTGATGCGTATGCCATGTTTGCGCAGATCGCCAGAGCGGAGGTCGAGCTCATATCTGCCGAAACGTAGAGAATTCGTCGAGAGCGTCGAGTTTTTCATGGCGTCGATTGTGGAGATCGGGGGCAGTATAACGCGAGGACCATTGGAGGCAAAGGGGGGAATTTGTTACCAAGGGTTTTAAGTGGTTTGTTTTGTGTAGGGCAGCTTGTGACAAATAAATGTTTTCGATGTGACGCAATAAGACTTGCATTGCTTGGGACGAGCGAAGCAGAGTGCGGCTCATACTGGGAACGTCCGCGTAATGGCAATCAGGGGCTTGAACGGACAGTCGAGGGTCTGAGCAAGTGGTGCCTGCCACGAAGGAATTTGTTCGTGTTCGGAATCCTGTGTCTGGCAAATGAGGAGGATGAAATGAGCATCACTGGAAGACAGCAAGGCTTGGCACTGAGAATCGGCGCGGTCGTGCTGGCGCTCTTGGTCGCAATTGGCGGACTTGCTGGTACGGCACATGCCCAGGCGGTGGGAGCGGCGCTGTCGGGCCTGATTACGGACGAAAAAGGGGGCGCTGTGCCGGGCGCCACCGTGAGCATCAAAAACCTCGGTACCGGGGTCGTGCGAGAAGTCAGCACAAATGGAGACGGCTTCTACTCCGCGCCCAACTTGCTCCCAGGAACGTATGAAGTGCGCGTGACGGCGCAAGGATTTCAGACCCTAGTCCAAAAAGAAATCGGCCTCACGGTTGGCGCGCAGCAGGCTCTGAATTTGAGCCTAAAAGTGGGCCAGCTCAATCAAACCGTCGTGGTAAGCGCCGCGCCGCCAGAAGTGCAGACGTCCTCCTCCACCATAAGTGCCACGGTCGATTCCAACACAGTTCGAGAGTTGCCGCTGAACGGGCGCGACTGGACGTCACTGGCGGCTCTGGAGCCGGGAGTCACGAGTATCCCCAACCAGACGGGGACAGGATTCAGCGCGAACAAAGGGAACCGCGGCTTTGGAAATCAGTTGAGCGATGCCGGTCACCGCGCCAACGAAAACAGTTACCGTGTGAACGGTATTAGCATCAACGATTATTCGAATGGAGCCCCAGGCGGCGCGACCGGACTGAACTTGGGAGTGGACGGGGTCCAGGAGTTTTCCGTCCTCACCAGCAATTACTCGGCAGAGTATGGCAAGACTTCCGGCGGTGTCGTCAACGCCATCACACGGTCGGGAACCAATCAATGGCACGGCAGCGGTTACGAGTTTGTCCGCAACAGCGCGCTGGACACCCGCAACTTTTTCGATGATCCTGGCACTAAACCGCCGTTTACCCGGAACCAATTTGGTGGAACCATCGGTGGTCCGATTTTCAAGGATAGGACATTTTTCTTTGCTGACTATGAAGGTATACGCCAGTCGAAGGGAATCACATCGCTTACGACCGTTCCGTCGCTGGCCGCTCGGAGCGGATTGCTGTGTTCAGCGCCGCCCGGGCCGGAACCAAACAATCCCTGCACCACAACTCAACTGCAGCCCGGTCCGAACACTGATGCGAACGGTGTGGATCTGAGCGCGAAGGATTACTTCACCTTTTTCCCTGCTCCAAACGGTGACATCGTCGGGAA
>Ga0137412_10002267_pt1 | contig 15177 bp, 16 predicted proteins | sample CZODoug2_1_16fun_FD_122160 | JGI IMG/M metagenome (GOLD analysis project Ga0137412, IMG submission 122160) | Vadose zone soil fungal communities from Angelo Coast Range Reserve, California, USA - CZODoug2_1_16fungal (Hybrid Assembly) | ecosystem: Environmental > Terrestrial > Soil > Vadose zone...
GCTGATCGTCGCGTGCGGCGCTGAGCAGACCGTCTCCATTTCGGCGATCACGCTGGAAATGCAGTTCGGTAACTTCATGGCCCGCGCCTACCCGGAGATGGTGGAGCGGAACACGGAGCTTGGTCTGATCGCTCAGGCCCGCCTCGCGGAAACCACGCTCCTCGCTAGCATGGGCACCCTGTCCACTGCGGTGACATCACTCGCGGTGCTTGGCACTGCTCGCGACCTGCTCGTCACTGTCGCTCGGGCTTCAGCGGCTTACCGTGCGCGGCACCGCTTGGCGGCTGACAGTCCGCTACAGGCGATCATCCCGGCTTGGGTTAGGGATGCCATGCGAGAGGACATCGCTTGGTCACTATCCCCCACCACGAACGACGTGCTCGGGGAGTCGGACGGGACCATCGAGGGCTACCTCGCGGCGCGGAACATTGATGTGGCATGGCACTTGGATGACACGTCGTTCTTCACCGCTCAGGCGGCTGGCGCTGTCCCGGACTTCCCAGGGACGATCGTCTGGTACCTGTTCGCACCGGGAACGTTCCTGTTCCTTGACGGCGGGACGCTGGACATCGGTGTGGTCCGGGATTCGACGCTGGTCGGCACGAACGACTACATCCAGTTCACGGAGAACTTCGAGGCCGTGGCGAAGGTCGGGCTGGAGTCGTTGAAGGTCACTAGCACGACCAAGATCCTCGGCAAGACTTCGGCCGCGTTCACCACTTCCTGATCCTGACAACCGGTGATGCCCAGTCCCCGAAAGGGACTGGGCTAGCCAAAGAAAGGAGCAGGCATGGTCTGGGCTGAGGAAGCCTCAGGCGACTACGTGAATGTCGCCAAAGCAACTGAGGCGAAGGCAACTGGATCGGGCAGCACTTGGCAGGTGCAAGTGCTCACCTCCCAAGGAAGTAGCGTGCTGACCGTAACTCTCGCAGGTACGTGGGCGTCGGCATCAGATGCGCAGGATGCTTTCCGTCGGCTTGTCGATGGCGTTGACCCGAGCACGTACTGACGGAAGGGGGCGAGTGACCAATGTCGACACTGTTTGAGGTAGCGGAAGTTGAGGACGGCGACGGGCCATGGTCCGGCGTCCCCTACGACGAGCAGTACGACGCGGGTGGTCGTGCACTGATCGTGCAGGACGTGTGCACCCGCGCGAACGTCGCCGTGGTGGCAGGCCATACCGGCACCCCGGCTGTCGTGTACACGATCCGGCCGTTCGGTGCGATGGTGTCCGCGTTGCGCCCGAACCGGTGCGTGCCCGGCGAGTTCCCTGATTTTGAGGCTAGCCTGCACGCTGACTTGAAGTCGGACGCGGAACGGGCCGCCGCCTACACCCTGTGGAACGGCATCCCCGGGTGGACCACAGCGCAGCCGTTCATGCTGAACAGCGACGTAGCCACTGCCACCAGTGCGTCCGTGCAGTTGACGACCGCGAACGTCCTGAAAGCTTTCTACGCCGGGCAGGTCGGTCAGCGAGCCGTCCTGCACATGGGACTCGGCGCGGCGATGGCACTTTCAGCGGGTAACGCAATGTCTCCGTCGCCACAGTCCAGCGAGTTCTACTTGACGATGGACGGCACCCCGATCGTGGTGGCCGCCGAATACCCGATCGACGGGGTGGCCGCGACCGGCCCAGTGAAGGTCCGCCGCTCCGACATCGCTGACCTTGTTCCAGCGTACGACTACACCATCAACCGAACCTACTTCACAACCGACATAGTGCTGGCCGTGGAGTTCGACGCGTCTATCGCTGTCCGCGCAACCGCGACTTTGAGTTAGGGAGAACAACCATGGCAACTCCTGCGTTGACTGACCACGCGACATCAGTTCGCGGGTATGCGATGCGCGTGTCGTCCCTGTCCGTGGCCGGCGCGCCGTTGACGGGCACGTCCGGCAGTGTGTGGGTTACGGGGCAGTTCCTGAACGTCACGTTCACCCCTGAGAATGAGGCCGGGGAGGACATCGCGAACAAGGCCGCCGACGGGTCGCTGTGCCAGATCCTGAAAACCCCGGACATCCTGAAGTACTACAACGTGCACCTGGAGATCTGCAACCCGGAACCTGAGCTGATCGTTCTGCTGGGTGGGGGTACGACGTTCACCAACCCGGGGTCTAGCCCGGTGACGGGGTACCAGTCGTTGCAGGCCGGCCAGTTGACCACGTCGGGTGTCGGTAACGGTGTCGGCCTCGAAGTGTGGTCCGGTGCCTACGTGAACGGCAAACCGGCGTCGACGAACCCGTACTGGGTGCATGCGTTCCCGCTGTGCACGCTCACGCTGACGGGTGACCGGGTGATTGAGAACGGGTTCATCGCGACCGTGTTCGAAGGGTACTGCTTCGGTAACGCGAACTTCTTCCCCGGTGGTGGTACCCCGGTGTTGCAGATCCCGACGGACAAGCCGTACCAGTCGGACCGGGTCGCCGCACTGCCGACGATCATCAACGGGTTCACGTCCTAGTCGGGGTGGCGCTGCCCCCTCCCCGTCCCCCCGCAGGGGCAGCGTTGCTCTTTGTCAGTGACGGCGACGGTACGGAAGGCGGTGCTTAACCCACGTGAGTACTCCCGTACCGTCGCCTGATCTGACGTTGGCCGCTACCCGCATTCTGTCTGGTCTGATGGGGTGGCGGTGGACGTGGCCTGCGCGGCGTGTGATCGACACGTACCGGGTGCCGTTCCAAACCCGCACCATCAGCTTGTACGGACGGCCCGTGTCCGCAGTGCATTCCGTGAAGGGCCCTAGCGGGGATGTGCTGGACCCGGCGTTGTATCAGGTGAACAACGGCACCCAAATCTGGTTCCTGCAACCACAAGACTATTGGTGGCCGGGCGGGTTGTGGGATATCGCGGCGCCACCACCGTGGTTCAACATGTCGTGGTACGGGACGGCGCAGCCACCCGGGGCACGGGATATCACGGTGGATTACACGTACGGGTCGCTGCCACCGATTGATGTGCAGCGGGCGATCAGCCAGTTGGCGCAGCAGTTCGCTTTCGCGGAAGCCTGCGATTGGGAGAACTGCCAGTTGCCGGAACGGGTCACGTCCATCACCCGGGAAGGTATCTCCTATACTTTGATTGATCCGCAGGACTTCCTGGATCAGGGCAGGACAGGCTTGTATTTCGTCGATTTGGTGATCAAAACGTATGTGGGGACGAAAGCACGGGCGGGTGTCATGTCACCGGAGATTCCGCCGCCCCGACGGATTTCGAGTGTGCAGGTGACGTAGACCAATGTGGTGGGGGCGCCTGTTCAGGCGGGAAGGGGAGAACATGACGGAACCGATCGTTGACTACAGTCAACGGGCTGGCGCGCGGGAGCGACCTTCTATTTGGGTTGAGCCTGACGAGTCGCTGAACCTGTTCGCGCATACGCGTGCTGAGGGCACATTATATGCGGCAACCGGACAAACGTTCTATGCCGACATAAGTCAGTTCCAAGTGGTTGTTGACGGTACATACCCGTATCCGGTGTTGGGGTTCCGGGCCGACAACGGCAGCCGCACTGACAGCAACGCGGCCGCGAACTGGCGTTACTGCGAAGCGCATCCCACCCATATCCGGGTGGCGATCCCGTACGTGGTGTTCAAACCCGGCCAGTCAGCGGCGATCATGGCCAGGTTGAAGAACCTATTCGGCAACGACTGCCCCCCGAACATTGTCCCTGAGATCGACATGGAATCAGGGTCGGGGTTCGCCGGGCCAGGGAACCATTCCAGCGAAGCGAACGCGTTAGCGGCTCAACTGGCCGCGTGGACAGGTAACCAGAAGCGAGTGCAGGGTTACGCGAACAGTCCTGACTGGTCCGGGTCCTGGCCGACCACACCCAGTTGGATGAAGAAACGACTCGCCTACTATTCGTCGAACCCGACACCCCCCGGGTATTACGCTAGGCAGTATTTCGGTGCGTTACCGTATCCGTCGCCAGCCGGGTATCCCCGGACCTGCGCCCCGTTCGGGTCGTACGTCGACATGAACGTCACCCCCCGCACCATCACACAAATCGAAGCCGACTACGGCATAGGAGATGCTGACATGCCCCTTGACGCGACCGACCACTCATGGCTAATGGCGAACCTCGCCACACAAGACCAAGTACATTCCCTGGCGGGGCAGAACCAAGCCCAGGCTGACGAGACGGACCGCCTGATCCGCATCCTCATCAACGGGGACGACTCCCGGCAGTCAGTGTATTCGGCTATCGAGCAGGCGATCCCGTTGATCGCTACCGCCGTGGTGAACGCCCTACCACCACGTAATGGCGGGTCGGGGCCGTCTGCCGACGAAATCGCTACCGCGACCCGTAACCTGTTCACGTCCAACCCGTTGAAGTAGGAGACTCGAATGTCGCCGATTGTGCATGCGTATGTGATCGACCCGTTGGAGCGAGCAGTCTCAACTTTCATCCAAGCTTTCGCGGTGCTGATCATTGGCACCGGGTCGGTGGCTCTGGTCGGCTACCAGGAGTGGGCGAAGGCCGCTGACGTGGCAGCGTTCGCGGCGGTCCTGTCACTGATTACGTCGATCCTCACGTTCTCAGTGCCGCAGTTGCCGGTGCTGTGGGACATTGTGTGGCGGACCGTGAAGACAGGGTTGCAGGCGTTTTTCGGTGTGCTCGCCGCTGACCAGATGACCCATTCAGTGGTTCACGCCGATTGGAAGGCTGCTATCGCGGTGGCGGTCCCAGTGATGCTCGCAGCGTTGATCAAGTCGCTTGCTGCGCTTGCTGCCCCATGGTCGCAGGGTGCGTCTCTCGCTCCCGCCCCGGCTGCCCTACCGTAACCTGCGTTCATGACTTCCGTGGTGAGCGTGTTCGACGCGGACACAGTGCAAACGTGCGTGCAGCGGGTCATGCAGGCTGTGAACGACGCTGCCGACGCCCTACCGAACGTGGTGACGTTGCCTGCCCGGCAGATTTTGACGTCGGCAGGGGCGACGTGGGACTGCGAAATGGTGTACGTGTCGTTCATGACCGCGCAGTTGGGGATACCTGAGACGGCGAATGAGGCGATCGGGTTGACGGGGGTCAACACGTGGCCACCCGGGAATTTGACCGTATGGACGGTCACGTTGGAGGTGGGGGTGATCCGTAAGTTGACGGCGCTGCCCGCACCGGCGGCTAGGGCGACGGGCGCGCCGCCTGCGGAAAAGTTCGCGTTCGACCTGTCGGAAGTGTCCTCCGACGTCGCCGTGGTCGTGAATGCCGCTGAGACGTTGGTGGCGAGGAACCTGCAACCAGTCCCGCATGACGGCAACGCCGCCGCATCGGAGGGCGGTTTCCACGGGACGCAGTTCCGGTTCACGGTCGAAGCGTTCCCGGGGCCGTTGGGGTGAGCGTCAGATACGTGGAAGACGTCACGGCGCTACGGGCGTTCCTGTCGTGGGATGGTGCACCGGGCCGGGACTTTGAACGCCGCATGAAGACACTCGCCTACCGGCAGACGGGTGACGCTCCCCGCCGCACTGGGCGTATGGCCGGTTTGGTCGGTCCGCGTCGTCTGCAATCCGATTTCGGGCGTTACCTTGAGGGCGGCGCTGGCGTGAACGTCGCATCAACGAACGCTAAGGGCTATGCGCAGTACGTGTCTTCAGGTACCCGCCCGCATGTGATCCTCCCCAAACGCGGCAAGGCGCTACGGTTCGTGATCGCAGGACGGACAGTGTTCGCGCGGCGCGTGAACCATCCCGGTACTCGGGCTAATCCGTATCTCACTCGACATTTAGCTGAATTCGTGCGCTAGCCGCCGTCGCTTCACTCGTTTCGTCTGCGCTTCCCGGCACTGCACAGAACAGTACTTGGTACCCGTGGACCAGTTCTCTCGATACCGGGTGACCGTGTCCTGACGGTAGAACAGGCGCCCGCAGCGTTCATTCTGGCAATGCTTCACCGGAGCCTTGTCCCGGGTGAGTCCGTACAACTGCCAGCATCCGGCCTCGAACAGATCCCCTTCTAGCCGGTCTGAACGGTCCACGAGAATGTGGCTGAACTGGCTTGTGCCGACATGCAGCAGCCATTCGAAACTATCCGGCAGTGGCACGCCGTCGCGGGCGTGTGCGATCCACTGGGCCCCGGCGTCACGCAACGCTGAGAGCAAGGTATAGGCGTCCCTCAAATGAACGGTGGCATGCAGATCGTCTTTGGGTGGGCGTACTGCTGGGGCGAGTTCTTCGGGGGTTATCTCGGGGTTCCTGAGCCGTTCGGCGGGACTCCAGATCATGCCCCGAACATTGAGCATCATCCGCAGTTGCAGCGGGTCGTCCAGTGTGGCGGTCTGCAACTGTCGTAGCACCCATTCTGTCGGTAGCTCTTCCGGTTCGATAGTGCGGTTCGGGTGCCACGTGAGCCACTGATTCGGGGTGAGGGTCACGTGGCCGCCGCGTGCCACCAGACACGGCGGCAATGTCCTCGAAAGTGTCCCGTGTGCCATGGGGACATCGTAGCTCCGAATGGGGGTTGACTTCCCTTAACAGCGACGTGGGGAGACGATCTTGACTAGGAAAGTTTTCGATTTCGAGGAACAGCAGGGCAGTGAAACACCCGAGTTTGAGATCCGGGGTGAAGTGTTCTACTGCCAGCCCTCCGAGGAAGTGTCCAGCCTGGACGTGCTGGATTACATCGCCGGCCTGACCGGGGATTCGGGGATCGCCCGCATCCAGACGATGATCCGCCTGTTCAACGCGTTCATCCCCGCCGATGACGTGGAGCGGTTCCGGAAGACGGTGAAGGACAAGCGGGTGCCGCTCGCCACGCTGTCGGATATCGCGTCATGGACTCTCGATGAGTACCTGCTTTTCCCTACCCGGGTGGCCGAACAGTCCTCGAATGGTTCGTCGCCCGCCGCACCGCTGAGCGTGGACGTCTCTACGCCGCCACCGGACGAGACCTCAACGAGCTGACCGTGCCGCAGTTGCATGCCGTTGCTTACGCCGCGTTCGAAGACAACTTCGTGTCCGGTGTGGATGAGGCCCGGGGGAAGGTGTTGCGGTTCCTGATCGAACGGGATGTGCTCGCTGACCTGCCGCCGAGTAATGATCCGTTCGGTGTTGATCCGGCGTTGCTGGCGTCGATCGGGCGGGGCGACGCGGACCGGTATCACGCCCCGGTGGAAGCGGCGACTGAGGCTGATCCTGATCTGCCGGCCAGCCCGGTTGATGCTAGAGGGAGGCGGTAGCCATCGCTGCGGTCGTCGGAACAGCCTATGTCCGTTTACGCCTGTTGACGGACACTATCGGCAAAGATATCAAGAGTGCTGTCGAAAAGTCCGACCTGCAAAACGTCGATATCAAAGTCGATGCGGACACGCTGAAAGCCGACGCGGAACTTGAAGCGACCAAAGCTAAAGCCGACGAGCTGGACGGGAAAAGCCCGAAGATTACCCCGAGGGTCGACACGAAGCAGGCGAAGAAAGAAACCAGCTTGCTTTGGGACGCTCTGGTCCTGCTAGGCCCCACGGTCGGGCCGTTGGGGGCCGTAGCGGCGGGGGCGTTCGGGGCCCTCGCCGCTAGCGCGGGGGTAGCAGTACTGGCCGTCAAGGGTGTTCAGAAAGAGATGAAGGCTGGCACTACGGTCGGGGTGCAGTTCTCAACTGGAATTCAGACGTTGAAGGCAGACCTGTCCACTTTGGAGGCCACGGCCGCGCGCGGTGTCCTTCCTGGGTTTCAATCCACCGTGGCGTCCTTGAATTCGGCGATGCCCGGCGTGAATCATTCAGTCAGTAACTTGTCAAGTATCCTCGGGGATCTGGGGAGCCGCGTGGTAGTGGGCGTCGTGTCAGGGCTGCAGACGTTCGAGCCGCTGCTGCGACACGTCGCCATCGCAGCTGACGACGCTGCCGGTCATTTCCAGAAATGGGCTACCGGACCGGGGGGTGCTGGTTTCGCGAAGACACTCGGCGGCCAGTTCGACCAAGTCGTGCCCGTGCTCGCGCATCTTACGGAAGCTGTCGGGAAGCTGGTTGCCGCTTTCCTGCCCATCGGTGACCACATCGTGGGGGTCATCGGGTTGTTGGCTGACGTGATCAACGCTATACCCCTACCTGTACTGAAAGTTCTCGCGGACCTATTCGTCACCTTGTACAGCGCGAACCGACTGATAGCCCTGTTCACGAACCTGTCCTTGTCACTGGTGAAGTTCGGCGCGTCGGCAGGGGTTGCGTCCACCAGCATGGGAGCGCTCGCGGTCGGCGCGTCAGAGTTCGCGTTGGCGTTGGGGCCGCTAGCCGCGATCCTCGTCACGGGGTACGCGGTGACACAAACCTTCGGGGGTGTACTGGACAAGCTAGCGAACAAGTTCGCTACCGGTAAGGTCACGGCCGCGCAGAACACCGACCAGATGACCATATTGAGCAACGCGTACGCAGATGTGACAGGGCAAATCGATGTCTCTTCTAGCACGTTGCTGAAGTTCGCTCTCTCGGGGAAAGTGGTCAGCAACGGATTGGGAGACTTCCAGGACAAACTGGTTGGGTTGATCCCGCATTTGAAGACTCTCGGACTGTCCACTGACGACGTTGAGACGGCCGTGTCGGGTAGCGACGTGGCTTTCGACAAGTGGATCGCCACCGTAGAAAAACACGGCGGTGCAACCAAGGACGACATTAAGGCTCTACAAGGTTTGCATGACTCGTTCCAGTACACGTCTGACAGCATCAATCTGTCAGAGAACGCGCTGAAGAAACTGACGACTGACCCGGCGTGGGGGAATCTCGTCACCAGTTCGGCATCCGTGGATCAGGTCGCCGCCAAGTTCGACGTTTCTTCTACTGCTGTCACGCAGTACGCGTCACTACTGGGTATTTCCAGTAAGGCGATCAAGAACGGTGTGATCACTAACCAGCAACTCGCTGCCGCTGTGGACACCGTGTCCAGCGCGTATAACACTGCGACCGCTACTGGCGCCGGGTTCTTGGATTCGCTGGCGAAGTTTTCTACGAGCGCGGGGACGGCAGCGGACCGGGCACAGTTGATCGGCGCCTACCTGAAAGCGTCACAGGGTGATCTGCTGTCCTATTCGGGTGCTGTCGCATCAGCGTTCCAAGCGAACATGGCGTTGACGAACTCGTTTAAGCAGCAAACCGATCAGGTGAAGGCGGGGACGCTGGCGCTCGCGGACACGGAACGCGCTGCGATCAACTTGAAAACCGGGTTGATTGACACGTCGAAGGCTGGCGCGGGCCCCCTGATCCAACAGCTACAAGCCATGCAGGACGCGGCGCTGGCTGCCGCATCGGCCACGTATCAGCATGAGGTCGCGACGAGGGGCGCGGGAAAGGCTGCGGCTGACGCGGCGGACATTTTCAAGAATCAGACGTTCAACGCGTTGGTGGCGGATGCGACACAGTTGGGGTTGACGAAGACGGAAGCGGAGAAACTCGCCACCGCTTATTTCGATGTGCCGAAGGATGTGAAAACGAAGGTTCAGGCGATCGGCACCGACCCGGTCGTCACCGTGTTGAACAAGATCGGTGAGTTGCTCGCGTATCTGGTGGGGAAACCGTGGACCCCGACAGTTAGTTTGAAGGACGCGACCACGCCGAAGATCCAGGCCATTCAGGCGAAGATCGACGCGATCCGCCAGCATAAGGTCCCCGGTGTCGACGCTAACACTGCGGCGGGTAAGGCGAAGATCGCGGCGTTGCAAGCGCAGATCGACGCGCTACACGACAGGCAGGTCCAGATCAACATCAACGAGAACATCAGCTCTAACCGGAGCACAGGCGCTAACGGCCCTATCGGCATCAAGGGCGGTTACACGGGCGGCTTGATCCAATACCGGGCGTCTGGTGGACCTGCCGGGCAGGTGGTGGGCCCCGGGTCGGGCACTTCAGACACGGCTGGCTTGTTCGCTTTGTCGAACGGTGAGTATGTGACGAACGCTGTGTCGACGAAGAAGTATTTGCCGTTGCTGCGGGCTATCAACGCTGATCGGGGTATGGCTGCGGGTGGTTTGACCGGGTCGGGTGGTGGGGTGTCGTCAGTGGCGATCCTCACGGAGATTCGTGCGCTCGCTGCCGCGCTCGCGGACCGGCCGGTGCAACTGGTCGCGTCGAACGGCGGCTTGCCGTTGGCGAAAGTCGTGAACGACGCGAATCTGCGGAACGCCCGGAGGATGGGATGACCACCCCGATCACGATCCCCCCGTCGGGGTTGAAGAAATACTATTTGGGTGTGCCGGGGTCTATGCGGGAGATACGGGTGGCGCAGGACGCGGTGACTGTGCCGGCGAACCGGGGGGAGGTCGCCCACGATTTGATTTCGGGGGGGACTACGGTGACGCATCGGCGGGACACGCGTCGCACATGGCAACTCGCGTACCCGGGTTGCACCCCTGACACGGCTGATTTGTTGGTGGGGTTTTACGTGGGGGTGTTCGGGGACGGCCCGTTCGCGTTCGTTGACCCGGCGTGGCGGAACGCCCTGCATGTGCAAGCGTCCACGTTCGGTGCGCCGCTACAAGCGATCACCGCATGGTCGGCGTCAGTGTCGGCACAACCCCTCAGTTTCGACACGACCGTGGTCGCGCCGGTAGCCACGTCGGGTGTGATGCGGTGGACGGGTGCAACGAACACGGCGCAGGTCGGGTTGGGTCCGTGGACCGGAACAGTGTTCACCCCGGACAGTGGGAAAGCCCCCCCTTATTTGCCGCAGCAGGTCACGACGATCACCGTGTACGCCCGGTCCGTGTCAGGCACCCCCAGCGTGTCCCTACGCGGCCTAGCGGTGGGGGCGACTGGAACGGTGGTGAACACGCAAACAGCGACCGCTACGTTGTCCTCAGCGGCGTGGACGCTGCTCACGGTGACAGTGCCAGCATCGTTGACCGCGACATATGTGGTCCCGAATTTTCTGTGCAACACGTCCACATCAGTGTTGCAGTTCGCGTGCCCATTGGTGCAGTACGGGAAGCAACCCGCCGACGCCTACGTGGTGGGTTTAGGTATTCCCCGGGTTGTGATCCCAACAGGGTTCGCCGGGCAGTACACGGTCATGTTCGCCCGTGACCACGGCCTCACGTTGGCGGAAATCTGATGCAGGCATCCACCGGGCCGTTCGCGACTGCCATCGCGGGCGCATCCCAAACTGTCGACCACAAGGTGACGATCCTGCTCCCGGTCGCGGCTGCCGCTTATGACGACGTGTCGTTGGTGGTGGAGTCGATCAGCGTGGACCGGCAGTTAACCACTGACATGCCCGACGGGACCCGTCTGATCACCGGCTACCCGGCGGCGTCAGCGACGATCACCCTGTCAGGGTTGGTGGACCGCACCCCGGGCGCGTCGAAAACGGTGGCGTGGCTACTGAACCCGTCGGAACCGACATCGCCGCTGTACCGGTCGGACGCTTTAGGTTCCATCGTCACTGTCCAAGCGGGGCTGTTCCCGGGGGGTGTCGCCACGGCGGAACTGTTCACCGTGTTCACGGGCACCGTGGACGACTACACCGTGGACATGCTCGCAGGCACAGTCACCTTAACCTGCCTGGATTACCGGTCGAAATTGAACTCATCGGCGATGCTGCCATCATTCGCCGGTGACGACTCCGTGTTCGCCGGAACCAGTTTCATCTACCCGGGGTTGACGGCGTTATGGCCGCTGGACTACCTGATCCGCGCCAACGGTGTTTACGCGGGCCCGCCGCAACGCATCGGCTGCATCTTTTACATGTCGGGGCACGGGTCGCTGTGGCCGGAGAAAGGGGTCATCAACTCGTCGACCGCCTTGTACGGCACCTTCGACGGGACGCGGCCTTTCCCGCCGGAGTGGGTTCCGGGGAAGTTTGCGGGACAAGCACCAGCGACATGCAACGTGGGGGTTGCTGCGTCAGCCCCGCTGTCCACCGGTTCCTCGATCGTGTTCGAAGGATGGGTGGAGACGTTCGCGGTGGCGGACACCAACATCGCCTACTCCATCGTCCAGAACGGCGTCAACGACTCCGAATCCGCCGTCGAAATCTATATGGACAGCGACTCGACGGGGCATATCCGGGTCGGGTTGGTCGCTATCCGACGCTCCGGCGGGGCGTTCGTCACCGGCGGACCCACAGCGTATTCGGCGACGGGCACCGGATGGCATCAAGTAACTGTCCGGGCAGAGTTCACGGGCGCTACGACAGCGACGTTCACGGTGTGGCTTGACGGTGTCGCGCAAACCGCCATCAACTTGACGGGCCTGTCAGCGTTCTCCAATGACGGTACATTTGTGACGTTGAACGCGGCGAACCCGGTCGACTCATGGCAGGTCGCTGTGAACGAAACGATCCCGTTGCCGACCGTGTTCACCCCCACCGCTGTCCTAGAAGCGTCGCTGAACACGTTGACGGCGATGCCGGACGTGACCGGGCAGGACACGTGGAGTGTGATACAGCAGATCGCACAGGCGGAAGGGGCGATAGCAGGGTTCGACGAACTCGGCATCTTCCAGTTCACGAACCGAACCACCCTGCAAGAACAAGTTGATCAGCGGACCATCACACCCACGTATTCGCTGAAAACGTTAGATCAGGAGATGGGCCTGTCGTTCGTCCGGAACCATATTCAGGTGCCGGTGAACAAACTGCAGGTGCAGCCCCCGTCGACAGTGTGGGCTGCGGCCGACGCTATTGAAATCCTCCCGAATTCCACGTACACGCAGGTCATCACCACCGACAACCCGGTGGTGAACGTGGACACGTCCGGGTCGGTGATGCCGTCCGGTGGCGGCACGCCGGGCCTCACCTATTTCAGGGCGTGCACCAACCCGAACGGCAACGGTGGTGAACGGACCCTCCTCACGGTGACTGTGACCCAACTGGGCCCGGCCACGTTGCTGCTGTCCGTCACGTCGCCGTACACGTACCCGGTGTGGTTGGTGTCGCCCGCTACCGGTGCCTACCCGGCGTCGGCGGACGGGCAGCCCCGAATGTGGATCGGGGGAAGTTTCGTTGTCGCATCGTCGGGGTCCACTGACAACGCGGCGGGTGGCGCGACCCCGGCGGCGGTGATCGCCGACGCGCAGTGGCCGCCGGCATCTGAGGGTGGCGCCACGTTGAACCCGAGGGGGGAACGTCTCCTCGTGGTGACCTCCAACTTGTTTCTGCAGCAGGTGGATTCGGGGCAGCCGTTCGCTGATGACCTGCTGATCGACTTGTATAAGCCGCGTCCGTTGTGGCGGAACACGCAGATCGTGCCTGACCCCCGGTTGCAGTTGGGGGACCGGGTCGCGGTGATCGATCCGGTGACGACGATGATCGATGACAGCGCCATGATCGTGGGGGTGCATATTTCGATCACCCGCACTGACTGGGGGCAGACATTAGATTTGCGGTCGATCGGGACTCCGGGCGGCTGGATTTTGGGTGTGGCCGGTAGATCCAATTTAGGAGTGTCGACCTATGTGTGAGGTGCTGTTATGACCCTACCGATCCTTTCGAACGTTTTCGCTGACAATGAACTAGTAAACGAAGCTTCGCTCTACGCGCGGATATTCACCCCGATTAACACCATCTACTCGTTACTGTTGGGGATCACCCCGCAGATCAGCACGGGAACTGTCACGATCCTGTCGGGTACTTCCTCGATCACGGGAACGGTCACGTTCGGGACGGCGTTCGCGGTGGCCCCGTCAGCGGTACAATGCCAGGTCACTGCATCCAGCAACGTCGCGGTCACAGTCACAGCAGTCACGGCCACGAACTTCTCTGTTCGTGCTTTCGCTACGAGCGGCAACAACGTGGGTGCTAACACTGCTGTACCGTTCACTTACGTAGCGTTCCCGTAAACCGCGTTCCCAACTTCTAGTAGGGGTTTCCGCTGTGACTGAACCTGCTGTCGGTATCCACAACCATCCGGTGTTGAAGTTGGGGGCGCGTACCGGTTCGTTAGCTTCGAACACCCCGGTGTTGCATGCCCGGGATTTCTTGACGGCGGTCCCTGCACATCCGGTCGCTGACCCAATCCCCGGGTTCACATATCCGATGGATAGGAATGATCAGGCCGGGGATTGCGTCGTCGCGTCGGGGGACCACGCGTTACAGATCGTGGGAACCCTACTAACGGGGGCGTACGTGAACTGGAGCGACGCGCAGCTGCTCCGCGCGTACCAGTCGCAGAACCCGGGGTTCACGTCGTGGACGGACGCTGGGGGTCCTAATGACCAGGGCATGGATGTGCAGCAGTTCCTGTCATGGATGGTGAAACAAGGGTTCATTCTGGGTTTCGCGAAGATCGACCCCACCAGCGAGGACGAGGTGAAGGCAGCTATCTGGTTGTTCCTCGCCGTCATCACCGGGCAGGACATGCAGGTCGCGCAGCAGTCCGGCGACGTCTGGGATTATGTCAAGGGCTCCGCATCTTGGGGGGGTCATGCGACTGTGTGGGGTGGGTTCCCGGGCAGCCCCGACGATATTGACACAGTGTCGTGGGGTGCCGTGTATGAGATGACGCAAGCATTCATTCAGCATCAAGTGACCGAAGCGTATGTGATCGTCACGCAAGCCCACGTGGACCACGCGGCGTTCAGGGAAGGATTCGATCTCGTCAAGTTCGGTGCTGCCTTCACGGAATTGACGGGCCGTCCGTTTCCAGTGGTCATCCCCACCCCTCCCGTCCCGACACCAGTCCCTGTTCCAGTACCTCCGCAACCTAACCCGGAACCTGTGGACGTGGATACGCAGTTGGCTGACGCCGCGAAAGTCTGGCTGAAGCACCGTTGGCACACGCACGCGCAGACGGAAGGGCTACGTGGTGCGCTCACTGACTGGCTGGACGTGCATTACCCGTCGAACGGGAACGGCGGAAGGCACAGCGCCTAAAGCACGGTAGGGATGCTGAGGCCACGGGCACGGCACATCCCGGCGAGCAGATTCGAATCCGGTTGCACAGTGGACGTGTCAACGGTCGCACCGAACCCGTCCGTCACGGCCGTGTCTAAAGCCTGCAACGCGTCGATGATGTTGGTGAGCGCCTGCTCGAACACGGGGTCGGCTTGCTGCCTGATTGAATCGAGGCTGATCACCGTGTCGGTGACATCCCCGGGTTGCACAGCGCCACCGATGATCACGAATCCTTCCGCTGCTTGCAGAACATCCATGTCGGTGAGGGCTTGGCAGGTTTCCGCCGGGGACGCGATGGTAGGTGTGTCAGCGAACGGTGGGGAGGTCTGTGCGGATGTCGCAGCGACCGGTACAGCGGCAGGGCGGGGTTG
>Ga0137412_10002268_pt1 | contig 15173 bp, 15 predicted proteins | sample CZODoug2_1_16fun_FD_122160 | JGI IMG/M metagenome (GOLD analysis project Ga0137412, IMG submission 122160) | Vadose zone soil fungal communities from Angelo Coast Range Reserve, California, USA - CZODoug2_1_16fungal (Hybrid Assembly) | ecosystem: Environmental > Terrestrial > Soil > Vadose zone...
GCCAGTAGCGGCCCTTCGCTGTTCCTACCCTTGCGCCTCGCGCGCCCGCAGGAAGAAACGCGACGAAGGCAGAAACCGAGGGCATCGCCGTGACCCACAACGCTCCGGCACCAAGATGTTCGGCAAGTAGGCCCACGGCGAGCGGCGCGACGGCGCCGTGTCTCCTTGAAAGCATCACAATGCGCTCCGATACGTCCTTCGGATGAATGCAGCTTTCGCAATCGGCTCACGGGGCTGTGATCCGAATTTCTCATGCGAGGGACAGCGAGAGCCGAACAGATGACCGTGGAAGAGCGAGAGCAGCACTGGGCAGAGGCCATGCGCGCCGAGCGGCGCGGCGAAGCCGTCGTATATGAGCGCATGCTCAAAGAACTTGCGACTGCCCTGCGTCGATCGCTTGCGCCGCGTCTCGTTCGCGTGGGCTTCGGTGCGCATGAGACTGAAGATTTGGTGCAGGAGATACTCATAGGTCTGCACGGCAAGCGGCATACCTGGGATCCGGCACGCCCGTTCCTGCCGTGGTTGCACACGATCGCTCGCTACAAGCTCATCGACTTCATGCGCCATCGCCGGCGTGACACGCGACGGCGTGTCGATCTACCTCATGACGATTGGCTCGAAATGGTTGACCCGCCGGCCGACGAGGCCATGCACTCAACATGGGAGATGGATCGCCACCTTGCGGTATTGCCTGTCAGCCAGCGCAACGTCGTCCGCGCGATCGCGGTCGAAGGCGGATCCGTCCGCAGTGTCGCCCAGGAGCTTGCGACTAGCGAGGGCGTGGTCCGGGTGACGCTGCACCGCGCGATTAGCCGACTTCTGGAGGCTGCGGATACTACTCCGACGATCAAACCACGTTCAAGGAAAGAGCATGACGAGCACCGATGATCTCATTCATTCCCTTGCGAGTACAGCCGGCACACGGCGGAGCAGCGCTTCCCTCCACGCCGCACTCGCAGTCACTGGTGCCGCGTCGTTGGCCTGCGCGCTCCTTCTCGTCTTTTCGGTCATCGGTATCCGCCAAGACTTCGCCGAAATGGCGGTCCGCATGCCGTTCGCGTTCAAGGTTGTCTGCACGGGCGCCCTGGTGTTCGGGGCGTCGGTCGTGGCGCTCTATGCGGCGACGCCCGGCGCATCTGCGACCGCGCTATACGCTATATCGCCGGCGGTCATTTTCCTGGCTTGTGGCGTCATATTCGATCCGACCGCTTTTCCGATCATGGGGAGGACCAACACTGCCGTTACCTTCTGCGTGGGCCACATTCTTTTTCTTTCCTTGCCGGCGATGGTCCTGACCTTCGTCTTCATGCGAAAAGGCGCGCCGACGCAGCCTCTCTTCGCGGGAGCAGTCATTGGAATACTTTCCGCATCTCTCGGCGCTTTGGCCTATACGCTCGCCTGCAAGAATGACGGCACGGCGTTCGTCGCGACGTTGTACATGGCGGCCTGCGCCATCATGGCGTTCATTGGCGCCGTCGTGGGGCACCGTGTACTGCGCTGGTGAGATAAAGGCGCTGTGTCTGTGTCGATGCAACCCGGTCGGAAGTTACGTCTGCTCCGAGGTGGCAACGGTTCGTTCGATTACTCCGCAACGTCTCTTTGACGCTCGGCGCACATAGCTTCGTACCAGATATTTTCTCGCGAGTTCATATCAAACAGTTCGTTGCCATTGGGGCGATCCTTACAGGAGCGCAGGGACTTTTTCTGCACGAAGCCGTGTGTCACGAGTCTGTGATCATGTTGCGCGGCCTCCTCTTCGGTCGAACTAGTCTAGGGAACGCAATGTTCCGGCAGAAAGCCAAGCACGGAGTTTGATCGATGAAGAGAGCGAGGATAGTCGCGGCATTGGCCGCAGGCGGACTCGCAGCAATGCTCAGTGGAGCGCCGCATCGATTTCGCCGGGCGAAACACTGCGACTACGTGGCACGCGAAGCCGTCCTGGTACGCGGTGTCGAAACTCGACAAGACGATCAATCTCGATTTTCAATGCAGGCGTTGAACAGGCGTCGCCTTCCACCCCCAAAGAAAGTCATTCCATGCCCAACATCACTGCAAAGCTACTTGCTGCCACAGTCTTTTGCGCTCTGCTGAACGTGTTCCCCGCCGCCGCGCAGCAGCAAGGGCCATCCCGGATCCGCGGAACCATCGAAAGCGTGGATGGCAACAACCTCACTATTACTGCGCGCGACGGTACAACACAGAAGATAGGCCTGGCGAGCGACGCGGTTGTCACCGGTCTCGTCAAGACCACGCTCGCCGACGTGAAGCCGGGCTCCTATATTGGCGTCACCGGAATGCCCCTGGCCGATGGTAGCCAGAAGGCGATCGCTATCCATATTTTTCCTGAATCGGCGCGTGGCACCGCCGATGGCTTTCGCCAGTATGACTTGCGCCCGAACAGCACGATGACCAACGCGACCGTCGCGCAGGAAGTCGATGCCAACGATGGCAAGTCCCTCTCGGTAAAATACAAGGGCGGTGAAAAGAAAGTCGTCGTTTCACCGGATACGCCGATCGTCAATTTTGTGGATGGCGCAAAGGGCGAACTGAGGGCTGGCGCCAAGATCATTGCGTTCGTCGCAAAACAGAACGACGGTACACTATCGTCGAAGCGCGTTCTGGTCGGTCGTGACGGCATCACGCCGCCGATGTGAGCCGCATTCGACAACAATCAAAAGGGTCGACGGAATGACGCCGCAGCGGGATGCGACGGCGGCATCATTCGGTGCATCGTCTCCGTAAAAGCGGCGGCATCCCAGCCGGATCGGACGGCCATCGTCGCCGACGCGAGCAGGAATCGGAGACGACGACATCTCAGCCCACACACTTCTTGAGCAATTCCCCACACGAATTAACAGAGAAAGTATTTCAAGTAACAGGGAATGTTTAAATGGTAACAGGGAAACTTTGTCTGCGCTTTAAGGCCATTCTTCACTCCGCTTGCGAAAAAGGTGCGCCCCCGCCCCGGTGGACCTTGGCGCCGCCAAATGGATTCTGCGGGGCGCGATGCCACGCTACGCGCACAAGTCCAAGAGCATTCCGCAAGATTCAATGTGTTCCTGGACGTCCCGCTGGAAATCGAGGACGTAGGCCTGCGCCGTTGCCGGATGTCTTGCGGTGACCACGACCTGGCACTGTTTCCCTCCACCATTCCGATGCGCTCTTGATCTTTGGGCTGATTGGCAGCCAGTTGCCGCTACTATGATGCCCTCATATTGCGCGATAAAAAACGATGAATTCTACGGACGGGCCTGCCGCCCCGGCCGCCGACGCCCTTCCTCTCGATCACCTGCCGGCTCCTGCAATGCGCGACAACACCGGAAGTACACGGTAGCGGGCGATTTCGTGCGGAAATTCGGCGCGGTTTGCGAGCAGGAGCACGCCAACCTTTCGCGCGGGCACCAGCCCGATATAGGCCGACGCGTTGTTGAGACCGCCGGGCTTGTCAACGACGCCTACACCATCAACGTCGATATTTTCCCAAGCCATCGCCTGTCCGTACACCTGGCTAACATGGAACATTTCACGCTGCGTCATCTGCAATGCTTCGTGCAACTGCGGATCGGCGACTTCGCCGTCGAGGCAGGCAGCCATTAAGATCGCAAGATCACGCGCCGTCGAAAACATCTGCCCGGTCCCGGCGAAAACATAATAGCTCTGCTGGTTGCCAGGCGGACCGATTGCCATTCCTTGATCGGAATAGCCCTGGACAACGCGTTGCATAAACTCTGCACTCATGATGGCACGGTTGTCCGGCCCGCGTTCTGGGACCAGCGTCGAATTCATGCCAAGCGGCTTCAGAATGCGACTCTCGATTAGTTCGCCGATCGGACGCCCATATCGACGCTCGAGCGCAAGCTGCAGCAGCACGTAGCCGGCATGAGTATAAATCCGTTGCTTGGCCGGCTGTTCGCCCGCGTGCGGAGTCCAGGCGTTGAGCATGGAGATAAATTCGGCCAGCGAATATGACTCGTCAGGCCAGGGCGGGTGATCCGTTGCCAGCAGGAGCCCGGAAGTATGAGTGACGAGCTCGCCGATCGTGACGCGACTGATGTAGTCGCCGTGCAGTTCGGGGACGTATTTGCTGACCGCGTCGTCCAGCCCCAATTCGCCGCGCAGGGTTCCGAGCGCGACCAGCGTAGCCTCGAACACCTTGCGCACCGAGGCGACATTGAACAGCGAATCCGGTGTGATTGCCCGTTTCGCCGTTTGGTCAGCGAGTCCATAGTTGAAGAACCGTATCTGGCCCGCGAAGTAGGCTGCGGCCGCGAGACCCCCGGGATGGTCAGCCGTCGCGGGAGCAAGATTACTGGCGACGATGGCTTCAATCAGGGCGTCCAAGGCAGGCGCCGCCGCGGGGGCTTGTGCCAAACCCGGCAGGAAAACAAAGAGAACCGCCAGAACCGCCGCATAAGCAATACAAGGCCACCATCTCATCGGGGTTATTCTCATTCAGATATTTGGTGCGCGTTAGCAATTTGCCTTGCCAGCACGCCGATCAGGACAAGTAACCAGCGGTCCTCACCGCGCAGCAGTGGCAGCTCGAGCAAACGCTCGGTCACTGCGATCAGTTCCCTGGCCATTATTTGTCGCGTTCAGCGCGTGCCGACCGGCTTCGTCAAGGGTTTGTCGAAGCGCATGCAACGACCAAAACTGCCGCGCTGTTGCGAAGCCCGTCGCCCTCGTGATTCTAATTCGCGTTGGTCAACGAGGGACGCCGCGTGCTGCATCCAGGGCGTCGAATGGAAGACTTGCCTCGTGAGTGAGCGTCGATTTCGGCGTCAAAGGTTGACCCAGACACCAGCCTGCAGAACCGCGCCGGGAATGTCGGCGCCGCAGCAAACTTTACCAGGTCGGGAACGATTTTCGGGACCAATGAGTGTCGCGGCAATTAAATTCGTATTTAGTAGGAGGGGAAGTCAACGATATCTAGCCTGGTTTCACGAGATCGGCACGGGGTTCGCAGGACATCAACTTTGCGGCGTGAGATAGCGGCAGCGCTAAACGTGCAGGAAGACCCCATGCTTTACAAACAATCGCGCAGTGAGCACCGTTACCAAAATGGTCCGTTCTCGATTGTCCTCAATCTGCCCGGTTACGCTATCCCGGAGCATCGCGATCACGGCTACGGCCCGCTTGCCCGCTTCGATGATACGACCTTGGAGCCGGGCGGGTTCGTGCCCATGCACGAACACCGCAACGACGAGATCATTACCTACATTACCGATGGCCTTGTGCGGCATTCCGACAGTTCCGGAGCGAATCTCGTTGCGAGCCCGACTACGATCATGGTGATGAACGCAGGCAAAAGTTTTTGGCACGAGGAGGGCACAGGCCCGGACGATTCGACGCTTCGCGGACTGCAGATTTTCGTCCGGCCTCACAGTGTCGACCTTGAACCGAATATCCAGTTCAAAGAGATCAGCAAGCCGCTTCTGAATGAATGGCGGTTGCTGGCCGGTCCTGAGGAAACCGAGGCTCTGTCGTTCGTCCGCAACGACGTGCGCTTTTATGATGCCCACCTGGTGCGCGGCGCCGAAGTCACTCTCCCGAAACGGCAAGGCTGGGATGCCCTCATCTATGCTTATCGCGGCCGCATCGATGTCAACGGAACAAACCTCGAAACGAAAGAGAGCGCCCTATTGGTCGACGAGAGGGAGGTCCGGGTGAAGGCAACCGAGGATGCGATCGTGGTGGCGTTCCTGATGAACCCCAAGGCCAAAATAACGCACGCCGGCACGATCGGACACTAGGTAGAAAGCGCTGCGCTAACGCGACTCGCGGCAGGCACAAAGTCTCTATAAGCATCTGCCAAAGTCCCGACTTTCCGGAGAAGTAAGCGCCTGCCGACCACACGATGAACAAGCCGCCAACCGATCGAGCGACACCAGCATGGCCCGCCATCGGTCATCGACTCGTCGAAGCAGGCGAGCGGCCCATATCCGTGGTCCCAGTGGTTTGGAATCGCGCGGCTAGGCAAGTTGGTGATGATCGTGAACGGCCCTATCCATGACGAAGCTTGCTGTGGAGTGCCTTGAGCAACATTCGATCTCACGTTCGGTTGCTTGATGGATGCTATCGACAATTTCCGCCGTTGCGGCACTCGCGGGAGCCATCACGGGCGGACTTACATCCGTGCTCGCGTCGTGGTTGACCCAACACGCACAGGCAAGGGCACAGTGGCGCGCGCAGGACAAACGGCAGCGGCAAAAACTCTACAGGGAGTTTATCGAGGCGGCTTCGAAATGCTACATCGACGCACTCCAGCGCGACAAGGCTGACATACCGGCGCTGGTCGAACTTTACGTTAGGATGGGCAGAATGCGCATCCTAACGTCGCCAAGGGTGGCCGAAAGTGCGGAGTTCGTCGCGCGAACGATCGTCGATACATATCTGGAGCCTAACCAGACCTTTCTGGAATGGCGGGAGATGGCGAACAGCGGGTCAATCGATCTCCTGCGCGATTTCAGCGAGACCTGCCGCGCAGAATTCGAGCCGCATGGACCTCAATTCTAAAAATTGCAATCCTATCTCAAGTCATCCAGTAGACGTTTCGCTACCCTTAAATCAAGAGTGTCAAATCCTTCGCTGAATCGGTCATATACCGGTCGCAGGATGCGCAATGCATCGTCATCCCGACCTTGGCGAGCCCGCAAATGAGCGAGGCTGGTTGCCGCTCTTAGCTCCCATGCCAGGGCCGATTGCTCCCGCGCAAGATCCAGTGAGCGTGAGAACCAATATTCAGCCTCGGACGAGTACGACCCGGACGCAAGCAGTTCTCCCTTAATGCGCATGATCTCGGGAAGATAAAAGTGGGGACCAAATGCCATCGCCTCGTCGACGGCGGCGTCAGCCTCATCGGGTCGCCCTACCCTTGCCAGGCCTATCGCCAGACCGCTGATAAATACTGGGGTCATAGTTTGGTGTTGAACTGTCTCTAAAGCATTGAGACTGGAGCTCAATAGCCGCAGCGCAGCGTCCGCATCGCCCTGTCGGAGAGAGAGCTCTCCTTTCAAGCCAAGACTAATGGCATGATGACATCGTAAGGAGTACTTTTCAGCATATTCGATCAACCTGTCGACAATCCCGTTCGCCGCAGACCAATCGCCCGTCCAGACAAAAAGCGTCACTCTGTAGATCCCACAGAGACAGATCGAGACAGGATGATCCAGCACGGTTGCCTCATGGAGTGCCTGAGTTGCAACCGTTACAGCGCGGCTGGCATAGCCTTCGAGCCAAAGTGCACGAGCCAACGTCAGCTGGGTACGAATACGCTGATCGTATCCGGAGCGAATCAGGCTCGACTTCTGAATTGGCGCTGGCTTCAGCGAAGTTTCACAATGCTTCCGTGCGCTTGCCTGATCACCTAGAAGATGATGAGAAACCCCCAACATCCAATCGGCCATCATCATCGCCATTGGATCAGCTGTCCTATTCGCGACGACTACATTTTGCTCGGCAACAGCCGCAGCTCCACGAAAATCCCCAATCCGAACGAGGAAAATATGATGCGCAGCCGATAGCCGCATCTGATGGTATGGCAATTCCAGAACCTGGGCGAGTGAAAGTGCCGTCGTAAGAGCTGCGAGGACCTCCTCGCCGTTTCCTTTGCTGAACATCAGCGATACAGCAAGCGCTTCTTGCAGCTCCATTTCACGGCGATCGCCTTGACTACCGTGTTCGGCAATCGCGCGCTCCATCCAGACCCGACACTCCGTCAAAAGCGACAATTCAAGAAACAGCGGAGCTGACGCTGCCGCGAGTGCGGTACCGACGTCCTTGTCGCCCTGCCCTGCGAAGCTCCACGCCAAAGCGGCACGCGCATTGTTGACATGCCTCCACCGTTCGTCGGTGCCGTCGTTCTTGGGGCAAACAAGGGAGCCAATCTCGATATTCTCCAGGAATTCGCGATAGTAGATTGCGTGCCGTTGCGCGATTGTGTTTCTTTCGCTGCTGTCTGCCATTTTAGTCAAGACGTACGCACGCGTGGTATCGAGAAGCCGATAGAGCGTCCCTGTGTGGCTGGCCTCCACGTTGACAAGAGATTTCGTGATCAGACCTGCGATAAGCTCGACGACTTCCTCCTTCTTAAAGTTGTCCCCAACGCCGACAAATTGTGCAGCCTCAAGCGAAAAAGCTCCGACGAACACGGAGAGCCCGCAGAGGGTTGCGCGTTCGGACGCGTCAAGCAGATTGTAGCTCCAGTCGAGCATGGCGCTGAGCGTCTGATGCCGGGGCAACGCCGTGCGCCGTCCCTGCCACAGCAGCCTGCACGGGCCATCGAGAAGCGAGGCAATCCCCTTGATTCCATAGGCGCGGACGCGTCCGGCAGCGAGTTCGAGCGCAAGGGCAATTCCGTCTAGTCTGCGGCAGACATTGCCAACAATCGGCGCGTCGGCATCGTTCAACTCAAAATCACTGTCGTTCGCGGCAGCGCGCTCAACAAACAGTTGCACGGCCGGAAAGGTGAGCGCACAGGCAGCCGTCAACGGTTCATCATCGGGTGGGAAGGCCAACGGATCCAATCGATGGACCTGCTCGCCTTCGACCTGCAACGGCTCGCGGCTCGTCGCCAGGATATGGACCTCTGGAGCCGCCTGGAAGATGCGCTCCGCCAATGGTGCGATCATCTCGATCAGATGCTCACAACTATCAAGCACCAGAAGTATGCGCCTGTCGCGCAGGAAGGCGGGTAGCGCAGCAAGCGGATCATCGAAATCGCCCGGCAGGCCCACGGTCGACGCGACGATGTTGGGGACAAGGGACGAAGTGCCTAACGGACCAAGATCGACGTAATGGACTGCGCCGTCGAAGGTGGCGAGCATGGTATAGCCGATCGCGGTGGCAATTGTGGTTTTGCCGATCCCACCCGGTCCGACGATGGTCAAGAAGCGCCGCGCGGTCAGCTCTTCCGCGATAAGTTCGACTGTTTCTTCGCGTCCCACCATTCCGTTCGGCCTTGGGGGCAGTCCGACGGGCGAATGGACGAGCGAATTTCTCAAGAGCGCAGGAGGGCTTGTAGCGCGCGAAATCGGCGCGACAAAACAGTAGCCGCGGCCCGACACATTGGTCACATAGCGTTCACCCGATTGCCCTTCGCCGAGGGCCTTGCGCAACGCCGAAACGTGATAGCGAAGGTTACCCTCATCGACCACAAGGTCCGGCCATACCCTAGCGAAGAGCTCCTTCTTGGTAACCACCTCGGCCGGGCGTTCGAGGAGAGTGATGAGAATATCGAGAGCTCGGCTGCCAAGCCGAACCCGGACGCCACCTTTTACGAGGACCCGCTCAGAGGTGGACAGACGAAATGGACCAAAACAGATCACGTCCTGAGAAGGGCGCCCTTTAAGCTGCACATCCATGATATTCATCTCTTCTCGCCCAGATATCCCCCCGCTCCGATTTCATTTTCAATGACGGCGGCCCGACGTTCGTTCCGCTGAATGAAGGCTATCGATTAGAACTGGTGCCTTTACATCGCTTGACGACCTTCATCGTTCGAGAGCACCAACACCATTCGCGCCGACCTCGTCCCAGCCGAAGCTGGCATCTAGCTACGCAATCGTCTTTCAGAATCGACCTCGGATTATTCAAATCGAACGGGAAACTAGACGCCAGCGAACGGGAGTCTTGCCGACAACCCTCTTGAAGACGACGGTAAAATGCGCTTGCGAACTGAAGCCCATCACGGCGGCCACATTGGCTATCGACAACTGAGGATCGAGAAGGAGCCGTTGTGAATATGCCACCTTCCTTCTCAGGATGTAGGTATGGGGAGAACATCCAGTTGCCGCACGAAATTGGGCAGCAAAGTGCATACGAGTGAGGCCGGCAACATTGCTGAGTTCAGCCAAATAGATCGGCCTGGTCAGGTTGGCTTCGATGTAGTCGACGGCGCGCTTCAGTCGCCATTTGGGAAGGGGCGCGGATCTGTTCGATACGAGAGCCCCACCCCTCATCGAGTTGAGCGTAAAAAGACGAGCAGCCAGCGCTATGCTTACGCCATCGACAAACATCGGTCCGGCTGGACCTCCATCATCATCCACTTGCGCCAGCAGGCTGGCCAATTGAAAGACAACGGGATCAGCCATGAAGTGAGGATCAAAAAGCTCGATCGGACCAGTCGGCGCGTGTCCATAGATTTCTGTAAAACACTCGGCGAGAAACGACTGCGAGAGATAAATACGAACGCAATCGAATGTGTTGGTGAAAACGGTGCGACTCGGTTCTCCGGGACCCGTTATCAAGACGGCGTCCATCTGAATTCTGCCGCTTATGACCTGCTTACCTGCAAAGAAGAATTCTAGTGAGCTCGGAACGAGAGGAAATGTGATGAGGTGCGAGTCATCGGGATGGTTCGCCTCCATCTCCAACGGCTTGACTGGCTTCGTCACCGTCCAGCGGGCGAGTGTCACGCGATGTCCTGCGTCTGGGGGCACGCCTTTCCTGACCGGACGCTTCCGCCACTCGATCTCCGGAAGGATGATCTTTGCCGGAGCGATAAGGTCGGCGAAAGTCGGTGTTTCTGCGCCCCTGCGCGCCATTCCCGGAAAGCTGGTCACCCTGGTCCCTCCTGGCGTTTCATCGGAACGCTGGAGACGTATCTGTTTTCCCCGACCAACTTCCGGGCAAAAACATATTGCACCCCCTTGTTCAAGAGTATTTCAAGGAAGACGTCGGCGCCGCATCGCGCGTCGACATTTGCTACTTCCGAGAGAACCTTGTTCAAGATCGGTTTTCTCTTCATTGCGCCGTTGGATATCTGACAAATCGCCGAGCGCGTGTCTCGAACGCCTACGCGCCGGACCGGCGCGCCGCGAAAAGACCGGACGAATTTGAGCTGGTCATCTTCGCGGCGGTTCTCCTCGAAAGCAGCGTCAAACCCATCCTACGCGCGCTTGCGCACGCGCCCATCCACCTTCCGGAAAGACAACTCATATCATCGTATAGGTGGAAACAAACTCTCGGCGTGTTTGGCCCCTAGCGACCGAACATTAAAGGGTCGATGACGTATGAAAGAGCTGCGGATCGTATGGAGAGTCAGCCAGCCGAAGTCCGATTCGGGGGTAAGGCAAAACCGAAGCGGGCTCCGCCCAGAGCCGACTTGTTGTCGGCTTCTATGTGACCGTCATGCGCTTCAATGATGGATCGGCAGATCGACGGGCCGATGCCCATGCCGGTATCCTTTGTCGTAAAGAGGCTATCAAAAAGATGGGGGAGATGCGTCTGCCATTGCGGCCCAAATCATAGGGGCGACCGGGATTGAGTGCGGGTGCATGCGCGCAACCGATGACTGGCAAGTGGCGCTGGGATCAGATTTCCAAAGCTTTTTCTAGACAGCCGACCAGGGCATCTGCTCCGAATGGCTTTTTGAGCAGGCAGATTGCGCCACTGGCTGCTACCCTCGCTTCCAGCCCCGGCTCTCCACGCGCGGTAATCATGATGACGGGCACCTGCCAGTCACGGGCCCTGAGCTGTCGCTGAAGATCAAGTCCGCTCATGCCGGGCATATGAATGTCGGTTATGACACAGTCACACGAGTTTTCCTCGCTCGACGCGAGAAACTCTTCCGCGGATGCAAACCCGCGCGCGCGGAATCCCAGCGAACAGAGCGACTCGACGAGCGCTGTTCGGAACGGTTCGTCATCGTCGATGACCGCTATTAGAGGCTCTCCTGACACACATCATCCCCGGGTATGCTGCAACCGGCTGCGAAGAGAGCAGTTGTCGCATCTGACGGGGCGCCAGGACACTATACACGGGTGTTATTGTTATACCCGATGTTCAAGATACCTTGGGCTTGACCACTTCAGCCATACGCACGAGGTCGGCCAGGGTCTTTGCGCCCATTTTGCGCATGGCCGAGCCCCGATGAATCTTCACCGTGATCTCGCTTATTCCAAGATCGCCTGCTACTTGCTTGTTCATCTTCCCGGTCGTCACAAGCATCATCACCTGCTGTTCGCGGGCGGACAGTGTTCCGAAATGTTGCCATATCCGCGAAGCATCGTCATCGGCAATCCGCCGCTGTCGATCGCGTTCGATGGCCACCATCACGGCATCGAGCATGTCCTGGTCACGGAATGGCTTCGGAAGAAAATCCACCGCGCCTCGCTTCATCGCGCGGACCGTCATCGGAATGTCGCCGTATCCGGTCATCATGATCACCGGCAGGCGAACGCCTAACTGGGTGAGCTGGGCCTGGAACTCGAGCCCGCTCATATCGGGCAAGCGGATGTCGATAACGATGCATCCGGGCTTATCCGCAAGGCTCGCGTCAAGAAAGTCGCGAGCGGTTCCATAGGTTCGCGTGTCAAGTCCCACCGAGCCGAACAGGCTCTCCAGCGCGCCGCGCAGGGAAGCGTCGTCGTCGACCACGTGCACGACCGCCCTATTGCTCGTCTCGAACGGCATTGGTGTGGGCCATATACGGTGACGTCAAGCCACCTTATAGCATGGCAGAAATCGTGGCGTGGATCAAACCAATGTATGAGCCAGCCGAACCATTGGTCTGACGTAGGCGCGACCTATCGCGCTCGTCGGAAGAGCAGGACCGTGCATTTTTGCGAGGGTCAAGCAGAGAAGGCCGTCCAGCAAATTCTAACAAACACTAACGTGCCGGCACCCATCTTCTCTGCAATCCTGAACTGACGAACGCAAGACTCCTGCCCGACGGAAGCAATGCTCGCACGACTTCAAGGCAAGCACTCTGTCTTTGTTGAGCTTCACTCAAACAATTGCGGAGAAAGAAATGACCAATTCCGGTGCGCTCGAAAGACTGCATACAAACGAAGGCTCGAAAATTCTTGGCCGCGTGATCAACTTGGACCAAGCGCGGGCCCGGCATGGAGACAAGGCTGACTACATGGTCCAAATGCTGTCGGCTGGTGACCCGCTGGCAGACGCGGTCATCGTCGAAATGGACACGCTCGGCAGGGAAGGCCGTCGCATACTCAACGCCGGTATTGCCGATGGCCTGAAGGACCTGACTGAGCGCCCGCCGGCCATCGCTGCGTTGTTGCAGCAGCTGGAGACCATGCCTGCGTGGGTGGACCCCGCCATGCTCGGGCGCGGCGAGGTCGCGTCGCTGTCAGTATCGCCGCTGTGGTATGAACTGTGCGCCATCGGCAGCGCCTTGGTACACACCTACGCCTCGCCCGTCATCGCCAGGTTACTGACTCAAACCGGTCGGCTGACCACCGTCGCGCCTCGGCGCTTGGCCGAAACCGGCTGTGGGCAGGGCAGGCCACGATGCCCGGTGGACTGCTGCGCGGAGCGCCCCGGATACCATGCCACCGTCGAGGTACGGCTGCTGCACGCAAGGATACGATCCAGCGCCCTCAAACATGGCTGGGACACAGCCGAGTGGGGCGTTCCGATCAGCCAGGTGGATGTGGCCCGCACATGGCTGGACTTCACCCTGACGCCCTTCCGGGCCCTGGCCGTACTCGGCATCGAACTAACGGAGACCGAGCAACACAGCCTGTACCAGTACTGGCATTACATTGCCTATCTGCTGGGTCTGGAGGACGGCTTCTACCGGGGCGTCACCGATCACGCCAGCGCCCGGGAGCTGGGACACCTGCTTGACTTGACCATTGGTGCGCCGGATGAGAATTCGCGTGCCCTGACCGCTGCCATGGTCGGCGCACAGGTGGAGCTGTTGGCCTCGGCGCCGCAACCGCTGATGCCGCGCGCTGAATTCTCCGACCTCATCCACGGCATCCTTAGGCGCACCTTCGGTGACGACCTCGCCGATCAGCTCGGCATTCCCGTCTCGTCCGCTGCCCCGTTCCTGGTGATGATCGCGCTGGCCAACAGCGAAACACGGCGCTGGCAGACCTTCACCCCCCAGTCCACTGCGCAAGCCCTCCAGGAGAAAATTGCCGAACGTCGGTCAGCGGACCACAGGTCGCCCGATATCCCGGGCGGCCCGACCTACCAGCGGCACGCGCGCACCGGCGCCCTGGATTAAGATCGAGGACACCGTTGTCGCCTGATGGATCAGGTGGACTCAAGCTCAGACCTACATCATTTGGTGCCGGTTATCGTGCCCCAGGGCGGCGCTGCAATGACCGGATCGGCTCGAGACCTGAAGCTGTACGCGGAAACTCCGGCAAAGACGGCCGATGCTAATAAATTTCAACAACGTCTAACGTGCCGCGGCCCAGCTTCTCTGCAATTCTAAAGTCACGACCTGGCGACCACAACGCTGCACGTACGCCTTTTCAATGGATGGGCGACAGCGAAGCAAACGTTTCGGCGAAACGGAGCGGACTTCGACTGCTCGAGCGACCGGGTGCAGAGGTGAGAATGCAGTGGCTTGATACGATTCAGTTCTTCGTACTGTTGTTCCGTTCTGATCAGGAGGTACTACGATGGCTGGTCTTGCCAAAATCATCGACGTTCATTCGCATCCTATCTTGCCTTACGGACAAGGTGCGCCGGTAGGACCTGGGCAAAGGCCGCCCGACTGGTCTGTCGAAAGCGCGATCTCGTATATGGACGAGCATGCCATCTCGGCGTGCGTCCTCTCCGACCCTGACTCGGCCAACCACGCGACGGGGCAAGAAGCACGCGACATCGCCAGGCGCATCAATGAAACGCTGGCCAACATCGTTTCCAGATGGCCCAGCCGGTTTGGGGCGGTCGCGACGTTGCCGGGTCAGGATGAAGACGGAGCCTTGGCCGAGATCGCTTATGCACTCGACACATTGAAGATGGACGGGGTCAGCACTTCAACGAGCATCAGCGACGTCTATCTCGGCGAGTCGCAATTCGATCCGTGGTTCGAGGAGTTGAACCGGCGCGGAGCAACGCTGTTCGTCCATCCCACGTTCACGAAAGCATCGCAGACGCTGCTCATCGGGCTGAACCCATCCGTGCTCGAGTTCATGTTCGATAGCACTCGCATGATTGCCAACATGGTCGCCACCGGCGCCAAAACGCGCTTCTCAAACATCAAGATCATCTCAACCCACGGCGGCGGCACCATCCCCTACCTGGTCAACCGGATCCAAACGCTTGAGCACGCCTTCGGCGTGGGGCCTGGACGGCTCGAGCTTTCCCCTGAGGAGGTCCGGGAAGGTATCGCTTCGTTCTATTACGACCTGACGGCAGCCACCTCCGAGGCCCAACTCGGAGCCATTCTCAAGCTCGTGCCGGTATCGCAG